>ERZ834433.2444-NODE-2444-length-11451-cov-3.678659_pt1 | contig 11451 bp, 9 predicted proteins | sample MGYA00519948_ERZ834433 | MGnify/ENA primary metagenome ERZ834433 (study PRJEB31850, sample SAMEA3708752) | human gut metagenome | biome: human gut; feature: human-associated habitat; material: faeces | place: China | collected 2014 ...
ATTTTATATTTCCCGGGTATCTGAAATCTTACTCTAACCCGGCATTATATTTATAGAAACTTTTATCTATTATTATCTTCTTCCAATTATATAGTATTCCTAGTTATTTAGTCAAGATATATTTTTATTTCCTATATGAATATAGCGGAATATAGGCTGCTGTTCACATGCTGCTATTTTATGATACTTTTTGTCATAATAATATGCCAAAATCCCATGACATTGTTATTATTCTTTACAGTCAAAAAATCACAGGGCTCAACAACAAGCCCTGTGATTCTCATCCTTCTCTATAATTATAGTAAATCCATAAATAATACAGTATTTTATTGACTTGCCATAATATCTGCTGTCTCTTACTTCTCCAGTTCGTCTGCTGCTGAGAATACCTTAAATCCATTATTCTTAAGTACGCTCTCTGTCACTGTGATATCCTCAGAATGAAGGATCACTACAGGTCTGAGGTCTTTTCTGTGGAAAGAAGTGTAGATGTAGTCAAGACTTACATTGCTGTCTGCCATAATTTTCAGAAGTTCATCCAGACCGCCTACCTGATCCTTCATATCTACTACGATTGCCTGTGTGATACGGTTCATGTATCCGCTCTGATTTAAAATAATCTCTGCCTTATCCGGATCGTCACAGATCATACGGAAGATTGCAAATTCCGGTGCATCGAAGCATGCAAATCCATAAATATTAATCCCGTTATCTGCAAGTATCCCTGTCACTCTTTTCAGACTTCCTGCTTTATTTTCCACAAATACAACATTCTGTTTGATCATCTCTTTTGTTGCCTGTACTTCATTTTCTTTGCTGTCCATCAGCAGATTCCACAGACGTTTCAGGAAGCGGTTGACACCGTCGATTCCACGGTCATCCCACTCTGCATCCAACTCCGGCGGTCCCACGAACAATTCATACATTCTCAAAGAGTCACATCCGTAGTCGCGTACCAGATCATCCGGAGATACGACATTTCCTTTGGACTTACTCATCTTGATTCCGTTCTTTCCTGTGATCATTCCCTGGTTGAACAGCTTGTGGAATGGTTCATCAAAGTCTACAACTCCGATGTCATGCAGGAATTTTGTATAGAAACGAGAGTACAGAAGATGCAGTACCGCATGCTCTACACCACCGATATACATATCTACCGGAAGCATCTCGTCCGCTTTTTCTCTGGAAACCAGTTCTTTGTCATTGTGACTGTCCACATAACGCAGGAAGTACCAGGAAGAACCAGCCCACTGAGGCATGGTATTTGTCTCACGTTTTGCGTCTTTTCCACAAACCGGACACTTGCAGTTTACCCACTCTTCGATTCCGGCAAGCGGTGACTCTCCAGTTCCTGTCGGTTCATAAGAATCTACATCCGGCAGACGCAGCGGCAGCTCTTCTTCCGGTACCGGCACTGCTCCACATTCCGGACAGTGTACAATCGGAATCGGCTCTCCCCAATAACGCTGACGGGAGAATACCCAATCACGCAGCTTATAGTTTACAGTTGCTTTTCCAATTCCACGCTCTTCAATGATATGTGGAGCTTCTTTCTTGAGAACGGCTGATTCCATTCCGTTCCACTCTCCGGAATTGATCATAGTTCCAACAGCATCTGTGTATGCCTCTTCCATATTTTCGATTTCCTGTCCGTCTTTTGCAATGACCTGAATGATCGGGATCTCGAATTTTTTTGCAAATGCAAAGTCACGGTCATCATGTGCAGGTACACACATAATTGCTCCTGTACCATAATCTGCCAGTACATAATCAGACAGCCAGATCGGTACTTTTACACCGTTGATCGGATTGATCGCATAGCTTCCCGTAAACACACCTGTCTTTTCCTTATCCTGCATACGGTCTACGTTGGACTTCATGGAAGCATCATAAATATACTGCTCCACCGCTTCTCTTGTCTCGTCTGTCGCAAGTTCTTTTGCAAGTGCATGTTCCGGCGCAAGTACCATGAATGTTGCACCGTGTAAGGTATCCGGACGTGTTGTATAAACGGTGATCTTGTCGTCTCTTCCATCCACCTGGAAATCTACTTCTGCACCGTAAGATTTTCCGATCCAGTCAGCCTGCATTTTCTTTACTTTTTCCGGCCAGTCCAGTTTGTCGAGATCGTTCAAAAGACGGTCTGCATATTTTGTGATACGCAGCATCCACTGACGCAGATTTTTCTTTGTAACATCTGTTCCGCAGCGCTCACATTTTCCATTCACAACCTCTTCGTTTGCCAGACCTGTTTTGCAGGATGGGCACCAGTTGATCGGGAACTCTTTCTCATATGCAAGACCTTCTTTGAACATTTTCACAAAGATCCACTGTGTCCATTTGTAGAAATCCGGATCTGTTGTGTTAACTTCCATATCCCAGTCATACAATGCTGCGATCTCATTGATCTGACGCTTGATGTTTGCTACGTTCTCTGCTGTGGATTTTGCAGGATGAACTCCCATCTTGATCGCATAGTTCTCAGCCGGAAGACCGAATGCGTCCCATCCCATCGGATGTACAATATAATATCCCTGCTGTAATTTGTAACGGCTCCAGACATCGGAGATCACATATCCTCTCCAGTGTCCGACATGCAGACCGTTTCCTGACGGATACGGGAACATATCCAGACAATAATATTTTTCTTTTTTCTCTCCGTTGTCCCTGAATCTTGGATTTACCGGATTTTCCTGCCATTTATCATGCCATTTTTTCTCGATTGCTTTGTGGTTGTAAACAATTTTTGCATCCATTTCGCATATCCTCCTTTGATTTCTAAAAAAGCCTTTTCATCTCAATTAAGAGACGAAAAGGCTTTTATCTTCCGTGGTACCACTCTTCTTCATCTGCAAACATACAGATGCACTCATTACTTCTGTAACGGGAAGGCCCGCTTTTTCCTACTTTTCCATCCTGGGTGTTCAGAAAAAGAACTCCGAGGGGAGTTGGGAGAACGCTGTTTCCTGCCTCGCACCATCCGGCAGGTCTCTGAAAAACCTCAGACTCTTACTATTCCTCATCAACATTTCTTTCATATGTTTCCTTATTATAAGAAGAATCATAAAATAAGTCAAGTGGATTCTGCTGATTTCTCTCTATTTCATCCTCGCAAAATAGTCTTTTGTTTCTTTGACCACCACATTGCTGAGCACAAGCAGTGCAATCAGGTTCGGAAGCGCCATCAGCGCATTGAAGATATCTGCGATGTTCCACACTGCCGCAACCGTCATATATGGTCCGATAAATACAGCCAGAATATACAGCCAGCGATAAGTCATCACTACTTTTTTATTCCGGTTGAACAGATATTCCATACACCGTTCTCCATAGTAATTCCAGCCGAGAATCGTAGTAAATGCAAAGAATACCAGACAAAGCATCAGAATAAAAGATGCAACTGCCGACGCAAACGGCAGACCCTTCTGAAATGCTACCATCGTAATCTCCACACCTTCCAGATTCGGATCATTCCATGTACCTGCTAAGACCACGGAAATTCCGGTCATTGTGCAAATTATGATCGTATCAATAAATGTACCTGTCATAGACACCAGTCCCTGACGCACAGGTTCTTTTGTCACTGCAGCTGCTGCCGCGATCGGCGCACTACCAAGACCCGCTTCATTGGAAAAGATTCCTCTTGCGATTCCTTTCTGCATGGCCATGACCATGGTTCCCATCGCGCCGCCTGCCAGTGCACTTCCGGTAAATGCAGATTTCACAATCGTTACGATTGCTACCGGGATTTCTGTAATATGTGTGATCATAATGATCAGAACAAACACCACGTACAATACCGCCATAAACGGAACTACAATTTCGGATACTTTTGCAATTCGTTTCAGTCCTCCGATCACGACCAGACCGACACAGACTGTCAGAATAATACAAGTGATCACAGTTGCCCATGAATATGTATTTCCAAACATCTGCACGGCATTCTCTGTATTCGGATCAAAGAAATTCTTCACTGCAGATGCAATACTGTTTACCTGGGTAAACGTACCGATTCCAAACAACCCGACTCCGGCTCCGAAAAATGCAAATATTTTTGCCAGCCAGCGCCAGTTTTTTCCCATTCCGTTTTCAATATAATAGAACGGTCCACCAAGAACATGCCCTTCTTTGTCGATTGTCCGGTATTTGATTGCAAGAAGCCCTTCTGCATACTTCGTTGCCATTCCGAAAAATGCTGCCACCACCATCCAGAACAGTGCGCCCGGTCCGCCTGCCGCAATCGCAGTCGCTACTCCGGTAATATTTCCGGTTCCGATCGTTGCAGAAAGCGCCGTACAAAGTGCTCCAAAGCTGGTCACTTCCCCATGTCCTTCTTCTTCATTTTTTACCATGAATCTGAGTGCTTTCGGCAGATGCCGAATCTGAAGTCCGCCAAGGCGAACGGTTAAATAGATACCTGTTGTCAGGATCAGAATAATGAGCGGCAGTCCCCATATCCGGTCATCCACCCATTTGATCGCTGTGTCGATTTGATTATAGATTTGTGCTAACATACTTTCTTTCCTCCATCCTTTTGCCTGAGAGATTCTCAGCAAAACCGCATCCAGATCATGCGTCTGCTGATTACACCTTCGGCGCTCTTTTTTCAGAGACTCTCCTGAGTTTAGTGTTTTACAACACTAAAGTAAAGAATAGCATGGTTTTGAAAAGAATGCAAGCCATTTTCTGATTTTCCATTTTAGAAAAACTAATCAATGTTTATAAGTAAAATGCAGAGGGAATACAGACACCGCTCCCTCTGCTTTTTTCTATCCCAGCGCCACATCCAGAATCATCATCAGTGTGAACCCTGCTGCAACACCGATTGTTCCTACATTGGTATGTTTTCCGTTTTGTGCCTCCGGAATCAACTCTTCCACTACAACATAAATCATAGCGCCTGCCGCAAAAGAGAGAAAATATGGCAGAAGCGGAACTACAAGCCCCGTCAGCCAGATTGTCAGAAATGCGGCGATCGGCTCTACAATCCCTGACAGTGTTCCATACACAAACGCCCTCAGTTTTGTAATTCCCTGCGCCCTTAACGGCATGGAAATAATCGCTCCCTCCGGAAAATTCTGAATGGCGATTCCGGCAGACAATACAAATGCCCCTGTCATTGTTATCAGTACATTATCCGAAAGAACTCCGGCAAAGGTCACACCCACTGCCATTCCTTCCGGAATATTGTGCAGCGTCACTGCGAGCATCAACATTGTTGTTTTTCGAAGTGATGCCTGAATCCCTTCCGGCTCCGATTCCTGAAAGTGCTGGTGAGGTGTCACCGTGTCCAGCAAAAGCAGAAAGCCAATCCCAAGCAGAACCCCTGCCGCTGCAGGAATCCATGCAATCTGTCCGCCTTCCTCTGCCATCTCGATGGCCGGGATTAAAAGCGACCAGACAGATGCTGCGATCATGACACCCGAAGCAAATCCAAGCAGACCTTTCTGCAGCTTTTCATTCATCTCTTTTCTCATGAAGAATACCATTGCTGCGCCAAGAGTTGTTCCTGCAAACGGCAGTAAAATTCCAAGTATTACATCCAAATTCATATGTTTCTCCCTTTCGTAATTCTTTTTTTCGATATGTTATCCTATGCTCAGGAGAAGACTTTGGTTCCGTTTAAATGCACATGGAAAAAGAATCCTTATACCGATGCCGTGATCAGTTCCTTTCCGGCTGCCCGGCATTCCTCCAACGCAGCATCATCCGGCGTCTCGTTTGCGATCACACCTTCTTCACAGATCAGATGTGCTCCCGCCTCTTCCATTCTCTGGCACCAGTCACGCATCCACTCTCCGTCACCCCAGCCGTAAGACCCAAACAAAAGTAGCTGCTTACCGGAGATCATCGGCTCCAGTTCTTCCACGAACGGCTCCATTTCGCTGTCTTCCAACTGCTCTGCTCCCATAGACGGGCAGCCGAGCGCAATTTTATCAAATTTTGAAATCGTATCCGCATCTGTCTGTCCAACCTCACATACCTCCGCGGTTCCTCCTGCTGCCTGAATCCCTTCTGCGACCGCCTGTGCCATTGCCTCTGTATTTCCTGTTCCACTCCAATATACTACTGCTGCATTCATGTGAATTCCTCCTTCATTATTGTGCGATTTCCCGGATACTTTTTCCGGCTAAAAATTCTCTGACCACTCCTTCTTTGGCCTGATCATAAGACTTGAAAATCATTTTTGCCCTGGACGGATTACTATATACTTTCCAATATCCGATCATAAGATACTTTCTTCCTTCATTGTGAATAAATCCTTCCACATCTTCCTTCGGATACCCTAAAAACACTCCGATTTCATGGGGAAATCCCAGTTTTCTGCTGCTTATCTGCCTCACTCTTTGAGCCAGTCTTTTGAGCATCTCATCCAGATTCCGCATATGATACCCATATGCCTCAAGCAGCCGCTGATTGTCAGGCAGCATCAGATGATACTCCAACTCACTCCGTCTGAAAAAGAAAACAAGACATCTGCTGTCCCTGCAGGACAGAATTCGATATTCTACCTCTGTCTCTTCAAAAATCTCCTGCAGCTCCTCACACATTTTCTGTTCCATTGTGATCACGCTGGATATCTTGATCCCCTTTAAAAAGGGGGCGCACTGCAGCGCAACCTGAAACCTGGCTTTTAGTTTTATATCTTCATTTTTGAAAAAATAAGACAATGTTTCCGATGACATATGAGCCTCCTTAAATGATTATGATTCTCAATTAGTTTGATATTACCATGTCCTACTCTCAATTTCAACATTTGTTATTGAGAAGTTTTCTCATTATATTTTTCTGAATATTTATCTGCATTTTTATTATTTTTTTATTGTTTGAGAACCTTGTTTGGTGTATAATAAATTTAAGTTATTTGAGCAGAAAGAAGTCTCAAAATACATACAAAAAGGAGAGATTTGCCATGGTAAATTTAATTACAGGACCGAAAGGAACCGGAAAAACACAGCAGATGATTGAGCTTGCTAATGAAAAGGTCAAAACATCTAACGGAAACGTCGTATTTATCAAAAAAAGTCATCGCAACACTACTACTTTAGACTTCGGTGTACGTGCAATCTGCATGGAAGACTATCCTGATATTCTGACAATGGATGAATTTATCGGTTTTCTCTACGGTATGGTAGCAGGTAATCATGATATTGATACCATCTTTATTGACAGCGTATTAAAACAGGCGGATATTTCTTTAAACAACATTTCTGCATTTATGACCAGTCTGAGTAAAATTTCTGCAGAAAATACTCTTGATTTCTTTATCAGTGTGGGGGCTGAGAAAGAATCCATTCCCGATATAGATTCCGACAATTATAACGTTTTGAACTAATGGGTATGAAAAAAGCGATATTCAGTATTTTTTACTGAGTACCGCTTTTTTATACATTATGGTATATCTGTTTTTATTATTCTTCTGATATTGCCTGCTCTTCGCTTTCCGCTTCTGATTTTTTTGTCTCTTTTGCTTTTTGATCCGGCTCTTCTCCGTTCAAAGAAAGTACAGAATTTGCCCGCTCACCTTCTTTGTATTCTACCGTCACAGTATCACCGACATTGTATTTGATAATATCGATAAAATCAACGACTGAAACATCAAAAATATCATCAGAGCCTTCCAACATGATATAAAAGTGAGAATCTCCGTCTACAACGCCCTGTGCGATCTTTGTGATCTTGGAAGCCAGCGTCTTTACTTCTCTCGTATCTTCCGCCTGCTTCTTGATGCCACTCTCATACATCAGATCATTGTAGTTTTCTTCACACTCACTGACCGTATTTCCAATGGCTACAACCTGATATTTCTGCACATTGACCATGGCATACTTTTTCACCAGTCCGGCATCATCTTTCAGCGCCATAAAATAGGTCGGCTCCCCTGAAATATTCAAAAGCAACGGGAATGCCGCTTTGTATTTTAAGTTCTGCACCTGACCTTCTGCTGAAGACATGGCAGACTCTTCTGTCGCGCCTTCCACTTCATAGAACTTCGTCTCCATCGTACGCTGATTCATCAGAACAAATCCTACATTGGACTGGTCTCCTGTGATCGAAGTCACACCTGTATATACCCATACATCATCATCCAGCGCAAGATAGTTGTATCCTGTCGTCGTATGCAGACAATCCTTCTGTCCCAGCACACTGTTTAAAAATCCATGCTTCAACGTACCATAATAATCATACAGCTGTATCAGCATATCTGCGGAGTACGCCCGGTCGATCCACTCCGGTGCATCTTCGATCTTATAATCTTTCGTCTCACCTGTAATGGCATTACATAAAACCACTCTTCCAACTGTGGTACCTCCAAACAGACCGATATTGAATTTCTTCACCGGGCTGATCCAGTATGGAACTCCGTTGTCATCGATCTCAAAACTTAAGTCATTGAAGATATAAGTCGGATATTTGAACCGGAGATGACGGTAAATATTGCGATTGAAATGATCACTGGTCGTATACTTCATCCCTTCATCCAACTTCACCAGTTCGGTATTCTGTGTCGCCATATCGATCTTGATATATGCCGGAATTCCCTCACTCTGATTCGTGAACCATTTGATCAGGCTGGCATAACGCAGGGGAGATACTCTCACGGGCTGATCCTGGTAGTTGATCTGGCTGTACCAGTCATCTACCTCAAACTGAGAGACCATATCCACCATACTTCCCATCTTTCTGTTTCCCAGGATCGTCGCAGAATCTCTGTCAAGCAGCGGAATCTGATCAAATGAGAGTTCCTCGATATCTTTTGTAAATTCTCCATCCTCTACTTTCATCAGCTTCTGATATTTTTTCGCGTTGACGATCGGAGAAGACAACAGTGTACCTGCTGCATACACGATTACAACTGCGCCAAGAATCCCCAGGATCACTTTCATCCCCTTGGATTCTTTCAGCGCATATCTGTCGAACCGCTTTCTTTTCGCATAGAAAAATGCTGCTGCCACGATCACCACAATCAGAAATATCCAGAACTCCGTAGAATGAATATTGAGTGCCGGCAATGCAACATAATAGTAAATACCGGCAAGAATAACCAATGCCAACACTGCAAGAAGTTTCATTTTACCTTTTTTCATGCTAATTCCCTTTCCTAAAAATAATTTCTACTTTTAAAGTAGTGGGACAATTATAACATCTTCAAAGATAATTCACAATTCTTTTTGCAATTTTTATATCTTTTTAATATTTACCTATGATTTTTCCAACATTTTGTCTTAAAATTTCCGTTTCCAGAGCTCCGGTGCAAGCAGGACAAGACAAGGGAAGATTTCCAGCCGTCCCAGCAGCATATCCGCACAGAATACCAGTTTTGACAGCCAGGAGAACTCAAAGAAATTCTCAACCGGTCCCACCTGTGAAATTCCGGGACCGACATTATTTAAGGTCGTCAGAACCGCACTGACAGAAGTCGCAAAATCATAATTATCGATGGACACGATCAAAACAGAAGATACCAGGATAAGCGCATAACAAATACTGTATACATATACTCCATGAAGGGTCTCTCTGCCTACCTTCTGACCGTTCACAGTCACCACCGTCACTGCTTTAGGATGCAGAATCCGCTTGATTTCCTGCTTTACGCTCTTGCAGAGGATCAGAATTCTCGACACCTTCATTCCTCCACCTGTCGATCCGGCACAAGCTCCGATGATCATGGTGACCAGCAAAATGGTTTTAGAAAATTCCGGCCATAAATTAAAGTCCGCAGTGTAGAATCCCGTTGTCGTGATCACCGCTGCCACCTGAAAACTTGAATACCGGAACGCACTTGCCACATTGCCGTATATATGATAAATGTTGACTGTGATCATCAATATTGCCGCAGCAATCACACCAAGATAGGTGCGTGCTTCTTCATTTTTTAATGCACTCTTCCAGTTTTTTATGTAAATTGCAAAATAAATATTAAAATTGATCCCAAACAAAATCATAAATACGGTGATAACCCCGTCAATATACGCACTGTCATAATAGCTCACACTTGCATTTCTGTTGGAAAATCCACCGGTTCCCGCAGTACTGAATGAATGAATTAGCGCGTCATAAAGGTTCATTCCGCCAAATAAAAGGAAAATCACCTCTGCCATTGTCAGAATCAGATACATCAGATACAGAATTCTCGCCGTACTGCGTGCCTTCGGAACAAGCTTGTCTGCTTCCGGTCCCGGTACTTCCGCGCGCATCAGATACATGGATCCGTCATCATCCAGACTCAAAAGTACCATAACAAATACCAAAACTCCCATTCCGCCGATCCAGTGTGTCAGCGCTCTCCAAAACAACATTCCCTGCGGAAGCGCCTCGATATCCGTCAGAATTGTAGAACCTGTTGTTGTAAATCCGGAGACTGTCTCAAAAAAGGCATCCAGATAATCTGGAATCGAACCGGAGATAAAAAACGGCAGTGCACCGAACAGTGACCACAAAATCCAGGCAATCCCGACCAGTGCAAGCCCTTCTTTTCCATAAATACTCGTATCTTTCGGTTTTTTTCTGCCCGCCAGCAGAAAAATAATGAGCAGAATGGCCGCTGTTAATAAAAATGCAATTCCGCTTTGCTCTCCATACAAAAAAGAAACAAACGCTGGCACCAGAAGCAGAAGTCCTTCCACTCCCAACATTCTGCCTATCATATAAACAATCATTCTATTATTCATCTCGTTACCTCTTCACCAAAATATCGTCCAGATCCCGGATCTGTTTTGTCATGGTGATAATAACTACACTGTCACCTACCTGAATACTGTCATCTCCGTTTGGAATAATGATCTTTCTTCCCCGCGCAATGCAGGCAATGATATTGTTCACTTTCAGATTCAGATCTTTAAGAGGCACTCCCGTATACGCATTCTCCGATTTGATAATAAATTCCAGAGCCACCACTCTTCCATCCAGTAGCTGGTACATGGTCTCCACATTTGCACTGCACTGAGAATTTCTTCTCGCCCGCACATAACCAAGAATGGCATCTGCAGTCGCTGTTTTAGCAGATACAATGCTGTCGAGTCCAAGTTCATCGATCATCATGGCTCTGCGATCCTCATTGATCTTTACGATCACCTTGGATACACTCTGCTTGGAAGCAAACAAAGACATGATAATGTTCTCTTCATCCATTCCTGTCAGTGCAATAAAAGCATCTGTTTTTTCAATCCCCTCTTCTATCAGCAGATCATGCTCCGTCGCATCTCCATTGATGATGGTTGCTTTTGGAAGCAGTTCACAGAGCTCTTCACAGCGTTCTCTGTTTCTTTCGATGATCTTGACATTCATCCCCAGATTACACAGCTGGCTTGCCAGATAGTAGGCCACTCTTCCTCCACCACAGATCATTGCATTTTTAATCTTCTCTTTTCGCAGAGCGATCTTCTTGAAGAACTGCTCCATATTCTGATGAGAAGCCGCAATATGCAACTTGTCTCCTGCTTTTAAAAT
>ERZ834433.2445-NODE-2445-length-11449-cov-2.911357_pt1 | contig 11449 bp, 7 predicted proteins | sample MGYA00519948_ERZ834433 | MGnify/ENA primary metagenome ERZ834433 (study PRJEB31850, sample SAMEA3708752) | human gut metagenome | biome: human gut; feature: human-associated habitat; material: faeces | place: China | collected 2014 ...
GGCTTCCGCATGGACGTCATCACCCTCATTTCGAAGAAGGTCGACAAGAACGGACGTCTGCCGGGTGAGGAAGGTTCCGAAATCGCCGATCTGCCGGTCGGAGAGGAAGGGTATTCGAATCCGAACCCGTTCTGCGCGGACGGCCCAAGGCAGGACGAGTTTCTTGCCGAAATGCGTCACGAGGTCTTCGACGGTCGCGAAGGGTTCCTGACTGTAGGCGAGGCTCCGGGCATCACCCCAGCTCGCAACGAGCACATCACTGACCCAGAAAACGGCGAACTAGACATGCTGTTCCTGTTTGAGCATCTGGATGCCGATTGCGAGGACAATACCAAGTGGAAGCCGACCAAGCTCGAACTCCCCAAGCTGAAGGAGATTCTCAACGGCCAACAGAATGCGGTATCCAAAGCCGGCTGGGCCAGCCTGTTCTTCGATAACCATGACCAGCCACGCATCGTCTCCCGCTGGGGCGACGACTCCACCAAGGAGACTCGCGAGGCATCGGCGAAGGCGCTTGCCCTGCTGCTGCACATGCACCGCGGCACCCCGTACATCTACGAAGGCGAGGAACTGGGCATGACCAATGCCCACTTCACCGAACTCGACCAGTACCGCGACCTCGAATCCCTAAACGCCTACAGGCAGAGAGTTATCGAAACCGGAGTGCAGGACTGCAAATCCATGATGCATGGAATCGCAGAACGCAGCCGAGACAACGCGCGTACGCCGATGCAGTGGGACGGCTCCAAGTACGCCGGCTTCACCGCGCCGGACGCAGCCACCGAACCGTGGATCAGCGTCAACCCGAACCACGTGGAAATCAACGCCGCAGCGCAATGCGATGACCCGGAATCCGTGCACGCTTTCTATAAGCAACTCATAGATCTAAGGCACAGGAATCCAGTCGTGGCCGCAGGAGATTTCCGGCTACTGGACGCGTCAGATCGACAGGTGTATTCGTTTGTCCGCGCTCTTTCGTCCAAGGACGGGCAGGTCGCTAAACGACTTCTCGTCATGGTCAATGTCTCGGGAGAGATTGCACGTATTCCGTCGGAAACAGCGGCCTTGCTTCCCCTCGATGTCGACGAATCCCATATCGTCATAACAACGCACGATTCAGCTCACACCAAACTTTCGCTTACGAAGCGTGAACTGGCTCCATGGGAGGGAGTGGCGATCGAACTTTAATTACCATGCTTAGCATGTAACGTTTCACTCATCATAAGTGGACAGATGGCGGGCAAAATTCCATTCCCCTCAACCCGCCATAGCCCTTCCGACAAACGGTATCAATAACCGGAAATCGGAACGTGCTCTCATCCTGGTGACATGGATTTGGTTTCCTTCTCTTTCCCAAGTCCTCGCCACCAGGATGTTTTTCTTTAGGAACAACAAAGGGTCAGCCCCATCTGCGAGGCAAGACATTCGCCAATCAAGAATAGGGGAACCGCAACTACGAGCCTTCTCAAAATTCAGATGCTCTTCCCTTGCTTTTATGCATCCTGCATATTCTCCTAAGCATCGACAAAATCAGGAGCATATACGCATAGGACGCACATCCGAGCAGAGAATTTCGCCGTCACATACCCATATGGCATCTCATGACTTCTCCATCAGACTTATGACAGAGGAGCAGTTGAAGCCCTCAATGCAAGATATGTATCCAAAACCCTATTCTGAACTTCAGGCTGTTGTCCACGGATAAGATCCAACACCAGACGCCCTGCCTCAGCACCAAGAAAATCCACTTCCTGATGAACGGTGGTGAGATTGAATTGCTTTGCATAGGTGCTGTCATCAAAACCGACAAGCGACATGTCCTGAGGAACTTTAATACCGCTCCGCATCAGCTTGAATAACAGCGGAATGGCCATCCCATCACTCAAACAACAGACTGCCGTAGGCCGCGGCGAGCATGTCAGCAATTGCGATATCGCGTAATTCTCCGGTTCATCAACTTCACGTGGCACATGAATCAACAAAGGCTCAATGGATTCGCCAACGTCATGGCATGCACGCAGGAAGGCATCGGAACGTAAATCAGCGCTATACGGCAAGGGTGCATGCTTCAATTCGGAACATACAAAACAAACTCTGTGGTGTCCAAGATCATGCAGATGCTTAACAACCAAGCGCATACTGGCATATTCATCAATGCCGATGGTGGCGCTAAAACCCTGTGTAACAGGCACATTGATACCAATCAACGGTATATCAAGACGTCTAAGATCCTCGATTTCCATCACGTCTACACCGAACGACGAGACGACCACGGCATCAACGTTGTGCCGCAATGGAATCTCCTCAAACAGTTGCCGACGATTGGTTACATCGGGAATGTAATACGTACAAATGTCATAGCCCTCCGGCTGCAACACATCATTCAACGCCCCACAAATGTGAGAGTTAAACCAAGTGGCCACCGGCTCGCTAATCAGCACGGCAATACGGAACGATTGTTGTGATTTCAACGCCGAAGCGGAACGCGAGATAGTGAATCCAAGCTCCTGTGCCGCAGTCATAACCTTTTCACGCGTTTCCTGCAACACCTTGTCAGGATGAGCGAATGTTCTCGAAACAGTGGCCGTCGACACGCCGGCTTTATTCGCGACATCTTGCGTCGTGGGCTTCAAATTGATGCCTCATTTCTGTTGTTTTTCAAAGGATAAAACCTGTGTTCTCCAAGAAGGGGTTTCTCCGATGAACTCGTATACATCTAAAACCAGTATACATTATTTGACGGTTGGAAAACTTGATGATATCGTATACATTGTTCCCGCAAATCGAAGTAGATCACAGGGAACAAAGGAGGATTGAAAATGAAAAACAAGCAATGGATGCTTCGTGCAGTCGGCGTGATTTCTGCTCTTGCTTTGGGCCTCGGCGGACTTGCCGCATGCGGCAACAGTTCCTCGGCGGAAAGCAAGAACGGACGCGTCTACTATCTCAACAAGAAAGCCGAAGAGCAGTCGACATGGGTTAAGCTCGGCAAGGCATTCGAGAAGGAAACCGGCATTCCGGTTCAGATTCAGACCGGCGGCACCGATTACGATGCGACGTTGCGTTCGGAGCTTTCCAAGAAGGCCGCTCCTACGATGTTCCAGGCTGATGGCCCGAGCTTCATGAGCAGCTTCAAGAAGTACGCCAAGGATTTGTCCAACAGCGACATCTACAAGCAGCTTGACAAGAATTACAAGAATCGTGTGCTGACCAACGATGAGGGCAAGCCAATCGCCATTCCTTACGCAACCGAAAGCTATGGCATCATCTACAACAAGTCTTTGCTCAAGAAGTATTTCGACGCCAGCTGGTCAACGGTGAAGTCCGCCGAAGACATCAACAACTTCAAGGCGTTGAAGACCGTCGCGGACGAGATTCAAGCGCACAAGGACGAAATTGGCGTCAAGGGAGCGTTCAGCTCCGCAGGTCTCGACACCAGCTCGGCTTTCCGCTATAACTTCCATCTCCCCAGCGTGCCGCTGTACTACGAATACGCCGATGACGGTGTCGACATGACCAAGGTTCCGTCCAGCGTCAAGGGCACCTATGTCAAGAAGATGAAGAACATCTTCGATCTGTACATTAAGGATTCCACGGTCGAGCCCAGCTCCTTGTCCGGTAAGACCATGGATGATTCAATCGCCGAATTCGCCACAGGCCAGGCCGTGTTCTTCCAGGATGGCGTGTGGGCCTACAACCAGATCAAGGGTCAATCCGTGTCTGACAACGATCTGGGAGTGTTCCCCATCTACATTGGCGCCAAGGGCGAAGAGAACCAGGGTCTGAATCAGGTGATCAGCAATTACTGGTGCGTGAACTCCAAGGTCTCCGAAAAGGATCAGCAAGCCACTGAAAAGTTCCTGAGCTGGCTAGTCACTTCCGATACCGCGCTTAAGGCCATCTCCCAGGACATGGGACTGGTGTCTCCGTTCAAGGGCTTCGACAACGAGAAGTACCAAGTTACCAATCCGCTGGTGGGCGTCAATCGTGAATACCAGAAGGCCGGAAAGACCGATGTAATCAGCGTTCCTACCGTTTCTCACCAGTGGGAGCAGAATCTCGGTTCCGCAGAGCTTAACTACGCTCAGGGCAATGGCAGCTGGGATGATGTTGTCAAGGTATTCACCAATGACTGGGCCAGCGAATACAAGCTTGCTTACGGCGAGTGAGGAAACCCTGTCATGATCACTATGACCGGTCGGGCCATCAGGCGCTGGTGGCCCCTGTTTGTACTACCGACATGCTTCGCTTTCGCCCTCGGCTTCGTAGTGCCGCTGGTGATGGGTATCTATCTCAGCTTCACCGAATTCACCACGATCACCGATGCCGAATTCGTAGGCTTGAAAAATTATGTCAGAGCATTCCAGGATCCCGACTTCCTGCATGCGCTGCTGTTCACTCTGGCCTTCACCATCGTCACCACCATATTGATCAATGTCGCCGCATTCTTCGTCGCTTATATGTTCACGAAGGCGATGCGCGGTGCGAAACTGTTCCGTTCGGTGTTCTTTATGCCTAACCTCATCGGCGGCATCGTGCTGGGCTATATCTGGCAGCTGCTGTTGAACGGCGTTCTGGCCCACTGGAACATCTCGCTGACATATCACGCCAAATACGGATTCATCGGCATGGTAATCCTAGTTTGTTGGCAACAAATCGGCTACATGATGGTGATTTACATCGCCGGACTGCAAAACGTTCCTGGCGACGTGATAGAGGCCGCTTCCGTGGATGGTGCCACTCCGAAACAGATTCTATGGAGCATCACCATTCCGCTGATGATGCCAAGCATCACCGTCTGCTCGTTCCTTACCGTGACCGGTGGATTCAAGCTCTTCGATCAGAACCTCGCTCTGACCAACGGCGCTCCGAGTAACACCTCGGAAATGCTGGCCTTGAATATCTACCGCACGTTCTACGGACGAGCCGGATTCGAGGGCGTAGGCCAGGCAAAGGCAGTGATGTTCTTCGTCCTCGTTGCCCTGATTGCCATCATCCAGAACAAACTCACCACCAGTAAGGAGGTCCAAGCATGAACCAGCGCATCAAGCACGGCCCATTCTGGACCGGACTGTTCTCGGTCATTTCTTTGGCGTGGTTGTTCCCGCTTGCTCTAGTGCTGATTAATTCCTTCAAAAAGAAGGTCTACATCTCCGCGGACACCTTCTCCTTGCCAACTGGTAAGGAATTTGCGGGACTCTTCAACTACAAGGATGGCATCGAGAAGACCAACTTCATTGCCAGCTTTGGGTGGAGCCTTGTCATTACGGTCGGTGCAGTGCTTCTCATCCTCCTTTGCACCTCGATGTGCGCTTGGTGGATTGTGCGAGTGAACAACGTCGCATCGAAAATCATCTACGTGTTGTTCCTGTTGAACATGATTGTTCCATTCCAGATGGTGATGTTCCCTCTGTCGAAGATGGCTGACATGCTTGGCCTGAACACCCCATGGGGCGTCTGCCTTGTGTATCTGGGATTCGGCGCAGGACTTCCCGTATTCATCTTCACAGGTACGATCAAATCCATTCCGCAGGAAATCGAAGAATCCGCAATGATTGATGGCGCCGGAGCGGTGCGTACATTCTTCACCATCGTTGTGCCGATGATGCGCTCGTCGATTATCACCGTGGCGATTCTGCAGACCATGTGGATTTGGAATGACTACCTGCTGCCGTATCTGACCTTGGATCTGCAAAGGTTCAAGACCATTCCAATCGTGATCCAGTATCTGCGTGGAGGCTACGGCAGTATCGATATGGGCGCCCTGATGGCATGCCTGGTGCTGGCGATTATTCCAATCGTCATCTTCTTCGCACTATGCCAGAAGTACATCATCCAAGGCATCACCGCCGGTGCGGTGAAGGGCTGATCCAATATGAACACAGTGTTCGCTAAGGACTCTGTTTTCATGCGAGGCCTTGATATGGTGGCCAACGCCGCGGTACTCACTCTACTTACAGCAGTGTGCAGCATCCCGTTGGTCACCATTGGGGCCGCGCTATCGGCTTCCTACGAAGCTGCTTGGGCGGCAAAAGAAGGTCGAGGATACCTGCTTCGCACATATTTCTCGGCATTTAAAAGAAACTTCCCAGTTGCAACGGCCATATGGTCAGTGCTCGCCGCAACTGGATTGATGCTCATTGCTTTATGGCTTTTCACTACCAGCATGGCTGCGATGATAGTGAAAATCATGCTAACGCTGCTATGGCTCATCATCATGGTCTGGGCTTGGCCGTTAACGGCACGCTTCGAAAACTCAGTGATGGCTACTTTACGCAACGCGCTACTGTTCGGTGGCACATCGCCGTTTACGACTTTGGTTGCTCTTATCATTCCAGCCATCGCAATCGGACTAACAGTGGCCAGTCTGCAATGGCTTCCCAAAGGATTGTATCTATTGCTGATACTGGGCTTCGGCATAGTGGTACAACTGCAAATACCACTGTTCGAACATGCACTAAAACCCTATGTAAATAAGGTGGCCGCATAGCAGCAAGCAAGTTTCCAAGCTTTTGAGCAAATACAATAAAGCTCAATCTTTCGGGCGGTAGCAGTGCTACCGCCCATTTACGTTTTCATTCGCATTTCGTATGAACCGCATGACACTTTTCTCTTTAAGGCATCGAGATGGTGACGTTTTCTTGGACTTCCCGACCGGGAGGAGAACCCCCTTATGGCGAAGTGCAGCAGGGAGCAGCGTGACAGGGCCGTGGACCTGTACGTCAGATACGAGCGCTACGCCGCGGACGTGATCCGCGAGCTCGGCTATCCCAGCAGAGGGATGCTGCCGGTGTGGTACCGGGAACGCCTCGAGGAGGAACGCACCGGCGTCCCCTCCAGGCGCGGCGAACGCTACAGGCGCTACACGGACGAGCAGAAGCGGGCCGCGGTGGACCATTACCTCGGACACGGCAGGCGTCTGAAACGCACCATGCGCGCGCTCGGCTATCCGAAAAGCCATGAGCTGCTCACCGCGTGGATCGACGAGCTCGCTCCCGGCCGACGCAAGCTGAGGCACGGCCCGGTTCCCGAGGAATTGAAGCGGAAGGCGGTGGTCGCGGCCGCGTCCGGAAGGTCGGAATCACGCGATGCCGCCGCCGGACTGGGCGTGGAGGCGTCCGTCGTCGGGAAACTGGAAACGGCAGATGCTCGCCGGATCCAAGGAGACGCACGTGACGAAGACACCTGGAGAGAAGCCCCCGACGGCCGGGGAAGGGAAAACCAGCGTGGAGCCCTCTACGCCGGCGGCCCGCGGGACGCGGCCGGCCTGGCGGACGCGGTGGCGGCGCTGGAGAAGAGGCTGGCGGAGACGCGGACCCGTCTGGACGAGTTGGACGCCGATGTCGAGCGGCAGCGGCGGGAGAAGAGGGAACTGGACATCGAGATCGCGATCCGGAAGGGCACGTTGGAGCTGTTGGGAAAAGAGCCGGGCGCAGACCCGAAAAAGCCCGGCCAGCCGAGAGAAGGCCGTCCTCGTCAAACAGACCAGTGAGAGGCTCGGCGTGACCGCCGGAAGCCTGCTGCCCGTGGCCGGCATCGCGCGCGGCACGTACCATTACCAGCTCAACGCCATGAAACGTCCCGACAAGGACTCCGGTCTACTGGAGCTCGTGCGCGAGGCGTTCGAGAACAGCAAGCGCGGGTACGGGTACAAGCGGGTCCACCTGGAGCCGGAAAGCATGGGCGTCAGGGTATCGGCGAAACGGGTCATGCGGCTGACGGCCAGGCATGGCCTGGCGCCCCTGTTCAAGAGCGCGAAGCGGTACGGCTCATACAAGGGCGAGCCCGCCAAGGCGCCGAAGAATCTGGCGGACAGGGATTTCCACGCCGAGCGTCCGAACCGGCTGTGGATCACGGACCCGGCCGGGTTCTCGATTCCCGCGGGCAAGGCCTATCTGTCGCCCGTGATCGACTGCCACGACGGGCTTCCCGTCGCGTGGACGATCGGCACCAGCCCGAACGCGGCGTTGGCCAACGGCATGCTCGCCGACGCGTGCTCCACGCTCAGGGACGGGGAGAAGCCGATCATCCATTCCGACCGTGGCTGCCGCTACCGGTGGCCCGAGTGGATCCGCATCTGCAAGGAGCATGGTCTGACGCGTTCGATGAGCGCGAAAGGCTGTTCTCCGGACAACGCGGCCGCGGAGGGGTTCTTCGGCCGTCTCAAGCAGGAGTTCTTCCATAAGCGGAGCTTCGCGGGCGTTGCCTCGCGAATCCCATTCGGATCCACCGGACAGCATCGCCGCCTTTTCAACGATCGAAAGATCTTCAAGTTCCATGGGTTCTCCCTCGCACTAGGTGTTGCCAAAACCTGCTTTGCCGAGCCTGCCCTGTCCGCTCCGCCCGACTGCGCTGTTTTCTTGCGATTTCCCGCTGCCGTACCGCGCTGCATCGCACCGTGCCGCACGCGGGATTTCGCCGCTAGTTTGATTGAACCAGCTTTTGCGATGCCATCACCGCCGTATTACACAACCTGTCGTTTTGCTCGCACAATCGGCATATGGGCGCGGTGAAGAGGGTATGCGGTGGCGCAGAACGCGCATAAAATCGCATCGTTCCATTTTGCAATCGATGGCAAGCGTTTCGATATGCGTATATCGTTGCAATTTCAAGCGACTCGCCGATATTGATACCTTTTTGCACAAGCGCTATCTTTCTTAACGAAAGTAAGTTTTGCTGACTTTTCTTCAATGCGGAACATGCTTTGATCACTCAACGCGGAGAGCGATGTTTCGCAGCGCACAGAAAGGATAATGAGATACGCGACCAGCAAAGCAGCGACACGAGCATCGCCTTGGACGCCAATACGGACGTCCAGCAGGAGGCCGATAAACCGGCAGTCAAGTGGAGGTACCTCTTCGGCTTCCTCGCCTGGACCGTGCTTAACGCCATCGTCATCGCACTGTGCGCTGGCGCGTCGGTCTTGACCATCAAGCGCATCAAGTAATTCAAACAGGACCGTACCGTCGCATATGATGACACGGCCCCAATCCAGTTCTCCCGATTTTTCCCACACTCAAAGGAGCCCCACATGGTAGACAGCACACTGTTCTCGCTGGCCACGCTCAACGCCCATCCGGCAATGAATCCGGATTCGGTGATCCAGGGCGATCATTGGCGCATCGGCCTCATCACGGACGCGCTCGTCCGTTTCGAATGGTCCGACAGCGGCCGTTTCGTGGATGACGCCACGCAGATGGCGATGGTCCGTGATTTCGGCGAAAAGCCTGAATTCACCGTCACCGAACGTAATGGCTGGCTGGAAATCGACACCCCGTCGCTGCATATCTCCTACAACCAGCGCAAGTTCTCTCCGGAAGGCCTGTACGCAACCGTCAAGCACGTCAACGCCATCGAAAACACTTGGCATTACGGCGACGTGCAGCGCAGGAACCTCGGCGGCACCTACCGTACGCTCGACGAGGCGAACGGCCGCATCCCCGTCGATCCGGGCGTCAACAGCACCGACGGTTGGGCGATCATCGACGATTCCAAGTCGAACGTCATCCGCGAAACCGCCGAAGTGAACGGCAACCACAACGATTTCGGCACGTGGGTGACCCCGAAGGAAGAGCCGACCACCGACCTGTATCTGTTCGGCTACGGCCACCGCTACCGCGAGGCCGTGCACGCCCTGTACCGCCTGACCGGCCCGACCCCGCTGCTGCCGCGCTTCGTGCTGGGCAACTGGTGGAGCCGCTACCACCGCTATACCGAAACCGAATACCGTCAGCTCGTCGAACGTTTCGAAAAGGAAGGCATCCCGTTCACCACGGCCGTCATCGATATGGACTGGCACCTGGTTGACGACGTCGACCCGAAGTACGGCTCCGGCTGGACCGGCTACACGTGGAACAAGGACTTCTTCCCGGATCCGAAGCGCTTCCTCAACTGGCTGCACGGCATGAAGGCCACGCTCAACGTCCACCCGAGGGACGTCGTGCGCGCGTTCGAAGAGCTGTATCCGCAGGTCGCCAAGGCCATGAACATCGATCCGGAAAGCGGCGAGGCCGTGCAGTTCGACCTGACCGATCCGAAGTTCATGGAGGTCTACTTCGACCAGCTCCACCACCCGATGGAGGAAGATGGCGTCGACTTCTGGTGGATTGACTGGCAGCAGGGCGGCCTGACGCGGCAGCCGGGCCTCGACCCGCTGTGGGGCCTGAACCACCTGCATTACCTCGATTCCGCCCGCAACGACGGCAGCGACTACAGCGAACGCAACCCGCGCCCGCTCACCTTCTCGCGTTACGCCGGCCCGGGCTCGCACCGCTACCCGATCGGCTTCTCCGGCGACACCGTCGTGACGTGGGAGTCGCTGAAGTTCCAGCCGGAATTCACCGCCTGCGCTTCCAACATCGGCTACGGCTGGTGGAGCCACGACATCGGCGGCCACATGTTCGGCTACCGTGACGAGGAGCTGGAGGTCCGCTGGTACCAGCTGGGCGCGTTCAGCCCGATCAACCGTCTGCACTCCACCGATTCGCCGTTCAACGGCAAGGAGCCGTGGAACTTCCACGGCGATGCGGAACGTGCGATGACGTCCGCGCTGCGCCTGCGCCATGCGATGATCCCGTACCTGTACACGATGAACCGTCGCGCCGCATTCGACAACGAGCCGCTCGTGCAGCCGCTGTACTGGGACTATCCGGAAATCGAAGCCGCATACAAGCTCACCGACGAATTCCGTTTCGGCACCGAGCTGCTGGTCGCGCCGATCGTCGATCCAGCCGAGCGTTCCGTGCAGCGTGCGAAGGCCGACGTGTGGCTGCCGCAGGGCGAATGGTTCGATTTCTTCGACGGTCGCCATTACACGTCTCGTCCGGCCGAAGGCCGCCGTCTGGAGGCTTGGCGCGATCTCGACCGCATGCCGGTGTTCGCCAAGCCCGGCGCGATCGTGCCGCTGCAGATTCCCGCCGAGGGTGAGGCGCTCAACTCCGTGGCCAACCCGCGCGCACTGCAGGTAGTGGTGTTCCCGGGTGCCGAAAACAGCTTCACGCTGTGGGAGGATGACGGTGCCGCACAGAGCAAGGATCGTTGGGCATCCACCGAAATGGCGCTGCGTTTTGAGGGCGATTCCGCACAGTTCTCGATCGCCCCTGCGGAAGGTGCGACGGACGTCATTCCGGCTTCCCGCGATTGGACGGTCACGTTCCGTGGCATCGCTCCGGAAGCGATGCACGCCGTCCGCGCGACCGTCGACGGCTCTGCCGCCGCTCCGGAAGTCGCGTACGATGCGGAAACGCTGAGCCTGACCGTCACGCTGCGTGACGTGCCGACGAGCTCCGCAATCGCCATCGATTTCGCCGACGGTCTTGCCGTTGCGGACGATCCGGTTGAAGCCGACGCGTTCGCCGTGCTGAAGGATGCGCAGATGCTGTACATGACCAAGGAGCTCGCATACCGCGCGATCCGCGAGCTGGGCAAGGATGCGCTGCCGGCACTGAGC
>ERZ834433.2461-NODE-2461-length-11398-cov-2.775985_pt1 | contig 11398 bp, 8 predicted proteins | sample MGYA00519948_ERZ834433 | MGnify/ENA primary metagenome ERZ834433 (study PRJEB31850, sample SAMEA3708752) | human gut metagenome | biome: human gut; feature: human-associated habitat; material: faeces | place: China | collected 2014 ...
CGCGCCCGCACCACGTTCTTCTGCCGGGAGCACATCGGTTTTCCACGCATCGAAGACAATATCCTGGGAGGCAGAGCAAAAAGCGATCACCACCGCCAGTGCCGCCATCCAGCGGAGTTGGGTGCCTGGTTCGAGAAAACCCATCGCCGCAATGGCGACTAATAACAGGATTTGCGTGGCGAGCAGCCAACCGCGCCGCCGCCCGAAAAATGGGGGCGTGTAGCGGTCCATCAGCGGTGACCAGAGGAATTTAAAAACGTAAGCCTGGCCTACCAGCGAGAAGAAACCAATGGTTTTGAGGTCGATATTCTCGACCGTCATCCAGGCCTGTAAGGTGCCGGATGTCAGGGCGAGCGGTAGCCCGGAAGCAAAACCCAGGATCAGCAATATGGCTGAACGCGGCTGTTGAAAAATACGTAAATATTGACTGGACATGGGCGTCTACAGGCCCGGCTTGCACCGGGCCAGAGGGCAGAAATTAACGCGCGTTCTGCTTGATGAATTCGTGAATGCTGGTGTCCTGAGACATATCAGCGATGGTATCGGTCAGCACACTGTTAACCGCATCGGCGATATTTTTGTTGGAGGCCTGGAACGCACCTTCAACGTTGTAGCTGGCACGATAGTTTTTGGTCATTTTGTTGCCATTCTGCGCGGTAGCGATGATGGCAATATCCGCTTTAGTAGCGATGTTGTAGCGCACGTTGCCCTGGGACACGTCAGCATACAGTTGGCTAACGATGATTTGCAGATTAACCGGGCCATTCGGACCAACCATGTAACCACGCGCGGTCATCTGTTTTTCCAGCACTTCTTGCAGCAGGAAACGCAGATCGCGGGAGGCGGTCAGGGTAACGATTTGATTATCGCGGGTGACTTTTGCCAGCGCCTGATCGGTACGCTGATCGGCACCATTAATGCTTACGGTGACGCCCATCAGGCTTGGATCCTGCTGTGGCAGTGTAATCGTCGGGGAAACTTCAATAGTTGTTGGCGGTTTTGCGCATCCTGCAAGCATAAACAGAGCAACTAACGGGAAGAGGATTTTTTTGAACATGTTCGGGCTCTCAGAGACTCTTAAGCGTGTTTGGTAAAAATTCCCGCCATCATAACATTGCCAACGGCGAGGGGAAGTAGGTAAGGCATGTAAATTCATCATGTTGACGAAATAATCGCCCCTGGTAAAAGAAACGCTGATGCGAGGCCTGTGTTTCAATCTTTAAATCAGTAAACTTCATACGCTTGACGGAAAAACCAGGACGAAACCTAAATATTTGTTGTTAAGCTGCAATGGAAACGGTAAAAGCGGCTAGTATTTAAAGGGATGGATGACATCTCAGCGTTGTCGGAGGAGATATTTCATGATGATACGTGAGCGGATAGAAGAAAAATTAAGGGCGGCGTTCCAACCCGTATTCCTCGAAGTAGTGGATGAAAGCTATCGTCACAATGTCCCAGCCGGCTCTGAAAGCCATTTTAAAGTTGTGCTGGTCAGCGATCGTTTTACGGGTGAACGTTTTCTGAATCGTCATCGAATGATTTACAGTACTTTAGCGGAGGAACTCTCTACTACCGTTCATGCGCTGGCTCTGCATACTTACACTATTAAGGAGTGGGAAGGGTTGCAGGACACCGTCTTTGCCTCTCCTCCCTGTCGTGGAGCAGGAAGCATCGCGTAAAAACGCATTTGCAACTGTCGGCGCTTTTCCAGTATGTTGCTAAAGATTTTATGAAAAACGGCCTGCGGGCCGTTTTGTTTTGTCTGGATTTTGCGCTTTTTGCCCAGCATTCAGACGAAAATTGCCCGGGAATTGTGAAAAAATACGCGACAGCGCGCAATAACCGTTCTCGACTCATAAAAGTGATGCCGCTATAATGCCGCGTCCTATTTGAATGCTTTCGGGATGATTCTGGTAACAGGGAATGTGATTGATTATAAGAACATCCCGGTTCCGCGAAGCCAACAACCTGTGCTTGCGGGGTAAGAGTTGACCGAGCACTGTGATTTTTTGAGGTAACAAGATGCAAGTTTCAGTTGAAACCACTCAAGGCCTTGGCCGCCGTGTAACGATTACTATCGCTGCTGACAGCATCGAGACCGCTGTTAAAAGCGAGCTGGTCAACGTTGCGAAAAAAGTACGTATTGACGGCTTCCGCAAAGGCAAAGTGCCAATGAATATCGTTGCTCAGCGTTATGGCGCGTCTGTACGCCAGGACGTTCTGGGTGACCTGATGAGCCGTAACTTCATTGACGCCATCATTAAAGAAAAAATCAATCCGGCTGGCGCACCGACTTATGTTCCGGGCGAATACAAGCTGGGTGAAGACTTCACTTACTCTGTAGAGTTTGAAGTTTATCCGGAAGTTGAACTGCAGGGTCTGGAAGCGATCGAAGTTGAAAAACCGATCGTTGAAGTGACCGACGCTGACGTTGACGGCATGCTGGATACTCTGCGTAAACAGCAGGCGACCTGGAAAGAAAAAGACGGCGCTGTTGAAGCAGAAGACCGCGTAACCATCGACTTCACCGGTTCTGTAGACGGCGAAGAGTTCGAAGGCGGTAAAGCGTCTGATTTCGTACTGGCGATGGGCCAGGGTCGTATGATCCCGGGCTTTGAAGACGGTATCAAAGGCCACAAAGCTGGCGAAGAGTTCACCATCGACGTGACCTTCCCGGAAGAATACCACGCAGAAAACCTGAAAGGTAAAGCAGCGAAATTCGCTATCAACCTGAAGAAAGTTGAAGAGCGTGAACTGCCGGAACTGACTGCAGAATTCATCAAACGTTTCGGCGTTGAAGATGGTTCCGTAGAAGGTCTGCGCGCTGAAGTGCGTAAAAACATGGAGCGCGAGCTGAAGAGCGCCATCCGTAACCGCGTTAAGTCTCAGGCGATCGAAGGTCTGGTAAAAGCTAACGACATCGACGTACCGGCTGCGCTGATCGACAGCGAAATCGACGTTCTGCGTCGCCAGGCTGCACAGCGTTTCGGTGGCAACGAAAAACAAGCTCTGGAACTGCCGCGCGAACTGTTCGAAGAACAGGCTAAACGCCGCGTAGTTGTTGGCCTGCTGCTGGGCGAAGTTATCCGCACCAACGAGCTGAAAGCTGACGAAGAGCGCGTGAAAGGCCTGATCGAAGAGATGGCTTCTGCGTACGAAGATCCGAAAGAAGTTATCGAGTTCTACAGCAAAAACAAAGAACTGATGGACAACATGCGCAATGTTGCTCTGGAAGAACAGGCTGTTGAAGCTGTACTGGCGAAAGCGAAAGTGACTGAAAAAGAAACCACTTTCAACGAGCTGATGAACCAGCAGGCGTAATTTACGCAGCATAACGCGCTAAATTCGCACAAAGGCCCGTCACCGCCAGGTGGTGGGCTTTTTTTTGTCATGAATTTTGCATGGAACCGTGCGAAAAGCCTCTTTCGGTGTTAGCGTAACAACAAAAGATTGTTATGCTTGAAATATGGTGATGCCGTACCCATAACACAGGGACTAGCTGATAATCCGTCCATAAGGTTACAATCGGTACAGCAGGTTTTTTCAATTTTATCCAGGAGACGGAAATGTCATACAGCGGCGAACGAGATAACTTTGCACCCCATATGGCGCTGGTGCCGATGGTCATTGAACAGACCTCACGAGGTGAGCGCTCTTTTGATATCTATTCTCGTCTACTTAAGGAACGCGTCATTTTTCTAACTGGCCAGGTTGAAGACCACATGGCTAACCTGATTGTGGCGCAGATGCTGTTCCTGGAAGCAGAAAACCCAGAAAAAGATATCTATCTGTACATTAACTCTCCAGGCGGGGTGATTACTGCCGGGATGTCTATCTATGACACCATGCAGTTTATCAAGCCTGATGTCAGCACCATCTGTATGGGCCAGGCGGCCTCGATGGGCGCTTTCTTGCTGACCGCAGGGGCAAAAGGTAAACGTTTCTGCCTGCCGAATTCGCGCGTGATGATTCACCAGCCGTTGGGCGGCTACCAGGGCCAGGCGACCGATATCGAAATTCATGCCCGTGAAATTCTGAAAGTTAAAGGGCGTATGAATGAACTTATGGCGCTTCATACGGGTCAATCATTAGAACAGATTGAACGTGATACCGAGCGCGATCGCTTCCTTTCCGCCCCTGAAGCGGTGGAATACGGTCTGGTCGATTCGATTCTGACCCATCGTAATTGATGCCAGAGGCGCAACTGTGCCGCTATACTTATCCAGGGCGGCACAACGCTGTAAGCGGCTTGCGCCTGAGAATGGCATTTGCGTCGTCGTGTGCGGCACAAAGAACAAAGAAGAGGTTTTGACCCATGACAGATAAACGCAAAGATGGCTCAGGCAAATTGCTGTATTGCTCTTTTTGCGGCAAAAGCCAGCATGAAGTGCGCAAGCTGATTGCCGGTCCATCCGTGTATATCTGCGACGAATGTGTTGATTTATGTAACGACATCATTCGCGAAGAGATTAAAGAAGTTGCACCGCATCGTGAACGCAGTGCGCTACCGACGCCGCATGAAATTCGTAACCACCTGGACGATTACGTTATCGGCCAGGAACAGGCGAAAAAAGTGCTGGCGGTCGCGGTATACAACCATTACAAACGTCTGCGCAACGGCGATACCAGCAATGGTGTCGAGTTGGGCAAAAGTAACATTCTGCTGATCGGTCCGACCGGTTCCGGTAAAACGCTGCTGGCTGAAACGCTGGCGCGCCTGCTGGACGTCCCGTTCACCATGGCCGACGCAACCACGCTGACCGAAGCCGGTTATGTGGGCGAAGACGTTGAAAACATCATTCAGAAGCTGTTGCAGAAGTGCGATTACGACGTACAGAAAGCGCAGCGCGGGATTGTCTACATCGATGAAATCGACAAGATTTCTCGCAAGTCAGACAACCCGTCCATTACCCGAGACGTTTCCGGTGAAGGCGTACAGCAGGCACTGTTGAAACTGATCGAAGGTACGGTAGCTGCTGTTCCACCGCAAGGTGGGCGTAAACATCCGCAGCAGGAATTCTTGCAGGTTGATACCTCTAAGATCCTGTTTATCTGTGGCGGTGCGTTTGCCGGTCTGGATAAAGTGATTTCCCATCGTGTAGAAACCGGCTCCGGCATTGGTTTTGGCGCGACGGTAAAAGCGAAGTCCGACAAAGCAAGCGAAGGCGAGCTGCTGGCGCAGGTTGAACCGGAAGATCTGATCAAGTTTGGTCTGATCCCTGAGTTCATTGGTCGTCTGCCGGTTGTCGCAACGTTGAATGAACTGAGCGAAGAAGCTCTGATTCAGATCCTCAAAGAGCCGAAAAACGCCCTGACCAAGCAGTATCAGGCGCTGTTTAATCTGGAAGGCGTGGATCTGGAATTCCGTGACGAGGCGCTGGATGCTATCGCTAAGAAAGCGATGGCGCGTAAAACCGGTGCCCGTGGCCTGCGTTCCATCGTAGAAGCCGCACTGCTCGATACCATGTACGATCTGCCGTCCATGGAAGATGTCGAAAAAGTGGTTATCGACGAGTCGGTAATTGATGGTCAAAGCAAGCCGTTGCTGATTTATGGCAAGCCGGAAGCGCAACAGGCATCTGGTGAATAATTAACCATTCCCATACAATTAGTTAACCAAAAAGGGGGGATTTTATCTCCCCTTTAATTTTTCCTCTATTCTCGGCGTTGAATGTGGGGGAAACATCCCCATATACTGACGTACATGTTAATAGATGGCGTGAAGCACAGTCGTGTCATCTGATTACCTGGCGGAAATTAAACTAAGAGAGAGCTCTATGAATCCTGAGCGTTCTGAACGCATTGAAATCCCCGTATTGCCGCTGCGCGATGTGGTGGTTTATCCGCACATGGTCATCCCCTTATTTGTCGGGCGGGAAAAATCTATCCGTTGTCTGGAAGCGGCGATGGACCATGATAAAAAAATTATGCTGGTCGCGCAGAAAGAAGCTTCAACGGATGAGCCGGGTGTAAACGATCTTTTCACCGTCGGGACCGTGGCCTCTATATTGCAGATGCTGAAGCTGCCTGACGGCACCGTCAAAGTGCTGGTCGAGGGGTTACAGCGCGCGCGTATTTCTGCGCTCTCTGACAATGGCGAACACTTTTCTGCGAAGGCGGAGTATCTGGAGTCGCCGACCATTGATGAGCGAGAACAGGAAGTGCTGGTGCGTACTGCAATCAGCCAGTTCGAAGGCTACATCAAGCTGAACAAAAAAATCCCACCAGAAGTGCTGACGTCGCTGAATAGCATCGACGATCCGGCGCGTCTGGCGGATACCATTGCTGCACATATGCCGCTGAAACTGGCTGACAAACAGTCCGTTCTGGAGATGTCCGACGTTAACGAACGTCTGGAATATCTGATGGCAATGATGGAATCGGAAATCGATCTGCTGCAGGTTGAGAAACGCATTCGCAACCGCGTTAAAAAGCAGATGGAGAAATCCCAGCGTGAGTACTATCTGAACGAGCAAATGAAAGCTATTCAGAAAGAACTCGGTGAAATGGACGACGCGCCGGACGAAAACGAAGCCCTGAAGCGCAAAATCGACGCGGCGAAAATGCCGAAAGAGGCAAAAGAGAAAGCGGAAGCAGAGTTGCAGAAGCTGAAAATGATGTCTCCGATGTCGGCAGAAGCGACCGTAGTGCGTGGTTATATCGACTGGATGGTACAGGTACCGTGGAATGCGCGCAGCAAGGTCAAAAAAGACCTGCGTCAGGCGCAGGAAATCCTTGATACCGACCATTATGGTCTGGAGCGCGTGAAAGATCGAATCCTTGAGTATCTTGCGGTTCAAAGCCGTGTCAACAAAATCAAGGGACCGATCCTCTGCCTGGTAGGGCCGCCGGGGGTAGGTAAAACCTCCCTGGGTCAGTCCATTGCCAAAGCCACCGGGCGTAAATATGTCCGTATGGCGCTGGGCGGCGTGCGTGATGAAGCGGAAATCCGTGGTCACCGCCGTACTTACATCGGTTCTATGCCGGGTAAACTGATCCAGAAAATGGCGAAAGTGGGCGTGAAAAACCCGCTGTTCCTGCTCGATGAGATCGACAAAATGTCTTCTGACATGCGAGGCGATCCGGCCTCTGCACTGCTTGAAGTGCTGGATCCAGAGCAGAACGTAGCGTTCAGCGACCACTACCTGGAAGTGGATTACGATCTCAGCGACGTGATGTTTGTCGCGACGTCGAACTCCATGAACATTCCGGCACCGCTGCTGGATCGTATGGAAGTGATTCGCCTCTCCGGTTATACCGAAGATGAAAAACTGAACATCGCCAAACGTCACCTGCTGCCGAAGCAGATTGAACGTAATGCACTGAAAAAAGGTGAGCTGACCGTCGACGATAGCGCCATTATCGGCATTATTCGTTACTACACCCGTGAGGCGGGCGTGCGTGGTCTGGAGCGTGAAATCTCCAAACTGTGCCGTAAAGCGGTTAAGCAGTTACTGCTCGATAAGTCATTAAAACATATCGAAATTAACGGCGATAACCTGCATGACTATCTCGGTGTTCAGCGTTTTGACTATGGACGCGCGGATAACGAAAACCGTGTCGGTCAGGTAACCGGTCTGGCGTGGACGGAAGTGGGCGGTGACTTGCTGACCATTGAAACCGCATGTGTTCCGGGTAAAGGCAAACTGACCTATACCGGTTCGCTCGGCGAAGTGATGCAGGAGTCCATTCAGGCGGCGTTAACGGTGGTTCGTGCGCGTGCGGAAAAACTGGGGATCAACCCTGATTTTTACGAAAAACGTGACATCCACGTCCACGTACCGGAAGGTGCGACGCCGAAAGATGGTCCGAGTGCCGGTATTGCTATGTGCACCGCGCTGGTTTCTTGCCTGACCGGTAACCCGGTTCGTGCCGATGTGGCAATGACCGGTGAGATCACTCTGCGTGGTCAGGTACTGCCGATCGGTGGTTTGAAAGAAAAACTACTGGCAGCGCATCGCGGCGGGATTAAAACAGTGTTAATTCCGTTCGAAAATAAACGCGATCTGGAAGAGATTCCTGACAACGTAATTGCCGATCTGGACATTCATCCTGTGAAGCGCATTGAGGAAGTTCTGACTCTGGCGCTGCAAAATGAACCGTCTGGCATGCAGGTTGTGACTGCAAAATAGTGACCTCGCGCAAAATGCACTAATAAAAACAGGGCTGGCAGGCTAATTCGGGCTTGCCAGCCTTTTTTTGTCTCGCTAAGTTAGATGGCGGATCGGGCTTGCCCTTATTAAGGGGTGTTGTAAGGGGATGGCTGGCCTGATATAACTGCTGCGCGTTCGTACCTTGAAGGATTCAAGTGCGATATAAATTATAAAGAGGAAGAGAAGAGTGAATAAATCTCAATTGATCGACAAGATTGCTGCAGGGGCTGATATCTCTAAAGCTGCGGCTGGCCGTGCGTTAGATGCTATTATTGCTTCCGTAACTGAATCTCTGAAAGAAGGGGATGATGTAGCACTGGTAGGTTTTGGTACTTTTGCCGTTAAAGAGCGTGCTGCCCGTACTGGCCGCAACCCGCAGACCGGTAAAGAGATCACCATCGCTGCCGCTAAAGTACCGAGCTTCCGTGCAGGTAAAGCACTGAAAGACGCGGTAAACTAAGCGTTGTCCCCAGTGGGGATGTGACGAAGTTCAAGGGCGCATCTACTGATGTGCCTTTTTTATTTGTATTCGGTGACTTTCTGCGTCTTGTGGGCTGACAATTGCCCCCGTTTCTTGTCACAATAGGCCTTTGCGCGCATCGATACGTTGCGTGAGGTACACAGTCATCTACAGCGGAGTGTTGTTACACCATGATGGACAGCTTACGCACGGCTGCAAACAGTCTCGTGCTCAAGATTATTTTCGGTATCATTATCGTGTCGTTCATATTGACCGGCGTGAGTGGTTACCTGATTGGCGGAGGCAATAACTACGCCGCAAAAGTGAATGACCAGGAAATCAGCCGTGGGCAGTTCGAGAACGCCTTCAACAGCGAGCGTAATCGCATGCAGCAACAGCTGGGCGATCAATACTCCGAGCTGGCAGCGAACGAAGGCTATATGAAAACCCTGCGTCAACAGGTGCTGAATCGTCTGATCGACGAGGCGCTGCTGGATCAGTACGCTCGTGAGCTGAAACTGGGTATCAGCGATGACCAGGTTAAACAGGCGATTTTCGCGACCCCAGCCTTCCAGGTTGACGGCAAATTTGATAACAGCCGCTATAACGGTATCCTCAACCAGATGGGGATGACCGCCGATCAGTACGCCCAGGCGCTGCGTAACCAGCTCACTACCCAACAGCTGATTAACGGCGTTGCCGGTACCGATTTTATGCTGAAAGGTGAAACCGACGAGCTGGCGGCACTGGTAGCTCAACAACGCGTGGTGCGTGAAGCGACTATCGATGTTAACGCGCTGGCGGCGAAGCAGCCTGTGACCGAACAGGAAATTGCCAGCTACTACGAACAAAACAAAAATAATTTCATGACGCCGGAACAATTCCGCGTGAGTTACATCAAGCTGGATGCCGCAACGATGCAGCAACCGGTTAGCGATGCGGATATCCAGAGCTACTACGATCAGCATCAGGATCAATTCACCCAGCCGCAGCGTACCCGCTACAGCATCATCCAGACCAAAACTGAAGATGAAGCGAAAGCGGTACTTGATGAGCTGAATAAAGGCGGTGATTTTGCTGCGTTAGCCAAAGAAAAATCTGCCGATATTATCTCTGCCCGTAACGGCGGCGATATGGGTTGGTTAGAAGATGCCACTATCCCGGATGAACTGAAAAATGCTGGTCTGAAAGAAAAAGGCCAACTCTCTGGTGTCATCAAATCTTCGGTCGGTTTCCTGATTGTACGTCTGGACGACATTCAGCCAGCGAAAGTGAAGTCGTTAGACGAAGTGCGTGACGATGTCGCGGCGAAAGTGAAACACGAAAAAGCCCTCGATGCGTACTACGCACTGCAGCAGAAAGTGAGCGATGCGGCAAGCAATGATACCGAGTCTCTGGCCGGTGCAGAGCAAGCTGCCGGCGTTAAAGCCACTCAGACGGGTTGGTTCAGCAAAGATAACCTGCCGGAAGAGTTGAACTTCAAGCCGGTTGCCGACGCTATCTTTAACGGCGGTCTGGTAGGTGAAAACGGCGCGCCGGGCATCAACTCTGACATCATCACCGTAGACGGCGACCGCGCATTCGTGCTGCGCATCAGCGAGCACAAACCGGAAGCGGTGAAACCGTTGGCAGATGTTCAGGAACAAGTTAAGGCACTGGTTCAGCACAACAAAGCTGAACAACAGGCGAAAGTGGATGCTGAGAAACTGCTGGTTGATTTGAAAGCCGGCAAAGGTGCGGAAGCTATGCAGGCTGCCGGTCTGAAATTTGGCGAGCCGAAAACCTTAAGCCGTTCCGGTCGTGACCCGATTAGCCAGGCGGCGTTTGCACTACCACTGCCAGCGAAAGACAAATCGAGCTACGGTATGGCGACCGATATGCAAGGTAATGTGGTTCTGCTGGCGCTGGACGAAGTGAAACAAGGTTCAATGCCGGAAGATCAGAAAAAAGCGATGGTGCAGGGTATCACCCAGAACAACGCACAAATCGTCTTTGAAGCTCTGATGAGTAACCTGCGTAAAGAGGCGAAAATCAAAATTGGCGATGCGCTGGAACAGCAATAATCCTGAAGCCGCCTCGCAAAAAAATGCTTTGCAGCTGTAACAAGAAAAGGTCGCTTTCGCGGCCTTTTCCATTTCTGAACATTGCCATTTGTTTACTGTTTTCACTGCCGTTAAGGTGATTCCACTGTTAACAAACAAGGAGAAAACAGTATGAAACACGGAATTAAAGCACTGCTCATTACCCTGTCCCTGGCCTGTGCCGGAATGTCTCATAGTGCTCTGGCGGCAGCTCCTGCGGCAAAACCGACAACGGTAGAAACCAAAGCGGAAGCTCCTGCAGCACAAAGTAAAGCAGCAGTACCGGCGAAAGCCAGTGACGAAGAAGGCACCCGGGTCAGCATTAATAATGCCAGCGCGGAAGAGTTAGCCCGCGCGATGAATGGCGTTGGCCTGAAGAAAGCGCAGGCGATTGTCAGTTATCGCGAAGAGTACGGTCCGTTTAAAACGGTGGAGGATCTCAAGCAGGTGCCGGGGATGGGCAATTCGCTGGTGGAACGTAATCTGGCGGTATTAACCTTGTAATTAATTTGCATAGTGGCAATTTTTTGCCAGGCTAAAGAGGTCATACCAGTTATGGCCTCTGTACTTATAACAACAACGTAAGGTTATTGCGCTATGCAAACACAAATCAAAGTTCGTGGATATCATCTCGACGTTTACCAGCACGTCAACAACGCCCGCTACCTTGAATTTCTCGAAGAAGCCCGCTGGGATGGGTTGGA
>ERZ834433.2470-NODE-2470-length-11345-cov-3.500000_pt1 | contig 11345 bp, 9 predicted proteins | sample MGYA00519948_ERZ834433 | MGnify/ENA primary metagenome ERZ834433 (study PRJEB31850, sample SAMEA3708752) | human gut metagenome | biome: human gut; feature: human-associated habitat; material: faeces | place: China | collected 2014 ...
GTTTATCATGATACAGGGAAAACAACGTCTCCCAGTCCGGTCTCCTCATCTGCATCAGCTCGCTCAGACTTTCTAGTTCTTTTTCGGAAAAAATATGGGACATTTTCCCCTTTTCTTTCACCTGGAGAGCATCATCCAGAAAAACCTCATGAACCTCCACAACATTCTCTGGAAGTTCATAGACAAATTTCCCTCTTTTTTCTGCATTTGCCCCAATAACCCAGAGCACAAATTCATGCTCCTGCATCTGATTGATATACTGGTGCATCCATGTGGAAACACCGCCAAATACATACGGATAACATCCTTCCAAAACCAGACAGATTCTCACTGTTTTCTCCTTTTATCTGCATTTTCAATACATATGTTTATGTTACCAATAGTAAAAGACCTTTTGACACTGCTGTCATTATATTTATTCGAACTCAATGTACACATCTTCCTGTTCTGCGCTCAGCAGCGGGATCTGGCCGATCTGCTTCAGGTAGTTCTTCACCGGGTCATCCAGCAGCTCGTCCATGGCGGCCTTCAGGTCGGCCGGGTTCTCCTCGCCCTGGTCCTCGTCCTCATCGGCACCGATGCCCAGATCATCGTTGTTGTTCTCAGCGTTCTCCACCTCAGCCATGATGCCTTCCACATCCAGGCTGGTGTCACCGTCGGCCTCGTCATCCAGAATTTTGATGCCGCGCTCCTCCAGAAGCGTGTAAAGCGTTTCCACATCCATCCGGCACTGGGAAGCCAGTGTCTTGGCCTCGCCCGCCGTCAGGGTGCCTTCGCCCTTCGTCAACAGTTCCTTCAAAGTCATGCCCATTTCGCTCTCTCCTTTTCACCGCGGCGCTGGCTGCGCCGTAAGTGATATCGTATCATAAGTTTTGCCGCTGCGGGATGGTTCAAATCACCAGGCCGCCGTTCACACCGAACACCTGCCCGGTGATGTAACCGGCGCTTTCGCCTGCCAGGAACACCAGCAGCTGCGCCACCTCGTCCGCGCTGCCCAGGCGGCCCACGGGGGTCTCCTCGGCCAGCGCAGCCTTATCCTCTGCCGTAAAGGCAGCCATCATATCGGTGTCGATGACACCCGGAGCCACGCAGTTCACGGTGATGCCGCTGGGCCCCTCCTCTTTGGCAAGGGCCTTGGTCAGGCCGATCAGGCCCGCCTTGGCAGCGGAGTAATGCACCTCGCAGCTGCCGCCGGTCTGGCCCCACATACTGCTCACGGTCAGGATGCGGCCCGACTTGCGGCGGATCATGCCCGGCAGGGCCAGCTGGCACAGGTGGAACGCGCCGCTCAGGTTCACGTCCAGCATGTGCTGCCACTCCTCCGGGGTGATATCGGTGAACAGCTTCTGCTGGGCAATGCCCGCGTTGCTCACCAGCACATCCACATGGCCCACGGCCTGCTCCACGGTGTGGAACGCCACCTCACAGCTGGCGCGGGAGGCCACGTCGCACTGGACCGCCAGCAGGCCCGGCAGCGCCTTTTCCAGCGCCGCCGCCGCCTCGGCGTGGGTGTGGTAGAGCACCGCCACCCGGTAGCCCGCCTGCCAGAAGGCGCGGGCCGCCGCGGCTCCGATGCCCCGGTCGCCGCCCGAGATCAGCACGCAGCGCCCATTGGCCGCAGGGACTGCCAGTTCCGGCACAGGCTCCACCGGCGGTTCCGTTTCTGCTGCCGGTTCTGTTTCCGCGGCCGGTTCCGTTTCCGCGGCCGGTTCCGGCGCAGGGGCCCGGGATGCCTCGTCCTCATCGCTCAGGTCAAAGGTCAGTTCAAATTCATCATCGTACAAGAGTCAGCCCTCCTGCCGTTTGTTCTCTGCCTGCAAAAAATCCCGCAGGCAGGAAGGTCCCGCCCTCCACCGCACCCATGGGCTGCGCTCTGCTCCTCTTTCCGGTCAAGGCCGGTCCTGCGGCGAGCCCGCTGGTCTGTGCGAGTGTTTTCGACAAGTTACCATTAAATAATATAACACAATTCGACGAAAAAAGAAAGTGGGAACCGCCGTCTTTTCACGCAGTTCCCACTTTTTTTCACGTTCTCAGGGGGTCACGGGCGGTTTCCAGCGGGGCTTTGCGGCCCGCTGCTCCCGCAGCCGGAGAAAAAACGCCTGCAGCAGCGCCTGCGCCTCCTCCGCCCGCAGGCCGCTTTCCACCACCGGATGGTGGTTGAACGGCAGGGCGAACAGGTCGGTCACGCTGCCGCAGCACCCGGCCTTGGTATCCGCCGCGCCGTACACCACCCGCCTGATCCGGCTGTTGATGATGCCGCCGCTGCACATGGGGCAGGGCTCCAGCGTAACGAACAACTCACACTGCCACAGCCGCCAGCCGCCCAGCTTTTTGCAGGCCGCGTCAATGGCCAGCAGCTCGGCGTGGTGGAGGGCGTTTTTCTCGGTCTCGCGGGTGTTGTGGGCGGCGGCGATGATCTCGCCGTTCCGGGCCACCACCGCGCCCACGGGCACCTCGCCCAGCGCGGCGGCGTTGGCGTCGTTGGCCAGACGGACGGTATAACCGCTGTATTTCTGAACGGCGGCCCGGAGATCAAAATTTTCCCAATGGAGGTTGGCGGAGTAGCGGACGATACCGCTGTGATCCTCCACAATGCCGGGACAGCCCACGCCCACGCCGCCGATCGCCTGGGGATCGTATCCTTCCGCCAGAGCTGTGATCAGACCTGCGATCTCGCGGGCCACGTGCTCAGGCCCTGATTCCCTCTGGGTGGGGCAGGAAGCTTCCTTCAGGATCGTGCCGCCTTCTGTGACAACGGCCCCCTTGATGCTGGTGCCGCCGAGATCAATACCGATGTAGTGCATATGTTACCTCCTTGATGCGTTCCCCGCAGGGCGGTGAGAAATTTAACTTATATGCAATTATATAGCAGAAGCCGGAAAGAAGCAAACGGTTCCGGCGGGAAGTGCGGAAAAATTGGCGGACGGCATCTGTACCGGGATTTGGCGGGGGATCTTTTTGTGCAGAGCTTCAAAAGTTGAAATGAAAATTTTACAGATTGCTGTCTTTTCATAAGAACAGGTTTGTGATAAAATGGCTGAGAAAAACGATTACTTCATAATGGGAGAGAATCGGCGTTTCTTTTGAAATGGCGGAAGGAGTGCGTGAGATGCGAAAGACAAAGATTGTATGTACCCTTGGCCCCTCCACGGACAGGGAAGGCGTCCTGCGGGAGATGATCCGGGCAGGAATGAACGTGGCCCGCTTCAACTTTTCCCACGGGACCCACGCGGAGCATAAGGCGCGGCTGGACGCGCTGAAGGCACTGCGGGAAGAGCTGGACGCCCCGGTGGCGGCCATGCTGGATACCAAGGGCCCTGAGGTTCGTCTGAAGGACTTTGCCGGTGGACGGGTCCATCTGACCGCCGGTCAGGAATTCACCCTGACCACCGTTCAGGTGGAGGGCGATGCGCACCGCTGTTCCATCACCTACGGAGAACTGCCCGGTGACGTCAAAGCGGGAGATACCATCCTGCTGGACGATGGTCTGGTGCGGCTGACTGTTCTGGAGACCAGCGAGACGGAGATCCGCTGCCGGGTGGAAAATGACGGTGATATGAAGAACCACAAGGGGGTCAACGTCCCCGGTGTGCGGCTGAATATGCCCTACATGAGCCAGCAGGACCGGGACGATCTCCTCTTCGGCGCGGAGCAGGGGTTCGACTATGTGGCAGCCAGCTTTGTCCGTTCCGCGGCGGATGTGCGGGAACTGCGGCACGTGCTGGACAAGGCCGGTTCCCGGATGCGGATCATCGCCAAAATCGAAAATCAGGAGGGCGTCAGCAATCTTCCGGAGATCCTGGACGCGGCGGACGGCATCATGGTGGCTCGCGGCGATATGGGTGTGGAGATCGACTTTGCGGAGATCCCCCTGATCCAAAAGAATATGATCGCCCGGTGCGTGGCCTGCGGCAAGCCGGTCATCACAGCTACGCAGATGCTGGATTCCATGATGGAAAATCCCCGGCCCACCCGTGCGGAGATCACCGACGTGGCCAACGCCATCTATGACGGCACCAGCGCCATTATGCTCTCCGGCGAGACGGCGGCAGGGAAGTACCCGGTGGAGGCCGTTCAGACCATGGACGCCATCGCCCGGAAAACCGAAAGCAACATCGACCGCATCTGTCCCGCCAAGACGCCCAAGCGCACCCGGCTGTCCATTACCGCCGCCACGGCCCACGCCGCCTGCACCACGGCGGAGGACATCGGCGCGGACGCCATCCTGACCGTCAGCCAGCGGGGCATTACCGCCCAGATGGTCAGCCGGTTCCGGCCTGCCGCCACGGTGGTGGCCCTGCTGCTGGACCCCCAGGTCCAGCGCCAGATGGCCCTGTACTGGGGCCTGGTGCCCATTACCATGCCCCGGGCCAGCAGCACCGATCAGCTGGTGGACCTGGCCATTCAGTCCGCCCAGGAGGCGGGGCTGGTGAAGCATGGGGACCTGGTGGTGGTCACCGCAGGCGTGCCGGTGGGAATTTCCGGCACCACCAATATGATCCGCATCGCCCAGGTGGGCGGCTCCCTGGTCAACGCCATCGGCGTGGGCAGCCAGATCGCCTCCGGTCCGCTGTGTATCTGCCGGACACTGGAGGATATTCCGGAGAAGTTCCACCCCGGCGACGTGCTGGTGGTGCCCTATACCAACAACGAGGTACTGCCCTGGCTGCGGCAGGCTGCGGCCATCGTCAGTGAGGAGGCCAGCGCCGACTGTCACACGGCCACCGTGGGACTGCTGCTGAATAAGCCCGTCATCGTGGCGGCCTCGGACGCCACCCGCCGCCTGAAGGACGGCACCTTCGTGTCCGTGGACTGCGCCCGGGGAATCGTGCAGGTCATTCCCCAATAATCATATCAGGACAGAAAAATCGGGAGAAATCAGACGATTTCTCCCGATTTTTGCATCGAATGAGGTTACAGAGTCTCCCGGATGCGGTCGGCGATCTGGTCGGCGGTGAGTCCATACTCCCGCAGAACGTCGGCAGCCTTGCCGGACTGGCCGAACTGATCGTTGACGCCGATCTTGCGGAACTTGCAGCTGACCTTGCCCATGAGCACGTCGGCCACGGCGTCGCCCAGGCCGCCGATGACGCTGTGCTCCTCCACGGTGACCACATTGCCGCACTTTTCGGCCCACTGGGTGACGCAGGCGGCGTCAATGGGCTTGATGGTGTGGACGTTGATGACCGCGATGCGGATGCCCTGGGCCTCCAGCAGCCTGGCGGCCGCCAACGTCTCGCTGACCATCAGGCCGCAGGCAAACACGGCGGCGTCGGTACCCTCCCGCAGGACGTTGGCCTTGCCGATCTCAAAGGGATAATCCTCCTCGAACACGGGGGTGGCCAGACGGGCCAGACGCATATAGGCCGGACCCCGGAACTCCGCCAGGGCCAGGGTGGCCTTCCGGGCCTCCTTGGCATCGGCGGGAACGATGACGGTCATGCCGGGGATGCTGCGCATCAGGGCAAAGTCCTCGCAGCACTGGTGGGAAGCGCCGTCCTCGCCCACGGAGATGCCGCCGTGGGTGGCGCCGATCTTCACGTTCAGGTGGGGGTAGCCCACAGAGTTGCGCACCTGCTCGAAGGCGCGGCCGGCTGCAAACATGGCAAAGCTGGAAACAAAGGGCACATAGCCCATAGTGGCCAGACCTGCTGCCACGCCTACCATGTTGCCCTCGGCGATGCCGCAGTCAAAGTGACGGTCCGGGTATGCCTTCTGGAACATACCGGTCTTGGTAGCGGCAGCCAGATCGGCGTCCAGCACCACCAGATCATCGTGGCCTTCCGCAGCCAGTTCCTTCAGGGTGTTGCCGTAGCTGTCGCGGGTCGCGATCTTTTTCACGTCTGCCATCTCAGTTCTCCTCCTGTTCCAGCGCGGCATAGGCGGCGTTCAGCTCGTTCATGGCCACCTGATACTCTTCATCGTTGGGGCCCTTGCCGTGCCATGCAACGGAATTGGTCATATAGGAAACGCCGGTGCCCTTGACCGTATCCAGAATGATGCAGGTGGGCTTTTCGGTCTCGGCGTGGAAAGCCTGCACGGCACTCTCGATCTGGTCGAAGTCGTGGCCGTTGATGGTGACCACGTTGAAGTTGAAGGCGCGCAGCTTATCTTCCAGCGGGGCGCTGTTCATGACAGTCTCGGTGGTGCCGTCGATCTGCAGATGGTTGCGGTCCAGCATCACGCACAGGTTAGAAAGGCCGTAGTGGGCGGCAAACATAAAGGCCTCCCAGCATTCGCCCTCTTCCACCTCGCCGTCGCCCAGAATGGCGTAAACGTTCACAGCAGAGCCGGCGTGCTTTGCGCCCAGTGCCATGCCGCAGGCGGCAGAGATGCCCTGACCCAGACTGCCGGTGGACATATCCACACCGGGCACGCTGTTCATGTTGGGGTGGCCCTGCAGGCGGCTGCCGATCTTGCGCAGGGTCTTGAGCTCCTCCACCGGGAAGAAGCCCCGCTCTGCCAGCGCTGCGTACAGCGCCGGGGCGGCATGACCCTTGGACAGCACCAGACGGTCGCGGTCGGCCATCTTGGGCTGGGCAGGGTCTACGTTCAGTTCCTTAAAGTACAGATAAGACAGCACGTCTGCGATGCTCAGACTGCCGCCCGGGTGACCACAGCCTGCACTGTGGGTCCCTTCGATCACGCCCATGCGGATGTGGCAGGCGTGCTTTTTCAGGGTAAGTTTTTCAGCATTTGTCATGATGGTCCTCCCGTATGAACCTCAGAATTCATGCGCTCAAAAAAGCCTCTCGTCAGCGCCCCGGCGTCAAGATTGCCGCAGCGCGCTTTTTTTCAATTTTATATTATCCATTCTGCGCAAAAAGGTCAAGCTTCTTCCAGCAAAATGTACAGCCCCGGGGAAATTTTTTTGCGAATAGACCGATTTTTGTCTATTTTGCAGACATCCCGCCCCGCTTGACAGGGGCAAAATGGTTTGTTATACTTTTGACCATCGTTCCGGCAGGAAGCCGGACACGGGCGGGCAGCAGCCTGCCGCTTATCCCAGCAAGCAATATTTTTTTGAAACAGACGCCACGAAGGGGTCTGCCTTTGGCATGGAATGCCGGGGCAGGCTCCTTTTTATTTTGTGGCGGCAAATGGAGGGACCCTTATGAAAACCAAAAACGCTTCGCCTATGCGGCAGCTGGTGCTGGCCGCCCTGTTTTTAGCGCTGGCCTTTGTGCTGCCCCTGCTCACCGGACAGGTGCCCAAGGTGGGCAATATGCTCTGCCCGATGCACTTCCCGGTGCTGCTGTGCGGCTTTGTGCTGGGCGGCCCGTGGGGGCTGGCTGTGGGCTTTGCCGCCCCGCTGCTGCGCTCGGTGCTGTTCGGCATGCCCCCCATGTTCCCGGTGGCCATCTCCATGGCCTTTGAGCTGGCTACCTACGGGCTGGTGTCCGGGCTGCTGCGGCACAGGGCAAAGCACAACCTGCCCGCGCTGTACGCCGTACTGCTGACCGCCATGGTGTCCGGGCGCATCATCTGGGGCATCGTGCGCTTTGTGCTGGCCGGGCTGACCGGCGGCAGCTTCCCCTTCAGCGCCTTTTTGTCCGGAGCGCTGTTCACCGCCGTGCCGGGCATCGTGGCGCAGCTGGTGCTCATCCCGCTGCTGCTCACCGCCCTGCAGAAGGCCGGCTTTGCGGACTAACCCCCTGCGCGCACCTTTTGTGCAAAAAAAACGATACTTCAACCGGTTTTTAAGGCACTTTTTCCAAAAGAAACGGAAAACCGGAAAAATTGTGCCGTTTTGTGGCTTTCTGTTGGCAAATGTGATAAACTTGGACTAGATGCGGGCGTGTGCCGCTGTGCACCGCCCACAAAGAGTAAATGAAGAAGAGAGGTCGTTTATCGTGAAGATCATTCGTACAAAGGACTACGCCGATATGTCCCGCAAGGCAGCAAACATCATTTCTGCGCAGGTCATCATGAAGCCCGACTGCGTGCTGGGTCTGGCTACCGGCGGCACCCCCGTTGGCACTTATGAGAAGCTGGTGGAGCGGTACAACGAGGGAGATCTGGATTTTTCTGAGGTCACCTCCGTCAATCTGGACGAGTACCGCGGCCTGCCCAAGGAGCACCCGGAAAGCTACTGGAGCTTTATGCACCGCAACCTGTTCGACCATGTGAACATCGACCCTGCCCACATCAACCTGCCGGACGGCACCAACATGGACGCCGAAGCCGAGTGCAAGCGCTATGACGAGGTCATCCGCAGCGTGGGCGGCGTGGATCTGCAGCTGCTGGGCATCGGTCATGACGGTCACATCGGCTTCAACGAGCCCCACGATGCCTTTGATCTGGGCACCCACTGCGTGGACTTGGCCCAGGAGACCATCGAGGCCAACAAGCGCTTCTTTGACGGCAACGTGGATCTGGTGCCCAAGCAGGCTTATACCATGGGCATCCGCACCATCATGCAGGCACGCAAGGTGCTGATGGTGGTCAACGGCGCAGGCAAGGCCGAGATCGTCAAAAAGGCTTTCTTCGGCCCCGTCACCCCCGAGGTGCCCGCAAGCATTCTGCAGCTGCACCCGGACTTCATTCTGGTGGCTGACGAAGAGGCTCTGAGCCTGATCTGATTTTCCTTATTTAAACTTCGGGGCACCGGAACACCTGCGGGCGTTCCGGTGTTCCTTTTTTGAAGGGGAAGAACCCTCTCAGTCATCGCTACGCGATACCAGATTCCCCCTTTTGTCACCTGCGGTGACATCTTCCCCCGGAGCGGGGGAAGTCGTTCCTCTCAGGGGGAGCTTTTACGCATCTGTCGGTCAGCACTAATAAGCTGCGACCAGCGGGGGCAGACTGAGAGGGTTGAACCCATTTTGCTGTCCTCTCTTTACATTCCGCCGAAAAAGCGGTATTCTTTTTCCAGAACAAACTTTCCCGGGAGGAGACCATGGATATCCGCCAGCTGCACTACTTTTTGACCCTGTGCGAAGAAATGAATTATACCCGCGCCGCACAGCGGCTGTTCCTGTCGCGGCAGGCGCTGCGCCAGAGCATCTCTGCGCTGGAAGCCGAAATGTGCGGGCCGCTGTTCATCAGCGCCCACCACAAGCTGGCGCTCACCGACCGGGGCATGAGCTTACAGCGCCACGCCGCCCCGGTGGTGGAGCAGTTCCAGCAGATGCAGGCCGCCCTGCGGGCAGAGATCCAGTCTGCCCAGCCGGTGCGCATCGGCATCAGCGTGGCGCTGGTGCCGGACTATCTGCCCGGACTGGAGACCCAGCTGGACAAGTTCCGGCAGCAGTACCCCCATGTGGAGATGCGGTTCCGCCTGCTGGACAACGACGCCGTGGCCGATGGAGTAGAGCAGGGCGAGCTGGACGCGGGTCTGGTCATCGACCTTGGCTGCGCCGCGCCGGTGCTGGCGCGCACCACCCTGCGGGCGGACCCCGCCTGCCTGCTGGTGCCCCGGGGACATCCCTTCTGGGAAAAGGAGCGCATCCCGCTGGCAGAACTGCGCGGGCAGCGGGTGCTGCTGCCCAGCCTGCGGCAGGATCTGTTCAGCCCGCTGTGGGCGGCCTGTGCCCGGGCGGGCTTCGCCCCCAACGCCGAGATCGGCCCCAGCTTTTATCAGGCCTACTATCTGGTGCAGGAGCAGCTGTGCACCTGCCTGACCCGCTACGAGCCCGGCGCGCGCCGGGAGCTGGATCGTGTGCGGGACGTGCTGCTGGAGGATATGCCCCCGCTGTGCGTCTCACTGGTGCAGCGGCGGGACACCAGCTCTGCCTATATCGACCTGCTGCGCAGCTACCTGTTAGAGGTCCTGGGCAGCACCGCCAGCCTGCCGCCCCGCCGGGGACGGCCCGCAAAGCCCTTCTACACCGCGCCGGTGCTTTCCAGCGCCGCCGCAAAGTCTGCCCCGGAGCATCCCGCCCCGGGCACCCAGCTGCCCTTTGCAGGCGGCAACAACTTCCGGGAGCTGGGCGGCTACCATGCCGACGAGGGCAAGACCGTAAAGTGGGGGCAGATCTACCGGGGCTTCCCCACCGGGCGGCTGACCACCGAAGCCGACCGCGCCCGGCTGGACGGGCTGGGGCTGCGGCTCATCCTTGACCTGCGCAGCGGCGCAGAAGCCGCCAAGCTGCCGGACTATGTGCCGGACGGCGCACGGCTGGTGCAGATCTGCGGCCTGCGGGATGCCACCGGGCAGGAGATCGATTTTTCTCCCAACGACATCCAGCGGCTGGTGCAGAGCGCCCCTGCCGGGACGAACCTCACCCAGCTGATGTACCGGCAGATGCTCACCGGCAACAAGGCCTTCAAGGAGCTGTTCCGTGCGCTGGAAGCCGGCGAGACGCCCATCCTGTTCCACTGCACCTCAGGCAAGGACCGCACCGGCGTAGCCGCCATGCTGATCCTGCTGGCGCTGGGTGCTTCGGACGAGACCATCTGCGCAGATTATGCCCGCACCAACCTCTGCCGCGCCGCCGAGATCGAAAAGGCCATGGCTGACCATGCGGCGGAGATCGCCGCCGACCCGGCGCAGCGGATGCGCTGGCAGACTTCCGCCGGGGTAGACCCGGAGACTGCGCCCTTTGTGCTGCGCACCATCCGGCAGGACTACGGCAGCGCCGAGAGCTATCTGGAAGCCGAATACGGCCTGACCCCTGCGCGCCTGATGCGGCTGCGCAGGATGTATCTGGAATAAACGGGAACGGGGACGGCATCCGGTGCGGATACTGTCCCTGTTTTCTGCACAAAATGTTCTGCGGGCAGGGTTTTCCTCTTGACAAGCGGGCAAATGTTTCGTACTATATTTAGTAGTATGGAATCAAAGACGCTGTACGCAGGTTTCTGTGTGACCCCTGTACCCGTTTCAGGCAAAGCGTGCCTGTTTGATATAAAATGGAACCGTAAAGAGAAAAGCCGTATGCTTTTGCCCGTGCCGCCGGTTTTGGGTGGTGCGTATGGTTTTGGTGTCACTTTTTGCATTGAAAGCTCTTTCTATATCATTGCCCGTGTCCTGCTGCGCAGCGTCTCCTGCTTTTAATTTTGCATTGAATTGAAACAAAGGAGAGTGAACGCAATGACCGCGATCGGAGTGATCGTGGCCTTGATCGTTGCTGTTGTCGGTGTGGCTGCGGGCTATTTTATTGGTTACAACAACCGTAAAAAGACTGCCGAAGCCCAGATCGGCAGCGCCGAGGCCGAGGCTACCCGGCTGGTGAACGAGGCGATCAAGACCGCTGACCAGAAGCGCAAGGAAGCGGTTCTGGAAGCAAAGGACGAGGCTTTCCGTCTGAAAGCCGAGGTCGATGCCCAGAAGGCAGAGGCCGACAAGGAGATCAAGCAGCGCCGTGCGGAGATCAGCCGCCAGGAGAACCGTATCGACCAGA
>ERZ834433.2481-NODE-2481-length-11279-cov-3.173646_pt1 | contig 11279 bp, 9 predicted proteins | sample MGYA00519948_ERZ834433 | MGnify/ENA primary metagenome ERZ834433 (study PRJEB31850, sample SAMEA3708752) | human gut metagenome | biome: human gut; feature: human-associated habitat; material: faeces | place: China | collected 2014 ...
GAAGATGAAGCAGAAACAGAAAAAAGAATAATATTATGGTGCCATGCTATAACGAGGAAGAAAATGTGGTTCCGTTAAGCGAGGCATTGATTGCGATGTTTGAAAAAGACCTCCCGCAGTATGATTATGAAATTTTGTTTATTGATAACGATTCAAGAGATACAACAAGGGTGAAGTTAAGAGCACTCTGTGAGAATAACAAAAAAATCAAAGCGATTTTTAATGCAAAGAATTTCGGTCAGTTTAATTCACCGTATTACGGCATTTTACAGACCGAGGGTGACTGTACGATTCCGGTTTGTGCGGATTTCCAGGACCCGATTGATGTTATTCCGCGGCTTGTCGCAGAGTGGGAAAAAGGATACAAAATTGTCTGTGCGGTAAAGACCAGCAGTAAGGAAAATCCGGTGATGTATTTTCTGCGTTCCTGCTACTACAAGCTGATTAAGAAAATGTCTTCCGTAGACCAGATTGAGCATTTTACGGGCTTTGGACTGTATGATAAAAGCTTTGTACAGGTTCTGCGCGATTTAAAGGATCCGATTCCGTTTATCCGTGGCATTGTCGGCGAGCTGGGCTTTAAGCGCACGGAGATTGAATATACACAGGCACAAAGACGCGCCGGCAAGACCCATAACAATTTTTATACGTTGTATGATGCGGCAATGCTAAGCTTTACGTCTTATACGAAAATCGGGCTGCGTATTGCAACCTTTTTAGGCGCTGCCTGCGCTGGACTCAGTGTCATTGTGGCAATTATTTATTTTATTCTGAAATTAATATACTGGAACAGATTTCAGGCAGGTATGGTTCCACTGATTATTTTAGTCAGCCTGACCAGTTCACTCCAGCTGTTCTTTATCGGACTGCTTGGGGAATATATTTTAAGCATGAACAAGCGTCTGATGAACAGACCGCTGGTAGTGGAAGAAGAACGACTCAATTTCAAACCGGAGAAGCCGGAACAGGAATAACGCTTTGAGCAGATTGGAGATTGTATGAAGTGTGTAATACTTGCCGGAGGCAGTGGTGACAGCCTTTGGCCGCTTTCAAGAAAAAATTATCCGAAGCAGTTTATGAATATTAAAGAGGGACGATCTTTATTGCAGGAAACGGTTGTCAGAAATATGCCGTTTTGCGATGAATTTATTATTGTGACAAAGGAAAGCTACCGCAATATTGTAAACGGTCAGATGAAAGCATTCCAGAGCCTCAAGTACCGTGTTGTACTTGAAGGCAGTCCAAAGGGAACCGCTGCGGCAATTATGCTTGGCAGCCAGTTCTGCAACCAGTCCGAACTGGTGTTTGTTGTGACGGCTGACAACCTGATTGAGGGGCAGGAATATAAGGATGCAATTCTTCGGGCAAAGGAGCTTGCAAAACAGGGCAGTATTGTTGCACTTGGTGTAAAGCCGGCAAAGAAAAATTCCAATTTCGGATATTTGTTAAGAGATGAGGAAAATGTCCTGAAATTTATTGAAAAAATCCGTCTGGACGATGATGAAAGCTTTGGCTATGACGATGGATTTCTATGGAACAGCGGTATGTTTTTATACCGTGCAGGGGATTTAATCAATGCGGCGAGGGCAATCTGTCCGGAACTTTATGATACCTGCCGGATGGCAAAGCGGAAGGTTGCAGCAATCCGCCGTACCGTGCGTTTTTCGCAGAAGATCATGAAAGACATTCCACAAGGCAGTATTGAGCGCCTGATTTTTGAAAAGTTAAAGGATATGAAGGTCGTGGAAACGGCATTCCGCTGGAAAGATGTCGGGAATGTCTGCGACTTAGATGAAAATTCAAGTGTATCCCACAGCGAAAATGTCTTAAAAAACCACTGTGAAGATGTAATGGTTATTAACAGTGCAGACAGACAGCTTGTGGTGACAAATGATATTCAGGATGTTGTTGTTGTAAATACCGAAGATGCCGTTTACGTATCTTCCAAGGAACGCGTTGATGACATTAAAAATATCATTTCCGAGAATAAAGAAAAGTATGAAAATTACTTTGATTATAACCGGATTTCTTACAGAGAATGGGGAATCCATGAACTGCTTAATGCCTCAGACGGTTACAAGGTCAAAAAGGTAACGGTATTTCCGGGCATGAGCATGAATCTGCATCAGCATGAAATGCGCAGTGAGCATTGGTCTGTTGTAGAAGGAACAGCAACGATTACATTAGGAACGGAAACAAAAGATTACCATAAGTATGAAAGCGTTTTTGTCCCGATTGGCATGAAGCATAAGGTTGCCAATAAAACCGATAAAAATGTAGTCATTATCGAAGTCGGTATCGGTGAAATCTTATCCGAAAGCGATATGGTAAAGATATACAGTCAGGAAAGTGACGGAACGGCAGAGGACAATTATGTCAAAGCTGCTAACGAGCCGGTTGTCAAGTTAGATCCGGCGTTTAAGGATAATCTGTGGGGCGGCACAAAGCTTCGCACGGTATTCGGTAAAAAGTGTGATTATGACGTTATCGGCGAAAGCTGGGAGCTTTCCGCACACCCGGACGGACAGAGCCGGATTGCAGACGGCAGATATAAGGGCATGCTCTTTAATGACTATCTGTCCATTATCGGAAAAGAGGCGCTTGGCTGGAAGTGTCAGGCACAGGATCGTTTTCCGGTACTGATTAAATTTATTGATGCAAAGCAGGCATTATCAATCCAGATTCACCCGGACGATGAATATGCACTGGAAAATGAAGGCGAATACGGAAAGAACGAGATGTGGTATGTCATTGACTGTGAGCCGGGTGCATACCTTTACTGCGGACTTTCAAAGGACGTATCCAAAGAGGAGATTGAAGAACGTATTGCGAACAATACGATTACAGAGGTGTTAAACCGCATAGATGTAAAGCCGGGCGATGTCGTTATGGTAAAAGCAGGAACAATCCATGCGATTGGTGCGGGCATTTTAATCTGTGAAATCCAGCAGAATTCCAACAGTACATACCGCATGTACGATTACGACAGAAGGGATAAGTTCGGCAATCCGCGTGAACTGCACGTTGCAAAGGCACTGGACGTTGTCGATACCAAAGCCTATGTCAAGGATGAAAACTGCGAAGTGATTCTGGAGAAAAACGATGCCTATACACTGGAACGTCTGGTACAGTGCAAGTATTTTGAATGCCTGAAATATGACATTTATTCAGAAGTCAAAATCGGCATGGATGAAACATCTTTCCTGTCTGTTTTATTTATTTCCGGTGAGGGAACCATTGAAACGGATGACGGTAATAAGACGATGCCGTACAAGGCAGGCGAAAGCTTCTTTATCAGCGCTGGCAAGCGTTCGGTTGTAATAAAGGGAACAGGAACCTGTATCGTTACGCATGTTTAAAATGAAAACTATAAAAGCAAAAGCACACAGGTGTTAAAAATGATGAAAAAAAAGAGCGTAAAAGCAGCATTTTATGCTGGGGCGGTAATACTTGCCTGTTTTTACCTGCTGGTATTGTGGTGGGGTAAAAATCCGGACGTAGGACTGGAATACAGAATGTATTATCTGACCCATGAGCTTTCTGACTGGCCGGGCTACGGAAAACTGTCCTATGAACCGGGAACGACAGAATATTGTACGACACTCAAAGATAAAGACGGAAATGAGCGCAGTATCAATGTATGCCGCCGCAAGGGAAAAGGCTGGAAGGAAGACCAGTACGAGGGCAGTACAAATAGCGGAAAGGATGCATATCTTTACTACGTGTTAAACCGCACGGCAGAGAATGCCTCCTATCAGTGTGAAGTCACGGAGTTTGCGGGAAACGGCAGGGTCGAAGTTTACTGCAACGACAGAAAAATTGGAGAAATACAGGGTACAGGAACATTTACATTTGAAATCGGAAAACTTGAGGAAAAGGAATGTGACACGATTCATTTTGTGGCAGATAATGTGACATTCTGTCTGTGGAGCAGTGCCATTCTTTAAAATAAAGGAGTTATATGAAAGAGAAAGTGAACGTTTTGGCAAAGAAATTAAAGCCATACAGTATCCCGGGGGCGATTACCCTGGCAGTTGTATTAATTACGCTGATTTTAAAAGGAATCTGGCCGTTTGGCGGAAACCGGATTGATTATTTTGACAATATGCAGCAGGTCGCGCCGCTGTATGCACATCTGTGGGATTTCATGCACGGAAAGGCATCGCTGTGGTTTGACTGGTATACGGGACTCGGAACGAATGTATCCATGAGTATTTCAGCCTTTTCAATGTTAAGTCCTTTTAATCTGCTGTTATATTTAGTCCCGAGAAACCTCATTTTAGAGAGCATTTCCATACTGACGGCAGTAAAAATGGTATTTATGTCCGTTGCAATGTATGCATTGCTCAATCACAAATTCCCGAAGCTGCTCTATCCGGTAAAGACAGCGTTTGCCGTGATGTATTCGCTGTGTGGATACGTCATTTTATACGGCTCCTGCTTTACACCGTGGATGGACATTGTTGCACTGTTCCCGCTGCTGATGCTGGCGCTGGACAGACTGCTGACAACGGGAAAGAAGCTGTTTTACATCTTTATGGTGGCATTAAGCTTTATCATTAATTACTATTTAAGCGCAATGGCGCTTATTTACGTATTTTTAGTCAGCGGTGTCTATATTTTACTGCTGTGTGAGCGCAAAGAATGGAAAAAGCACGCATGGAATTTAGGAATCGGTACGGCGGCGGGCATGGGACTGTCCTGCTTTGTATTAATTCCGGTATTTATGCAGTTATCCGGTTCACAGAGAGGAAATGCGGGCGGCAGTATTGTATCGCAGTACCTTGGCTGGATTAAGGGTGCGATTGTCACAGACGGCTCTATGGCGGCATTCCAGCGTTATATGATGCTGTACGGATTAAGCTTTGTGCTTGCCGTGATTCTTATCGGGTTAAAGAAATATAAAGAATAAAAAAATGTGCCGTGTCATGGCGTGCCTGCTTGGAATTGCCCTGCTTCCGATGTTTGTGGAAGGCATCAATTTAATGTGGCACTTCGGCTCTTACAACGGCTATACATTAAGAAACGGTTTCCTGATTGCATTTACACTGCTTTGCATGGGCGCGTATTATGCACAGAAAATGTTTGCGGATATGCCGCTTGAGAAGAAGTATATCAAACGTCAGATTGTGATTGCGGCGGTAATGTGCCTGGTATATGCAGCCGGTTATCTGCTGATTCCGCAGAATAACGAGATTCTTGCGACAATCTTTTTTGTGGCAGTCTTTATCACGATGTTTATCGTTTATTTAAGAAAGCTCAAAGAAGAAAAGGACGAATTTAACGTCAAATCCGTGCTTGCCGTGATTGCGGTGGAAGTTTTCTTAGGGGCATTTGCACTGATTGGTCCGCCGAAGTTTTATACCTATGAAGCGTACCAGGTCGGTGATTATGTGCAGTATGCCAATGAAGCCTATGAAGCACTTGATATTGAAGAATCGGCAACAGACCGTATTGTCAATCCGGACATCAGCCTGAATGCCAATTATCCGCTGATACTGCGCCGTGGCGCACTGTCAAGCTTTACGGCGGCATTAGAGAGTGACACACAGACTTTTGCAAAAAACTGGGGATATTCAAAATATTTTCTGTGGCTGTTAGATTCCGGCGGAACCGTCTTTACGAATGCACTGTTTCATGTAACGGAGGCCGTCAATCAGAATGACTTGGACCCGGCGCTGTATACACTGGAAAAAAGTTATGCAGATTACGACATAGACAGTAAAGAAGCACCGCAGGAAGGATATAAATTATATTCTGCCAATTACCGGCTTCCGTTTGCAATGACCGTAGCGTCATCTTTTGCATCAGAAGACTTGGGCGTGGACTGGGTTGACTTACATAATAAGTTCTATACGGCACTTTCGGGAGATAAGGAACCGCTGGTAAAGGGTATGTCGTATTCTGTAAAAAAGAGTGATACAGTACTGGAATATAATACACAGATAAGCGGCAATGCGGCAGTGTATTTAAAGATTGTGGATATCAATAACCGCAACAGTGATGCCAATGCATCATGGCTGATCAGCTCCATGCATGTCTATGTCAATGACAAAGAAGTGCCGGTGCCGACACTGGGTGATGTGGAAAATACAGCGTACTTTACGGATTATAACAACAATCTGCTGTATCTGGGCTGTTTTGACAATGAGAGTATCGATATCCGTATTGAATACGATGACCCTTGGTATTTAAAAGTCAGCGAAGTCAGCTTTGCACAGCTGGATATGGATAAGATGGAGAAGTTGTGCAGAGCGTATGAAAATACAAAATGCGATGTATCTTATACCAATGATTCACTGACTGTTAAGCTTGACGGTTCGGCAACGAAAAATTATGCGTTGATACCGGTGGTTTACAGCAAAAACTGGAAAGTCAGCGTCAACGGGCAGCAGGTGCAGGCAAAAGAAATCGCAGGACTTTTTACAGGGGTAAAGATTCACTCCGGTGAAAATACAATTACCATGGAATTTGAACCACAGGGCAGAAAAGAAGGACTGCTGATTACGCTTGCTACACTTTTAATACTGGTTGTATGCCTTGTCATTGACCACTTTAAGAAAATCAATGTTCCGGCATGGATTCAGTATTGTGCGGTATTTGTATGGCTTCAGCTGCTCAATGCAGTAGTCGTTGCAATGTTTTTAATACCGGTGATTGCTGCAGTTCCGGCGTTTCTGTACCAGATTATATTAAAAATTATGCAGATTTTATAATAAAATGGGGCGGCATCCAATCGTGATAGGCGTCCCATTTTTGATTTTGGGCAAGAACAAATATCCCTGATGGCAGATGGGAAACCGCCTGCGCGAAATTCTTATCACAGCTTTGCGGCAAAACCGCTTAGAAATGAGGTAAATATGGAAAGACTGGCTAAAATATATAGAGAAAACGAAAATTTCCGGCTGATTTTAAAACTGTTTTTTATACTGCTGATGTCCCGCCTGTTTATGCTGGTGCTGATGGTGATTTATAACGTGTATATGGGAACGAACCGTTCCATTGCATTTTTAATGAACCAGTGGGATGCCAAGCGGTACCAGTTTATGATTGATAACGGATATACATTTCCGCTGGATACGGACCCACAGGCAAACTGGGCATTTTTCCCGATGTATGTGATGGTCTGCCGGTTTGTGAAAATGCTGACCTTCGGTGTAATGGATACGTACTGGGTTGGCATGACGGTGTCAACGGTATGTATTTTTATCGCTGCATTTACAGCAGTTAAATATATGAGTCTGGTGCGTGGCGGCAGGAGTGAAGACTATCTTTTGATTCCGCTGCTGATGTTTGCAGGTCCCTATTCTTTTTACTTTGGTTCTGTGTATACAGAAGCGATGTTTGTGCTGTTTATTGCGCTGTTTTTCTATGCGGCAGCTAAAAAGAAGTACTTGTGGGCAGGGCTTGCCGCTGCATTTGCAAGTGCGACAAGAATTGTAGGCTGCCTGCTTGTATTTGCGCTGATTGTGGAAATGTATCTGGATTTGACACAAGACGGTGGAAAACTCATTACATGGGCAAAAATCAAAAGCTTCATCGTGCAGATGTTAAAAATGCCGGAACGCATTTTTGCGGTTATGCTGTGTCCTTTTGGTGCATTCTGCTATATGACTTTTCTGCGCTTTTTCTGCGGTGATGTATGGGCTTATAAAAATGTACAGATTGCATGGCGTGAGGATACGTATTTTCCGATTGTGGGTGTATTGTGGAAAGCATGCACCGGACAGATTGAGCCGCGTTATACGTATATGGGCTGGTTCTGCATCGGTATTTTTATCGTGTATGGATATATGCTTTATCGCAGATACTATTCCATGGCGGTCTTTGGAATCATTTCGCTGTTAGTGCCGCTGACATCGCACGTAATGAGTACCTGCCGGTTTACGGTGGGAAGCTTTGTCGTATATATGGGTGTTTATGAGATTTTAAAGAGTGTGCATCCAAAAATACGGACAGCTATTTTGATATTTTTTGCATTTGCGCAGATATGGCTGCTGTTTATGTGGTATAATTCAGATTGCTGGTTAATGTAAATGTATATTGTATACATGGGAAAGAGGGATATTTGTGAGACTAAAAAAGAAAATTGTTGTCTGCTTTTCAGTCACAGTTTTTGCGGTATTGCTTGTTGCATCAGAAATACTGGTACATGGACAGACTGTGCAGACGACCCCAAAACGTTTACAAAAGATATCCAGTAATATCTGGGACATTGTGGAAAATGATAATGAAATTGCAGGCGGTTCGTCAATGCAGACGGAGAATCAGAAACCACATGAAACCAGAAAAAGAACCATCACAGCGGAAACTGTACCGTATGATGGTGTAAAGAGAAGCATTTCCTGCTGGGGCGACAGTATGATGTACGGCTGTGCGACAACGCCGGGATTTATTACGCTGGACGGTATTACAACAAATATCAGCTATGCCACGACACCGGATATGCTTTCACAGTTTACGGGGCTGACAACGTATAACCTTGGTGTCAACGGAGAAACGTCAAAAGAAATTGCAACCCGTGCAGGCGGTCTTACCATGGTGGTTGACCGTGATATTGTCATTGACGGGACAGGCATTGCTGAATTTAAGCTGCAGTCCTTATATGACGGGGATAATGTCTATATGGAAGATTACAGCGGTTATAATTTTCAGTCAGACCAGACCAATATCTGTGTGATTAACGGCGAAAAATATTATGTAACCAATTCTTATGACGGTGAAAGCCAGATTTTATACGGCACAGATGTGAATATTAAAGAAGGCACACCGGTTTATACACTGGCGGCGGTGGAGCGTAAAGATGACATTCTTGTGCTGGAAATTGGAAGCAACGCAGGCTGGTATAATGACTATGATGAATTAATCGCCCAGTATGATTCCATTTTGGAAAATACAGGCTGTAAATATTATATTATTGTCGGTGATACCGATGACCCGGAACTGTCCGTGGATATGAATAAAATTTATATCGGCATGGGCGAGACACCGTGGGAGCAGGCATTATCCAAGGCATACGGGGACCATTTTATCAACATGCGGCTCTATATGATTCAGAATGGATTAAGTGACTGCGGACTGGAAGCAACCGATGAAGACCTTGACGGCTTTACAAGGGGTGAGATTTCACAGCAGCTCAGGGCAGACTGGACACATTTTAATGCGTATGGCTATTATGCCAAAGCAAAGGGGATTTATGAAAAAGGTGTTGAGCTTGGATACTGGGGCGGACAATAAAATAAGAAATTTATGTGAAAAACTTGTCAGATTGTAATAAAGGTATTATAATACATAAGTTGAGACATTGAAAAATGAAAATACATTATGATAGATTTGAAGGAGAAAATTATGTTATCAGTAGTGGTACCAACATTTAATGAAGGAAAGAATATCAGAAATCTTGTAACACAGATTGATGATGCATTAAAAGGAATTCCTTATGAAATCGTTTTTGTAGACGACAGTAAAGATGATACACCACAGGTTATTATGGAAGTTGCAAAGGATTTTCCGGCTGTACGCATGGAACACAGAACCGGCGAAACAGGACTGGCAACTGCCGTATTAAAAGGATTTTCCCTTGCAAAGGGCGAATATATGGCATGCATGGATGCGGATTTACAGCATCCGCCAATCGTTTTAAAATATATGTATAAGGCAATGGAAAGTGGTGCAGACTTCTGTATTCCGAGCCGTCTGATTCCGGGCGGTGATGACGGCGGACTCAACTGGTACAGAAAGTTTGTATCCGGTACAGCCCGTAAAATCGGTCAGTTTATGTTACCGTGCCTGCGAAAGATTTCAGACCCGACAAGCGGTCTGTTCATGTTCCGCCGTGAGGTTATTGAAAAAGCCGACTTACAGCCAATTGGATGGAAGATTATGGTGGAAGTTCTTGCAATGGGTACATACAAGAAGGTTGTAGAGATTCCGTACAAGTTCCAGCAGAGAACCGAAGGTGAATCCAAGTTATCAGGTAAAGTAACGATGGAATACTTAAAGCAGTTAAAGAATTTAAGGAAGCGTTACAATAAGGCAAATCATTATGAAGTAGAGATATGGTCTACAGAGAAGATGATGGCAGAATAAAAGCTTCCTTGGACATAACACCATTTTACCGTGTTACTTAACGGCAGCCATGAACATGCCCCTACTTCAACGTGTTACTTGACAGTAGCCATGAACATGACCCCACCTCAACGTGTTACTTAACTTCGGTGGTGTCATGTTCATGGCTGTGAGAGTGTGGGTGAGCGGATATTGGGGCGTGTTTCTGGCGTAAAGGATTGCACAATTGGAAATTTCCAATGCGCGGCGGATTTCGTTAATATCCATGCGGGCGGCAATACAAAGACAGAGAATTTTATCCCGTCCCGGATTTGCTTTTGTGCCTTTATGCCGCATTTTCATTTCCCGGATTCTTTTCTTCAAGGAAAATCTTTCTTGAAACAAAGTTCCATACCATAACAATAGCAGTTGCAACGATTTTTGAAACCAGGTAGTAGTAGGTCGGGATAAACGGAGATAAGATACCGTTTAAAATCCACATGATACCATCGTTGATACCAAGACCGATGACACTTAATACGATAAAAATGATAAACTGGGTCTGTTTGGATTGGTCGGCTCTGCCTACAAATACATATTTCATGCTGGCAAGATAGTTAAAAATAACGGATACCGTAAAGGAAATCGTTGCCGCAATGATTGAATCCATATGTAAGAACTGAACCAGCACAAAAAGCACGGCATAGTCAATGACAAAAGCGATTGCACCGACAATTCCGAACTTTACAATCTGCTCGAATAATTTTTTCATGTAATCTCCATTCCGCAGGCATTTTATGCCGCATTTTTGCTGTATGTGATACTCTACCATATTAAACGTGAAAATTTAAATAGTCAAGCGGCTTTTTCCCATTAATCCGTTGTGCAATGTCTGTAAATGTGCTAAAATCAGCAAAGCGGGGAATGTTTTTTAGCAAAAGGAATTTAATAAAAACGGAGAAGAAAAAATGTCGTTTATTTCAGCAGGATTTTTTATGGCGATGGCGCTGACGGCGTGCCTGTATTATCTGATTCCGAAAAAATACCAGTGGGAGCTGCTGCTTTTTGTCAGCTTCGGCTTTTATGCCACTTACGGAATCCGCTATATGGGCTATATTTTGTTTACGATTATTACAAGCTACTGTATTACAAGGCTGATGGCTGCACAGAAAGAAAAGCTTATGCGGCGCAGATGGCTGATATTCGGGCTGGTTTCCAATTTCGTAATTCTT
>ERZ834433.2502-NODE-2502-length-11177-cov-5.067794_pt1 | contig 11177 bp, 9 predicted proteins | sample MGYA00519948_ERZ834433 | MGnify/ENA primary metagenome ERZ834433 (study PRJEB31850, sample SAMEA3708752) | human gut metagenome | biome: human gut; feature: human-associated habitat; material: faeces | place: China | collected 2014 ...
GTGACGGAGAGGGCGAGGCCGTGTAAAAATAACCGTATTTTAAAGGAGTACACACCATGCTGGCGAGTATCTTTTCGCTCAACGTCATCCAGACCGCGCTCGAGCTGGGCTGCATCTACGCCCTCGTTGCGCTGGCTCTGTTTCTGAGCTATTCCATCCTGAATATCGCGGACCTGTCCACCGACGGCTGCTTCACCCTTGGCTGCGCTGTCGCGTGTCAGGTGGCGCTGACCGGCCACCCCTTCCTCGCCCTGCTGGCGGCGATGGCGGCCGGTGTGTGCTCCGGTTTTGTAACAGCCTTTTTGCAGACCCGCCTCGGCGTCGAGAGCATCATGGCCGGCATCATCGTCAACACCGGCCTCTACACCATCAACCTGGCCGTGATGGGCTTCTCGTCCACCATGTCGCTGGTCAAGACCGATACCGTCTTCTCCATCGCCAAGAGCGCCCTGAGCTTCACGGGCGGCGGGTATAAGCTGGTGCTGGCGGCGGTAGTCATCGCGCTGGCCGGTGCCGCCATGGTGGGCTTCCTCGGAACCCGCCTCGGCCTCTCGATCCGTGCCACCGGCGATAACGCTGCCATGGTGCGTGCTTCCAGCATCAACCCCGCCTTCACCATCACGGTGGGCCTCTGCATCTCGGGCGCATTGACCGCCCTTTCCGGCGGCCTGCTGGCTCAGTACCAGAAGAGCTGCGACATCAACGTAGGCACCGGCATGGTGACCATCGCGCTGGCTTCCCTCATCATCGGCGAAACGCTGGTAGGCAAGCGGACGATGGTGCGCCGTGTGCTGGGCGTCGTGTTCGGCAGCTGCCTCTACCGTTTTATCGTGGCGGTGGCCCTCCGCTTCAACGTCCCGGCTGCTGCCATGAAGCTGGTCAGCGCCATCATCGTGGCGGTGGCCATCTCGATGCCCGCCATCCGGGAGAAGATCGCCTTTGAGAAGCGCCGCAGTGCGGCCCGTCAGGCACGGAAGGAGCGTGTGTAAAATGGAGATGCTCGAACTTCGTGACCTGCACAAGACCTTCAACCCCGGCACCGTCAACGAGAAAGTGGCCCTGAACGGCGTCAGCCTGACCATGGAAGCGGGAGACTTCGCCACCATCGTCGGCTCCAACGGCGCGGGCAAATCCACCCTCTTCAACGCCATCACCGGCGGCTTCATCGCCGACGAGGGCAGTATCACGCTGGGCAGCGAGGACATCACCTTCGCGCCGGAATATCAGCGCAGCCGGGTCATCGGCCACCTGTTCCAGGACCCGCTCAAGGGTACGGCCCCCAACATGACCATCGAGGAGAATCTGGCGCTGGCCTACCTTCGCGCCGGGACGGCCCCCAACGCCATCTTCTCCCGCATCTCCCGCAAGGATAAGGAGATCTTCCGTGAGAAGCTGGCCCTGCTGGATATGGGCCTCGAAGACCGGATGAAGCAGCCGGTGGGCCTGCTGTCGGGCGGTCAGCGTCAGGCGCTGACCCTGCTGATGGCCACCCTCGTCACCCCGAAGCTCCTGCTGCTGGACGAGCACACCGCCGCTCTGGACCCCGCCACGGCGGAAAAGGTGCTGGAGCTGACCCGGAACATCGTGGCGGAAAAGAAGATCACCTGCCTGATGGTCACCCACAATATGCATCAGGCATTGGAGCTGGGCAACCGCACCCTCATGATGGACGCGGGCCGCATCGTCTTTGACGTCAAGGGCGAGGCCCGCAGTAAGATGACCGTGGACGGCCTGCTCGAAAAGTTCCGCGAGAACGCCGGCAAGGCTCTCGACAATGACCGCATCCTCCTGAGCAAGGTGGAAGCCAACAACTGAGCATAAGCAGAAAGACCGCTGCAAAACAGCTCTCTGAAAAAACAATGAACAAAACCCGGAACCCTTTCAGAGCCAGGACGGCTTGAAAAGAGTTCCGGGTTTTGTGTTATTTCTTTATATCTTACAGCATCTTGGAGAGGAATGCCTTCAGACGCGGGTGCTTGGGGTTGGTGAACAGCTCCTGCGGCGGCTCATCCTCCTGAATGCGGCCCTCGTCAATGAAGATGACGCGGTTGGAGACTTCGCGGGCAAAGCCCATCTCATGGGTGACCACCAGCATGGTGATGCCGGTGTGAGCCAGCTCTTTCATCAGCTCAAGCACTTCGCCCACCATCTCGGGGTCGAGGGCGCTGGTAGGCTCATCGAAGAGGATGACGTCCGGGTCCATTGCCAGCGCCCGGGCGATGGCGATGCGCTGCTGCTGGCCGCCCGAAAGGCTCTTGGGGTAGACGTTGGCCTTGTCGGCCAGACCTACGCGGGCCAGAAGCTCGTCGGCGCGTTTGGAAATGGCTTCTTTGTCCTTGAGCTTGAGCAGGCTGGGGGCCAGCTCAAGGTTTTTCTTGACGGTCAGGTGGGGGAAGAGGTTGAAGTGCTGGAACACCATGCCCATCTTCTGGCGCACAGCATCGATGTGGGCATCATCCACCTCGATGCCCTCAAACTTGATGGAGCCAACGGTGGGGATCTCCAGCCGGTTCAGGCAGCGCAGGAAGGTGGACTTGCCGCAGCCGGAGGGGCCGATCAGGCAGACCACATCGCCGCGGTAGATGTCGATGTCGATGCCCTTCAGGACATCCAGGGTGGGGGTGGGCTGCTTTGCGCCCTTTTTGGTCTCACCGCCGTAGGTCTTGGTCAGACCACGGACTTCCAGGATCTTTTCAGCATGATTAGCGGTCACCTTGCGCCATCCTCCTCTCAAACTTCGACAGCAGCCATGTAAAGATCATGACTAAAATCAGATAGACCACTGCAACGCCCAACAGGGGGAACATGGCCTCGTAGGTACGGTTCATAATGCCCTGCGCCGCATACAGCAGCTCCTTGCCGCCGATGACGGTGATGAGCGAGGTATCCTTGAGCAGGATGATGAACTCGTTGCCCAGTGCAGGCAGCACCGCGCGGATGGCCTGCGGAATGACAATGACCACCATGGTGGTCATGTAGTTCAGGCCCAGGCTGCGGCCGGCTTCCATCTGGCCGGGGTCCACCGCCATCAGGCCGCCGCGGATGATCTCCGAGACGTAAGCGCCTGAGTTGATGCCCAGTGCCAGCGCACCGACCATGGTAAAGTTGCGGCTGTTGGCAAAGATGACCATGCTCATAATGAGCAGCTGGACCATCATGGGGGTGCCGCGGATGATGGTGGTGTACACCTGACAGACGGCATTGAAGAAGCCCAGCACCGGGTTCCTGCGGCCGGGACGCTGCTGGTCGTGCGCAACACGCACCAGTGCCACCACACTGCCCAGCACCACGCCCATTGCCAGCGCAATGGCGGTGACCAGCAGAGTGGTGCCCACGCCCTGGATGTACTGCACCCAGCGGTCGTTCAGGATGAACGCCTGATAGAATTTGAAGAACATTTCCTGCCCGAAGTCCAGCTTCGTGCCGCTGTTGAGCAGCTCTTTCAGCAGTTCGTATTGTGCGGCCATTCGCATCCTCGCTTTCTGAAATTGTTAGAATTTTGTAACCTGTTCTTTCCAAAAAAGGGGAGGTGCCCCAGATGGGGCCGCCTCCCCGTGATACAAGGTACAGCTGAATTATTCAGCGGTGATGTACTTGTCCACGATGGACTGCAGGGTGCCGTCAGCCTTCAGCTCTTCCAGAGCGGCATTGACAGCATCCTCCAGAGCGGAGCCCTTTGCCATGCCAATGGCGTAGTCCTCCTCGGCGTAGCTGGTGTCCAGAATGACCAGACCAGGGTTGGCGGCAACGTACTCCTCTGCAGGGGCATTGTCGATGACAACTGCATCGACCTGGCCATTCTTCAGAGCCTGCACAGCGGTCAGGCCATCGTCGTATGCGACCACAGCGTCATCGCCGAAGTCATCAGAGCAGTAGATGTAGCCGGTGGTGCCGCGCTGGGTGCCGATCTTCTTGCCTGCCAGATCATCGGGAGAAGCGATATCAGAGCCCTCGGGAACGATGATGGACTGGATGCCGGTGGCGTAGCTGTCGGAGAAATCCATCACAGCCTTGCGCTCGTCGGTCACGGTAACGCCAGCCATGACGATATCGGCTTTGCCCTGCTGCACGCTCAGCAGTGCTGCGTCGAAGTCCATATCATCGATCTGCAGCTCCAGGCCCAGCTTCTCAGCGATCGCCTTGGCGGTGTCCACATCGATGCCCTCGATCTCACCGGAGTCGGTGGTCATCTCGTACGGAGGGAAGGTGGCGTTGGTGGCCATGGTCAGCTTGCCAGCCTCAACGGTGGTCAGCTCAGCGGCAGCGCTGGTGGAAGCAGCCTCGGAAGAAGCTGCACTGCTTGCAGTGGAAGAAGCGGTGCTGGAGGCGGAACCGCCGCAGGCAGTCAGAGCCAGAGCGGCAGCGGTCAGACCAGCGGCAGCCAGAAAGCTGCGGCGATTGATCTTTTTCATATTCAAACACTCCTCTGTTGATTGTATATTTTTTCACTTTCCCGGCACGATGCGCTTCACCGTGTCATCAAGGAACAGAATTAGTATATGTTGTACAAATAAAAAAGTCAAGTGTTGTGCAAAAAATCGGAACAAATGAAACCCTTTTGAAAACATTTATACATGCAGTGCCACATTCTTTGTGTATATATGCATTTCGTCCCGATGTTTCTGCCTTTCCGCTGCATTCTGCCGGCAAATGTTCCCCGCATAACCAACGAGACCGCCCGGTGGGCGGTCTCGTTTTTGTTTTATCGGCGTTTCTGCGGCAGGGGGATGCCCAGCACCAGGGCAATGCCCACGGCCAGCGCCACGGCGATCTTGAAGGTAGAGATGCCGTTTGCCAGCGCCAGAGCGTTTTCGCCCTGAATGAAGTAGTAGGCGCTGTAATAGATGCCCGCACCGGGCACCAGCGGAAAGATGCCGGTGAGCAGGAATACCGTTACCGGTGTCCTGAGGGTCATCGCAAGGATGCGGGCCAGCAGCGTCAGCGGAATGACCGCCAGCAGCGAGGCTGCAAAGGCTTCCATTCCGAACAGCTCCGCGATCTCGTATACCAGCCAGCCCACTGCGCCCACCAGCCCGCAATAAGGCAGGGTGCGTTTGGGGCAGGCAAAGAGGATGGCAAAGCTCAGGGTGCCCGCCCCGGCCAGCAGGAACTGCAGGGCCAGACGGCCCAGCTGCTCCCCGGTGAAAAGAAGCTCTGTCATACCACGACCACCCCCTTCAAAAAGGCATAGAGGCTCAGCACAAGGCCGGCGCCGATGGCGATGCTGGCCGCAATGAGCAGTGCGTCGATCATCCGGATGGTGCCGGACAGATAATCGCCCTGCACAAAGTCCCGGATGCCCATAGTAAAGGCGATGCCGGGGGTCAGGATCATCAGAGTGCCGATGATGGCGTGACTGGCTTCAGTGCCCAGCAGGCTGCAGCCCAGAATACAGCACAGGGTGATGAGGGCGGCGGTGGAGATGGTTCGAAACCCGCCCCCCACGCCGCGCCGCCCGCAGAACAGCAGATAGGCGTTGGCCGCAACACCGGCCGCAGCGGCGGCAAGCCCGGCTTTCAGATCGCCGCCAAAGATCAGCGCAAAGCAGAACGCGCCGCCCATGCCCGCCGCAAGCTGCACCCAGTCCTTTGGAAAAGGGATGCACCTGGCCTGAGCCAGACGGGCCTCGGCCTCGGCGACGGTCTCCACTTCCCCGGACGCGATCTGCCGCGAAAGCTGGTTCACTGCCGCCACCCGCCCCAGGTGGGTAGTACGGGTGGGCACGTTGCGCACCTCGCTCATCTCCGCCGTACCTGCGCTGGCAAAAATGCCGTTGGTCAGCACATAGACATGGAACTCCCGCAGGTGGAAGCTGGCCGCCATGATCTCCATGGTCTGCTCCACCCGGAACACCTCTGCCCCGTTCTCCAAAAGGGTCTGCCCAGCCGCCATAATAAAATCCATGATGCGGCGGCGCTGTTCCCCGTCCGGATACAATTCCCTCTCTGCCATGCTGTGGTCTCCTTAAAATTGGCATAAAAAATGACCGCCTCAACGTTTCAATGCCTGAGCGGTCATTTTTCTTGACGAATCTATTTGTAGTATAGTCAATCTCCGGCGGCTTGTCAAGCAGGCACGCCGTTTTTTCAGAACTTGAACAGGTTCACGATCCGCTGCCACAGGCGGGTGAAGAAGTTGCCTTCCTGCACATCGGCGGCGGTCTCGGCGGTAACATCCGCAGCGGCGACCGTCTCACCGGTCTTATAGATGAACTTCACGCTGCCGGAAGCATCCTCGGACTTACCGGCAAAGCTGGTGTAGTCCTCCAGACGGCTGGTCATCTCGTCCAGCACGGTCTTCAGGCCGTGGAGCTGCTCCTCGTCCAGAGCGCCGGTCAGCTTGGAGATGCCCTCCTCATTGAACTGGTTCAGGCCATCGTTCAGCCGGACCGTGCCATCGCTGAGCTGGCCTGCGCCATCATTCAGGGTGGTCACGCCGTCATACAGGGTCTTGGTTCCATCGGCCAGCTGGGCGGCACCTTCCTTTGCGGAGTGGGCACCATCAGCGGCGGTGGCAACACCGTTGGTGTACTGGTTGACACTGGACACGAAATACTGGATCTGCGCCAGGCTGTTCTTCAGGGCACGGACATCTGCGATATCCTGGCTGTTCTCAGCCTGATACTTCAGCTCGTCATGCACGGTCTGCTTGGCGCTGGCAGTGCTCAGGTCAAGCATGGCGCTGAACATGGAGGGGTCGTAGCTCTGCATCAGCCGCAGAGCAGCTTCCAGGTCATGGTTGGTCTTGGTTGCGGAGAGGTACAGGGCAATGTCCAGCTGGCTGGCCTTGAAGCTGGGCTCTTGCTCCCAGACGGTGCGCACCATCTTCTTGCGGGCAGCGGCCAGTGTCTTTTCGTTCATGGTCAGCACTTCGTCAATGACGGAAGCGTAGTTGTCCCAGGTCATGGGGGTGTCGATCAGGCCGCCCTCCATCAGGGTGCTGTTGGCGGAGGCCAGAACACCATCGGCCACCTGCTGGGCACCGGCCTGCAGGGCGGCGTTATTGGAGCTCAGGGTATCCAGACCGTTGGTCAGCTGGCCCAGACCATCGTTCAGGGCAGAAGCACCGCTGTTCAGCTGAGAAGCGCCGTCCAGCAGGGCCAGGGTACCGTTGGCCAGCTGGGAAGCACCGTCCACCAGTTGGGCGGCACCATCCATCAGCTGGTTCATGGCATCGTTCAGCTGGCCGATGCCATCGGTCAGTTCATTGATGCTGCTCAGGTCAAAGGCATTGGTGCCCAGCGCATCGGCGTTGGTGGCACAGGCCAGCATGACCTGCGGTGCGGTCAGGTTCTCGACATCGGCTTCCACGGTAACGCTGTCCTGCAGATAATCCTCCACAGTAGACAGGTCATCGGGCAGCAGGCCGTCCAGAGAGTCCTTTACACCGGGCAGGCAGACAAAGGCGGCCACGCTGCTCTTGGCGGCGGATTCCAGCATTCCGTGCTCGGCGCTCAGGTTGGTGGCCTCCTGACCAAAGATCACGCCCACAGCAGTGATGAGCGGGGTGACAACGGTGCGCTCCTTGCCGTTGACGGTCACGGTGCCGGTCTCGTTGTTGGTCAGGTCGATGGTCACGGTCAGGTGGCCGCTCTTGCCGATCAGGTTCTCAAGGCTGTCGGTCACGCCGTCCAGCGTATAGGTGACATTTGCGGTGATGGGCAGGGCCTTGTCGGTATTGCCCTTATAGTACACGTCGGTGTCGTCGGTGTTCCAGACCAGCTTTTCGCCGTCCTGGGTGAACGCGGCATTGCTCTCGGTGTTCTGGATATCGGTCAGAGTGCTCTCATCGGTGACATTGGACAGGCCGGAAGCGCTGTACAGGTGCTCGCTGACGGTGGTGGACTTGATGGAGCCGTCGGCGTTCATCACGGCGTAGACGGTCTCATCCTTGGAATAATCGGCCTTGGCGGCTGCAAAGGCGGGCAGGGTCATGCCTGCGGCGAGAGTCAGCGCCAGCGCCGCACTGGCGAAACGAAGCGATTTTTTCATGGTAATTACTCCTTATCAGACTTCTTGGCGTTGGAAGATTCAGGGACCAGCCAGTGCATGGTGGTGTGGCGGATGACCCAGTCCAGCAGCATCAGGGCGGCGGGCAGAACGACCAGGATGACAGCCATACTGATCAGTGCGCCGCGGGAGATGAGCCGGCAGATGCTCTGCAGCAGCTCCATCTTACTGATGGCGGCCACGCCGACGGTTGCGGCAAAGAAGGTCAGGCCGCTGGTCAGGATGGACTGGCTGCAGTGCTCCAGCGACTGCTGGGCAGCTTCCTGCGGGGTGCGGCCATAGCTGCGCTCCTCGTGATAACGGGTGGTCATCAGGATGGAGTAGTCCACAGTCGCGCCCAGCTGGATGGTACCGATGACGATGCTGGCGATGAAGGGCAGCTGGGTACCGGTGAAGTACGGGATGCCCATATTGATGGCAATGGCCGCTTCGATGCTGGCCACCAGCAGCACCGGCACCGACAGGCTGCGGAAGGACAGCGCGATGATGACCAGCACCGCCGCGATGGACCAGATGTTGACATTTTTGAAGTCCTCGTCGGCGATCTCCACCAGGTCTTTCATCATGGCACCCTCGCCGGTGACGAGGCCCTCGGGGTCTGCCTCCTTGACGAGGCGGACCAGCTCGTCCACCTGCGCGTTCAGCGCGTCGCTGCCCGACTTATAACGGCCATTGGCAAGGATGAGCTTGTAACCGCCGTTCTGGACGATGTTCAGCAGCTCGTCGGGCAGAAGCTCCGTCTCAAAGCCCGGGCCGGTGATGGAGTCGAGGCTGACCACCTGGGTGATGCCGTCCACCTCCTTGATTTCATCGCAGAGGGCGGACACCTGAGAGGCGGTCAGCTCCTCCCGCACGAGGATGAAGTGGCTGGTCATCATGCCGAAGTCTTCGCCCAGCTTGTTCGTACCCACGATGCCGGGCATATCCTGCGGAAGAGCGGCAAAAATGTTGTAGTAAATATCGGTCTTGCTCTGGGCCAGCCCGAAGGGGATCATCAGCAGGACGAACACCACCACGACGGGCATCGGGTGCTTGGAAACAAAATGGCTCAGGTGGGTGAGCTTGGGCATAAAGGTGCGGTGGCGGTATTTTTCCACCCACTGATCGAAGAAGAGAATGAGCGAGGGCAGGATGACGATGGTGCAGATGACGCCCAGCGCCACGCCCTTTGCCATGACGATGCCGAGGTCTGCGCCCAGCGTCAGCTGCATAGCACAGAGGGCCAGAAAGCCCGCAATGGTCGTCAGACTGGAGGCCGTGATGGCGCTCATGGTCTTACAGATGGCGTTCTCCATGGCCTCTTCGTTGGAGGCGCAGAGCTTCTTTTCCTCGTCGTAGCGGTGGAGCAGGAAGATGGAGAAGTCCATCGTCACGCCCAGCTGCAGAACAGCCGCCAGCGACGCGGTGATAAAGCAGACCTGACCGAGGAAAATATTCGTACCAAAGTTATAGACCAGCGGGAAGAGCAGCCCCAGCATGAACAAAAACGGCGTGAGCCAGCTTTCCAGCGAGAGGAACAGCACCAGCAGACAGCCGCCCACGGCGCAGAGCACATACCAGGGCATCTCGCCCATGACCAGCTCTTTGGTGTCGCTCAGGATGACGCTGATGCCGCCGAAGAAGCAGTCCTTCCGGAGGATCTTCTTGATCTGGGCCACGGCCTGCATCGTCTCCTCGCTGACGCTGGAACCGCCCAGCTGGACGATGAGGATGGTGGAGTCGTTCTTGCCGAACATAAACTGCTGGACATCCGCCGGAAGCATCTCCGTCGGCACTGCCGGGTCCAGCACGTCGCTGAGCCAGAAGGTGTTCAGCACGTCCGGCACCTCGTCGATCTCGGCCTTCATAGCCAGCAGCTCGTTGGTGGGCATCCCCTCCACGGTGATCATGTTGGTGGAGGCCAGATGGTAATCCGTTTCCAGCAGCAGCTGGCCCACGCGGGAGTCCAGCTCCTGGGGCAGGTAAGAAAGGATGTCGTAGTTGATGGGCGTGGCGATGGCTCCCACTGCCGCCGGGATGAGCAGCAGGACCGCCGCGATGAGGATGAGCCTGCGCATCTTCACGATGGCCCTCGCTAATTTTTTCATTCATTTCCTCCCATTTTATCGTTCCGAAGAAAAACAACTTTTCTCGTTTTTCCGACACACCTTATTATAGTACACTCACCCGGGGTGTCAAGAGACAGCTCTGCCGACGTTCTGCCTCTCCCTTTGCAAAACAAAAAGCGGGGCGCACAGGTGGTCAAGTCTGTGTGTCCCGCATTTTGTTCTTTTTTTGCACAGGCCGCCGTACCAGAGCGCTCCGCGCTGCGCGCAGGGAAAGCGGAGCAAACCATAAGCCGCTTTCTCTATGATCAGGAGAATGGAATGGAGGAACCGAATCGCCTCAAAGAGAGTTGCAGGCATCCCTTTGCAGTGAATCGGAGAAGCTTTGGTTAGGTTAAACTAACCTCGCCGTGACAACAGGATACCATAGTTTGTCATGACTGTCAAGCCTGTTTTTCAAATTTTCAAAAAATTTTTCTCCGGCGGCCTCCATGAGCATTTTTCATAACAAAAACCGCCATCTCTTGTAGAAAATCCACAGGTTTCCTCTTGCTTTTTCTGAGAATCACTGTTATTATATTGTCAGGCCGTTGCAGTCGGACTCGATTGCCTGTCTGCAGCGGCTCATAAACAGCGCAGGGGTTGCCATCCAAATACCTCTGCGCCCTGTACCACCCTGTCTTTCAGAAACCGCAATCGGCGGCTTTTTTAAGACGGAACAGTTAGACTGCTCTAACTAATTATTGCAAAGCAGATTAGTCGGAGCGTCAGGAACGGAGCAAGGAGGTTCCAATGATCGATTTTGAACAGTGGGAAGGCTTTGAGGGTCGCATCTGGAAAGAGGAAGTCAACGTCCGCGACTTTATCCAGAAGAACTACACCCCTTATGACGGCGACGAGTCTTTCCTGGCTGGCCCCACCGAGGCCACCGATAAGCTCTGGGGCGCACTGCAGAAGCTGCAGAAGGCCGAGCGCGCCAAGGGCGGCGTGCTGGATATGGAGACCGAGGTCGTCAGCGGTCTGACCGCATACGGCCCCGGCTACATCGACGAGAGCCTGAAAGAGTTTGAGCAGATCGTCGGCCTGCAGACCGACAAGCCCCTGAAGCGTGCATTCATGCCCT
>ERZ834433.2503-NODE-2503-length-11175-cov-3.799820_pt1 | contig 11175 bp, 9 predicted proteins | sample MGYA00519948_ERZ834433 | MGnify/ENA primary metagenome ERZ834433 (study PRJEB31850, sample SAMEA3708752) | human gut metagenome | biome: human gut; feature: human-associated habitat; material: faeces | place: China | collected 2014 ...
ATGTATTCACCTACCACCTCCCCCTACGGGTACTCCTCCTTCCTGAAGGAGGAGAGTTTTAGATACTGTCGACTTGTTAGTCAGCCTCTTATATTTGTTTTATTTTCTACTTGCTTTCAATATTCAACACACCCTTCGCCAATCCTTTTCCGGTAGCTTCCAGTGTGATCTTTCCCGGCTTGTCCGAAGAAGAAACGATTGCGGTCATCATTCCGCTGAATACCTTCATCTTCGGGGTCTGGAACGATTCGAGTGAAGCCGGGTTTCCGTTGGCTCCTGCGCGGTAAGTTCCTGCGCCTTTCACTTTGAAGCTGATAGTGTTATCCGCCAGCGGACAGAGATTACCGTCCTTGTCCACTACTCTGACGGTGACGAATGACAAGTCTTTTCCGTCGGCTTTGATTTGCGAGCGGTCCGCTATCAGTTCGATATGATGCGGTTTTCCTGCGGTATGCATTTCCTTTTCGGCAACGGGCTTGCCGTCTTTGTCGTAAGCGACCACTTTGACAGTCCCCGGTTCATATTTCGTATTCATCCACATCAGGCGGTAACGTTGCTGACGTTTGAGATTTGCTGTTGAAGCAGAGTCGGCACTGTTGTCAATCGTTACGGAGAGGTCCTTGGTACGTTTGCCCTGGCTCTTGCCGTTGATAAACAGCTCGGCAGACGGGTAGTTCGTGTAGACAAATACCGGGACTACTTCGCCTTCGTGTCCTTCCCAGTTCCAGTGCGGGAGGATGTGGAGAGTTTCCACGTCCTTGTTCCAGTGACTGCGGTAGAGGTAATAGCGGTCTTTGGGCAGTCCGGCAAGGTCGATGATACCGAACAGGGACGAGTGGCTGGGCCAGTCGGTGTAGTACGGTGTCGGTTCACCCAGATAATCGAAGCCGGTCCATACAAATTCCCCGATGCAGTAGGGGAGGTCTTCGTGCTGGATAAAGTCGTCTTCGGGCAGGTTAGACCAACCGCAATGCTCTACGTCGTATGACGAAGCCTGATGATCGGGATACTTCTGCATCGAACGTCGGGCGACAGGCAACTTGTACACGCCGCGCGAACTGACTGTGGAAGCTGTCTCACTCCCCAGGATAATCTGTTGCGGGAGCTTCTTGTAATTCGTCCGGTACTTGTGCGGACGGTAATTGAATCCGGCTACATCCATTACGGCAGCCATATTATTATTCACCACTGCGTCCGGAGCATCCATGCCTTGAGTGACGGGGCGGGTGGGATCTTCGCGGTGACAGATGTCTTGCAGGAAGCGGGACAACTTCGGTCCGCGGTCACCGTTCCACTGGTCGGGAACCTCGTTGCCGATGCACCACATCACGACACTGGGATTGTTGCGGAACTGGTGAATCAGGTTCACCAAGTCTTTTTCCGCCCATTCGTCAAATATCTTATGATAACCGTTCTGCAATTTGGCTGCTTTCCATTCGTCGAACGATTCGGACATAATCATCATACCCATTTCGTCGCACGCACGGATCAGTTCGGGAGCCGGCATATTGTGGGAAGTGCGGATAGCGTTACAACCCATATCTTTCAGGATGCGTATCTGGCGGCGTATCCCTGCTTCGTTGGCAATGCCGCCCAACGGGCCGAGGTCGTGATGATTGCACACACCTTTAAATGTGGTACGTTCACCGTTCAGATAGAATCCCTTGTTCGGGATGATTTCGATAGAACGGATACCGAAAGGCGTGGTATATTCGTCTTTCAGCGTATTGCCTTCATACACTTTGGACACTGCAGAATAGAGCGCCGGAGAATCGGGCGACCAGAGTGCAGGGTTGTCTACCACGAAATGTTGGTTGAATATTTTTTCGTCGTATTTCGTACCCTGTTGTTCGTCGGAAGCTACCACTTTGCCGTCGGGAGCTTTCAGTTCGGTCACGATGCGATAGTCGGTGAACGCCTTGCCCGAAGGGATGTCGAGACGTGTTTTCAGGTTGACTCTGGCGAAATCCTTCTTTACGACAGGCGTGGTGAGCTGCGTCCCCCATGTCGGGATATGGGCGTCTTCGTTAATCACCAGATGAACGTTGCGGTATAGGCCTGCGCCCGGATACCAGCGTGAAGATTCGGTTTCGTTTTCCAGACGGACGGCCAAGGTGTTCTGTTCGCCCGCTTTTAAATAAGGAGTGGCGTCGATGTGGAACGAATTGTAGCCGTAAGGCCAGAAGCCGGCTTCCTGTCCGTTGATGTAGACACGGGCGTGGCTCATGGCGCCGTCGAAGATGAGGGTTGCTTTCTTGCCGGAAGAAAATGCCGGGGCTTCAAAGTTCAGGCGATACCAGCCTACACCGACAAAGGGAAGTCCGCCCGTGCGTCCTGCGTGTTCCAGTGCTTCCTTCTGCCCGTCTTGGGTGATAGCGACTTTCTGTTTGTCATTTTCGATACTGAAAGGACCGTAGATAGCCCAGTCGTGCGGGACGGTGACGGATTGCCATTTGGTGTCGTCGTACGTCTGCTGACTGAAGTCCTTGCTGTCTTCTCGTGTAAACTTCCAGCCTTTTTCAAAGGTCTGTTCCGTACGCACTTGCGCGAAGGTTAATGTCGGTAGAGCTACTAATAGAGCTGCTGCGATTTTAAGATGTTTATTCATAAATATAGGGGGTAAAGATTGTTTTTCATTTCTGTTTTGAGCTATGTGTTGTCTTTGGCTTCGTCTTCGGGTTTTACTTGCATTTCGTCTTTCGGATTCAGACTGCTGCCGCAGTATTTGCAAAACCCGGCATTGTCCTCGTGTCCGGAGCGGTGGCAGTGGGGGCATTCCTTGTCCCTTCTGCGTTTATAGTCTTTCATCATGGAGGCCGAAACGATTCCTGTCGGTACGGCGATGATCGTATAGCCGATAAGCATCACGCAGGCGGAAAGAAACTTTCCGAATCCGGTGACCGGGGTGATGTCACCATAGCCTACGGTGGTCATGGTGACGATTGCCCAGTAGATACTGTTCGGGATGTTGTTGAACTGGGAATCGGGCTGCGTGCCCTCTATCATGTACATCAACGTTCCGATCGAAGTCACCAGAATGACGACGAACAGGAAAAAGACGGCTATCTTCTTGCTGCTTTCGCGCAGGGCGGTGAGTAGCCGTTCGCCTTCGTTCAGGAAGTTGAACAGCTTGAATACACGGAATACGCGTATCAGACGGAAAGCGCGGATGATGAGCAGGTAACGTGCGCCGGGGAAAAGCAGGCCGATATAGAGCGGGAGGGTAGCCAGCAGGTCTACAATGCCGAAGAAACTGAATATGTATTTCCGTGGGCGGGGCGAACAGTAAATGCGTGTCAGGTATTCGAAAGTGAAGAAAGCGGTGAAAAGGTATTCCATAATGACAAACGGAGTCGTCAGGTAGGAGGGGATGCTTTTCAGGCTTTCGATGATAACGAGCAATACACTGACCAGGATACAACCGATAAGAACCACGTCGAACAACTTCCCCGCAGGGGTGTCCGATTCGAAGATGATGACGTATAGTTTTCGTTTCAACTTCTCGTCATGCAGGAAATCGCGGATTCTTTCTTTCAGTTTCATATATGTATAATGGTAAATAATAAATTAAGGAACTCACTTCTAGAAGTCGGTGCTATCCTGATTCTCCTCCTTCGGGAAGGAGGAGTCCCCGTAGGGGGAGGTGGTAGGTGAATGCGTAAGTCTGTTATTATCAGCATTGTGTATCCACCTACCACCCCGGCTTTCAGCCACCCCTCCTTCCCCGAAGGAGGGGAATTGGAGATACTCTCGCCTTTTTGGGGGATACCTTCGCTTTTGGGGGAGATGCCCTCTCCTTTGTTGAAGCCCCCTTCTCCTTTTATAATATCCTTAATTAGTTTCTTTATCATTCCGTATATTAATTTATATCATTAATCAATCACCCAATGCTTATTGTAAGCAACAGTCTTTTTGGGATCATAATGCATTCCCTCTTGTGTGGGGATATGGAGGACATAGCTCTTTCCGCTTCTGTTCTTTAGAGACATTTCGCGCAGCCAGGGATTCGCATCCCGGAGTTGCGCGTAGGTGATACCTTGTTTTTTGGCATACTCGCTCAAGTCGTTGATAGGTGTAGATACGGTCACCTCTTTATAAGGAATAGGCGGGTAGAGATGTTCTCTTTTCAGCAGGAACCCGTAACGTTGGGGATTGCTGAAAATCTCTTTAGCTGCCAGCAACCGGAACATGTAGCGGGAAGTTTCTTCTACCAGCCACAAGTCCATGGCATGGCTTGCCAACTGTTTTTCGAGTTGGGAGGAGATGCGCGCCTGTCCTGCGTTGTAAGCGGCGGAGACTGCTATCCAGTCGCCATATTTGGCATATGCCTGTTTGAAATATTTGCAGGCAGCTACGGTAGCTTTCTCGATATGATAGCGTTCGTCCACATTCTCGTTCACTTCCAGTCCGAACTCGCGTCCCGTGGTGGGCATAAACTGCCATAGTCCGGCTGCACCTGCCGGAGAGCGGGCGATACTGTTCAGGTTACTTTCGATCACCATTAGATATTTGAAATCATCGGGGATACCGTTTGCTTTCAGTATCGGTTCGATGATAGGGAAGTATCGGTTGGCACGCTTAATCAGAAGCATGGTGGTGGAGTGCATATAAGTGAAAGCCAATATCTCGCGGTCCATTCGTTCGCGGCGGTCGTAGCGGCGGAGGTCAATCGTTTCACCGTCAAAGGTAACCTGGGCGGGTACGGTGGGCGAAGTGACGCAATAGGGCACTTCCGACTTGGCGGAATGTTGTTCGTTGACTTGGCTGCTGCCTATCAATGTAGGAATGGTGGCACCAATACAAAACACTAAGATAAGTGTAAGGATATAATTGATTTTAATCTGTTTCTTCATTTCAATTCATCATTTAATTAATAAGTAAACCTTGAGCCTGACGCGATCACGCCGCAAGGAGGAAACCTTATTCCGGCGCTACGCCGGCGGCAGTGGTTGGCAGCCTCTGCAATAGTAGATGCTGCCGCCCAGATAATTCTCTTTCACAATGGTTTCTCCGCAACGGGGGCAAGCCATGCCTGCGGTATCTTTTGAGAGACAGGCAACGTATTTGCCGTTCGCTCCGAACAAGTCGCTTTCCGTGCTTCGCCCGCCTAGGTGGTAGATGTCATTCATCGTCTCTTTTATCTGATAGAACAAATTTTCGCGCTCTTTGTCTGTCAGTCCGCTTATTTTTTTCTTCGGGTGGATATGCGTATGGTAAAGGATATCCTGCAAAACACCGTTGCCGAGTCCGGGAATCGTCTGTTCGGTGGCAAGGAAAGCTTTGGCGGATTTCTTCTGTGCGCTGTCGGCATTGATAAGTCCGAGGAAATATTCCGGGCTGAAACCGTCGGACATGACCTGCGGCTTGCTTCTCGCTGTCAGGTAATAATTGGAGAGCACTCCGTCGGCAGCGTCCTTGTCATAGCACATCAGTCCGCCGTACATTCTCACGGAGGCAACGAGGCAACTTTCGTCCTCGAAGGCGATGAGCAGCTGATGTTTGGCGGGTAACTTGGAACCCGGAGCCAGATAGCGCAGGTTTACGCCGTCCGTCAAGATGAGAACCTTGTCTCCTATGGTGATCTCCACCATGCCGCCCTGTGACTGTGCGTGGTCTATCGTCTTGCCGGACAGCTGTTCAGCATACTCCTCGGAACTGCCTGTGAACCAGGCAAACTTGTGAGGACTGAACTGCGTGTACACGTCCGTTATCTTTTTTCCTCTGACCGTTTCGTTCAGTTGCCGGCAGAGAATGCGGGCTTCGGGGGCTTCTATCATCTCGTTTTTCCTTTCAATGTTTACGTCTTCCTTGCAAAGATAACTTCATTTTGTTTTTTTCAAAGAACTTTTCCTGCATTTTATACGTTTTTCTAGTAGAGTTAAAAACATACAATAGAATCAAGATGAATATAGCAATGACCGGAGCTACCGGATATATAGGTAAACATCTTTCCAGCTATCTGACTGAAAAGGGCGGACATCGGGTGATTCCTCTGGGAAGGTCGATGTTTCGCGAAGGTATGTCCGGACTGTTGATTCAAACGCTGGCGCATTGCGATGTAGTCATTAATCTGGCAGGCGCACCTATCAACAAGCGTTGGACACCGGAATATAAACAGGAGCTTTTCAATAGCCGTATCGTCGTCACCCACCGCATCGTCCGTGCGCTGAATGCCGTCAAGACGAAACCGAAGCTGATGATTTCGGCTTCCGCCGTAGGTTATTACCCTCCCGAAGTGGAGGCGGACGAATACACCCGTACCCGTGGGGAAGGCTTCCTGTCCGACCTTTGCTATGCGTGGGAGAAAGAGGCGAAACGCTGTCCCGAACCTACACGGCTCGTCATTACCCGCTTTGGTGTCGTGCTCTCTCCCGACGGGGGAGCGATGCAGCAGATGTTACGCCCGTTGCAGGCTACGAAGGTGGCTACCGCTATCGGTCCCGGTACCCAGTCCTTCCCGTGGATAGCACTGCACGATCTTTGCCGTGCCATGGAGTTTTTTATCGGGCATGAGGAGACGCAAGGTGTGTTCAATCTGGTTGCCCCGCAACAGATCTCGCAATACGATTTTACTCACGAAATGGGTAAAGCCTATCAGGCATGGACGACGATTGTTGCTCCGCAACGTGCTTTCCGTATCTTCTATGGCGAGGCGGCTTCGTTTCTCACAGCCGGTCAGAAAGTCCGTCCCACACGTCTGCTGGAAGCCGGTTTCCGCTTTTCCGTCCCCAACGTGGAACGTCTTTTCAAAGGAACCGACCATACCACCGTCAAGACACTTGACCTGAAGCGATACATGGGACTTTGGTACGAGATTGCCCGTTACGAAAACCGTTTCGAGCATGGACTTGTCGATGTGACCGCCACTTACACGCTCCGTCCCGACGGCCTGATTCGCGTAGAGAACCGGGGATGCAAACGTAATTCCCCTTATGATATTTGCAAGACCGCCAACGGGCACGCCAAGATTCCCGACCCCGCGCAGCCGGGCAAACTGAAAGTCTCTTTCTTCCTCAACTTCTACTCGGACTATTACGTGCTCGAACTGGATGAGGAGAATTACAACTACGCCCTCGTAGGCAGCAGCACCGACAAATATCTCTGGATACTGAGCCGGACTCCGCAACTGCCGGAGGATATAAAGAAAAAACTCGTCACCGCCGCCGAACGCCGTGGATACGATACCAACCGATTGCAATGGATTGAGCAATTCTAAAGGCTACCAGCCTGACTGCGACACGCCGTGCAACCGGAAAACAGGATTATGGATTACAAAAACAAGATTATGGAGTACGAAATTATTCATCAGCCCGAACAGAATTTGTTCAAGACAGAAGTGGACGGCCGCACCGTTTTTGTACAATATCGCCTTTTAGGTGATTCGCTCGATATTATCCACACGATTGTACCCCGTCCCATAGAGGGGCGCGGAATAGCCGCCGCATTGGTGAAAGCTGCCTATGACTATGCACTGGCCAACGGTATGAAGCCGAAAGCTACCTGCTCGTATGCGGTAAGGTGGTTGGAGCGCCACCCGGAACTGGATAAAGGATAAAAGGATATGAATATGATGTGCGTTCCGAGTGGCAACTATATAGAGAACTGGTTGTGATGTTGTTACAACTTGAATGAGAACAGTTCAAGTAGTTCTTCTTTTTTCAAAGGCTTTGTCAGAAATGCATTGCAACCTGCTTCCATGGCGCTTACCCTGTCAGCATCGAAGGCATTGGCGGTAAGTGCGATAATGGGGATGATAGGATTCAGCTCCCTGATTTTCCGTGTCGCTTCCAAACCTCCCATAATCGGCATTTTCATATCCATAAGGACGATGTCGAACTCTTCATCGCGTACTTTTTCCACCGCTTCCACTCCGTTCACCACACGGGTGATTTGGTATTCCTTGAGGATATGTTTCACTAACGAGTAATTGCTGTCGTTATCTTCGGCAATCAGTATTTGCAGGTCTTTTTCGTTTATACCTTTTAAAGATATGGAGTGGTTCAAGGGGACTGTCTCTTGTGTCTGTGCTGGTTGTGGCGTTGCTTTCGGATCGATGTCTTCCTGCATACTTACATCACACGGAATCCATGCCCAGAAAGTGGAACCGACACCGGGCGTGGAAGTAAATCCTATTTCTCCCCCTGCGCCTTCGATAATTGCCCGCGAAATGGCTAATCCGAGTCCTGTTCCCTGTGCGAATTCATTGAGTTTCTGGAATCGTCCGAACACCCTGTTCTGCACCTCATACGGAATGCCGACACCCGAATCTTCGACATAGACCTTGATTCTTCCGTTTTCGAGACTGTATCCCATTTTGATATGTCCGCTATGCGTACATTTCACAGCATTGGTAAGGAAATTCATCCAGACCTGTTTGAGGCGGTTTCTGTCCAGGAATATCCAGCAATCCGGACCGGAATTGCCGAGGATGAACTCTACCTCCGGATTAGTGATCTTCGGTTGGATCATTGTATAAAGTTCACCGGATACTTTTGCCAGATTGAACTTTTCCCTCTTGCGTTCGAGGATGCCCGACTCGATTTTGGAAAGGTCGAGAATATCATTAATCAACCGTAACAGCAGGTCGTTGTTCGATTCGATAATCTCCATGTATTCCGCCTTTTCTTCGGGGTCGTCACAATTTACCATGAGGCCGGAAAAACCGACAATGGCATTCAACGGGGTACGTATCTCATGGCTCATATTGGCCAGGAAGGCTGATTTGAGGCGGTCGGAAAGTTCGGCTTTGTCTTTCAATATCTTTAGCTCTTGTGCCATTTTCTCCCACTTCGTATTGTTGAAGCCGATGCCTGTGTAACGGATTATTTTTCCTCTTTTGTCTCTTTCCACTTGAATGCCGGTGATGATTAAGGTCTGCCATTCCTTATTCCATTTCGTTTTGGAACGGTACTGGAAATTGAATTCTTGCTCTTTTCCTTCTATCATTCCCTCGAAATATTTGCGTACAAGTTCCCGGTCGTCCGGGTGGGCAGCGCTCAAATATTGGTCGACATCAATCGGAGTTTCAGGGTGATAGTCGTTGACGGGATCATTGAATGCGGTGAACTTCCGGCCTGTCACATCGAAATCCCAGTAAGACATACCGACGGTCTTGAACGTAAGCTCCATTTTATAATTTCTCTCTTTAAGCTCCTCGTTCAGGCGGTGGAGCTTGGAGATATTCTGTCGGAAGCCGGTGAAGCGTATGGTGTTTCCATTCTCGTCCTGTTCGAAAGGAACGCCGATGACATTGCAATATTGCCAGGTTTCATCGTATTTTGTTTGCATGCGGCAAGTGAAGTTGACGGTTTCGTTTTCGCCCGACAACATAGATTGGATGGCATCGAAATAGGTAGAGCGGTCGTCAGGGTGTACGACACTTTCAAATTCTTTGAGAGTAACAAGCCTGTTGGGGGCATAGTCGTTGATCGGATCATTGTAGGACTCGAACTTCTGTGTGGATACGTCGAAGTCCCAATGTACGATATTGCTCACCTGCATGGCCAGCTCGCGCTTTGTTGTCAGGTCTTGTGTCTTTTTCAACATTTGCACTTTATCCGTTACATCCAGTTGTGTACCGACAATCAGGAGCTTTCCCCGGTGTTCGGAGGATAAGCGCATCCGGCTTTCGTAATGGCGGTATTGCCTTTCTTCCTTGTTATAAAAACGCAGGGTGGTGTGCACCTGTTGCGTTTCCTTGTTTATCAGTTGAGCGAACAGTTGCATTAACTGTATACGGTCTTGCGGATGCAGGATACTTTGCATCTGCTCCAAAGACATTTCTTCTTTTGCTAGCGCGTTTCCGTGCAATGTGCTGAATGTCTTTTTATGCACATTATATACCCATGAAGCCATGTTGGCAGCTTCCATAGCCATTTCCAGATTCTTCTTGCTTTCTTCCGTGCGAAATTCTATTTCCTTGGCACTGGTCACGTCATTAGAAAGCAATATATGGCCGATGATAGTACCTTTATCGTCTAATACCGGAACTACTTGGGCTTCATAAATTATAGAGTTTTTATTTTGGCTGCAGAAATAGGCATCGCTGTTGATACGGTCGAAGTCATACTCAAATTCTAAAGTGACATCCTCACCTCTCTGTATCTTGGATTTTAATTCCTTGTCCATATAAGGACTGTTAAAAAGATTGACTTTACCTATGACTGTTGTACGGTCACTGACTCCATACATTTTCAATGCCTTATCGTTGATTTTACGTAGGATACCATTAGCATCATAAACTTCGATACTTATTGGCAGACTGGCGTAGATGTTTTCTGTAAACAGCAGTTGGTCTTGTGTCAATCCGGCCGCTCCATTTTCTGAAGACATATTCTCATCCTTAGAAGAAAGTGAATTGCTTTGTTTCATTTGTTTCCTATTTTTATCCGTAATCAGGACTGAACTGTTATTTTTATGATTTGCTGTATTGTTTTACAATCCTAATGACAGAATATACATTTACAAATGTATAATAAAAAAACGATAAGAAGAAATAATGTATGATAAAAAAGAAAATCTGAATAATTCTTGTTGTTTAATTGTGGATAACGGATTGTTGGAAACGGTGTGCTTTCGTTTTTACTTATTTCTTCCACCTTTTCAATTGCGGAAAGAATTCTTTCATGGTGGCGCGTGCTTCATCGATCGTGTACTTTACTTTCGAATCTTTGTTGAACTCGTCGAGATACTTTAGGTTAAACTCGATCATTTCGTCCATTGTACAGTCTTTGGTGAAATGCCCGTTCTTGTAGCAATACAGGCAGTAATCTTGGTTTTTGCTACCGTCCGCTTCTGTTCCGAATGTAGATTCGTCGATCGGCATGGCACAACACTGGCAAATTTTCTGTTCCATTTTTTAGTTCTTTAGTTGGTTAAGGGAATGATAGACAGATCTCTTGTCTCTGTGGACAAATATAGAGTTTTTCCCGAAAATAGTGTTATCCTATCTTGCTCTTTTTAGCTTTTGTTTTTTACGGGCAGGCGTTTCCATAACCGGCGGGGGATCAGTCGCCAGAAGAAAACGAGCACGCGGTAACGTCCGTCGATGATTACCGTCCGGCGTTTGCGGTTCAGGGCGCGGGTAATGGCTTGGCCCACTTTGTCTGCTTTCATTAGCATCGGGTAGTGTTTACCGTCACCTAGTAGGGCGGTGGCAACAAATCCGGGACGGAT
>ERZ834433.2522-NODE-2522-length-11085-cov-4.320036_pt1 | contig 11085 bp, 6 predicted proteins | sample MGYA00519948_ERZ834433 | MGnify/ENA primary metagenome ERZ834433 (study PRJEB31850, sample SAMEA3708752) | human gut metagenome | biome: human gut; feature: human-associated habitat; material: faeces | place: China | collected 2014 ...
ACGACATCAAGGGCGTGCAGAATGAGATCGCCTGGGGCCACCAGATCCGCAGCTATGTGTTCATGCCCTACACCATGGTCAAGGATCACCGCACCAACTACGAGACCGGCAATGTCGATGCCGTGATGGATGGTGATCTGGACGGCTTCATCTTTGCTTACCTCAAGGCCGCCAGCCGCGGGGAGCTGCAGGATACCTAAAATTTATCATAAAATGTCAGAGGGACCTCGCCGTTGGGCGGGGTCCCTCTTTTGGTTACAGGTGCAGATATTTTCCGGTGATGCTGGCGGGATCGGCGGCCACCTGCTCCGGTGTGCCGCAGGCCACGATGCGTCCGCCGCTCTCACCGCCGCCGGGGCCAAGGTCCACGAGATAGTCGGCGTTGCGGATCACATCCAGATCGTGCTCAATGACCACCACAGTGGCCCCGCTGTCAATGAGACGCTGGAACACGCCTAGCAGAGTGCGCACATCCAGCGGGTGCAGGCCGATGGTGGGTTCGTCGAATACAAACACGGTGTCGGCCTGCCCTTTGCCCATCTCGCTGGCGAGCTTGAGCCGCTGGGCCTCCCCGCCCGAAAGGCTGGGCGTGGCCTCGCCCAGAGTCAGGTAGCCCAGCCCCAGGCTGGAAAGGGTCTGCAGCCGGCTGGCCACCAGCTTGAGGTCGGCACAGGCGGCAAGGGCTTCGTCCACGCTCATCTCCATCAGGCGGGGCAGGCTCTCGGCCTGGGTGCCGTCCTTCCGGGTGCGGTAGAGGGCAGCGGCATCCTTCTGGTAGCGGGAGCCGCCGCAGTCCGGGCAGGTGATCTCCACATCCGGCAGGAACTGGATGTCCAGGCTGATGGTGCCGGTGCCGTCGCAGCCGGGGCAGCGCAGGCGGCCCGTGTTGTAGGAAAAATCGCCCGCCTTGCAGCCCTTCTCCCTGGCAAGGGGGGAGCGGGCGTAGATCTTGCGCAGTTCATCGTGGACATTGGCATAGGTGGCCACTGTGGACCGCACGTTGATGCCGATGGGCGTTGCGTCAATGAGCTTGACCTGCGCAATGCCCGGTGCAGTGATGCTTTCCACATGGGCGGGCAGAGCTTCGCCCTTGGCGGCGGCCTCCAGCGCGGGGATCAGACTTTCCAGCACCAGCGTGGTCTTGCCGGAACCGGACACGCCGGTCACCGCAATGAGCCGCCCCTTGGGCAGCCGGACTTCCAGCGGCTTGACGGTGTGGATGGCCCGGGTGCGCAGGGTGATGGTGCCCAGCGCAAAGAGCTCAGCCTCCGAGGTGCGGGTGCGGGCTGAGAGGGTGTGCAGGTCGGCAAGGAAGGGCCCGATGCGGGAGGCCGGGCTTTGGGCCACCTGCTCCACAGTGCCCTGGGTCAGGATGGTGCCGCCGTTTTCACCGGCACCGGGGCCCATCTCAATGAGCCAGTCGGCATCCCGCAGGATCTCGGTGTCGTGATCCACCAGCACGATGGAGTTGCCGTCCGCGATCAAGTCATGCATCACGCCCCGCAGGCCCTCGATGTTGGAGGGATGCAGGCCGATGGAAGGCTCGTCCAGCACATAGAGCACGCCGGTGGTGCGGTTGCGCACCGAGCGGGCCAGCTGCACCCGCTGGCGCTCCCCTGTGGAAAGGGTGGCAGCCTCCCGGTCAAGAGAGAGGTAGCCCAGCCCCAGATCCAGCAGGCGGGCGGCGGTGGCCTGAAAGGACTCGCAGATGCTCTCAGCCATGGGACGCATCTCCACGGGCAGGGAGGCAGGCACCCCCTCCACCCACTGTACCAGTGTGTCCAGCGTCATGCGGCAGGCATCGGCCAGCCCGATGCCCCGCAGCCGGGGAGCCCGGGCCGCGGCGTTCAGGCGGGAGCCGCCGCAGGCGGGGCAGGGGCCCTGCTTCAGGAACCGTTCCACCCGCTTCATGCCCTTTTCATCCGTCACCTTGGCAAGAGCGTTCTCCACGGTATAAACGGCGTTGAAGTAGGTGAAATCCATTTCACCCGCCGCGCCGGTCTTGCTGTTCTGGTAGAGCAGGTGCACCTTTTGGGCGGGGCCGTGGAACACCATGTCACGCTCTTCCGGGGTCAGCTCCCGGAAGGGAACGTTGGTGCGCACGCCCATCTTTTCGGCGATCTCCTTCATCAGTGACCACATCAGGGTCTGCCAGGGCAGCACTGCGCCCTCGTTGATGGAAAGGCTCTCGTCCGGCACCAGAGTGGATTCGTCCACCACCCGCACGATGCCGGTGCCCTCGCAGTCTGGGCAGGCTCCGGTGCTGTTAAAGGCGAACTGCTCCGCGCCCAGCACCGGCACCTGCGCGCCGCACCGGGGGCAGTAGAGCGGGATCTCGGCCGCAATGTTCAGGCTGGGCGGCACCATGCAGCCGCAGGCGGGGCAGGGGTAGTGGGAGAGCCGGGAGAACATCAGGCGCAGGCTGTTCAAAAGCTCGGTCATGGTGCCAAAGGTGGAACGCATCCCGGGCACGCCGGGCCGCTGGTGGAGGGCCAGTGCGGCGGGAACATAGCGGATCTCGTCCACCTGCGCCTTTTCGGCCTGGGTCATCCGGCGGCGGGTATAGGTGGAAAGAGCCTCCAGATAACGGCGGGAGCCCTCGGCGTAGAGGACACCCAGCGCCAGCGAGGACTTGCCGGAACCGGACACGCCCGCAATGCCGACGATCTTGTGGAGCGGCACATCTACGTCGATGTTCTTCAGGTTGTGCACCCGCGCGCCCCGCACCCGGATGGCGGCGGGGAGAGCGGAACTGGATTCGTGGTTCATCGTGTCTCCTTTCTCTGAATGGGGTCACAAAAGGCTCCCCCGCAGGGGAGCCGGAAAGATCATAAACCGAGAGGATCAAACCGCTGGTGTTCGAGCTGGTCGATCACCGCCTGCGCTGCCGGTGCAATGGGGGCGGGCACTGCGGCGGGGCGGCTGAGGTAGTAGCCCTGCAGCAGGTCCACGCCCAGACCGATGACGGTGCGCAGCTGGGCCTCAGTCTCAATGCCCTCGGCGATGAGTTGCATACTGCGGGCGTGGGCGTAAGCCACAATGTTGGAGACGATCTGCTGCTTATCACGGTCGGTGTCGATCCCGCGCACAATGGAAATGTCGATCTTGATATACCGGGGCGATAGCTCCAGCAGGTTCAGCTCGTTGCTGTAGCCGCTGCCGTAGTCATCCAGCGCAAAGGAGCCGGAGAAGCCCGGAACGTTCCGCTTCCGCTCCAGACATGCGCGGTCCAGATCCTCCTGTTCGGTGATCTCCACCACCAGCCGCTTAAGCAGCTCGGGGTAGCGCTGAGCATATTCCTCCACATCCTCATTCGTCAGGCTGACATTGGCGATGGAGTTGATGAAGAGCAGGGCATCGCTTTGGAACAGGCCCTGTGCCTGCATACGCTGGAAGATCGCGCTGGAATGGAACACAGTGATCCGTTCGATCTCATACAGGCGGCCCGTCTCATGGGCCAGCTGCATGACCTGAGCGGGGGAGTGCAGGGTGGGCAGATCGACCCGCATGAGGGCCTCGTAGGCTGCGATCCGGCCGCTGCGGGCAGAGTAGATGGGCTGGAAGTGGTAGGACACCAGCTCCTCCTGCAGCAGGAGCTCAAAGTCCTGCTGGGTCTGGGCGGCGTATGCCTCCTGATGGTAGCTGCCGATATCAAAATCACACATGCGGCCCTTGTGGGAATGCTTGACCTGATACATGGCAAAGTCGGCATATTTTTTCAGGGTGAGCAGGTCGTGGCCGTCCGTGGGGTACCAGGCGATGCCGCCCGAGATGCTGATGTGCAGCTGCTTGCCGTTGGGCAGGATGGACACGCTGCGCTGCAGGGCGGCACTCAGCAGCTCCAGCTGGGCGCGGAGCTGTGCCTGATCCTGGTAGCCATAGAAGAAGATCAGGAATTCATCGCCCGAAAGGCGGGAGCAGATGGTGTTGGCGGGCGTATTGGCCGCAAAGCACTGGCCGGTCTGGCGGATGTATTGGTCGCCCCAGTCGTGGCCGTAGGTGTCGTTGATCTGCTTGAGGTTGTCCAGATCCATCATCAGCAGGGCGGCACAGCCCAGCTTTTCGGGCTGCTGGAACAGCGCTTCACAGGCGCGGTCAAAGGCACGGCGGCGGTACAGGCCGGTCAGGGTATCGTAATCGCGCTCGTGCTCAATGCGCTGCTGCTCCAGCACCGTGGTGGTCATATCCTCAGCCAGACCCACCTCGGAGGCACTTTCGCCCAGGATATGGGTGACACGCAGGGTGATGTAGTGGGTGCTGCCGTCGGGCTGGGGGATGGCAAAGACCTTGTTGTTGGCCGGGGACAGGCGGTAGAACCACCGCTGCTCCAGTGTGCCCATCAGGGCGCGGAAAGCCTTTGGCGTGAGCGGATCGGGCTGCTCCTGTGCAAGGCCCAGCATGGAGAAGAAGTTATCAGTCACATAAACGCTGTCATCGCGCAGCTCATAGCCGCCCAGCTCCGCACTGGCCAATTTCATAATGCGCAAAAAGCGGGTGGAGGAGTCCAGCACGTCTTTGCTCAGCTGGGTAAAGGCAGAGGAGAACTGATCCAGCTCCCTGATGCCGGTGGCGGACAGATGCGGGATGGCGGAGGAATCCGCTTCGGCAGCGGCTACCTCAGCCGAGAGCTTGGCAACGGGCCGGGCCAGCCGCCTGCTGATCAGCCAGCTGCAAACAAAGCCAACGGCCAGCGTGATCAGAATGATGAAGGAGAACAGCTGCTGCAGCCGCTGGGCGAAAGCAAAGAGCTGCCCTGCGGGAACAGAGCCCACGAGAAGCCAGTGCTCGCCCGAGAAAGGAGCGTTCCGGCTGTAGAGGTTCAAGGGGGAGACCGAGGCAATGTAGAGGGCATCGCTGAAGAGGTAGCGGCGGGTCTGGGCACTGTGGAGGCGCAGCGTAAGGCTTTCGTCCGCAGAACCCGGCTGCCCGTCGCAGTGGGAACGGAGCACCGGACGCAGCTGCAGTTCAGAGGCAGAGAGCTCCTCCGTACCGGTTACGGCAAGGAAATAGGTGCCGTTGTTTTGCAGCTCAGAGCAGGGCAGATTCTCCCACAGGTAGTCGGCCAGCAGCTCCACGCCGATCACGCCGTAAACGGTGCCGTCCGGCAGGATCAGGGGCTGGCTGTAGGCAATGGCCTCGTGGGTGTCCCCGGGCACCAGATAGGATTGTGAGGTCCAGTGGCCATAATCGGAGGCGGCAAGGCTGGCATCGTCTTTATAGGCGGCCTGGAAAGGGGGATAAAGGAAGCCGCGGTTTCCCAGTGCCCGGTAACGGATGGTGGGGGACCAGCTGTTATCCGTGGCAATGGAGAGGGACTGCACCAGCTGGGCCGGTGCCCGCACAAAGGTCAGGTCGGCGTTGCGCTGGGAGGGAGCGGCATCCGGGTCAAGATCCCGCAGGTAGATGGCGGGCAGCCGGCTGTCCTGCTTCTGCTTATCCAGATCATGGGTGTTCAGGATAAGAAATACGCCGGTCACCGACTTGATGCGCAGGGTGCTGATGAGCTCCGGCGCGGCGGCTTCCAGCAGGGGATAGGCCGCGTCGCTGCTGCTGTCCAGCGTGCTCAGGCTGATCTCTCCCTCGTCCAGAAGCTGCTGGGTCAGGCCATTGATGGCATCGGAAAGGCTGGTCAGCTCCTGCGCATTATGGAGGATGGACTGAAGATACCGGCTGCGGTTGTCCACCTGCATGGCAAGGATATCCTCGGCGTTCTGGTTCAGCTGGGGGCCAAGCCGGGTGGCGTGGACGGTAAAGGTCAGCAGCAGGATCTCCACCGCCAGCACAGCCAGCAGGGAGAAAAGGATGGTGCCGAAGATAGAGTGGCCCGTCTGAGGGGCCTTCTGACTGTGCGGCTTGCGGTTCTGCATCTGAAGGGCTCTCCTTTTGTGGTTGTTCCAAGGGCATCTCAGCCCGCAAAGGCGCTGAGAGCGGCCAGAGTCTGGTCGTACCAGGCATCAAAATAGGCATCGGTCAGAAACTCGGCTTCGGCTTCCTCGGGGGTCTGCCCGGCAGCCAGCCGCTCCAGCACCGTGGCACGGTCGGCAGTGACACGGTCCTCCAGCGCGTACTGCAGGGTATTGCGGGCGCGCAGGGCATCCGGGAAGGCATGGGTGGTGTAGAGCTTGCTGCGATCGATGGCATCAATGGACAGGCTCAGCACCTTGTGGATGCGCTCGGAGACCGTCAGGCCGCTGTTCTCAAGGGCGGACATGCTGTTGGCGGCATAGGTCACGGGCATATAGCCGGACTGCACCGAGAACTGCAGGTTGTTTTCCGGCTGGGTGAACCATTTCAGGAAGGCAACGCAGGCGCTGATCTCGTCCTCGGTGCCCGGGATGACTACCATGCCGGCCCCCTGCTGGACGGCCACCGGCTCACAGCCTGCAAAGCTGGGGCAGGGCAGCGCGGCCATCTGGATGCCGTGGCTCTCGGTGTCGCTGGTCAGCACCTGGGTGGGGAAGAAGGAAGCGCTGGAGGAGGAACCGACATAGGCCAGCAGGCTGCCGGTTTTGATATCGTCGCTGCGGAACTTGCCGCTGGCACTGCACCAGCCCTTGATGTAGGGGACATAGTAGTTATCCCACAGCTTGCGGAGGGTCGGCTTGTCAAAGTGCAGGGTCATCACGCCGTTCTCTGCATCAAAGATGGTCGTACCCAGTTCCTGTGCGCCGCAGAGCAGGTAATTGGTCAGCGCGTCGCGGCCATACAGGGCCTTGCCGTCGTTGGGCGCAGCCGTCTGGGCATCGGTCCAGTCGTAGTATTTGTGTGCGGCTACGTTCAGCCCCTCCACAGTGGAAAGATCCGCATAGGTCACGCCCGTGGCCTCGGCAAAGGGGACAAAGTCGGTGACGTTCAGGTAGAGCAGCTCAGTGGACTTTGCTATGGGAAAGACCTTGAGCTCCCCGTTGTTCATCAGGTCGCCCTCTTCGAGAAACCCGGCGATATAGGCAGACTTCTCTTTTTCGGTCAGGTAGGGGCTCAGGTCAACGGCAAGGCCCATCTGATCCAGCGTAAAGGCGGTGTCCGCGTAGGAGGAGACGATGTTGGGGAGTTTTTCGGCACCCACCTTGCCCTCGGCGGCGGCCAGCACGCTGGTCTCCAGGTCGTTCACGCTGCCCTGACTGGAGCTTTCGACCCGGATGTTCTTCTCTTTGCCCACGGTGGAGTTGAACTGCTCCACCAGCTGGTTGAAGCATTCCAGCTGATCGCCGTTGTAATAGGTCCAGATCGTGATGGTGGTGGGCAGCTTGCTTCGGCCGCAGGCAGTGCCGCCCAGCGCCACGGCGGCGCACAGCAGCAGACTGACGGCAGAACGAAGGATTCGTTTCATTACCTTATCTCTCCCATTCCGACAAAAACGGCTCACGGAAAAGCGGCGCGTCCTGTCGTTTCTGAAATGATACCAGACGAAAATATTGTAACACTTTTTCGGGGCGGGGGCTACTGATTTTTGAAAAAACACCCGAAAGCAGACGAAAAAAGAAAGAATCTCTGGCCAGCGCTTCCATTTTTCGTAAAGTCCGGATATAATACAAGCATAAAATACAACAAAAAGAATGGGAGAGCTTATGGCGCAGAAGAAGGACGAGGGCCTGAACGGCAACGAGAAGATCGAACAGGCGGTTTACCAGTTACAGCAGGAGCCTACACAGGAGCAGTTGGCGCATACCCTGACCGTGATCCGGCGGCGGATGCGGGAAAACGGACAGGTCGTGGTGGCGGTGGAGCCGAACCCGGCCAGTGAGCAGATGCAGCTGCGGGCCCTTCGCACGGCCGATGGGGCCAGCTGGTGGTATGCCTTTACCAGCTTTGAAGAGGAGATGAAGGGCGCGGAAGCGGTGCAGTCCACCTTTCTGGTGGAGCTTGAAAAGCTGTTGGATGCCGCACTGCAGGTGCCGGAGATCCAGGGCATCATCCTGAACCCCTGGAACCGCACCATCCAGCTGGACAAGACCCTGCTCCGGATCATCAAGGGATAAACACGAAAGGGCCCGCCTGCCGCATTTTGGTGCGCGCAGACGGGCCCTTTTTATATGGTAAAGGAAGAAGGAGAATGGCAGATCAGGCCGCGTCGGTGCGGTTCTTCTTGAGCAGGCTCAGGATCACGGCACCCACCACGCTGCCAGCGGCCAGAGCCACGCAGTAGAGCAGGGCATGATCGACCACGGGGAACACGAAGATGCCGCCGTGGGGAGCGCGCAGGGCGCAGCCGAAGGTCATGGAGAGGGCACCGGCCAGCGCGGCACCGGCCACACAGCTGGGCAGGACGCGCAGCGGGTCGGCGGCGGCGTAGGGGATGGCACCCTCGGTGACGAAGCACAGGCCCATGACGTAGTTCACGATGCCGTTGCGGCGCTCGTCAGGGGTCCACTTCCTGGGGCAGAAGGTGGTGGAGAGGGCGATTGCGATGGGAGGAACCATGCCGCCCACCATGACAGCAGCCATGACCTCGTAGTTGCCGGAGGCCAGTGCGGCAGTGCCAAAGACATAGGCAGCCTTGTTGAAGGGGCCGCCCATGTCAATGCTCATCATACCGGCAACGATGGCACCCAGCAGGACCTTGGAGGTGCCGCCCATGGCGTTGAGACAGTTGGTCATGGCGGTGTTGATCATGCCCATGACCGGGTTGATGCCGCACATCACGGCACCGATGATGAGGATGCCGCCCAGCGGGTAGATCAGCATGGGGCGGATGCCGTTCAGGCTGGCGGGGAGCTTTTCGGTGATCTTTTTCAGGAACTCGACCACATAACCGGCCACGAAACCGGCCAGCAGAGCGGCCAGGAAGCCGCCGGAGATGCCGGTGGTCTCACCATTGGCAAGGCCTGCAAAGTTGGTGCCGTTCATGGCCAGCACGCCGCCCGCAAAGCCCACGGCCAGGCCGGGACGGTCGGCGATGGACATGGCGATGAAGCCTGCCAGAATGGGAAGCATGTAGCCAAAGGCGGCGCTGCCCACCGTCTTGAAGAAGGCGGCGATGGGGGTGTTCATGCCGAAGTTGGAGGGGTCGATGGTGTAATCGTCCAGCAGGAAGGCCAGCGCGATCATAATGCCGCCGCCCACCACAAAGGGCAGCATGTGAGACACGCCGTTCATCAGATCCTTGTACACCTTGCGGCCAAAGCTGTCGCCGGAGGTCTCCTCCTCGGCAGCGGTGGCACCGCCCTTGGCGTGGTAAACAGGAATTTCGCCGTGGGCCACCTTTTTCAGCAGTTCCTCGGGCTTGTGGATGCCGTCATCCACCCGGGCAAACAGCACGGGCTTGCCGTCAAAGCGGGCGGTCTCCACATTTTTGTCTGCAGCCACGATGATGCCGTCACAGGCTGCGATCTCGGCGCGGGTCAGCACGTTCTTGGCACCATCGGAGCCGTTGGTCTCCACCTTTGTGGGCAGGCCCAGCTTGTCACCGGCCTTGGCCAGCGCCTCGGCGGCCATGTAGGTGTGGGCAATGCCGTTGGGGCAGGCGGTCACGGCCAGAATGCGGTAGCCGCTCTGGGGGATGGCCTGCTGGGTGAAGCTCTCCTCACCGAACTGGGCCTCCTCCTGTGCGTCGATGAGGGCAAGGAATTCGGCGGGGGTCCTGGCGGCCTTCAGCTTTTCCACAAAGTCCTCGTTCATCAGCATCTGCATCATGCGGGCCAGCATATCCACATGCAGGCTGCCGTTTTCCGGTGCGGCAATGGCAAACAGCAGGTCGGTGGTGCCGTCATCCTCGGCGTTGTACTGCACCGGGGTGCTCAGCCGCAGGGCGGCCAGACTGGGGCGGGTGACCACATTGGTCTTGGCGTGGGGCACAGTGATGCCGTTGTCCACATAGGTAGAGCCCTCGGCCTCGCGGGCGTAGAGTGCCTTTTTGTAAACCTCTTTGTCGGTGATGTTGCCATGGGTAGCCTGCAGTTCCACCAGACGGCTCAATATCTCCTCCTGCGTCTGCAGCGCTTCGTCCAGCGCAATGGACTGTGCGGTAAATAACTCGGTAATGCGCATAAACGTTCCTCCTATTCCTTTATCCTATCAAAGTTGCGCCAGCAGCTCGTCGATCTTTTCCTTTGTGGCAAGCCCAAGGCTGAAGGCCGTGGCGCTGCCGCAGGCAGTGCCCAGACGCAGCGCCTGCGCGTAGCTGCGGCTTTGCAGATACCCGGCCACAAAACCGGCCACCATGCTGTCGCCTGCACCTACACTGTTGACCACCTTGCCCTTGGGGCAACCGATGCGGTGCACCTGTCCCTGCTCGTCCAGCAGCAGCGCTCCGTCCCCGGCCATGCTCACCAGCACATTGCGTGCACCCTTTTCCTGCAGAGTGCGGGCAGCTGCCACGATCTCGGCGTCACTGGTCAGCACCTTGCCCACGATCTCGCCCAGCTCATGGTTGTTGGGCTTGATGAGGAAGGGATGGTAGGGCAGCACATTCACCAGCAGGTCGCGGGTAGCGTCCACCACTGCGCGCACGCCCTTGCCCTGCAGCCGCGCCAGCAGCTGCTCGTAGACGCTCTGCGGCAGGCTTGCCGGGATGCTGCCCGCCAGAATGAGGATATCGCCCTCGGCCAGCTTGTCCAGCTGGGCTTCCAGCTGCTGCAAAGCGCTTTCCGGGATGGCAGGGCCTGCGCCGTTCAGCTCAGTCTCCTGCCCTGCCTTGATCTTGACATTGATGCGGGTCATGCCGTTTTCCAGATGCACAAAGTCGGTCTTGAGCCCCTGTGCCGCCAGACCGCGCTCCAGCCATGCGCCGGTCTCCCCGGCCACAAAGCCCAGTGCCACGCTCTCGCAGCCCAGCTGCGCCAGCACGCCGGACACGTTGATGCCCTTGCCGCCCAGCACGCAATCCTCGCCTTGGGCGCGGTTCACTGCGCCCACCTCCAGCGGTGCGTCCAGACGCACAACGTAATCAATAGCCGGATTAAAAGTAACGGTGTAGATCATGCTTCTGCCTCCTTTACAAAGGTATACTGTTTATACTTCGGGTTCGGGCAGCGGTTGGTCAGGATGGCACCGCCGTGCAGATCCGTGATGACCGCCGGGTAAATTTTAGCAAATTTGGCGTCGTCCACAAGGAACCAGCTTTCCCGGGCGCGGCGGACGGCAGCG
>ERZ834433.2528-NODE-2528-length-11042-cov-3.436698_pt1 | contig 11042 bp, 12 predicted proteins | sample MGYA00519948_ERZ834433 | MGnify/ENA primary metagenome ERZ834433 (study PRJEB31850, sample SAMEA3708752) | human gut metagenome | biome: human gut; feature: human-associated habitat; material: faeces | place: China | collected 2014 ...
TTTCTACACCGATGGTGTTGGTTTCAAAGATATATCTGGTCTGATCGTGGGTCAGTCGGTTTCCTTCTATATGGTTGGAATTGTATGTCAAATCAATCTGTGTTTTGTGGTAGATCTCGCCGGAGTATTTACTTGCCTTCTGCTTTTTCAGAATATCCAACAGTGTAACACTTTTCGCCGACACAGGAAATGCGATTTCTGGATACAGAACGCCGGACTCCATCGAAAATGAAGTCCGGCAAGGTATTATCTATATACGGTTTCTCTTCAATTTTTTGAAACTTGCTTTTAAGGAGTATATACAGTTTATGATCCAGATGCAGGGCAAATCTGAAAAGCAGCGGTGACAAAACTGAGAGCATGCTTCTCATACAAAGGCATCTGACTCCTATCAGACCCAACCTTAAATATCCTATTAACATCCGCCCAAAGAGAAACAGGGATTTCATGTATCGAGCAGCTCAAATCTCATCCCTATTATATTTCTTAACGTGACCGATGTGCATTCTGTCTTTTCGTCATACCTTAAAATATTTTTGCAGCACATGTGAGTATTTTCCTTGTAATGTACAATGCAGATTTTTCTGCATATTCCCTTAACTGAACCATGCTTTCCGCCATCGAAACCGGCAGCCCGAGTGCAGCGGCAGCAGAACTGATAGAATTTATGCATAAGGATCTGATTCATGCCTTCGAGTAATCTATACGAAAATCCGCTTTTTATACATTACTCGTCCTTCTTCACCTGCTGCAGCACCTCCTCCGGCACCGAATCCAGCAGATAATTTTTATGTCCGCTATGCGGTCGGTTGGTATGCTCACGTGTCTGATTCTTCACACGGTCTACCTCTTCCTCAAAATCCCGCGCCGAATACAGCCCGCAGCCCTGCCCACGGATGATGATCTGTTCCAGACGGTCGGAGGTTGCTACCATCACCGTATATTTCCGCCCATTTTCATGGGCAAATTTCTCGATGTACTGGTCAGCTGTCTCCGCCTCTTTCGTAAAGACTACATGAATGTTGTGGTAATCCGTCACCTCCGTCCGGTGTCCCTGCACCCGGTAGGCGTCGAACACCGCTATCACCTCGATACCGCGGCTTCCCTGATAATCGCAGAGAATATCCAGCAGCTTACCACGGGCGCTATCAATGTTGATCTTCGCCAGCTCATTTAACTCATCCCAGGAGAAAATAATGTTGTAGCCATCTACCAGCAAGTATTCCCGTACCGCCGATGCCATTTTCCCTTTGGAGCCGCCGGTTCTGCTGCCCGCTCCGCCACTTTCCGGCGCTTTGCCTGCATGTTCCAATTTTCCTGCATTTCCAGCCACAGAACTTCCCGATTTTCCTTCACTTCCAGATGCCAAAGTTTCAGCTGTCCCGACTTTCGAATCGCTCTTCTGTCTCACCGCTTCCTGCCTCCGCGCCGTCTCTCCGTACACTCCGGCACCATAGGTTTCCGCCGGGCGTTTGCTCTTTCCGCCCCACCGGCGTTTTCCGCCGTCTTCCTTTTTATTTGCATGGTAGGTGCGAGCGAGAATCGCATCGACCTCGTCCGTTCCGATCCACATTTCTTCCGAAGCGCCGCCGCCCTGTCCATCCGAGGAGCGCGCACCCAGCTCAGGGATCGCATCCATCCGCCGTTTTCCATTGGAATCGCCCAGGCAGCTTTCCAGATGCATATAGTCTTTGACCTCATCCCAGTTGACGACAAATCCCGCTCCGTGCGTACAGAAAACAGATCCGCTCGGGTTTGCCAAATCCGCATCCGGATCATAACCGGCTGCTTCGATGACCTCTTCCTCATTATGGCAGGGTCCATATCCATCTAGGGATGAAACCGGTGCACAGCCGGTAAGTATCGCCTGTCCATCCTCCAGAACCGGTTCTTCAAAAACCGCAAACCGGCGTTCCAGATCCGTCATTGCACGTCCTACCATCTTGTCCGGTATCGTCAGATGAAATGCATAAAATGGCTCCAAAAGCATCGAATGTGCCTGCATCAGGCCATGACGGATAGCCCGGTAAACCGACTGACGTAAATCACCGCCATTCAAGGTATTCACAGGCAATTTTACTACCTGTTATGATACCATGAATGGCGGGGATTGTAAAATTTTATCATCGGTTGATGAAATTCAGTACCACCACAAGCAGCAGCATATGAACTGGATAAAATGCATAACAGAGATACTGGAATGGTTTACTGTGGTAGCCCTGTCTGCCGCGGTACAGCCAGATGGGGATCAATGCCAGAAGCGCAAGCCCCTGCTGGCACAGTTCAAATTCCATGCCAAAGAGCTGAACCGGATACATCAGACCGCCCAGCAGTTCCACATTCAGCCAGTATAGGGCAGCCAGCTGTCCCAAGAAGCACCACCATTTCCGCCCATGGAGGAAATAGAACACAAATACCGTCAGAACACCGACCCCGTAGTAATCCACCATGCAAAGAGTTCCCAGTACCAGACCTGCCAGCACAACCAAAACGCACACCAGCAGATACATCCAGGTTTTTCCTTTTTTCCGTACCTGTTCCATAAGCCAGACACCTAAAAGGCCCAACAGGAATGTCCAGAGGACATTCTGGTGAACCGGATAAAACCAGGTACCGCCGTACATCAAATCAAAGGGAATTTCTGAAAGCACTGCAAACAGCAGCATCCGAAGGATGTACTTTTTAAAGCTTCTGGTGTGGAAGTACCCCTCCACCGCCATAAAAGCGAAGATAGGAAATGCCACTCTTCCGGCACAGGTAAGCCACTCCCTAGCAGGAAGAAGCGTCGCCCAAAGGTGATCCATCAGCATAAGCGTCATGGCGATGATATGCAGGACAGCTGCAGTAAGTTCAAAGTTTTTTGAAGCAGATGAATCCATTCAGTTCTTGTTCCTTTCCTATTGCATTTCTATCGTATAATTATAGCTGTATGTGTGAACATAAAGCATATTGTCCTGAGGCACCAGAAGATCCGGCTGTTTTTTCAGCTCCAGGCTTGCAATAACCTCGCCGGTGTGAAGGTTGAGCTGATAAAGATAATCCTTTTCCGAGGTAAAACCATACCCGCAGATAATAACATCCTTTTTTACAATAAAATTCATGGTGTTGCAGGTCTGATCCCCACTTCGCCAAAGAAGCTTGTTATTTTCCAGATCATAGGCAAACATAAAGCAGCTATCCGGCTGTGCGTAACCATTTGTCACACTGATGCCATAAAAGATATCATCCAGGAGGCAGGCATTATTGCCGTTGATATACCATTTATCCGTTGGATACTCCAGCACATACAGACAATTTCCGGAAATATTTTCATAAATATACAGCGCATCCCCGGACCAGATATACTGATATTCGTCATCATAGAAATTATTCCATTCCTTTCCGACCATAGGAAGGGATAACTGTTTGCTTTCATACCATTCGTTCGCAAAATCGATTCCATTTTCCTCTTCCGACACAATTTTTAACGTTAACGGTGAAACTGCATCTCCCTTCGGATGAATCTCCCCAACTCCGGATAAGTCAATGGTGATATACTTAGTTTCAGGAGCCGCATTTTCCCCTTCCCCTGCATCCTCATTTTGAATCAATACGGACTCCTCACCGGTCTCCCGGACACTTTCTGCAACACTTGACTCATTTTGCATCGTATAATCCATGTCCTTCTTGCCACAGCCAGCCAGGGTAAGCAAACAAGTCCACACAATCATAAAAGTTAGAAGTTTTTTCATATATATCCATTCCTCTATGCTCAAAAAGATGTTATCACTTTGGATGAACTTTCTTCTGAGCCATTTCTATTTGAACACGTTGAGAAGTTACCTTAACTTATCTCTATATCAAAACATGCCCGGCAGTTTCGCCGCCAGGAATAATCCAGCACCAAATGAGATCAGATTGGCCACAAAGGAATACAGGGTATAATATGCATCCTCCTTTTTCTTTTCTGATATCCTCTTAAGAATTGTGCAATACAACACTGCCTCCAGAGCAAATACAATCAGCTCAAAAAGTACATAGAAAAATGTAAATGCAAGAGGGCCGGAATTATAATTAATCACATTGAGCAGCACATTTAAGATAATCTGCGTAATAATGTTGACAACAGCCAGAATCAACAGCTGCTTTTTCTGTCTGAAACCAAACAGCAGCGCCACCAGCATTTCGATTAAAATAGTAAGGACGATCCTTGCCCCAAGAGCCAGCATCTCCTGCCGGTAATTATACGAACGGTAGGCCTCAATCCGCTCATTGGTACTCAAATCATCATTGTATTCCACCGAACCGATATCCACACCATCCATATCCACTGTATAATACGTATCAAATGCATAACGAGCATAAATTCCACTGGATACAAAGGTTTCCGTTTCCGGATAATACAGAAGAATTTTAAAATCATCCGGCGGATAATAGGTCCATGCAAGCTCTTTGCTTTCACTTACCTTCCAGCTCCGCTGCAGAAAATAGTATCCATCCGGATCCTTGTAATTCACAAAGATCTCCCAGATACCAGGATCCATGTACTCTTTTGGGGCACTCTCCATTCTTCCATCCCAGGCACTTGCCGGACCAGTAGATTTCTCCTTCGACAGCAAAGTTCCATAACAGAGCTCATCCCCCATATGCTCAAACTGAATCCGAACAGAGGCCTTTGGTCCCATATCGGCATTGGCTGTCATCGGAAATGCTGAAATTGCCATTATCATACACAAAAGCATTATAAAAACAAGACTGTATTTTCTATTTTTCATACCAAAAGCCTCCCTTCAGATATTTTTATTCTGGTGAAAAATCTCATCGGCATTCTTGCTGCAAAATACTACATCCGATGGGAATCATCTTCCATCTTGTAAACAAACAGGCGGTTCATCCCCTCCTGCCATGGGTATTCAAATTCCAGACGATTCCCAATTCATCACATATTCTTTTTCTCCTGTGAATTCGTCCATCTCTTCACTCTGAATAGTAAATCCTTCTCGTTGATAAAAAGACATTGCCCTGACATTCTTCTGGTATACCTTTAACTGTAATCTGTCTTTTTTATCCTTGATGTAATCCAACAATATTTTACCTATGCCACGTGACTGCATTTCATCAGAAACAAAAATACCTTCTATATATTCCTATAAAGCCTTGAATCATTTTATCATCTTCATACACATAAACCTCCGCCTGTGGCAGCAATTCCTTCACAAATTCATAATTACTTATCCAGTATTGTTCGGAAATAAAAAAATGTGCCTTCAGATTGGTCTTCAACCATATATCAGCGACTCTGTTTATATCTGCCTTCTGTAACTTTCTAATCATAACGATTATTCTCCATCCAACCTGATTATAACACGATTAACTCATTACGATTTACCTATCTGTACTCAATAATTTCTTCGAAAGCTTTCCTTGGTCTTTTAGCCGGAGCTTCATTGGCAAAGCCAACCGCAACAATTCCTGTCAACTGGCTGTCTGTTCCGATAAAATCTATCAGCTCATTATAGGCAAAACAAGTATTGGCAATCCATAAGGTGCCCAATCCATATCCCGTTGCTGTCAGAATCATATTTTCAATCGCCGCACCTATGGACAGTGAATCACATATTTCAACAATTCGCTTTTCATTTTCAATGCTTGCAAATGGAGTATGCTGGTTGGTATTAAGCACTGCTATAAGGCATGGGGCCTCCTGCATGATTCTAACGGTATTCTCAGCATCCGGTATGGCAAATGCCCATTCCGGCATAAGTTCATGGGTCATTTTTTCTGAATTTATACCATGACGCATGACATCAACCAGTTTATCTTTTTCTTTCCCCTGATATACAATAAATTTCCAAGGCTGCCTGTTTTTAGCAGATGGTGCAAGGGAAGCACTGTATATGATCTCGTCAATTAACTTCCTTTCGATCTCATCTGGCTTATATTTTCTTATACTTCTTCTATTCTCAATTTCACGTATCATAGATTTCTCTCTCCTTTAGAACCTTGCCCTCAAGACTCATCTTCTCCTATGATTTCCAACCCATCCATCCCAACATGACATTTCAGGAAAAGCACCTCAACACCTGCTGCCTTTGCCTCGTGAAGTGCAGCGCCAAATTCGGGATGCGTTTCCGTATTCGGCCTGACTTCACTAATGCCTTCCATTTGAATCACAAATGCTATCAAACATTTATATCCTTGTCCGCACGCAGCTGCAAGTTCCCTTAAATGCTTAACTCCTCTTTCCGTCGGGGCATCTGGAAAATATCCAACTCCGTCTATCTCAAGGGTGCAGCCTTTGACTTCCATTAGATATTTTTGCTTTCCTTTTTCCATATAGAAATCCATCCGGCTATTTCCAAAGGTATACTCTGGTTTAATACAATCATACCCCTGTGTCATCAGCCATTCTTTTACCACTTTATTCGGTGCCTGAGAATCAATGTTAACCCATTTTTTATTCTTCTTAACTGCAATCAAATCATAGCGAGTCTTTCGATTTGGATTCTTTTCTATGCAATCTTCCAAAATCACTTCCGCCCCCCGCAGCAGTAATTCACGACAACGTCCCGTATTCTTTACATGAACCGATTCTACCTCTTCCGAGCCATCAATCTTTACCCGCGCAATAAAACGATTGGGACGTTCTATGAAAATTGCTTTCACTATCTTATCATATTTCATGTGACGTTTCCTATTATATGTACTGAAACATTCATTTTACACGATTGGATTCACTGACAGCGGCCTGTGCTTTGCAGTATAATAATCACAATCAATTCGAATAACAGTGAACTACTCGGTAACTAAGTTACCAGAGCATCTGAAATCTGGCGGGATACCGCCTTTTTTCAGGGTGCGTCCATGACACCACTACTGCTTGCCTTTCGGCTATACAGCTACTTTTATTATTTCTGGATTCTTTAGTCCGGTTACGGACAGTTCTTTCTGTTTTCCGGATACGGAAAGATATTTACGCAGGATATTAAATGCTCCTACTGCATCCGCATTATATCTTACTCCATCCGTTATATACATGCCCCGCTCTTTTCTGTTTGATGCTTCTGCATATCTTTTTGATATTTCTGGTGAAAACGGGCTGCACTGGCTGGTATAGCTTTCTTCCTGTTTTGTCAGTGATATTCCATACAGTTTTAGTTTATATTCCAACATGATATAAAGTTTATTATACGGCAGTCCGTGAAACTTCTGGTTTGTCTTGTGCCCTATATCTTTTCCTTTACGGATATTTCGGATATCTCCTATGATTACACAGCTTATCCTTTCTTTTTTACAGTATTCTGCAAGCCATCTGGTCACCTTATGAAGGTAATCCTTTACTGCGTTCTGTTTTTTCCGATAAAGCCTCTTGATATGTTTCGATGATCGGGGATATTTTATGCCGTTTTCCACCTGCTGTGCATACCATATTGATTGAACCCTGCTGATTTCTTTGTGAAAGTATCTTTCCAGCGAAAGATATTTTCTTCCTAGAATAAAACTCCTTCCATTTCCGGAATCATAACAGGTCATCAGATTATGAATTCCAAGATCCACTGATAAATAATGGCCATTCAGGGAAATCGGTTCTGGTTCTTTGACCTCATAGATAACGATAAGGTCACATTTTCCATCTTCCGGTGGATAGATCCGCAGCTGCTTTATGTGATCCATGTTCCTGAAAATCTTATTTTCAAGATATAGAAATTTTTCATGAATCCCATAAGTTTCTTCCATATAGCTTTTCAGATCCTTTGACAGAGACAGCCGTAATTGGCCGGAACCCTTCTCGTGCCGGATTCCCATCTGCATGTAAGTGATCGGTATATTGTCCTGTTTAAATCGCGGAGGATTTGGCGCTTTGATCCCGCCGGTCTTTTTAAGGGCATAAAATGATTTCCAGGCTTTATCCAGCTGCTTGCAGGTCTCCTGCGCTGTCTGGGATGGAAGCTGTCTATACCACAGATCTCCTTTATGCGCTTTCTTCTGATAATACCAGTCAGGATACTTCTCCAGCCCCAATTCTTTATATCGACGGCGTTCATAGTTGCAGACATTCCAGAGCTTGGAAGCAGCGTAACACATATGCCCTATAATATTAGAATATTCCGGCCGGATATTGACCGATGTTCTGTGCGACAACAGCATTCTCCTCCCCCCTTCAGACAGCCATGCATATGAATATTTACAATTCACATTGAATTAATACGACTTGCTCTGATGTTCAATATAACGGCGAATATTTTCCTCAGATACGGATCCGATCGTTTCCACATAATAGGAATGGTTCCACAGTTCTCCCTTCCACAACTGGTTTCTTATTTCCGGAAAACGTTCGAATAATTTCCTGCCTGTGATCCCCTTCAGATACTTGATAATGGCTGTTATTGACAGCTTTGGTGGAGCTGATACAAAACAGTGAACATGATCACCTTCACCACATTCAAATAAATGAACGGTAAAACCTTTATCGTCAGCTATCTGCTGCACGAGTTCCTGTAGGTATTTCTCAACTTCTGGGGTTAATATCTTCCGTCTGTATTTCACCGACCAAACCATATGGTAGTTAATATTACACACGCAAGTTCTATAATGTATCAGATTTCCTTTCATACATATAGTATATCATATTGAAGTGTAATACGCAATTATTATTCGAACATATTTTCGCTTTTATTGTATGCCGGTTACGGCATTACTATCAAAGGATGAGAATTATTATACTATTTGCATTGTGCAGATATGCACACTCCTGCGCTTTCATCTCGGTAATTGAATTGCCGAGGATTCCCGCTTATTGTCCTAAACTTGAAATTTCCAAGGTAATTTTGCTTGAGTAATTTCACAAAAAGCCGTTTTTCTGAAATTTCTTCCGTTCTTTATTTTCACAATAAGTTGATTTCTTGAAATTTCTATGCTAAAATAGCCTCAAAAATTTCAATTTCCATTTTTCGGAGGAAAAAAACAATTATGACAAACCGAGCAGGAACACTCGTGAGTAATCTGTCAGGCGAAATGGCGTATGAATCCTTTCGGCCAGCTCCGCTTCCACCAAATCCTCCTATTGAGGTATCTGGTGAGCTTCTCACGAAACTTATTGATGCAAACAAGAAAATAGCAACACTTGAAGGGCTTTCCTCCCGTATACCAAACATGGGACTTTTTGTTTCCATGTATGTCCGTAAAGAAGCCCTTCTTTCCTCACAGATTGAAGGTACACAGTGCACCCTTGAGGATATCTTGAATCCTCTGATTGAAGACAACACCAATCGAGATGTTTCCGATGTTGTTAACTATATCCGTGCGACTGAGTTTGCGCTTGAGCGGCTGAAAACACTACCTCTGTGCAATCGTCTAATTAAAGAAACTCATGCAGTTCTTTTGGAAAGCGCGCGAGGACAGGAAAAGAATCCTGGCGAATTCCGGTATTCACAAAACTGGATTGGCGGTCAGGGAAGTACTCTCAAAAACGCTCGATATATTCCGCCAAATCCTGAAGATATGCTAACAGCCATGTCCGACCTTGAAAAATATATCAATAGTGATGATACTCTTGACCCTTTGATTCAAGCCGCATTAATCCACTATCAATTTGAAACCACTCACCCTTTCCTTGATGGTAATGGACGTGTTGGACGACTTCTCATTACGCTCTTCCTAATGGAAAAAGGCATTCTGTCTACTCCCGCACTCTATATTTCTTATTACCTCAAGATGAACCGTATTGAGTACTATGACCGTATGACTCAGGTGCGACGTACTGGTGATTATGAGCAATGGATTTCTTTTTTCCTTCAGGCTTTTGCAGATTCTGCAGAAGATGCGATTCATACAATTGATTATCTTACTGCATTACACGATAAAAGCACAAAATTATTTGATGCTCTCACAAAGAGACAGCGTACCAGCGTTCTTAAAGTGTTTGCCTATTTGGAATCAAATCCTATTATTGATATTCAGAAAACCTCTACAGCTCTTGAAATGTCCTATAATACTGTGTCAAAGGTAGTCTCCATTTTGGTCGATGATGGAATCTTAAAGCAAACAGACAAATCTGGAAAGGCGAAGATATATTCTTATACCGAATACCTCGATATTCTCCGTAAGGACACTTAACGCCTTGACTATCACCGCTAAAAGCGCTCCAAACAATGTCTTTTTCTCAATTTCTTTCACAATCTTCACTCTTATTCTACCACAAGATTACTACAAATGTCTTTCTTCCGTCAAGTCGCACGAAAAAGCGCCTGCACATCCGCACAGGCGCCTTTTCCTAAAATAAATAAGTTGGTAAATAAGTAGTTATTGTATATAAAAATTAATGGAGGCATAATTAATAAATGACTACGCTTCTTTCTCTGCTTCCAGCTGTTTTTTCAGTGTTCTCAGCTGTCCGCCATTTAAGACAACTTCGATTTCCTTATCTGTCAGTTCTAATTTAACCCAGAAGGAAAATCCTTTTGTCTTATCAGTAATCTGCACACGGTGTGCTGCAATCTGCTCCCGCAGGTTATCGATATGAAGCTCATCTGTCTGCTCCAGGCGGTCATAATCAGCTCCATCCTCAAACAACATTGGAATTACGCCATGATTTACCAGGTTTCCCTTATGGATACGGGCAATACTCTTGGCAATGACCGCTTTTACACCCAGATACATGGGATTAATAGCCGCATGCTCACGGGAGGAACCCTGTCCATAGTTTTCACCGCCGATGATGATGCTCTGTCCCATTTCTTTCGCACGGGCTGCAAATTCCGGATCATAGCGGTGATAGCAATACTGGGACATCAGCGGAATATTGGAACGCATGCTGCTGAACTCAGCACTTGCCGGTGTAATATCATCGGTGGATACATTATCACGGGCTTTTAAGCTGATAGGAGCATCCAGTGTCTCCTGCGGCGGCTCCGGAACCGGAAGAAACTTGATGTTCGGTCCGCGGACAATCTCCACCTTCGCAGCTTCCTCCGGAGACAGCGGCGGAAGAATCATCGAATCATCAATATCGTACTGATCCGGCTCGTGAATTGAATCCAGGATCTTCACATTTTCACCCATAA
>ERZ834433.2541-NODE-2541-length-10961-cov-2.472309_pt1 | contig 10961 bp, 5 predicted proteins | sample MGYA00519948_ERZ834433 | MGnify/ENA primary metagenome ERZ834433 (study PRJEB31850, sample SAMEA3708752) | human gut metagenome | biome: human gut; feature: human-associated habitat; material: faeces | place: China | collected 2014 ...
AGGCAGATAGAAAATAAGAAGTAAAACAAGGAGAAATAAAATTGGCTGACATTAGAAGCGAGATTGAAAAAAGAAGAACATTTGCCATTATATCCCACCCGGATGCCGGTAAAACCACACTGACGGAAAAGTTTCTGCTCTACGGCGGAGCGATTAACCTGGCAGGGTCGGTAAAGGGGAAAAAGACCGCAAAACACGCGGTTTCAGACTGGATGGAGATTGAAAAGGAAAGAGGTATTTCCGTAACGTCATCTGTATTGCAGTTTAATTATGACGGATACTGCATTAATATTCTGGATACGCCGGGTCATGAAGACTTCTCGGAAGATACGTACAGAACCTTAATGGCAGCGGATTCGGCGGTCATGGTAATTGATGCGTCAAAGGGTGTGGAAAAACAGACGATTAAGCTGTTTAAGGTCTGTGTTATGCGTCACATCCCGATTTTTACATTTATCAACAAAATGGACCGTGAAGCTAATGACCCGTTTGAGCTGTTAGATGAAATTGAAAGTGTATTGGGTATCAGTACCTGTCCTGTCAACTGGCCAATCGGCTGCGGCAAGGAATTTAAAGGTGTGTATGACCGCAATACAAAAGACGTTTCCTTATTTAAAGCGGCAATGAACGGACAAAAAGAGGTTGAAACGAAGGAAATCGCCGTAGATGATGAAGCACTGCTTGCGGAAATCGGACAGGGCTATTTTGACAAACTCACAGAAGATATTGAACTGTTAGACGGTGCGAGTGCGGAATTTGATTTAGAACAGGTACAGGCAGGAAACTTAACACCGGTATTTTTCGGTTCGGCGCTGACAAATTTCGGTGTGGAAACGTTCTTAAAGCATTTTCTGGACATGACAACCTCTCCGCTGCCAAGACATTCTTCAATTGGGGAGATTAATCCGTTTGAAGAAGACTTTTCGGCATTTGTATTTAAGATTCAGGCGAATATGAATAAGGCACACCGTGACAGAATCGCATTTATGCGAATCTGCTCCGGAAAGTTTGAGGCAGGCATGGAAGCCAATCACGTACAGGGCGGCAAAAAAATCCGTCTTGCCCAGCCACAGCAGATGATGGCACAGGAACGCCACATTGTTGAAGAAGCCTATGCGGGAGATATTATCGGTGTATTTGATCCGGGTATTTTTTCTATCGGAGATACAATCTGCAAGTCCAACCAGAAGTTTGAATTTGACGGAATCCCGACCTTCGCACCAGAACATTTTGCACGTGTCAGACAGATGGATACGATGAAAAGAAAGCAGTTTATCAAGGGAATCAGCCAGATTGCACAGGAAGGTGCGATTCAGATTTTTCAGGAATTTAATACCGGTATGGAAGAAATCATTGTCGGTGTTGTCGGTGTCTTGCAGTTTGAAGTGCTTGAATACCGCCTGAAAAACGAATACAACGTAGAGATTAAACTGGAACAGCTTCCGTATGAATATATCCGCTGGATTGAAAATCCGGAAGAAATCGATGTAAACCGCATTGTCGGTACTTCCGATATGAAGAAGATTAAGGACTTAAAGGACAATCCGCTGTTAATCTTTGTGAATAGCTGGAGTGTCAATATGGTACTGGAAAGAAATGAAGGCTTAAAGCTTTCTGAATTCGGTAAGAACAATTAACTTGTAAACGGCAGAGTAAGTGCAGGAAACAGTACAGAAATGAGGACACTATGGGGAAGAACGTACATGAAAAAAGAAAACGTTTACTGGCAAAAATGAAAGCTGCGTGTCTGGCGGTGGTGATGTGTGTTTCAACGCTGCCGGTGCTTACGGCACAGATACAGTCGGTGACGGCTTATGCACAGGAGAAGACGGGAACGGTCAATGCCGGTGTCACAGGACTTCGTATCCGTTCATCGACAGATACCTCCGGTACGGCAAATGTCATTACAAAGGTCAGCGGCGGATTCCATTTTGATATTCTGGATACGGTGCAGACGAGTGATACCTACGCGTGGTATCAGGTGGGTTTTTATTTAAACGGTACTTACACCAAGGGCTATGTGACGAGTGAATATGTCACGGTAGACAGTACGGATATTGACTATTCGGACGATACGGATTTTGAGAGCTATCTTTCAAGTCAGGGTTTCCCGGAATCTTATAAGGAAGATTTGCGCAGTCTGCATGCGAAGTATCCAAAGTGGATATTTGTTGCGGATTTTGTGGACAAGGACTGGGATACGGTCGTTGAAAATGAAAATGTACTTGGCCGGAGCCTGATTTATGCTTCGGCAAAAAGCTCGTGGAAGTCAACGGCGGATGGCGCATACGACTGGGAGAGCGGTTCGTGGTATGAATTGGACAGCGGCGGCTGGGTACAGGCTTCAAGCGCATTGGTGCAGTATGCCCTTGACCCGCGTAACTTCTTAAACGAAACAAATGTGTTTATGTTTGAGGATTTGTCCTATAACAGCTCCGTGCAGAGTGAAACCGGCGTAAGCAGTATTATTGAAGATACGTTTATGGACGGTTCGTCCCATGACTTGTCGTATGACGGAACGGATTTTAATTATCCTTCGGCGCTGATGTATGCAGGACGGGCATCGGGTGTCAGTCCGTATCATCTGGCAACGCGCATTATCCAGGAGCAGGGCAGAAAAGGACAGGGCAACAGCATTTCCGGAACGGTAAGCGGCTATGAGGGGTATTACAATTACTACAATCAGGGTGCTTATAAAACCGCAACGGCAAGTGCGGTGGTCAACGGCTTGAAGTATGCCGCCAAAACCGATGCAGCGACATTAAGACCGTGGAATACCCGTATGAAATCTGTTATCGGCGGTGCGATTTACATAGGAAGCCGTTACATTAACCGCGGACAGAATACGATTTATTATGAAAAGTTTGATATGGTAACACCGTATACCCATGACAAATGTCTTAGCACCGAGAAGTGAGTCTTCGACCGCTTCACAGGCATACAGCGATACGACTAAGAAAAATACGGCACTGGTGTTTAAGATTCCGGTTTATAAAAATATGCCGGACAGTGCGTGCGAGCTTCCGACAGGGGAGGGCAGTCCAAACAATGCCTTAACAAGTCTTTCGGTTTCAGGTTATTCGCTGACACCGACGTTTGATATGTTTACAACTGAGTATGGTGTAATTGTGGAAAATGAAATTTCTTCTGTGGATATCGAAGCACAAACAGCAGATTCCGGTGCAAAACTTACAGGAACCGGCAGTCATGCGCTAAAGGTCGGCACGAATGAGATTGAAGTGACGGTTACATCACAAAGCGGCGAAACAAAGACGTATATCATCCGTGTTGTGCGCAAAGAAGCGGCTTCCGGTGATAGTGGAAACAACAGTAACAGCGGCGGTACAAATTCCGGAAACAGCGGCGGTGACAGCGGCACGGATAACGGAAACAGTGGCGGCGATTCGGAAAAGGGCGGATATTCGACAGATTTTCTGCTTGAAAACGGCAAGATATCCAGAGTCGGTGTCGGGAGTGCCGCACAGGACGTTTTAAATCACATTTCCTTTACGGGCGGCGCATACGGAAAAGTAACACACAGTGACGGCAGTGCCAATGACGGTATTGTGGGAACTGGCGATGTGCTTACGATTTACGATAAAAACGGCGGTGAAATGGCACGCTACACGTTTGTGATTTACGGTGATGTCAACGGCGACGGAGCGGTGACGAGCATGGATTTACTGTATGTGAAGCGCCACATTTTAGGAACAAAGCTGCTGGAAGAACCGTATCTGACGGCGGCAGATGCAAACCGTGGAAATGACGGCATTACATCAATAGACTTGTTATATATTAAAAGACACATTTTGGATATCCGGTACATTGAACAGTAGGATTCAGACAGTAGTGGGAGTTGCCAAAGAAATGTGATTGAGGTGAAAAATGACGGGAAAATGGAAAAAGGCAGCCGCAGTGCTGCTGGCAGCAGTAATGGCAGTTTTGCTGGTACCGCTGCCAACGTATGCAAAAGAAACAGCAAAGATATCCGTAGGCTCAGGCTCTTGTGATATTGGTGATGAAGTGACGATATCGGTCAGTGTCAGCAGTAGTGTGGACATTTATATGTGTGACATCTGGCTCAGTTATGATTCAGGTGTGCTACAGCCGGTTTCCGGCTACAGCGGTGGGGGCGGCGGCAGTGTGCGCCTGCTCTCTACTGACAGTACCTCATTCAGCGTGCGGTTTAAAGCGGTATCGGCGGGAAGTTCTTCGATTTCTGTAAGCACTTCCAATACGATTATCAGTTCGGCAGATGAGGATTATATGGCAGTCAGTGCCGGTTCGGGTTCAGTAACCGTAAAAGCACCGGTCAGCTATTCAACCGATAATACGCTTGCATCGTTAGATATCAGTCCGGGCGTGTTATCTCCGGCATTTTCACCGAATGTCACATCGTATACGACGACAGTCGGTTCAGACTGTTCACAGCTGGTTGTCAGTGCGGTTGCAAATGATGAAAATGCTTCGGTATCTGTCCGCGGAACGCGCATGGACCCCGGCAGTAATACGACAACGATTACGGTAACGGCACAGGACGGCTCTAAAAAGGTCTATACGATTTCAACAACAAAGGACGATTCTGCGGCGGCGACAACCAAAGCGGACGAACAGGAAACGACCAAAGCCGGAGAGCAGGAAACAACGACTGTCAGTTCGGAAGAACCGACACAGAGTGAGGAACAAATCCGCAGTATACAGGTAGCAGGTGCACAGTATGAACTGGCTGATGACTATACGGCAAATCCGCTTCCGTCCGGTTATGATGAAGTGGATTATGAATATAACGGCATTACCGTTAAAGCCGGAAAAGGCGTGAATACGAAGCTTATTCTGATGTATCTGAAAAATACGGACGGCAAAGGCACATCGGGCTTTTATGTGTATGATTCAGTTGCGAAAACATTTTCATTATATATAGAAGCAAGTGAACCGGATATTACTTATGCGGTGCTTCCGATTACGGATTCCATGGAAAAACCGGATGGATATAAAAAGACGACTTATACGATTGGCGGACAGACGGCAGATGTATTAATGTCTGAGGATGGCAGTTACTGTCTGTTCTATGGTGTCAGTTCGCTGGGCGTTACAGGGTGGTTCCGTTATGACTGCAATGACAATACAATACAGGTATACAGTGTGATGTCCGCTCCGGCGGGAAATCTCACGACACAGACCGAATCACAGGGAGTAAGCGCTGCTTCTGACAGAATGTGGAAAGTAGTGGCACTGGTGCTTTCGGCAGTTGTGGTTCTTTGTATCATTGCGATTGTAATGCTTGCAGTGAAGCTTTCAAAGAGTAAGCGGGCATTTGCAGCGGCGGCAGATGACGGCTATGACAGATATGATGACGATGAATATGATTTTGATTCTTATGAAGAAGATGATGATGAAGATTTATCGGAGGACGTGCTGGCAGATAAAGAAGATGAAATCCAGGAAGACGATGAAGATGAGGTCGTACGTTCGATTTCAGAAGCATTGAAAAAAAATGAGGATGATCTGGAAGTGTTAGACATTCAGGATGTAGATGATGTTGATGATGTGAAACGGACATAACAGAAAAAGGAACAGACTGCTGCAGAAATGCGGTGGCCTGTTCTTTTTTGACATTTTTCGGTATAAAGTGCAATTTACTGAATATATTACTGGAATATATATAATACAAATATTAGATTGCCGCCTGCCAGTGTTCTGCCTGCGCCTGATAATCCTCAGCCTGTGCTAAAAAAGCGGCAGAAAGTTCGGCATTTTTATCCTGTTTGGCTTGTGCGGCAAGCGTGCTGTAACATTTTGAAAGACAGGCAAGCGGCGCATCGCCGGACGAGTGGATGTCGATAATGCTCGGTGTTTCGGAAGCTGCGTTTAAATACCAAAGAACAGCTTCTTCATAATCCTTTAATCCGTAAAAATAGTGTCCGAGTTCCATGCAGATTTCCGCACACGGATTCTGTGCCATATCCTTTAAGCAGATTTTAAAGAATTCATTGTATGCGTTTGTCAGGCGGTAAATGCGCGCCAGCACGCAGGCAATGTTTTTGCGGCAGTCTTCGGGACGGTCTTCCTTTGCAAGCACATTTTCAAAAATTTCACGGACACTTAAAAAGTCTTCATCTGTTCCAGAAATAAAAAGTTCCTTGCAGAACATAATCACGACATAATTTTCAAGGCGCACACCGCGGCGGACAGCATCGGCAAACACACCGAAATCCCGTTTGGTATGGCTTTGTTCAGGTAGATGTAAAATCTTAATATCACTGTCAAATACAACCGGCTCTAATCGTACGGTTTCGTGAATCGGAGAAATCCATTCAAACGTACGCAGGCGCTTAAACAGCTTCGGGCGGTATTCTTCTTCAAAATTATAAACGGTGTTGTGCGATTTGCTGTTGACGTAAATCATCTGTACAATGTCAATTTCCGGAACAAGCACCTGTTTTAAATTTAAAAACTGGCGGCGGTTTTCCTCGTCTAAGACCTCGTCCGCATCGGCAGAAAAAATGTAGTCGCAGTTTGCTTTTGAAAAGGCAAAATTTCTTGCGGCGGAAAAATCGTTGTTCCATGGATAATCATAAATCAAATCCGTATATCCGGCGGCGATTTCTTTGGTGCGGTCGGTTGAACCGGTATCTACGATAACAATTTCATCGCAGACCGGGCGGTACGAATCCAGACAGCGTTTTAATAACTTTTCTTCATTTTTAACAATCATGCAAAGACTGATTGAAATCATAACGTACTCCTATCTGCCAAACGGCGTATATTCCAAATTTTTTATTACTGTAAGTATGACATTTTTGTGGGAAGACTGTCAACGGGAAGTTTCACAATGGGGAAAAGTATGGTATACTGTTTTTAGTTTAGAATAAGTGGAAAGTGAGGCACAAAAGTATGAAAAAAAGAAAGGCAGCAGTGCTGGCAGCAGCTGCGTTTGCAATGACGGCGGCATTTTTTTTAAACGGCATCCAGAGGGCAGAAGCGGCAGACAATGTTGTAGTGATGTTAGATCCCGGACATGACAGTACACATACAGGGGCGGCAGCATATGGTTTAAAAGAGCAGCAATTAAATTTAAAAATCGGACTGGCGTGCCGTACAGAGCTTGAAAAATACGATGGCATAACCGTTTATATGACACATGATACCATTGCGTGTCCGTTTGAAGGCAGTACAACCAAACAGGACTTAATACAGCGGACAGAATATGCAGGAGAAGTCGGAGCGGACCTTTTTGTAAGTCTGCATAACAATTCGGGCGATGACAGCGGATATGAAATTTATTATCCCAATAATCACTATGTATCAGAATTTAATGATATAGGATATGCGGTATCTGAGCATATTGCGGGTTACCTGAGTGAAATGGGCATATACCGGAATGGATTGTATACAAGAGATAGTGATGGCGAGGAAGATGATGATACCAACTGGTATCCGGATGGAAGCCGCGCGGATTATTACAGTGTCATCAGAAATTCCAAGTACAACGGTGTACCGGGAATTATTGTAGAACATGCTTATCTATCAGATGCGGGGGATACACATGTATTTTTGTCCAATGACAACATGCTGGTACGTATGGGACAGGCAGATGCCAGCGGAATTGCAGATTATTTCGGACTGCATAAGAAAAATGGTCTATGTACGGATAAATACGGTGACTGGCATTATTACGAAGACGGTGAAGTATCGGATTACACGGGAATGGCGGTCAATGAATATGGCTGGTGGTATGTTACAGACGGTGAAATAGATGATTCTTATACAGGTATTGCAGAAAATGAGTATGGCCGCTGGTATATGCAGGACGGTGTTGTAAACATGGATTATACCGGAATGCTTTGTGACGGAGCAGAATGGTACTATGTTCAGGGCGGTTATGTAAATGATGCCTATACGGGAATGGCATGTAACGAGTATGGCTGGTGGTACTTTGAAGACGGAAAGTTAAACTGGAATTACACGGGAATGGCGTTGAATGAATACGGCTGGTGGTATTTTGAAAATGGATTTTTAAACCTGAATTATACGGGAATGGCGTTGAATGAGTATGGCTGGTGGTATTTTGAAAATGGCAATTTAAATGATGCCTATACGGGAATGGCGTTAAATGAATATGGCTGGTGGTACTTTGAAGACGGTCAGCTGAATCGTGAATATACCGGAATGGCGTTAAATGAATACGGCTGGTGGTATTTTGAAAACGGTCTGTTAAATGAGGAATATACCGGCATTGGCACAAACAGTTACGGCGAATGGTATTATCAGCGGGGCAGAATCGGATATGACTTTAGCGGAAAAGTGAAATTTGATGATACAGAATATACCATTACAGAAGGTTATGTCGTAGAAAAAAGGATTGTAAATGAAACAGAAGCAGATACAGCAGATACAGTACATACAGCAGGAACGCTTCCAGCAGGCGAAGAAAGCAGTACTCTCGGCAAATAGGCATAATAAAGGGATTGGAACACTTTCCGAAAAGACGGTACATAGTGTACTGAAAAAATTTTTTGAGCCGGAAGAAGACAACCATGAAGTTGCGCTTGAGGGTTATTTTGCGGATATTTACAATGAAAACGGGGTTATTGAAATCCAGACAAGAAGCTTTGAGCGGCTTCGTGAAAAGCTGGCAGTCTTTTTGAACCACTATCCGGTAACAATTGTCTATCCGATGCCCTGCAACAAATGGGTGTTCTGGGTTGATGAACAGACAGGGGAGGTGAGTGAACCAAGAAAATCACCGCGCCACTACACGGTCTACGATGCTTTTACGGAGCTGTATAAAATCAAACAGTATCTGCATCATCCACAGCTGACGGTCAAACTGGTACTGATGGATATGCAGGAGTATAAGACGTTACAGCAGCGGATTCGTACCAAAAAAGGAATCCGCAGGCACGGTGAAAAAAAGGACAGAATCCCGATAGGCATACGGGAAATTGTGACAATTGAGCAGCTTGAAGATTATATGCAGTTTGTGCCGTATGAACTGGAGGGCACATTTACATCGGCGGATTTTGCAAAAGCCGCCCATATTCCGGTGGATACGGCAAGAATAACGCTTAATATTTTAAAGGACACGCAGACGGTTACAAGAGTAGGAAAGCAGGGCAGGTCGTATCTTTACGAGGTGAAGGAAAACAACAGATGTATGTAATAAAGGACAACGTAATTAAACTTTCAGTCCGCGGACTGGTTGAATTTATCTGCCGCAGCGGTGATATTGATAACAGAACCGGCGGATTTTCAGATGTGCGTCTGATGCAGGAGGGTACGCGCATGCACAAAAAAATACAAAAAAGCATGGGCGCTTCTTACAGGGCAGAAGTTCCGTTAAAAATTGAACTGCCGGAAACGGTGGATGATATTGATTACATCATACGTCTTGAGGGCAGGGCAGACGGTATTATCAGTGATTTTCACGAAGAAGCGGACGGCAGTAAGACACCGGTTGGAAAGGTTATTATTGATGAGATTAAAACCATGCAGTCCGATGTGGAAAAGTTAGAACAGCCGGTGCCGGTACATGAAGCGCAGGCAAAGGTGTACGGCTATATTTATATGGTACAGAACCATCTTTCCGGTATCGGCGTACAGATGACCTATGCCAATCCTGAAACAGAAAAAATAAAGCGTTTTACAAAAGAATATTCAAAAGAAGAACTGACAGAATGGTTTGAAACGCTGATCAACAGCTTTAAACGGTGGTCAGATTTTGTCTTTTGCGAACGTGAAAAAAGGACGGCATCGATTAAGAAGCTGTCCTTTCCGTTTGAATACCGCAAAGGACAGAAAAAACTGGTAACAGGTGTTTATCACTGCATCGGGGAAGCAAGAAATCTTTTTATTCAGGCATCAACCGGTGTTGGAAAAACCATTTCAACTATTTATCCGGCAGTCTGTGCCATGGGACAGAGTAAGGCAGACAAAATCTTTTATCTGACCTCTAAGACGATTACAAGAACCGTTGCCGAAGAAACCTTTTCAATTCTGCGCAGGCAGGGGCTTTCTATGCGTACGGTGACACTGACGGCAAAAGATAAAATCTGCATTCTGGAGGAAAGAAACTGCAATCCTGTTAAATGCGAGAGGGCAGCAGGACATTTTGACAGGATTAACGATGCGGTCTATGACATGATTACACATGAAATGGTGATTGACCGTGAAAAAGTGATGGAATATGCAAAGAAACATTGTGTCTGTCCGTTTGAGATGTCGCTGGATATTTCATACTGGTGTGACGGCATTATCTGTGATTATAATTATGTTTTTGACCCAAATGTGGCACTCAAGCGCTACTTTGGCGAAGGAAACAGGGGCGAGTATATTTTTCTGGTGGACGAAGCACACAATCTGGTTGACAGGGCAAGGCAGATGTACAGTGCTATTCTTGTAAAAGAGGATTTTCTGACAATAAAAAAATATGTAAAAGATACAGACAGGGCATTGTATAACAGCCTTGAAAAGTGCAATGCCGGATTGTTGGAATATAAAAGAAAATGTGATACAATAGATGTGATTGATTATCTGGGAACTTTTCCTGCGGCACTGGAACGGTGTTATGTAAGATTACAGCATTTTCTGGAACATCATAAAAATCATCCGCAGCAGGAGGAAATTTTGCAGTTTTTCTTTACACTGCGGCATTTTCTGAATATGTATGACTGCATGGATGAAAAATATCTGATTTATACAAAGCATGATGAGAACAATCATTTTTATATGAAATTGTTCTGTGTAGACCCGTCAACGAATCTGTCGGAAAGACTGGCACAGGGAAGAAGTGCCGTGTTTTTTTCGGCGACGCTGCTTCCGGTCAATTATTTTAAAGAAATGCTGACTGCAGATACACAGGATTATGCAGTGTATGCACAGTCTTCGTTTGACAGTAAAAAGCGCAGAATTGTTATCGGAAAAGATGTCAGCAGCAGATATACAAGAAGAAATGCAGGGGA
>ERZ834433.2567-NODE-2567-length-10855-cov-4.328704_pt1 | contig 10855 bp, 15 predicted proteins | sample MGYA00519948_ERZ834433 | MGnify/ENA primary metagenome ERZ834433 (study PRJEB31850, sample SAMEA3708752) | human gut metagenome | biome: human gut; feature: human-associated habitat; material: faeces | place: China | collected 2014 ...
TATCGCTCATTCTTATCATAGAAGATCATATTTACAGACTTTTCTTCATAGTCTCCAATTTCAGAGCTACAAGCATAATTACCAGAGCCACGACTTTCAATATCGCCTGTTTCTCGAAGTTTTTTCTGCCAACGAGACAAAGATTGGTGACTGATACCAAGATTTGAAGCACAGCCTATCAATCCCAGCTCCTTGTGGTCATGGTAATATTGAACCGCATCAATTTTAAATTGTTTATCATAGTGCTTTGCCGTAATGAGATCCTCCTTCAGTGCATACATACATCATACCATGAAATACTGTATAAGGAATTCTCATTTTGACTTGTACTATTTATATTCTAGCACCAGTGGTTGTAACTAAAAAAGTGGCTCAAATACTGAATTCAAGCCACTTTGTTGTATATATTTCGTTCTATTTTGGACTAATCATCCTTGTATTCTTTGTTCAACGGAAAAGTAACTGTCATAACAGTTCCCTTTTCTGTACTTTCTTCTGCCTGCACTTTGCCACCGTGAATATCAGCAATTTCCCAAACCAAAGAAAGTCCAAGACCCACACCGCCATTTTCTCTGCTACGGGATTTATCCACACGAAAGAACGGCTGAAAAATACTTTCTTTATACTTTTCTGGTATTCCGCAACCTGTGTCGGCAACCCTGACAACAAGATCGTCACCCTCCTGAGAAACAGAAACACGCACAGTTCCGTCAGGGCGGTTATACCTGATTGCGTTTTCCGTCAAATTAAAGATCAAACGATAAATCAAGGTGTCACTGCCCACCATAGTGCCGGTGCCGTCACATTCAAGAGTGACCCCTTTTTTCTCTGCCACAGGAGAAAGGTCGGCAAGAATTTCCTCAATCATCGGTGCAAGCTCAATGCAGTCATTACACGGCACAGTTCGAAGCTCGCTCATTTCAAGCAAGGTCTTTGTAACCTGCGACATTCGCTCTGTTTGTTCCTGCAATAATTTGAGGAAGTCGGCACTTTCGGCATCCAAATTAGGATGCTCAACAGAAAAAAGTTCAAGTTGTGCCTGAAGCAATGCAAGAGGGGTGCGCAATTCGTGTGCGGCATTGCCGGTGAACTGCCGTTGTGCCGTGAACCCCTCGTCAAGTCGGTCAAGCATCTGATTAAAAGAAATGCTGAATTGCTTGAACTCGGCAGGCACATCATCGGTTATCTTCATATCGGGCAAGTTATTCGGCTGAACATTTTCAACCCTTGAAGCAAAGGTGTGCAAAGGCTTCAATGCTCTGCCACTGACAAAGCATGCCAAAACACCGCCAAGCAATGTTACAACCGCTGTTATGCACCAATTTGTAGTGGAAAACGACTCCTGCGCACCGTTAACTATAATAGTTACTTCTTGGTCAAGGTCAGCACTTTCAGGGTCAAAAAATTCCTGCTCACCTTTATACGAATCGCTGTTAGCAGAAATGCCACTGCCGATAGAATCCATATAATGTCTCCCCGAATAACCGATAAGGGAATTCATAGACACGCAGGTTATACCTATAAGTATAGCAGTCATCAAAGTGATACGCCATTGAAGAGATATTTTTTTCATTCTTCTTCCCCCATTACATAGCCCTCACCGATACGATTGCGAATCGGGTCATATCCAAGAGAAGTGCGAAGTTTCTTTCTCAAAGCAGAAATATGTACCCTTATCGAATTGCTGAAATTGTCAACGCTATTGTCCCACACATGTTCAATAAATTCTTCCTGACTTATGGGGCGACCTCTGTTTACCATAAGATATTCAAGTATGCCTGTTTCCTTGCGGGTCAACGGCAAAGGTTCACCTCCGACAATAGCCTTGCGAGATTTTGTGTCAAACGAAACATCACCGCAGGTCAGCACAACATCATTTTGAGTGAACTGTCGGAGGGTAAGACTGCGAATCCTTGCAGCAAGTTCTTCCAAATGGAACGGCTTTGCCAAATAATCGTTTGCACCTGCATCCAAACCGTCAACCTTATCAGACACTTCACTACGGGCAGACAAAATCAGCACCTTTGTGTCACGGTCGGTTTTTCTGAGTGTTCTTAAAACAGTCATGCCGTCAGCATCCGGTAAATTCAAATCAAGCACAACGAGGTCAAAGTTATCGTCAGCAAGCATTTGCATTGCGGTTATTCCGTCATAGCAACAGTCAACGCTATAAGCAAGACGCTTCAAGCTACGAGCGATTGTTTCGCACAATATTCTTTCGTCTTCAACAACTAAAATGTGCATAAAAACTCTCCTTGCTTTAAAGTATATTTATAATTATAGCACAAAAACATAAAATCTGTGTTAAATTTCTGTTCTTAACGAAAATTTTATATCCGATGTGCTACAATGACGCCAGAAAATGAAAGGAGTGATTGAATTGACCAGAGCAAAAAAGGCTTTATCACAGGCAGTACTGCTTATTTCGGGATCTATTATGCTCGGCTTCGGCGCAATGCGTGGCGAAACTGAAACCGTTTTGAGCAAGGCAATCAGGCTTTGTTTGGAGTGTGTAGGAATTGGATAAAAAGAAAACAAAGAATAAAAACCATAATAAGAAAAAATATACGGCATCAAACCAATTAGCCAAATTCCGAGGATGGATTCAGGCAGGAGCAACTCTGCTGACAAATATTCATCTGCCAAACTTTTTTAAAGGCGAAATTTATCAAGGCAAAGGCAAGGCTGTTTGTGTGCCGGGTCTGAACTGCTATTCCTGTCCTGCCGCATCGGGTGCTTGTCCAATCGGCTCATTTCAGGCGGTAGTCGGCTCGTCAAAATATAAGTTTTCCTATTATATAACAGGATTTCTCATTTTGTTGGGAGTTCTGCTCGGACGCTTTGTCTGCGGATTTTTGTGTCCGTTTGGTTGGTTACAGGATTTGTTGCACAAAGTCCCGACCAAAAAGTTTTCAACAAAAAAACTCAAGCCACTGACATATATCAAATATGCAGTACTGCTGTTGGCAGTTGTTTTATTACCGGTGCTCATAGTAAATGATTTGGGGATGGGCGACCCATATTTTTGCAAATATATATGTCCGCAAGGTGTGCTTGAGGGTGCGTTGCCACTTTCGGCAGTCAACGAAGGTATCCGTTCGGCATTGGGAAAACTGTTTTCGTGGAAACTTGTTGTGCTGATTTCGGTAGTCGTTTTGAGCGTGCTGTTTTACAGACCGTTCTGCAAATGGATTTGCCCACTCGGTGCATTTTATGCACTGTTCAACAAGGTTTCGCTGCTTGAGATGAAGGTAGACGAGCACAAATGCGTTTCGTGCGGTAAATGTGCAAAGGTGTGCAAAATGGATGTTGATGTTACAAAAACACCTAACAGCACCGAATGTATCCGATGTGGAAAGTGCATAAGTGCCTGTCCTACCGAAGCGGTCAGCTTTCAATACGGCTTTGGCTTGTTTAGAAAAACAGTAGACGAAAACGTAAAAATTGAAAACAAAACAAACAAAAACGAAACAAAAGAGGAATTATAACGGAGGAATAATTATGAAATTTTCAAAACTCTCAAAAATCTTAATAATAGTAGTATTATTAGTTTCTGTATTGGCAATTAGCCTTATTGCTTGCTCAACATCAAAAAACAACAAAGACGAAAAACAATCAATAGATTCAAGTAGTTCAACCTTGATGGCAACAGAACCGAACAGCGCTGACGAGGCTTCAAAGCTCTACAATCAGCTTATGGAAAAAGAAAATGAAATCTTGTCAACAGACAAAGCTCTTTGGGAAAAAGTATTTATGGCTTCAAACAAAGACACTCCAATGATTGAGGACGGCACAAACTACGGTGACTTCCTTCTCAAGACAATTGAGGGTGCAAAGGACCAATTCACAGATGAGGAATACAAAAAACTCGTTGCCGGTGCAGAACAAATCAAGGAAATTGAGGGCAAACTCACAATCTTGGAGCAAAAATATCCTGAATGTGCAAATGCACCTTCAAACGGTGACAGCGTTCCGGCTGACAGCAACGGCGTTATTTCAAAAGGCGGTGGCGCAACAAGTTTTCCGTCATTCGACGGCAAGGACCTTGATGGCAACGATATAAAGAGCAGTGACTTTTTCAAAAGCAACAATGTAACAGTTGTTAACTACTGGTTCAGCACTTGCAAGCCATGTGTCGGCGAACTTCCGGAATTAGAAGCACTCAACAAGAAACTTGCTGAAAAAGGCGGTCAGGTTGTCGGCATCAACACATTCACAATTGACGGTGACAGGACAGCAATTTCAGAAGCAAAGGACATCCTTTCAAAGAAAGGTGTAACATACAAGAACATTTGGTTTGATTCAAACAGCGATGCAGGCAAGTTCACATCAGGCCTTTTCTCTTACCCAACAACATATGTTGTCGACAAGAACGGCAACATTGTAGGCGAGCCAATCGTTGGTGCAATCACTGAAAAAAATCAAGCAAAGACACTTGAAAAACTCATAGACCAGGCTTTACAGGTCAAATAAGAATAAAGCATAAAGTGATAACCTCGCCCGAATTGAACTGCCCCAAGTTGTGCAGACAGCACAAAAAAACAGGTCTATGGTAGAATAATTAAATTTTAAGCAACAAACTGATTTCGTTTTTTTAACGGAGTCAGTTTTGTTTGAATACGGTAATAGTTGTGCGAGATTGAGAACAAATTAAAAACTATTATATCTGGTAGTCTTCAGGAATATTTTGGTACATCTTGGCTAGTTAAAGGCCTTCCTAAAAACATATTGGGGGTTAATACCCCGTTTAAATTCGCAGTTTTTGCGCGTGAAGGGGCGGCACCGTTGCCCGGCATAAAAGGTGACAGAGATTTAGACTGCCCCTGGGGCAAGTATCACAGAATCAGAGTGAAAATGACAAAAAAGGAAAAATAGTACAAAGGAGTCAGCTGTGTGACCACCTTGTCGGAAGGAGAGATACTATGGAGGCAGAATGCAATAAAACGCTTCCTGTTAGTGAGAAGTATATGCTCACCATCAAGGAGGCAGCTTATTTTAATATTGGTATAAAGAGATTGAGAAGAATTGCAGAGGACAACCTTGGAACAGTGGCGGTGTACTGTGGAAACAGATTTCTTATTATCCGTCCGAAGTTCGAAGAATTCATCCTTAATTCTTCAGAAATATAGTTCCTTTTATCTGCCAAAAGTAGTTGCTATTACAGGGCATAAGAGCGAACATAGGATGACCCCGAAAACCCTTGAAAACAGCCACTTTTGGCAGAAAAGAATGTGATTTTATGGCAAGACCAAGTTTAGCAGAAAAGGATATTTTGAATCCTTCTGAGGCAATCGACTATTTCGTTCTGAGCCGAAGAAAATTCTATGATTTATTGAAAATACGGGTGGAGTGGATTTCTTGGCATACTACGGAGAACGCAAGCTGATTCTTCGTGTTGCATTTGAGAATATCTGCTGCACCATCCAGAGCTGAGGAGGCGAGGCTAATGGCAAAGGCAGAAGAAGATGCATTCCTGAATGGAAATGGTACAGGAAAACCGACAGGTATCTTCGATGCCACTCATGGTGAACATCTTCTGAATACGCTGTCTGCAGGCATCAAGTCTGACGATATGCTTGATCTGGTCTATGGCCTGAAGCGTCCGTATCGTAAAGGTGCTTCCTTCATCATGAATGATGGAACACTGGCACAGCTCAGAAAACTGAAAGACAACAATGGTGCCTACATTTGGCAGCCATCTTATCAGGCAGGGGAGCCGGATCATGTGCTTGGTTATGAAGTACATACTTCTGCGTATGCTCCGAAGGATGCCATTTCCTTTGGTGACTACAAATACTATAATATCGGTGATCGTGGTTCCAGATCTTTCAAACAGTTGAATGAGCTGTTTGTCGGAAATGGTATGATCGGTTATGTAGCAAAGGAACGTGTGGACGGAAAACTGATCCTGCCGGAAGCTGTTCAGATCATGAAGCTGAAAGGTGCGGAGTGATCTGAACGTTCTCCTTTATCATAAGCCATGATTCCTAAACCTTCCTCCTATGCCTAAAAAACTAAACCCTGTTTACTCTAGGCAAACAAGGAAAAAACTGTATAATAAAGGTATGGAGAGGAGGTTTTTTCATGGTGTACAAGTATGAAAAACTGGGAGAAGAACTAATTAAGATATTGAAACAGCGGAAGAAAAATGGAAAAAAGACAACTGTCATAAGGGCATCCGAGGTGAAGCATCTTCTGGATGTAGAGAAAATATGCGGACCGTGTTAGCATGAAAGATATCCCATGATCTGTCAGGCTATGGTGTATGCAGCAGACAGATTTCAGGGAAAACAGATTGCAGGGGTGTATCAGAGTTCTACTTTCACTGTGGAATATCAATTGAGTTTATTTTAAGAAGAGTCAGACTTGTGTGTGAAAATGCACAGGTCTGATTTTCTTTTGGGGGTGATCGCAGTGTTTCTGACACTTGAAGAAATGAAAAATTATCTCCGGGTAGACCATGAAGAGGACGATGGCCTGCTTACTGATCTTCTGAAAGCATTGGAAAGGCTGTGTATGGACATCGTCCGGATGGAAGATCAGCAGGAGTTTGAACAGAGCCCGAATGCCAAGATCGCTGTGCAATATGCAGTGGCCTACCAGTATGAACACAGGGAAGAAGCAGACCACCATGCACTTACACTGACTCTTCGGGCTTTACTTTTTGGGGAGAGAAAGCCGGGGTTCTAAGATGGAGGTTTCACTTTTTAATGTGAAGATTACCTTTCAGGAGGCATTGGTGGAGTCAGACGAGATTGGTAACCGGACAAATACATGGAAAGATTACTATACCTGCCATGCGACTGTGAGAGGGGAGAACGGATCAGAGCAGAATACAGCCGGACAGACAGTGGAGGACGGAAAAGTAGACTTTACCATCCGCTACTGTAAAAAGGCAGCAGGGATAAATTCAACAGGATTCAGGATTTTATTTCAGGGGGAGATTTATGACATTTTGGGTGTAGATCATAAGAACTACAAAAAGAAATGTCTGAAATATAGCTGCCGGAAGGTAAGGAGATAGCAGTGAGCGATAACGTGAGGATAAATCAGCTTGCAGAAGCTGTGATGAAAGGACTGACGGAGTATGCGGACCTTACAACAGATGATATGAAAAAAGCTGTAAAGTCAGCCGGAAGAGCTGTTCGAAAAGAGATTGAAGCCAATGCTCCGGCAGATACAGGGAAATACCGCAAAAGCTGGAGGGCGAAAACAACAAAAGAAACGTCCAATTCACTGGAGGTTACGGTGTGTTCCCCGACAAAATATCAGCTTGCCCATCTGTTAGAGCATGGTCATGCCAAATGGGAAGGCGGCAGGACGAAAGCACAGCCACACATTGCTCCGGCAGAGGAACTTGGAGTGAAGCAGTTGGAGAAGGAAATCGAGAGGAGTCTGCGCAATGGATAAAATTCTTGCAGTGCTGCAGGCAGCAGGAATCCCTTTTGCGTATGACCATTTTGCAGAGGGGGAAGCGGTGGACCCACCGTTCATCTGCTACCTGCTTCCGGGAAGTGATAATTTTGCTGCTGATGGGAAAGTGTACCACAAGATCAGCAGAGTGAATATTGAGTTATATACAGATAAGAAGGACTTGAATGCAGAACAGAAAGTGGAGGATGCCTTGGACGCAGCCTCCATTTTTTATGCGAAATCTGAGTTATGGATCGACAGTGAGAAGCTGTACGAGGTCCTTTACGAGATGGAGGTTTAGAGGATGGCCAATAAGAAAAACAAAGTAAAATTTAATATCTGTAACGTGCATTATGCCAAGATCACAGTTACAGAGGAAGGCGAAGTGACATTTGCTACTCCGGTGGCTATGCCTGGTGCGGTATCCATCAGCATGGACCCGACAGGAGAACCGGAGTCTTTCTACGCAGATGGCATTGAATATTATGTGATCAACAACAACCAAGGATATGATGGTAATCTGGAACTTGCCATGATTCCGTACTGATATCCTGAAAGAGGAAGCGGATGCCAATCAGGTACTGGTGGAGAATGCCAATTCCGAAACAGGCAGCTTTGCTCTGCTCTTTGAGTTTGATGGAGATATCCGTAAAATTCGTCATGTGCTTTACAACTGTTCTGCATCCCGTCCGACCATTGAGTCCAAAACCAATGAGGAGGATAAGGAAGTACAGACAGAGACGCTGACCATTAAAGCCAGACCAATGGCAAATGGCTATGTCAAGGCAAAGACCGGAGATGCAACTACAGAAGCAGTTTATAAGGCTTGGTACAACAAAGTCTATGAACCGACTGCCGCTTCAGAATCAGAACCACAGTCTGTGAAAACAACAAAAGCAGTGAGCAAGTAGGAGGGCGATATGGGAATCAGAAAGGATATTGAAATTGACGGTAAGATGATTGCATTCAAGGCGAGTGCAGCCATTCCAAGAATTTACAGACTGAAATTCCAGAGAGACATCTATAAAGACCTGTCTGTGTTAGAAAAGAGCATCGGTGATGGGGATGCGAAAGCATCCAATTTGGATATGTTCTCTTTGGAGATGTTTGAGAACATTGCATTCATCATGGCAAAACATGCTGATCCGACTATCCCGGACACACCGGAAGAGTGGCTGGATCAGTTCAATACATTTTCCATCTATCAGATTCTGCCACAGTTGATTGAGCTGTGGGGACTGAATGTGAAAACGGATGTGGAGGCTAAAAAAACTTCGCCCAACAGAGCGTGAAATGACAACACCTCTGTTCCTACTTCGATGTATCCAGTTAGGCTTGTCCATGGTTGATCTGGAGCTTCTGTCCATCGGTCTGATTAATGACATGTATGCAGAAAGCAGAAATGATGATTACAAGTATGCAGAACTTGCCACTCAGGAAGATTTTGATCGTTTTTGATTGAAAATATCGTTATCTTTTGATATATTTTATTAGGAATAAATTGAAAATATCTTAGTGTGAAATTTGGACCGATGAATTGCATGAAGTATGCGCCAATTTGAAATAACAAATATTTTAGGAGGTTGAAGAATGAAGGCAGAGTGGGTAATGGTAATAATAACAACTATATACGTTATAGCTACAATAGCAATATGTTTTTCTAATTTTAAATCGGCAAAGATGGCCCAAAAAGCTAATGAAATCAATATGATTTTATCCATATTGGATACAGAAAAGAATAGATTATTTGAAATAAAAAAAGCCTTAGATGAATTTGAACAAAGTGCAACATTACGGCACCAAGTAATTAATACATCAGAGAATGGTATTGAGCAACATGTTAAGATTCAGGATAGTTTTACGTCTTTATTAAGAAGTCTTTTACTTGAAAATGATGTTAATAGTCCCGAATATCAAAAAGTACTTTATTGTGCAAATTGTCTGTATAATAATGCTCTCGAATTAAACGAATGGTTTAATAAAGAATATAAAGAAAATGAAAATGATAGCTTCCCGGAAAACTTAGAAAAATCTCGAAGAATACAACAAGAATTTTGTTTAACAAAAGAGAATTATATTCTTTATCGAGAACGAAAATTATCTGAGCACTTTAATTGTAAAAAACTTGAGGAAATACAGAAGTATTATTGTACAGTTGATTTTGATCGAAAAATTGTACTTGCGAAAACTCAGAAATAAGAAATGTCAAAGTGAATGATTTATAATATCTTCTCAATCATAAGTGTGTAGAATTTTTTAGGAGACAACAATATTTTGCCGAGTATAGACAGTGCCTTAAATTTTGGTTTATGTGCGAAATGTGATAGCAGAAATCGATTATTTAATATTTTCATTATTTGTGTTATAGTGAATGTATCATAATTTAGGGGAATATGTTATGAGTAGGAAAGAGAAGAAAAAGGATTCTACATTAAGTGTAATTTCTTGTATATTGACAGGCGTTGCATTCATATTACCAATGCCAATCCTTATATCATTTCCATTGGCTCTTGCGGGAGCATTTGTTGGACTGGTAGATCTTGGAACAAAGAAAGAAGAGTATCGGCATATAGGGGCATGGTTCGGAGTGATTGTCGGAATAATTGAAGTAGTATTTTTAGCTGTTCAGTATATGAGTTTTGTGTGATTTCAATAACCCAAATCAAATATGTTTCTAAGGCATCCATATAGGGTGCCTTTCTTTTGACCCTAAATTCGTTAAGAACCTCAAGAACTGATTAATCCTATTTTTATTTCTACAGAGGCAGACAAGAGCCAGCCCCTCAAGTTTGCCCCTCAAACCAGACCCTCAAACTTGCCCCTCAAGTTTGCCCCTCAATCTAAACCCTCAAAAAGCCAGCCCCTCAAAAACTTTGATTACCCCTTCATTTTCGATGGAGTCCGGCTTTCTATATCCGGAAGCGCCATTTCCTATGTCGGCAAAAAGAACAGAAATCGATTTTGGAATGTGTTGGTATTTTTGCCGATGATGTGATATACTATGTAATAGATTAACGTAGTTTTTTGGATAGATTTTATGTCGGAGGATCATAGATGAGATATCTTTTAGTTACTGAAATAGCGAAAAAGTGGAATGTGTCCGAGCGTAGTGTTAGAAATTACTGTGCCCAGGGGCGTGTGAACGGTGCATTTCTTACCGGCAAGACCTGGAACATTCCTGAGAATGCAGAGAAGCCGGAGCGTTCCAATAAAAAGAAAGAGCAGCCAATTATATTGCTGGATATTCTAAAGGAGCAGAAGGCAAGTACGTATCCCGGTGGTATTTACCATAAGACACAGATTGACTTAACATATAACTCCAATCATATTGAAGGCAGCCGCCTGACCCACGATCAGACCAGATATATCTTTGAAACCAACACCATCGGTGTAGAAAAAGAAGTGCTGAATGTGGACGATGTGATTGAAACAGCAAATCACT
>ERZ834433.2578-NODE-2578-length-10798-cov-3.802476_pt1 | contig 10798 bp, 7 predicted proteins | sample MGYA00519948_ERZ834433 | MGnify/ENA primary metagenome ERZ834433 (study PRJEB31850, sample SAMEA3708752) | human gut metagenome | biome: human gut; feature: human-associated habitat; material: faeces | place: China | collected 2014 ...
TTTCCCTGTTCCTCCCACAGCCAGATTCCCAATGCATATAATAGGTATAGGATATGACTCCGAAGACAGCAGTCGCCAGTCGAACAGCTGATTGCGGAACCGGACTCCTATTCCATACAGGAAGGAAAAGGGAGAAAGCAGAGAGTGTATTTTTATGTCGTTTTCTGTCGGCATCTCGGATTATAATGGTTTAACATCATAAGGAAGTCGCGCCTGGACTCCGGTTGTCGATTTGATATTATTCAGTGTTTTGAAGTACTCATATTCTTCGCCCAATACACTTTTTACAACAGAAACTTTTACTTCACCGAGTTGTTTTTCGATGAATTCTTTCCAGAAATCTTTGGAACCGGAAACATAAGTCAGGCTGTAATCAGTCAGGTCGGCTAAAGAGGCGGCAGTCTCGATAGCCTTATCTATACCTCCGAGTTCGTCAACCAGTCCACGTTCTTTTGCTTGTTCGCCGGTCCAAACGCGTCCTTGCCCTATTTCGTTGATTGCTTCCTTGCTCATATCGCGGCCATCGGCGCAACGGGTAATGAATGTGTCATATCCTCTCTCAACAAATGATTGAATCAGGACTTTTTCGTCTTCACGCATCGGACGGCTCATGTCTCCCAAATCTGCGTATGTATTTGTTTTTACAATATCGGTAGTAAGCGACAGTTTATCGAATAAACCCGTTACGTTCGGGAAAATACCGAAAATACCGATAGAACCGGTCAATGTTGTCGGTTCCGCCACAATCGTATCAGCCGCACATGAGATGTAGTAACCACCTGAAGCGGCATAATCGCTCATGGAGACAATAACCGGCTTTTTAGTTTTCAGCTCCTTTACGGCGTGCCAGATTTGTTCGGAAGCAAAAGCGCTTCCGCCCGGAGAGTTAACTCGAAGCACGACTGCCTTCACATCATCATTGTCTTTCAGTTTGCGAAGGTCGCGGCTCACTTTGGAACCTACTATACCTTCATCAGAAGCAGATGAACCGGCATAATCGGTAATTTCTCCGGAAGCATAATAAACAGCTACGATATTGCCACTCTTATCCTTCGGTACATTTTTCCTCACATTGACCATATCGCTCAAGCCAAGCATAGGCAATTGATCGTCCTTGCCTATTTCTACCAGCTCTTTTAGATAGTTACGCACATCATTTCGGTAAATCAGCGTATCAGCCAATCCGCATTTTACACTTTCCTCTGCCGGATAGAACATTAGCATACGGTCGGCATAGGCATTCAATGAATCTACCGGGATATAGCGTGAATTGGATACACCTTCAGTCACTTGTCTCCAAATAGAATTGATATAAGCAGTCACTTGTTCCCGGTTGGCGGGGCTCATCTCGGTAGAAATAAACGGTTCCACTGCCGATTTGTATGTGCCTACCTTGAAGATTTGCATTTCTACACCAATTTTTTGCAGCAAATCTTTGTAGAAGACAGGAGCAGCGGCAATGCCACGCCACTCTATCATCCCTTTAGGATTGAGCAGCACTTTGTCGGCTACGCTGGAAAGATAATAAAGTCCCTGGGTGTAAGAGTCTCCATAAGCAATGATAAACTTTCCGCTTTCCTTGAAATCAAGTAGTGCATTACGGATCTCCTGTAAAGAAGCGTATGACGTTCCCAATGAAGAGGCCTGCAAGTAAATTCCTTTAATATTTTCATTCTCTTTTGCTTTTTTGATAGAAGAGAGGATATCGTCCAGACCGTATATATTGGAATCGTCACTGAATAATTGTGATAGAATGTCCAATGGATTCTCTTGCGTGCGTTCGACCAACGTTCCGTTCAGATCGAGCATCATTACCGAATTCTTTTTTACTATTGTCTCCGTATCCGAAGCAGACATGATACCGAACAAGGTCACCATGCTGACAATAAATAATACGATACTTGACAGGATAATACCGGTTACTGTTGCAAGTGTAAATTTCAAGAAATCTTTCATTATGCTTATTGTTTTTTTGAGCCAGCTTATTATTAAGCTAACAAAGATAAATAATTGAGTTGTATTTATCCAATAAGTCGCAAGATTTTTTGTTTTATCACAGTGGAACGATAGATTGCCTTTGGAAATAAACGAATCGTACGGATGTCATGAGAGGGATTTTTTTTATCTTTGTCGCTGTCATTATGCGACATTAATTTAACATTATATTTACTATGAAAAGAAGAATCCCTCTTATGGCTGCTGCTTTGGCAGGTTTATTTTTCTATTCTTCCTGTTCTCCGACAGAAAAAGCGGAAACAAAAGATTATACCCGATACGTTAATACATTCATCGGTGCGGCCGATAATGGGCATACCTTTCCGGGGGCTTGTTATCCTTTCGGAATGATCCAGAGCAGCCCTGTGACGGGTGCAGTCGGCTGGCGCTATTGTTCCGAGTATACCTATCAGGATTCTCTGATTTGGGGATTCACGCAGACGCATCTGAATGGAACAGGATGTATGGACTTGGGTGATATTCTGGTAATGCCTGTTACCGGTACACGTACCCGTGCCTGGGACGCTTATCGCAGTCATTTCCCGAAAGATAAAGAAGCGGCTGCGCCGGGTTACTATACTGTGGAACTTTCCGATCCGCAGGTGAAAGCGGAACTGACGGCTTCTATCCATGCTGCCCTGCATCGATATACCTACAACAAAGCAGACTCCGCTTCTCTGCTGATAGATCTTCAGCATGGTCCTGCCTGGAGGGAAGAACAATATCATTCACACGTGAAGAGTTGTGAGGTGAATTGGGAAGACGCCCAAACGCTGACCGGACATGTCAATAATGCCGTATGGGTGAATCAGGATTATTTCTTTGTGATAAAATTTAATCGTCCTGTTGCAGACTCACTTTACCTTCCGATGGGAGAGACGGAGAAAGGGAAACGCATTGTTGCTACTTTCGACATGCAGCCGGGAGACGAGTTGATGATGAAAGTGGCCCTTTCCACTACGAGCGTAGCCGGAGCCAAGAAGAACTTGGAAGCGGAAATTCCTGCCTGGGACTTTGACGGAGTGAGAGACGCTGCGCATAATGAATGGAATAGTTATCTGAGCCGTATCGAAATAGACGGTACCGATGATGAAAAGACAAACTTCTATACCAGTTTCTATCATGCTTTGATTCAACCGAATGAGATTTCGGATGTCGATGGTATGTATCGTAACGCTGCCGACTCCGTTGTGAAAGCGGGAACGGGGACTTTTTATTCTACGTTCTCTTTGTGGGATACTTATCGTGCCGCTCATCCTTTCTATACATTGATAATTCCCGAACGTGTCGACGGTTTTGTTAATTCGTTGATAGAACAAGGTGAAGTGCAGGGATTCCTGCCTATCTGGGCATTATGGGGAAAGGAGAACTACTGTATGATAGGTAATCATGGGGTTTCTGTGATTGCCGAGGCCTATCGTAAGGGATTCCGTGGCTTTGACGCGGAGCGTGCTTTCAATATTATAAAGAAGACGCAGACTGTTTCACATCCGTTGAAGTCAAACTGGGAAGTATATACGAAATACGGCTATTTCCCGACCGACCTGATAAAAGCCGAATCGGTGTCTTCCACATTAGAGTCGGTATATGACGATTATGCTGCTGCCGACATGGCACGCCGTATGGGAAAAGAAGAAGATGCGGCGTACTTTGCAAAACGTGCCGATTATTATAAGAACCTCTTTGATACTGAAACCCAGTTTATGCGTCCGCGCAAAGCAGATGGAACATGGAAGGCTCCGTTTAATCCGAGTGCTTTGGGACATTCGGAAAGTATAGGGGGAGATTATACGGAGGGAAATGCATGGCAATATACCTGGCACGTGCAACATGACGTCCCGGGATTAATCCGGCTCTTTGGTGGTGAAGAACCTTTCCTGAATAAATTGGATTCTTTGTTTACCGTTACTTTGGAAGGTGAAGGTCTGGCTGATGTAACAGGATTGATCGGACAATATGCTCACGGCAACGAACCGAGTCATCACGTAACTTATTTATATGCATTAGCCGGTCGTCCGGAGCGTACACAAGAGTTAATCCGTGAGATTTTCGATACTCAATACCGAAACAAACCTGACGGACTTTGCGGAAATGACGATTGTGGTCAGATGTCTGCATGGTATATGTTGAGTGCAATGGGATTTTATCCGGTGAATCCGGTGAGTGGCGAGTATGTATTCGGGGCGCCCCAGTTGCCTGAAATGGTATTGCATTTGGCTGGTGGCAAGACTTTTACTATTATCGCAGAGAACCTGTCGAAAGAGCATAAGTATGTGGATAGCATTACTTTGAATGGTGAACCTTATACGAAGAATACTATCTCTCATGAAGATATTGTCAAGGGAGGAACATTGGTTTATAAGATGAAATAATTCTCAAAGTATTCTCACCGTGATGAGAAAAAATTCTCATTATGGTGAGAACTTTTTCTCATAGCGATAAGAATTTATTCTCACTGCGGTGAGAATAATCCCTTTATTTCTTTAGAAAATTTGTTTGCCCTGAATAATTTTCGCCCATATATAATATTCACATCTACATATCTTCCATTGAAAAAAGCCTGCTCTCTATCTTATACTTAAACAAGACTTTTTTTCGTAATTCCTCTACTTTTAATGTGAACAAATCCGGCTTGAAATTTTTGGATTGTCTTTTCACCTCTGCCACCAGAGCTTTTTTCTCTTCCGCATATAGTCCGACAATATCTATTTCATCCTGATCTTTATTATTCTTGCCTTGCCACCAAGAGCCTATATCTGCAAATTCCTTGCTTTCCATCATCTGTTGGCGGAAATACATTTCCAGAGCCAAACCGGAGAATGTCGGATAATCCTTTTTTATAATATCTGCCAGGCGTTCAAAATTCTGTATCTCTATATAATTTTGATACTTGATAAAATACCGGAACCAGAAACGCAAAAACATATCCGGAACTTCATAACGGACTGTCTGGGAACCCTCTTTGGAGAGTATGGGCCGTTTCTTCTTTACCAGATTATAGTCTTCTTCCAATCTCTTCAATTGTCCGCCCAGACTCATTCCACCCATAACCGCTTCCATTTCCGGCAGGGTGTTCTTACCATTGGAGATTGCTGATAAGATAGAAAAGTAATTACCGTATTTTTTTCCGAACTCCTGTATCAGCAAAGCCTGTCCTTCAGTCAGAAAGGATGAATCGGGTTGCAACATGAAATCGACCATGCTTTCCATGCTTGTACATCCATTGTCCATAAACTGCTCGATATACTTTGGGACACCACCGGTAAAGGTATAGAGTGCCAACAAGTCATCTTTAGTATAGTCGGCCTTATGATCCGATATGATTTCTTTCAATACGGAAGTAGTAAAAGGAGCTAACTTCATGATACTGTCAGCACGGCCATACAGCGGTTCTTTTGAATCCCTGAAGATTTTATTCATAAGGGTATAGACCGAACCGCTCACGATAAGATTGACATGGCTCTGTTTCCTCAGTCGATCCCAAGTATCCTGCATCAAACTGTAAATCTCTTGATTTATGTAATAGAACTCCTGAAATTCGTCTATAACCAGATTATATTCCATCCGTGTTCCCAAATCCATTAAGAAGCGGAACATTTCTGCAAAGTTGGTAAGTTCCGGTACATAAATATCAAGTGCCTGCCGGATCTCGGAAGTAAATCGTAGACAGAGATCTGTTTCATTGCTTCGGCTGACAAACAAGTACACCGTAGGAGTATCCTCGCAACTCTTGAATATAAGACTGGTCTTGCCGATACGTCGCCGACCGGTAAGGACAGTCATTTGGGAATGCACGGAAAAGGATACTTGGCGAACCTTTTCCAATGATGCTAACTCTTTTTCTCTATTGTAGAATTTCATATCCTTATCATTTTATGTTCGATTTCACTACTGCAAAGTTTACCACTGTAAAATTTACGGCGGTAAATTTTGTAAGCAATAGCAAAGTTACTAATAATTTTGAGAATATAATATGATTAAAGCACTGAAAACCAAAAAAGAGTAAATACTTAACATTTCAACTCATTTACGATACCGTATTATACTAAATCAGTTTCTTGACGCCACTCAAAATAAGTAAAATGCCCAAAAGCATCAGCATCAAAGAGGCAATGGGAGCGCTTGGCGGCAAGCTCGTCATCGGAGGCGTCCCCAAGTCCGGCAACAAGGACGATCCCGATCCTGACCGGCCCGAAAAGCCCAAACCCAAGCTGAAGTTATAGCTCCTGTAACCGAAGCCATAAAAACAACCCCACTCTGCTGTTTCTTGGGAAGCCGGCGGGGTGGGGTTTATACTATACGCATAATAGTAAGCCTTTCTATTTCAATTTTTACCAACCATACTTTCTCCAATCATAAAAACATATTAATTTTTTAAAATAAGTAGAATAATCAGGTTTCTTTTTTAGTACTAAAAAGTCATTGAAATTCTTTGATATAAAATCATGTAAAATTTCAAGTTCTTCATCTTTTATATCTAAATAGGGAATTAAAGCGCATACTTTCCAAATAGCATCTGCATAATCTTCAATAGCTTCATTTATAGTTTTTTTCTTTTCATCCTCCCGAAATGAATAAAAATAAAAATCTTCTTTCTTATTAAGAGGAAAATTCACACCTAATTTATTATTGTTATAAGTTTCATCACTTATTATGCCAACCGCCTTTAAATATTTATAGCAAGGAATAAACTTTGTATTTTTACGTAATTCTGGTATTGTCTTAGTTAATATTATTTCATGTTCATAATTTCCATTATTATCAACTATATCTCTAAATAGATTAATAGCCTTTAATCCGGTATATCCTACTGCAGATTTGTATTTATCAATAGCTCCAAAACCATAAACAACTTGAATATTAGGCGTTACATCTATATCTTTTCCGGGTAAAGCATATAATTGTTTTTCCGGTTTTTCAGAGAAGACTATTTCATAGAATTGTTTCTTATATAAACGTAACAAATGTGTAGGTATTCCTCTTTCAAATGTTGCTAAACATTCATATACCGGTTTATATTCATGGGTAATAATACGAGTGACAGGCAAAATAAACCCATGTTCCATAGTAATATCATGTGGCTGAATCATAAAATCAGAGTTTTCATCAGGATTCCATTCTACAAAGAATAAATTATTTTGCAGCTTCTTAATTTTCTCCTGATTAAGACATTTTACTATAGATGATAATATTTCCTTTATATTGCTATCATTTATAGAGTAACCTATGAAGACAATTGGGTGTTCTATAAATATTGTTATTAATTTAGCTGCTAAATATGTGTTTTTATCATTAAATCCATTATAGTCTTCTTTTGTTAAAACCATTGTTTCAGGTTGATAAACACAGCCGTGTACTTTATATATTTCTCCAATATTAAGAACGGATGAAAATATCAACTCTTCTTGCCCTACATATTTAGTTAATTTAGGAAGTAATATTTCTATTAAGTCATCCCAATTTGTTGTTATTATTCCATCTATATTAATCGTTTTAAGAAGCTCTAATTCCTCTGTGTATTTTTCTGGAATACTATTATGTGTTAGCTCTTTTAAGAAAGTTGCAATTTTATATTTAAGCACACTACTTGTGCTTATTGCCTTGTCTTGAAATGACTGCTTGAATTTGTTATCATTAGGTAAATCCCAAAAGGATTTATTTTCTTCTTTTGCTATTTCAGAGGCAATGACAGATAAATCATAAGTCCCTAATGACGTATAATATGCGTTAATATGTTTAGATGCAAATCTTGATAATAATTCTTCCCATGTAGGGGTATTTAAATAGTGTTTTGTAAATCCCGATCCAAGAAATAAAAAAGGAGCACTTTTCTTATTCTTAATTATTCCTATAAGTTCTTCTTTTGTCATACTCAATACAAATTTACTATCTTGGCCCTATAAATCTATCTCCATTAAAATGAATCATATGGTCTGGATTCTCCGCTATCCAAACTTCGGTTTCCCATGCAATATCAGCCACATGTTTCTTGAACTCTGATCTATCAGGAAAAGCAGTAACATATACTTTCCCCGCTTTGCATTCTTTCGTGAAATCTTCCAGCTCGATTACACGTTTGGGAGATACCGGCCCATGCGAAGTAACCACTTCGATTAGGAATAGCCACTCTTTATTACCGTCATAAATGACAATATCCGGCAGTTTGCTGTGTTCTGTGATCGGAATGCCAATTTCTTTTAAAAGCTCCTTGTTACAATAAAGGTCTTTATTGGCAGTATCACCGATATAAAGGACTTTTGCGCCTGCCGCAAAACGAGGTGCAAACTCATTAATGACCGCCGCCTGTACTTCATTATGCTTGCCCGGAGACAGTTTAAATTCCTTACCTTCAATAGTAACCGGTATCATTTCCATCTCACGGCTTTTCTCATACTCTTCAATCAATCGCCCTACCGCATCATTAAAGTTTTGGGCTTTTATTTCCCATTCTTGGGTATTGTATGATTTTATTGTTTCATAGGCTTCTTCTGTCAGTTTGTAATGGGCGTTTGGACTGTTCACCGGTAAAGCCGGATTATCCGGGTTATAATCTACGATACGTGCCTGCAAGAACTGATGAAGCACCTGCCGTCTGAAAGTTTCCCGTGTATTTGGGGCATACGGCTGCTCTTTTTTATAGTTCTCATTGACAAATGCCATAATATCCTTGCTTATTTTTAAGCTCTTGCGGGTGGCATCCGCCCAGTTGTCTTCTTCCTTTAATCCGCATAATGCAAGTAAAGTCAAAGCGGATATTTCATTCTGCTGCGCCGGAGGCAAACCCAACACTGACAATATATCTTGTGCATCACTTATTTTACTCATATTACATAAAATATTTGTTTACAATCTTATTTACGTTCACCATAGAATAATCATTCATGGCAATCAGGTCTTTTCCGATACTTTCAATGACTTCAAGGGGAGGCATGGGCATCTCCCTCAATTCCGTAGCACTGACATTTACATTTCCATTGAATGTTCTGAAATAATTATCGAACAAGTCACTATTCAATAAGGCGGCTATCCCCATTACCTCCATACGGTTCAAGTGTCCTTTGGGACGATAGATATAGTTCAGTTTGTTTTCGATTCCTACATGTGCGCAGGAAGTCATGTTTCCAAAATAAGGTGCGGCAATTAACCGGCTATTATCGTCTTTGGAGCTGAAACGTCGCAACAGAACATAATTCTTGTTAGGTAACAAGGTGGATACAGACATTTCATTTATATGGATGAATTGAGGTTTTCCTTCCTTTACGACAGGATGATCAGCCAGCATCTTTACTACGTTATGCAACCAATATAGTGCTGCTGTTCCTTCTCCGGAGGTTTCACATAATTGTTCCTTTGAACGAAAAGCTACAACCGGGCCGGTGGAAATCTGGATATGATATTTGTTCAGGTTGCCATCCCATGATTTGAACAGCCTGATAATTTTCTCGTCTTCAAGGCTGACCGGCAAATGCAATATCAATTCTTTTGAGGTAAGGTCAATGATTTCTTTCCGCTGTACTTCTTTGATTGCAGGGGTGGCCAAGTCGGAAAGCCCCTCACTGTATGATAAAACGACATTATAATCTGCCCCCTTTTTAGGGGAACATTTCATTATAATTGTTTCCTGAAGCACATTATCTTTGGAAAACGTATCTTTCCGGGTATTGAAAAGGTGGACAAAATCTATCTGTATATGCTTAAACAGGAAATTACGGAACAAACGGAAATATCTTCCCGAAGTGAAACTTCTTGGGGTTATATAAATCATCTGACCTTGTTCCGCAAGCAATAAAGCTGATATGGCCATAAATATAGAGTATATATTAGGCTGTCCGTCTATAATGCATTGAGCCGCTTTCACCCGTTTATCCTCTTTGGAAAGTTTGAAATAGGGAGGATTGGATATGATCAAATCATATTTCTGCAAACTCTCAGCCCTGCCATAAATCGTATCAGAATATAATACTGAATAATTGGATAAAATAAAGTCCTCACAATATGAACGGCAATCAATCCGGACATTATGGCGCATCCCCCATATTGTTATATATTCCAGAACTTTTTGTAATCCCGGTATAAGATTTTCATCGGTTTCGTATGTAACCAACTCTATCTGTTTTACTTTTGATTGCAAAACCAGATTCTCAATCATGGCACATGATAATATGGCAGTTCCACATCCCGGATCTAATACGGAGACAGAATCCTTATTCACACTTATTTGTTTACCCATAAAATAGGCGATAGATACCGGTGTGAAAAACTGACCGTTACTTTTCTTGAAAGCAGCAGTAACAGTATCAGTATATAACCTGCCTATTCTATCTGCGTAGTTAGTAGGCAGCTCGTTCTCATAAGGCTTTATTTCAGACCAACTTATATTCATAATTGCAAAATTAGGAAAAAACCTTTGGATTCTTCTTATGAATGTATTTTTCTTTTTTTGCAGAATCATGATAGATACTTGAGTATTGAGGGAATTAACTTTTCATATTCCGGTTTTTACGCCACGAAACTGGAATATTTTTAGGTGTACACATAAAAAATGATACCCCTCTGGACCGCTGTCCTTTGGAGTATCACCATTCGAACAAGAAAAGAAACTTCATCCTGTTTCACAACTGTATGAAGTCATTGCCATGACAAACACCAATACGCAGTTTGGGATTTCCTGCCTCACGGCAGTAGTTTCACCGGTACAAAGCAAAAACATGGACTTATTCTTTCGGCAGCGGATAGCTCTCGGACAGTTTGTCCTCACGTGCCTGCCGTTTTATCTCGTTCTCGTCGAAGTTGTTGCGGATGA
>ERZ834433.2584-NODE-2584-length-10781-cov-5.562745_pt1 | contig 10781 bp, 7 predicted proteins | sample MGYA00519948_ERZ834433 | MGnify/ENA primary metagenome ERZ834433 (study PRJEB31850, sample SAMEA3708752) | human gut metagenome | biome: human gut; feature: human-associated habitat; material: faeces | place: China | collected 2014 ...
TGCCAAAGAGGTTGCCGCTCATCAGCGCCATGGCATAGCGGCTGCTCTCCACCTTGACCACGGTCACACCGGGCATGGCAGAAAGGTCGATGTCGTGCTGGATGACCAGCACGCTCACGCCCTTGGCGGCGCAGTCCGCGGCAAACTCGTGGCTGTCACGCTGGGTGCCCACGATGCAGACAAAGGCAAGGCCCGGGGCCGCCTTCCGGCTGTCGTAGATGATGTCCTGCACTTCGGTATCCAGGCTGCCCTGCACCAGGGTAAAGGGCACGCCTTCCAGTAATTGTTCCAGCTTCATAACATTACACGCTCCTTATTGGGTCGTTTGGGTTGGGTCTGCATCGCCCGCCGCCGGGGTCGTTCCCTCAGCGGGGGTCGGCTGTACAGTCTGTCCGGCCTCGGGGCCTGCCGGGGCTGCGGCGGCATCCGTTGGTGTTTCGGCAGCGGCATCTGCAGCGGCTTCGCCCTCTGCCGGGGCAGTGCCGTCTGTGGCCGTGCCTTCTGCTGTTTCACCGGTCACACCCTCTTCGGCGGGTGTTTCCTCCACCGGTTCGGGCACGATGTAGCCGGAGGGCAGCTCCGGCTCACCCTGTGCAAAGGTGAACTTGCGGGTGCTGGACATGCTGATATGGGTGAAGTCCAGCTTTCCGGTGTCGGTCGCGGCACAGCCCTTGCCGTCCTCATTCAGCAGGACGTGCTTTGCCAGCTTGAGCTTATATTCCAGCTCATTCAGGGTGCCCAGCCAGACGCTGATGCGGTCCTGATAGAGGAAAGCCATCTCGTCCACATCCGCAAACTCGATGCGGGTCACGTCGGCGCTCATGCCTGCGGCATCCAGCGCGGCCAGCAGGGTGTTCAGGCTTTCCAGCCGCTGGTCCGCCTCCTCCTCAACAGTGCCGGAGGCGCTGCTGTCGGCGGCGCTGTCCGGGGTGCTGTCGGCCTTGGGCTCTGCCGCAAAGGTCAGCTGTTCGCCGGGCTCGGCAGAGACCGGTTCGCCGCCGTACAGGGTGGGCAGACCGGCAGGCTGGGCAGAATCCTTTTCCAGGATCTTCAGGCTGCCCGAGAGGGTCAGCCAGCCGGAGGAGGTCTGCATGGCCCAGGCAGGCCGGGCCTCTGTCACCCGCACCACCACGGTGCCGGGGTAATCCCGCTCCACCCGGATATCCTCCAGCATGGGGAACACCTTTTCCAGCGCGGCGGCCTTGCTGCCGGGGTCAAAGCTGAAGATATTCTCTTCCGGATGGACATCCAGCGCCTGCAGGATCTGGTCGCTGGTATAACCGCCGGCCTCCTGCACCACACCGTCCGCTGTCTGCACCTGAATGGAGCTGATCTTGAACAGCATCGTCACGGTGAGGTAGACCCCCGCGCCGATAACGCAGAGCAGCATGACAAGGGCCGTGAGCCGCCGCATGAGCCTGCGCCGCCGGATGGCGGCCCGGGTCAGCTTCCGCTTTTTCCTGCCCTCCCGCCGGACGGGGTCACGCCGGGCGTTCTGCCCCTGCACCGGCCGCATCCGCTGGCCGCTGCGATTCTGGGCGTTCTGCGGGCGGCGCTGGGCGTTCCGGTTCTGGCCGCTGGCCGGGCGGCGGTTCCGCTGATTGCCCCCGGAGGTGCGCCGCTGGCCGTTCTGCCCGCTGCGGGGGCGCTGTGCGCCGCTCTGGCTGCTCCGCCCGCCGGTGGGAAAAGTGATGCTGTTGTCCGGGTAGGAGCCGTAGTTCACCGTGCGCTCCGTATACCGGCTGGGGCGGGGCGCATCGGGGTCATAATTGGGGTTCGTGATGGGGTGGCCGCCGGAGGAATATCCTGCGTACCCGCTGTACCCCAGGTCACTGCCAGCACCCGCGCTGCTGCGGCGCTGGGTGCTCTGCCCGCCGCGCCGGTCATCCCGGGCCTGATCGTAGGCCCGGCGGCGCTTGCGGTTCCGGCTGTTCCGGTCATTCTGCGGCATCCGGCTGCACCTCCTTTCCTCTGTTTTTTCCTTCCGTTACGGGGTCTTGACCAGCTTGAGCAGGGCATCTGCAATGCGGTCCAGGCTGTCGTCCACCGACAGGCTCCGGGCATTGCGGCCCATCTCAGCCAGCTTGCCGGGCTGGGCCAGCATCCCGGAAACGGTCTGCACCAGCTTTTCGCCGGTCAGGTCTTTTTCCTCAATGACCACAGCAGCGCCGGCCTTCTGCAGCTCCATGGCGTTGTAATACTGATGGTTCTCGGCCACGTTGGGGCTGGGGATAAGCACAGCGGCACGGCCCACAGCCTCCAGCTCGGCCAGTGTCAGGGCACCGGCGCGGCTGATGACAAGGTCCGCTGCGGCCAGCAGCTCGGGCATATTGTTGATGTATTCCTTCACTACAAGGCTCTCGCCGGGGGCAAAGCCCTTTTCCTTTTCCAGATCCTGAAACAGCTGCACGCCGTACTGGCCGGTGGCATGGAGATGGAGGACGGGCTTGTGGTTTTTCTGCTCCCAGGCGCAGAGGTCGGCCACCACCTCGTTTACGCGGCGGGCACCCAGACTGCCGCCGAAGGAGAGGATCACGGTGCGGTCGCCCGCGCCCAGTTCGGCACGGATGGCTTCCCGGTTCTTCGCCTGGGTGAACACCTCCGGCCGGACAGGGTTGCCCACCACGATGGTCTTTTCGGGTGCGCCCAGCTTTTCCACGGCGGCGGGCACAGCGGCGAACACGATGTCCACATCCGGGGCCAGCAGCTTGTTGGTCACGCCGGGAAAGGCGTTCTGCTCATGCAGGGCGGTCTTGATGCCCTGTCTGGCGGCGCAGCGCACCACCGGGCCGGACACATAGCCGCCGCAGCCAATGACCAGGTCGGGCTGGATGTCCTTCATCATCTTTTTGGCCTTGGGGCCGGAGAGTGCCAGATTCCACAGGGTAATGATGTTCCGCTTGATATTGTTCAGGCTCAGCTTCCGCTGAAAGCCGGTGATCTCGATGTGATGGAAGGGATAGCCCGCCTGTGTGACCAGACGGTACTCCATGCCCTCCTTCCGGCCCGCAAAATGGATCTCGGCGGTGGGGTCGGCCTTTTTGATGGCTCCCGCAATGGCCAGAGCCGGGTTGATATGGCCGGCAGTGCCGCCGGCTGCAATGAGTACACGCATCTTGGTTCCTCCTTACTGTTCTGTCTGCGCTCTGCGCGCGGTATCCAGCACGATGGTCTTTGCCTTGCGCTGGCGCTCCCGCTCGGCGTGGGCTTCCTCCCGTTCCAGACGGGCCCGTTCGCCGTTGCGTCCGATATTGACCATAACGCCCATCTCGGCCAGCAGCAGGATCAGACTGGTGCCGCCGGAGGAGAAGAAGGGCAGCGAAATGCCGGTGTTGGGCAGGGTGTTGGTGACAACGGCGATGTTGCAGAACACCTGCCAGGCGATCTGCGCCATGATGCCGATGCCCACCAGCGTGCAGAACCGGTTTTCGGCATGGAAAGCGATCCAGAAGCCCTGCACCAGAAAGAGGACGAACAGCACGATGACGATCACCGCGCCGACAAAGCCCAGTTCCTCGCACACGACACTGAAGATAAAGTCGTTGGTGCTCTCCGGCAGCCAGAGCTGCTTTTCGATGCTGTTGCCAAGGCCCAGCCCCGTGGCACCGCCTGAGCCGATGGCGTACAGGCTCTGCTTGGTCTGGCTGGTCATCCGGTCAAGATCCTGCGTCCAGCCATCCAGTCGGCTCTGCAGGTAGTCGATGGAGTCCACGTGCTTCAGCAAAGTCTCCAGCAGGAACAGCGCAGCACCGGCACAGCCCCAGGTAATGATGCCGCCGCTGCCGCCCAGCAGCAGGATGGTGCCCACGATGGCTGTGGTCAGCAGGATGCCCGACATGTGGGGCTCCAGCACCAGCAGGATCAGGACAGGCACCAGCCACAGGATGGGCCGGATGAGTTCCACCACGATGCTGTGGTAGACCCACTTGCGCAGGGGCATCTCGCCGAATTTGACCTGCGGGGTCCTGGCGGCGATGTCTGCCGTGAGCAGGATCATCTCAAACTTTGCCACCTCGGAGGCCTGCAGGGTCAGGCCGCCGAAGCTGATCCACCGGCGGCAGCCGTTGATGGGGCTACTGAACAGCACCAGCACCAGCAGGATCAGGCAGATAACATAGCCCAGCTTGACCATTCTGCGCAGGAAGCGGTGGTCAAAATAGGAGAACAGGAACATCATCCCCAGGCCCAGCACCGTGCAGAGCAGCTGGGATTTGATGTAATGGAAGCTGTCCCCAAAGCGGAGATAGCCCGTGGTATAGCTTGCACTGAACAGCATGACCAGCCCGAACACCATGATGATGGCCAGGGTCGCCATCCAGTTGAGCAGGATGGGCGGCCAGGGGCCGGGGTCCCGCTGAAAGACGGAAAACGGCTCTGCTTTTTTTCTGCGGAGTGTTGCCAAACTGCACCCCTCCTTAACTGATTTTTGCCAGCTGAACGGTCAGCGCCACGCCCAGCATGGCAATGACGCAAAAGGTATAAAAGATCTGTTCCGCGCTCTGGCCCCGCAGCTCCAGCCAGCGGTGGAGCGGTGCCGAGCGGAACAGCTGCCTGCGGCCCCGGCTGGCCTTGCAGACCAGGATCTGCAGGGCCACCATGCCGCCCTCCAGCCAGAAGGGCAGGGCCAGCGGCAGGGTAAGGTCAGGCCAGCCGATGCACAGGGGCACGCACCCCAGCACCCCGGCCAGAAACAGGCTGCCCACGCTGCCCAGCCGCAGCTTTGCGGGTGGGAAGTTCCAGAGCAGGAAAGCCATCAGGGAACCGGCCAGTGCGGCGGGCAGAACGCCCAGCGGGAACCAGCCCAGCAGGGTCATCACCCCCATCAGGCCCAGCATGGCCGCAAAGGACGTGCCGCAGACGATGCCGTCCATGCCATCGGCAATGCGGGCACACTCGGCCAGTGCGACCAACAGCCCTTCCCACAGCAGCGGGGCGGCAATGCCCAGATCGACATAGCCCACGCCCGGCAGGGTGATCCCGGCTGCAAGGCAGCCCCTGGCCCCCAGCAGCACCAGCACCACGGCACCGGCAGCGGCTTCCAGCCCAAGGCGGGTGTGCCGCCGCAGGCCCAGCACGGAACGGCTGCGGATGCAGGCCAGATCCTCCAGCAGGCCCACGCCGCCAAAGAGCAGAGCTCCCAGCAGCGCTGTGAGCAGCCGGACCGAGAACAGGCTCTCGGCCCCCAGCAGCTCAGGCTGAGCCACACAGGCGGCAGTCCAGCCCACGCCCACAGCAGCCAGCACCCCCACCATCAGGCAGAGCCCGCCCATAGTGGGGGCCTGCGGCGGGCGCTCCGGCTCGGCATCCGGCGCTTCCTGCCTGGGTGATGGTGTCTGCCGGGCCTTGGGCTCATCCCAGCGTCCCTGGAACGCCCGCAGCAGCGGCACCATCAGATTCCCGAGCGCCGCCGTGAGGAAGAACCCCAGCGTTGAGGCGGCGATCAAGGCGAAACGAATCATAGCACGATGTTACTCCTTGTAAAAGATCTCCAGTACTTTTTCCAGTGCCATGCCGCGGCTGGCCTTGACCAGCAGGGCATCGCCGGGCTGCATTTTCTGCAGCAGGGTCTCGGCGGCCTGAGCGTAGGTGTCGGCATGGAGGGTGGGCAGCCCCTTGGCAGCAGCCACCACGGCAATGCGCCTGGCCTGCTCGCCATAGGTGACGAGGTAGTCCACCTTGTTTTCCACGGCCTGACGGCCCACCTCCTCGTGGGCGGCGCGGCTGATATCGCCCAGCTCCAGCATATCGCCCAGCAGAGCAAAGCGGCGCTTGCAGGGATACTCCCTGAACATGGCCAGCGCGGCCTTCATGCTGTCGGGGTTGGCGTTGTAGCAATCCTCAATGACATCCACGCCTCTGGCGTGCACCACCTTCTGGCGCATTCCGGTCTGCTCAAAGTCGGCCAGACCGGCAATGACCCGGCGGGCATTCAGCCCCAAGCGGGTGGCGGCGCAGTAGGCGGCCAGCGCGTTGGCCACATTATGCCGGCCCATGGCGGGGATCTTTACGAGGAAAGTCCCCTCCTCGTGATCCTCCAGCACAAAGCTCATGCCCTTTTCATCCTGCTGGATGGACAGGGCACAGACATCAGCGTTCTCATCGCCCAGACTGAACCAGACCGGGCGGACATGGTCGGGCAGGACGGCCTTGCGCAGGAAGGGGTCGTCCCCGTTCAGCACCAGCGGAGCACCCTCCGGCAGACCGGCGCAGATCTCCAGCTTTGCCTTGCAGATGTTCTCCTGACTGCCCAGGTTGCCGATGTGGGACACTCCGATGCAGGTGATGATGCCCACATCCGGGCGGGCGCACTTGCTCAGGCGCTCGATCTCTCCGGCGTGGCTCATTCCCATCTCCACCACGGCGTACTGGGTCTCTTTGCCGATGCGGAACATGGTGCGGGGCAGGCCCAGCTCATTGTTCTGGTTGCCCTCGGTCTTGATGGTACTGCCAAAGCCTGCAATAGCGGCGTAGGTCATCTGCTTGGTGGTGGTCTTGCCCACGCTGCCGGTCACGCCCACCACTTTGGGGTGGAACTGGCTGCGGTAGTTGGCCCCCAGCACCATCATGGCGTGGTAGCTGTCCGGGCAGATCACGCTCTTCTCCTCCGGCACGCCTTCCACGGGGTGGTTCAGCACCACGCAGAGCGCGCCGTTTTCCAGTGCCTTGGCGGCAAAATCATGGCCGTCGAATTTTTCGCCCGGAAACGCCACAAAGATGCACCCGGGGCAGACCTCACGGCTGTCGGTGGTCACCAGCGTGACCGGGGTCTCGCACTGGGCCAGCGCGTTGACGGCCAGACCCTCCAACAGGATGTTTGCTGCAATTGCTTCCATACTCTCATTCCCCTTTATCCACAGATCAGATGTACGATGGTTCCCCGCTGGACGCTGGAGCCGGGTGCCTCACTCTGGCTCTGGACCGTGCCGGAGCCTTCGACTGTGCAGTTGAGCCCTGCGGCGTTCAGCATCTGCCGGGCAAAGTCCGCGCTCTTGCCGGTCACGTCCGGCACCTCGGCGTGCTTGCCCTCATAGGTATCGGTATACAGATAAACGGTGGTGCCGTAGGGCACCTCTGCCCCCGCGCGGGGGTACTGGTAGGTAACAAGGGCGGCGGTCTGGTCGGATTCGCTCTCGGCCAGGTGATGCTTCAAGCCCTTGATGTTCAGCTGCACCTGCGCGTTGCTCCACTCCTTGCCCGTCAGGTTGGGCACCTTGACGGTGGTGCCGCTGCGGTCCACGCCGTCGGTGGCGATGCCCAGATAGGGCGCGATCTCGCTGATGATGTTGCCCACCACCGGAGCCGCCAGAATGGAGGAATAGTCGGTGCGGGCATTGTTGGGGTCGTCCAGCATGACATAGACCAGGATCTCCGGGTCGTTGGCGGGCAGGACAGCCGCAAAGGATGCCACCTTCTTGTAGTCGCCGTCGGCGCGGCGGTCCATGTTCAGCTGCTCGGAGGTGCCGGATTTGCCGCCGATGCGGTAACCTGCAACGTAGGCGTTGCCGCCGCCGCCCTGGGTGCCGTCGCCCACCTCAAACTCCATGATCTGGCGGATGGTCTCGCTGGCGCTCTCGCTGATGACCTGACGGCGGATGTTGGTGCCGATCTCCTGCACCACATTGCCGTTCTGGTCCGTGATCTTATCCACCACATGGGGGGTGACCAGATAGCCGCCGTTGACTGCCGCCGAGATGGCAGTGCACACCTGCAGCGGGGTCACGGCCATGGCCTGACCAAAGGCGGAGGAGGCCAGCTCCACCTCGCCCAGACGGCTCTTGCTGTAATACTGCATGAAGCTGGTCTCATTGGGCAGGTCCACACCGGTGCGCTCGGTAAAGCCAAAGGCATCAAAGTAATCATAGAACAGGCTGGAGCCCACACGCTGGCCCAGCTGGATGAAGTAGATGTTGCAGCTGTTGCGCAGGGCCTCGGCCAGATTCTGGGCCCCGTGCGACTTTCTGCCGGCGCAGTGGTAGGTCTGCTTTGCCACGCCGTAAGCACCGGAGCAGTTCAGGGTGGTGTAATAGGTCGCCTTGCCGCTGTCCACACCCATGGCGGCGGTGATGACCTTGAACACGCTTCCGGGGTAGTACAGCTCGGTGATGGTCTTGTTCTTCCACTGGATATCCCGGTAGGTGCCGGTGTAGTCGGCCTCCTCATCCACGATCTTCTGGCCGTTCTCGTCCCGCAGGTAGTTGCCGTTCTCGTCTTTTTTGTAGATGGTGTACAGCTCCGGCTCGGCCTGCACCTGCTCCGTCAGGTAGGCCAGATTGGCGCTGAAATCCTGCGGGTCATTGGGGTCAAAGTCCGGCTTGGAGGCCATGGCAAGGATGGCACCGGTCTTGACGTTCATCACAATGGCACAGCCGCGGTTCTCAACGGTGTTGGCCGCCACGGCCTCGTTCAGGTAGCGCTCCACCACCTCCTGAATGTTCACGTCCAGCGAGAGCACCAGATTGGAGCCGTCCTTGGCGGCGTAGGTGGTGGCGTTTTCATCGGCAATGGCGTTGCCGTAGGCGTTGCGCAGGGTGATGGTGCGGCCATTCACACCGGCCAGCGTGGACTCATAGGAGTTTTCCAGACCGTACACGCCCTGACCATCCGCATTGCAGAAGCCCAGCACGGCGGCGGCAAAGCGGCCGTAGGGGTAATCCCGCTGGAAGCCCTTGGAGGCCGACACCGACACCCGCCCCTTGCGGACAGTGGGGGTGCCGTCGTCGCTCTCCTGCTGGCCCAGACCCAGCTTGGCCAGGATCTTTTCCAGCGCACCGGCGGATTTTCCGCTCTTGCTGTGGGCCTTGTTGTAGGTCTTGACGTATTCCTCAATGGAGAGCTTGATGGCGTTGTTGACCTTGGTGGCCAGCACCTGATAGGAGCTTTCGTTTTGGGAGAGGGCATCACAGACCGCCTGATACTGTGTCTGGTACTCTGCCGAAGCGGTGTCCACGCTGTCCAGACTCTCGCCGTCGCCCGAAAGCAGGCGCAGGGTGATCTGGGTGCAGACCTCCTTCATGGCGGCCTCATCGATGGTGCGGGTCTCCGCCTTGGTGTCCTGATCGGTGGTGGTGGTATACAGGGCCGTGCTGTAGGAGGGGTCGGCCCAGATGGTCCAGACCACGCTGGTGGAAGCCAGCGTGATGCCGCTGGTGTCGTAGATCTCACCGCGGGTGGCCTGAATGGTGCTGTCCAGCAGCTGCTGCTCGGCGGCGTACTGGCGGTAGGTGGCACCGTCGCGGATCTGGATCTTGTACAGGCTGTAGATCACGGTCAGCGCGGCGGCCACCACAAGAAGCACGGCGGCACCAAAGCTGATATGACGCAGCCGGGCACTGAGCCGTGCGTGGGGGTCCGCACTGCGGCGGCGGGCACTGTTCTTTTTGGGATTGGAGGATGGTGTTTGCATTGCGTACTCCCGAAGAAAACCGAAAAAGCGTGCGCTGCCGCACGCTTTTCGTTGTTTGGTTTATTTTGCCGTTCTGACAGAGGCAAGAATGGTCATTGCCCCATCGTGGAGCAGATCCGACCACTGCCGCACAGCGGATGCCTTGCGCACCAGAACGCTGCCCTCATCCAGCCGGATGTAGGTGATCTGGCTCTGGTCGATCTTCATCAGCCCCAGGCGGGTGGCGGTCTCCTCAACACTTGTGATGTTGGTGCGGCTGTTCAGGGCACTGTTGTAGTATGTATACTGGCTCTGCTCGCTCACAAGCTCTGCCTTGGCGCTCTGGATCTGAGAATTCAGCTCCACCAGCTGTGCCTCGCTCCACAGCAGACTGATGGCAAAGCCCACCAGCAGTGCTGCCGCCACCAGATTCATGGCGTTATGTACGGCGGCCTGCAGCGGGTTCAACCGCCGCTTGCCGCCCTTTGCTACCCGCAGGTTTGCTTTGCGCTGCGGCTGCGGTGCCCTGCGGCGGCGCACCGCATTACGATCATATGCTGGCTGACCCATGGTTTCTCTCCTCCTCACAATGCCGGTGCTTCCGGCATCTCAGCATTTTTCCAGCACACGCAGGTGGGCGGAACGGCTGCGCCGGTTCTCCTCCAGCTCCTGCGTATCAGCTTCAATGGGTTTGCGGGTGATAAGCTTTGCCTTTGCCTTGCCGCCGCATACACACACCGGAAACTCCGGCGGGCAGGTACAGGCTGTGGACCAGCGGCGGAATTTGTTCTTGACCAGCCGGTCCTCCAGAGAGTGGAAAGTGATCACGCACAACCGGCCGCCCGGTGCAAGGTGATCGAAAATGGTATCCAAGCCCTCCTCCAGCGCATCCAACTCGTGGTTCACTGCAATGCGCAGTGCCTGAAAGGTGCGGCGGGAGGGGTTCTTGTTCTTGCGGCGCTCTGCCGGGGGCATGGCGCTTGCTACGATATCTGCCAGCTGCAGGGTGGTCAGGATGGGAGCAGTTTCCCGCGCCTCCACGATCTTTCCCGCGATCTGCCACGCATAGGGTTCCTCGCCGTAATCCCGCAGGATGCGGGCCAGTTCCTCGCGGCTTTCGGTGTTCACAAGGTCTGCGGCGGTCTCGCCCTGCTGGCTCATGCGCATATCCAGCGGCGCGTCTGCCCGGTAGGAAAAGCCCCGGGCGGCATCGTCCAGCTGGTGGCTGGAAACGCCAAGATCCAGCAGTGCGCCGTTGATTTTTTCAATGCCCAGCTGTTCCAGCGCCTGTCCCGCATAACGGAAATTGATCTGTACCACGGTAGCAGGCAGCCCGGCAAGGCGGGAGCGCGCGGTCTGCACCGCGTCCGGGTCCTGATCCAGCGAGATGAGCCTGCCG
>ERZ834433.2594-NODE-2594-length-10754-cov-33.838677_pt1 | contig 10754 bp, 9 predicted proteins | sample MGYA00519948_ERZ834433 | MGnify/ENA primary metagenome ERZ834433 (study PRJEB31850, sample SAMEA3708752) | human gut metagenome | biome: human gut; feature: human-associated habitat; material: faeces | place: China | collected 2014 ...
AAAATGAGAAGATTCCGGGAACAAGGAATGAATATCATATCGTAAAACAAAAGGATTACTTGCTAAGTGATGGAGTCCATGAGGCAATTATATCAGAAGAAATGTGGAACCAGGCACACAGAAAGCGGCAGGAGACAGGTGTTTTACAGGTAAAAACACATAGTCTTGAGCATGAACATATTTTATCAGGGATTATTAAGTGCCCTGTATGTGGAAGCGGTATGTATGGCAATGTGAATCGTAAGAAGCATCCGGACGGAGGCTATTACAAGGATTATTTCTATTATGCCTGCAAACACAGGAAGCTTGTGGACGGACACCGCTGTACTTATAAAAGACAGTGGAATGAGGACAGAATCAATGCGGCAGTTGAGGAAATTATCCGTAAATTTGTAAAGAACCCAAAGTTTGAGCAGGAAATCCGTAAGCAGATAGGAAGCAGCATTGATACTTCGGAGCTTGACAAGGAATATGATGGATTAAAAGATAGACTGAGCCAGACAACCGGGGCAAAAAACAGGCTTGCTGACCAGATGGATCATTTATCTGTATCCGATAAGAATTATGACAAAAAATATAATGACATGCAGGAACGTTTGGACAAGCTATATGATGAAATCACTGATATTGAGGATGCCATGGAAGAAGTCGAAACAAGACTATATAATATCAGGCAGGACAAAATCTCAGAAGATAATGTTTACCAGTTCCTTTTATTCTTTGATAAGCTGTATGATAAATTTACAGATCTGGAAAAGAAGACATTTTTGAAGAGCTTCCTGTCTGATGTGTTTATCTATGAGGAAGAGCAAAAGGATGGCAGAATATTAAAAGGTCTCCGGTTTAAATTTCCTATATATATGAATGGCAGAAATGTATTAGGCGTGGATTGGGACAACGAGAGTATAGATGAGACAGTAGCATTGATGTCAAAGAAAAAATAAGATCAGCCCGAAACCCACTGATAAACAGCGGTTTTCTCGCTTTTATGAAATTTTCAGAACTGCCAAAATCGGGTTAGAAAATAGCACATAGGGAAGTTATCCAAGGCGTTTTTTACAGGGTTGTGTGTCGCGATTAAATAATCGGGCAGGTTGCGGCTCGTGATTAGATATAGGGTAGGGGATGGATGTTGGGGAACAACTCAGAATTTATGGAGAGGCACATGGATTATATCAGAGACAGGATAAGTAATATTCCCTTCAGCTTACATGATAGTCGGATAATTCAGATTGAAATTAATGAAACAACACTAACTTTGAGGTTAGATCGGATATTTCAATATGCTGGCGATGAAGAAAAATGGTATCAGGGAATCATTGAGTTTACAAAGGCTGATATAGAAGAGTGCGACATCATGCTGTTTAACAGGCCGTATGGATATGATGGAGAGAAATCCTTCACCGGGGAATCAATATCTCTTGCTGAGTTTAACGCAAAATATCCGGATGCAGTCTTTGAAATCGTTACAGAAGGATACTCTGGATATGACACAATATTCCAGGGCTGGATATGGCAAGGGGAGAATGACCCGATCTTTGGAATTATGCGTATATGGAATACGGGAGATATGATCTATCGGTTTTAACAAAATCCAGTTTGTCTATAAAAAAACAGAGCAGGCACTCCAGATGGGGCGCCTGCTTTTTATTCGTTGATGGTGATCTGCAGACCGGACTTGAACTCGATCATGGCTCTATCCTGGTAGATAATGATCTGGCGGATGAGCTTTCGCACCATGCGCTCGTCGAACTCGGCGATGTCAGTCTGCTGATCTTTCAGGAAATCCTGCAGCTCGGTGATTCTTTTCTGCAGGTCTTTTTGGATTCTGGCTGAGGCATCGGCCTTTTCCTTTTCTTTCCGCAGTCGGAAGATCTCATTGGCGATGGCATCGTAGTCTTCTTTACCGTTTGCTTTCTTGATGAGCTCCGTCTGCAGTTCATCGAGCCTGGCCTGGATGCCTTCCGCGCTGGATGGATCGGATTCGCGGATGGCTTTCACCATGTTTTCCTGGAGCTGATGCAGGAATTCGTCTTTTCCGGTAAGGATCTGATTGAAGGCTCTTATGGTGATGTCCTTTAGCCAATCTTCCTTGATGGTACGGTTTGTGCAGACTTTGACTGCGGAAGATGGATCCAGACGGCTGATGCAGCGCCAAACGATGGATGTCCTTCCATGGATGTACCAGTGGACTCTTCGGTAAAGATCGCCACATTCTCCGCAGACGACAATCTGGGAAAAGCAGTTGTTGCCGGAGTAGGTCCGCTTTTTACCGGAAGGGGAGCGGTGGACGTTCCTCCTTCGGACGAGCTCTTCCTGGACCTGCATGAAAAGTTCTTTAGGAATAATCGCTTCATGGTCGTCCTCGACATAGTACTGAGGAAGAACGCCAGTGTTCTTGACTCGCTTCTTGGTCAGGAAGTCCGTGGTGACGGTTTTCTGAAGAAGGGCGTCTCCCATATACTTTTCGTTTCTTAGAATCTTGTTGATCGTGGAATCGTACCATTTGGTATTGCCTGCTCCAGTGAGAATGCCGTCCTGCTCAAGATGCAGCGCGATGCTTTTCATGGAGTAGCCTTCGAGATACTCCCGATAGATCCGACGCACCACCTCGGCCTGCTTGGGATCAATGACAAGGTTTCCATTTTCGTCTTTGGTATATCCTAGGAAGCGGTTGAGGTTGACCTGGACTTTTCCCTGTTGGTAACGGTACTGGATGCCGAGTTTTACGTTCTGGGAGAGGGACTGGGATTCCTGCTGCGCAAGGCTGGCCATGATCGTGATCAGAACTTCTCCCTTGGCGTCCATCGTGTTGATGTTCTCCTTTTCAAACCAGACGGCGATGTTCTTTTCCTTCAGCTGCCGGATGTATTTGAGGCAGTCTAAGGTGTTACGCGCAAAGCGGCTGATGGATTTTGTAATGACTAGCTTGTGTGCATAGTTTTGCTGGAATGACCGTTTCTGCTGTTGCTTGTTTCTTTGTTACGATAATCATACTTGGAATATCCTAATTCTTCATCCAGTTCCTCATCCAAAGCACCTTCCAGAAGAACAGACATCATGTCACGCATGATACTGTTTACATCGGTGCCGTCTTTGATGCTGATATCATTATTCTTCAGATAATCACGCATCATTTCTCGCATTGCTGCTTTTTGTGGGCTGTCTTTTCTTCTTGCCATAAAAATAACCTCCAAACTGAGTAATTTTATCTTACATCAGTTTGGAGGTTTACACAAACTTTGGGATGCTCCCTGTTAGTTGTGTTTCCCGTTCTCTTGTTTCCAGATAAGGATCAGCCTGTGTGCGGTAGTAGCGGTCAAAATAATCTACCAGTGCAAGAGAGATTACCTGACTGTAAGATTTAAAATCCTGTCTGTCCATTGTCTGTAAATATTCCCAGGCTCTCCGCTGCTGTTCTTTGCCCAGATTAAAGCGCAGGTTGGTGTTGCGGATATTGTTCTGCATGGTTTATCCCCTCCTTTTCAGACTCATATAAGCCAGAGATTCGTAACCTTTGGCGGTGGCGCAGATGTCATCAATGATGGTGACTCGTGATTTGTCATACGTTCCGAAGTTACGAATCAGGCATCCACCACCGCCAATCACATACAGGCGCATCAGGTCAGGATTGTATTCATATTTGCGGAGCGTGGAAAAAAGTTCTGCCACATACTGTCTGGCAATAGAACTGATACAATCCAGATATGGTGCTGAAATGTCAGCGGTTCCAAACCGCAGAATCTGTTCTACTGTGGATTCTTCAATTTTCACTCCGAATTTGTCCAGAACAGCGTTCTTTGCGGCAATCATGCATTGGTTTACACCAAGTTTTTCTGTCCAGCATCGGCTCTCCTGCGCTTTCTTATTGTTGATATACAGAATGTTCATGGTTCCGTTTCCGATATCTGCAAGGAGATTGGTTCCCTTGAAATCTCTAAGTTGGTTTACAATAGCCGGATACCCCTGTGGGTAAAGGCTGCATCCCACAAAGTGGAGATGATACTCTTTGCCGTTAAAAAGGTAACGGACTTCTGGATTCTGGAGCAGATAGGAACGAAAAGCTTCTCTTTGAGTTCTGATCCATGTCAGAGGAAGTCCGGCAGCCAGATGAACATCTGCTTCACGGATGGAAAAGACATTTAGTTCCCTTGCAATAGCCATTAGCGTCAGAAGATAATATTCTTCGTCCATAGCTTTATCCGGGATAAATTCTTTGTGTCCTTCGCCAATCCGGTAGTAAATGCCGTTATATTCCAGAATATTCCCGGTGAAGATTGGTTCGATTTCATAGGCTTTGATTCCGGTTGGTGTGACGGTGTTTGCTGTTTTCATATTGCCATAGCCATGATCTACAGCGATGATTTTTGTGTTTCTGAGTTCTCGCATAAAAAATACCTCCGTTTTCGTATTGATTGATTCAGCAGGTCGTACCGGTGTGGTACTGCTCTGCTGTGAGATAAGCATACGAAGATCGGAGGAAAAAGGCATTGAGGGGAAATTGAGCAGGAATTGAGAAAAAAGATATATTGTGCTTACGTTCTTCATGTACTCTTGTTGTGATTTCATTGTTTTTTATCGTATAATATGGATACTGGAGGTGGTTTGGATGAAATACAAGATTTTAGTTGTCGATGATGATAAAGAATTGGTGAAAATGCTTTGTAGCTATTTTAATATGAAACAATATGAAACCATTACGGCTACAGATGGAATGGAAGCATTAAATAAAATAAAAATGAAACCGGATATTATTTTATTGGATATCAACATGCCACGCATGGATGGGATTGAAGTATGTCGTCTGATACGCAGTAAAGTGTTATGTCCAATTTTATTTCTGACAGCAAGAGTTGACGAAGATGATAAAATTAATGGGTTGCTTTCAGGTGGGGATGATTATATTACGAAACCATTTAGTCTTCGGGAGTTGGAAGCAAGGATTGTCACAAACATAAAGAGAGAAGAAAGGCATCAACAAAAAACGGAATACCGTTTCATGGATGAAATGCTGATTGATTATTCTGAAAAAATAGTAGCTATAGCTGGACACAGGATGGAGTTCACAAAAATTGAATATCAGATTATTGAATTCTTATCCATGCATCCAGGGCAGGTGTTTGATAAAGAACGTATATATGCACAAGTCTGTGGATATGATGCGGAAGGGGACAGTAGAACGATAACGGAATTAGTACGGCGTATAAGGAAAAAAATAGCGGATTATTCAGAAAAAGAATACATAGAAACTGTATGGGGGATTGGATACCGATGGAAAAAATAAGAAACTTGTCACTGAAAAAAACAATTCTGCTTTATTTTGTGATCAGCTTAACGGCAGCATTTCTGTTATCTGGATTTACAGTTCATTTTGCAGGAAATATGCAGAATAAAATATGGGAAAAATATATTTATTATGCAGATTATACGGACGCGTTTCAGCAATATGGAAAGAAATACGAGATTGAGATATCAAGACCTAATCAATCGCAGATGAATCGTTTGGACTATCATCTTTCGGAAATGTGTGACTTTATGGAAACATATTCGGTACTGATTTTTTCGATTGTTGGGAGTGTTGTTGCGGTATTCTTTTTTTATAAAAATAAGTTAAAGACACCTCTACAGGAACTAAAAGATGCCTCACAAATGATTGCAGATAATGAACTGGATTTTCATGTGTCCTATGAAAATAAAGATGAGATGGGAACTTTGTGTAAAGAATTTGAAATGATGCGAAGTGATTTAGCAGATAACAACAGAAAGATGTGGCGAATGATTGATGACGAGAAGGCTTTGCGGAATGCAATTGCACATGATATACGTTCTCCACTTTCTATATTGCGTGGGTATCAGGAAATGCTCTTAGAGTTTGTTTCTGCTGAGAGTATAAAAACAGAGGATGTTATTGATATCTTACAAACAGGCATGTATCAGATTGACCGTATAGAGCATTTCACGGAAAACATGAGAAAAATGTCCCATTTAGAACAGAGGGAACTGCAATGCTCAGAGATAGAATTATCGGAACTGGTAAAAAAGATTGAGGCAGAAGCTGCCATGCTGTCCAAGAAGGAAAGTAAATTATGTAAGGTAGAAAGAGTGCAGGAACAAAACATTGTGAAAGTGGATGAGGAACTTGTCATGGAAGTGACAGACAACTTACTGGAAAATGCGATTCGATATGCACAAAAAAGTATTGCTTTGCAGATAAAGAAAAAGGAGGGTTTTCTTATAATTTCTGTTGAAGATGATGGAATAGGATTTGTGGATACTGAGGAAAAAGTAACAGAACCATTTTATCATAAGAATCCACAAGATGATTTAAAGCATTTTGGCCTTGGCATGTATATTTCTCGTATTTTCTGTGAAAAGCATGGAGGAAATTTGAAAATATATAATGCCAGACAAGGCGGTGCTCATGTAGAAGCTCTTTTCAAAGCTGAATAAAAATACGTTATAAGGCTGAAATCACAAATAAAGTGGTTTTAGTCTTTTTTGTTGTGAATTTATTGAGAATTGATTTGTATGATGTTGTTAAAGAAATAAAGAAAGGAAGAGATACAATGAAAACAATCATAAAAAGAAGTATACTTGATTATTTAAAGAACCCTGTTTTGTGGATTGGCTTGATTATTATAGTTGCCAGTATGTATCAATGTCTGTCATCGTATTTGCAAATTCATTATGTCAAACAGAATGAACAGATCACACAAAATGACGTAGCATTGGAAGATGCTGATGTCATGGATGGGTACATTCCCACATCTGATGATAAAGAAAGAAGAAGGGAGTGGGAAGATACGATCAAAGAGACGTTAATGGACACCTCCCAAAATGGTTTTGGATTTAGCAGGCAGGAAGCAGATCATGTAATGAAAGAAATTCAGAATATGGATGTAAAGACTGCTTCTGAGTTTTTGGAATCCCAATATGGCTATTATAATGCAATATATGCTTATGAGGACCTTGAAATTCATAAGGGGACAGCAGAAGAAATCAATCATTATATCGAGCGGAAATTATCCGAACATTCTTTTTCCTGGTACTTTGCCAAAAAATTTACGGATTTTGCAGGATTGCATATGGCCTTTTTTGCAACAGTCTTGCTATCATTTTTATTTATTCAGGATACACGAAAAAGTACCTATGAATTATTACATACAAAGCCTGTTACGGCAATCCAATATATATGTGGGAAAGTAATAAGCGGATTCGTTAGTATGTTGGGCGTATTAGTTATGTTGAATGTTATATTCTTTATGCTGTGTTTGAAAACATCTTTAGAATCAGGCTTTCCGGTAACACCAATTGATTTTTGCGTGAATTCTCTGATCTATATTGTGCCGAATCTTTTGATGATATGTTGTGTCTATACAATTACAGCATTAATATTTAAAAATCCGCTTCCGGCAGCACCAGTTTTGTTTTTACACATTATATATTCAAATATGCTGACCGAGAAGAATGATATTTATTATATGAGACCGTTCTCTATTATGGTGCGATTTCCTGGCAGGTTTTTTGAAACACATGCAGCCAAAATGTCAAATATAAATCAGATTATGCTTGTGATCGCATCTGTTATATTAGTATGTATTTCTGTCATAATCTGGAAAAGGAGGAGGGTTCATTGAAAACGGAATTAAAAAACTGCCTGTCATTATATAAGATTTTTTATTCATGTGCATTTATACTGATATTGTGTGTTATTCATCCGATTATATACTATGAAGAAATCGGTTCAGCAATTCAGTCTCCAATAGCATTTTTAACAATTATTTTTTGTAGTGACACATATTTGATGGAAGTAAAAAGTAAACGTGCCGATGTATTTCATTTGTATGATCAAAAAAAGCAGTTAAAAGTAATATCGCAGAGAGTGGGCGTTCAAATATTATATTTATTAATACTTTCTTGTGTTGGATATGTTTTGTTTTTCTGGCAAAAACCGGGCAGTGTAAACGAAGGCATTTCGGGTATTCAGATATTTCTTTTATATTTCATTGCAATGTTTGGAACTATCTGGCTTTGGAGTATATGCTCTGTGATTTTGTGTACATTGCTTCGAAATATGTGGGCAGGTATTGGATGTTTATTTGGAATTGTCATTGGACTTATATCAAAAGCGGGAAGTTCATTTTTCGGAAATCTGGGATTGTTTTCTTTCAGCTTTTGTGAACCTACTCAATTAATGTCCGAGAGTTGGATTTATGGAACGCTTGTGTCTTTTATAGCGGGGCTGTTTTTATTTGCAGTATTACAAATGGCTTTAAAGAAAAGAGGATAGATTATGAGTATTAGAATAAATGATTTAACAGTTAGATTTAAAAATGGTGTAGTTGCAGTAAATAAGGCATCTCTTGAAATACCTAAGGGAATTTACGGACTTTTGGGTGAGAATGGTGCTGGAAAAACCACTTTGATGAGAGTGCTTACAACTGTTTTAAAACAAACGGAAGGAATGGTTTCCCTTGATGGAATTCTGTATAACGAGGGAAATTATGAGAAAATACAGAAAAAGATTGGTTATCTTCCACAGGAAATCGACTTATATCCGAATCTTACGGTGAAAGAATGTCTTGTATATATGGGGCGACTGTCAGGAGTAGCCAGAAATGACCTCGAACAAAGAATTACCTATTATCTGGAAAAGACTTCTCTTACAGAGCATCAGAATAAAAAAATGCGGCAATTATCTGGTGGTATGAAGAGACGTGTCGGACTCATACAGGCACTTCTTAATAATCCGGATTTTTTGATTATTGATGAACCAACAACTGGGTTAGATCCGGAAGAAAGAATCAGGATCCGCAATCTTCTGGTTGATTTTTCAAAGGATAGAACTGTGCTGTTTTCCACTCATGTAGTAGAAGATTTAGCAGCAACCTGTACACAGCTTGCCATTATGAAAAAAGGGAATTTTTTATATTCCGGAAGCGTGAGTGGATTGTTGGAAAATGCAAAGGGCTGTGTTTGGAATTGTACGGTACAAAATGCAGAAGAAGCCCGTTTGTTAGAAGCCAATTATTCTATATCATCTAAGCAGTATGTAGAAAATGGAATTCATATGAAAGTATTAAGCAAAGGAAAGCCAAATGAGAATTGTGTCCCGGATAATGATATCACTTTGGAAGATGCATATATTTATTTGACGAATAGTTGAATATAACGGCGGGCGTTGCCCGCCGTAAATTATGCTTATTTTGTTAAAAGACCGGATAGATTTTTTCCAATGCAAAATCCAATCTGTGGATATAACTCCTGAATCTCCCGATATTTTGCTTCAATCATTTCAGGCTCATCAGCCCAGATCTTTTCATATATTTTGAAAGCTTTTTTAAAATGTGTTTTGGCGTGTGAAAGATTGGCGGTCATCAGATAAATGGTTGCAAGGGTTTCCTGTACTTTGGCATAATCCAGACAGTCATCGGAATGGCATTCCTTGATGATGCCGGATAATTTTTGCAATTCGGAGATTCCTCTTTCGGGTTCCTGCTGTTCTGTCAGGAACATTGCATAATTGGCAATCTGAGGTATGCTGTCATTTATATGAAGCAGGTTAAATTGGTCAAGCAGTGAGATACTTTTTTCCATGTGTTCTCTTGCAAGATCGGGATGACCGTTCATGCGGTAAAGTCCACCGAGATTGGCATGAAGGTTGGAAACAAGGCGAGCATTGTCAGCAGTGATATTTTCTATCTGGGCAAGTGCATCCTTTTCCAGTTTTATTGCTTTTTCTGGCTTGATTTCAAGAGTAGCCTGAAAATCCAGTAACAATGCCCGGTCAGAATCGGTGCCAATGTCTTTAGGCTTCAAAAAATTTTTTAATTCCTGAATGATTTCTTTCATACCTTTCTGGTAATTATAATTATCCATATATGGAAAAACATTTTCCAGAAAAAGTAGATATTTTGGTATATCATCTTTTTCAATCAATTCTATGATGTTTCCTGCTGTCTGAAACAGCTTCTTGTAATAATCGACTTCGATTCCATGCATTAAACATATTTTCTGTAAAGAATCCAGTAATATGTGACAGCTACTTACAGATGGTTTTGTCTCTGAAAGGGCAATTTCCTTAATCATAGGATGCAGGGAGATCGTGTGACGTGTAGTTGTCTGCACAAAACCAGTTTCAATCAAGTCGTTAATTTCATTTAAGGTAGGCAGTTCCAGCCATTTGGCGAATATGCGGGCAGAAATACCAGTGTAAGGAAGAAAACACAAATTGCACATGATATCCTGCTGTTTTCGGGATAAAGCATATAGTGAAAATAGAGTATGGATATGACTATAATAAGTGGCTTTACTGCTTTGACCATCCTTGATTATCTTAATTTTATCTTCATTATCGAGAGATGCTCTTTCTTCCTGAAGTCTTGCTAATAACTGACCTGGAGTTGAAATTCCATTTTCCAAAAGTTTTGCAGCCAGTTCTACAGCAAAAGTATGATAGTGTACGGTCTCTATGATTTTTTCGACGGTCGAACGATACTTGTCTGCTTCTGAATAAAATGCAGATGTCAGTTGGAAAAGAATGTTTATATCCTTTATTTCTTTTAATTGAAAAGTACAGTATTCATTCAGATTACTTCTGGTCGTAAATAAAATCTGACAGCGGTATTTTAATACTACTGACAGAAAACTGTCCTGTGTAGCTGTGACATTAAAATTATCTATGATAAGCAGAGTATCGGATTTCAGGGAACGCAGAAAACGGTTATGTCTTTGAAACCGTTCCTGTTCAGTGC
>ERZ834433.2600-NODE-2600-length-10737-cov-3.625538_pt1 | contig 10737 bp, 10 predicted proteins | sample MGYA00519948_ERZ834433 | MGnify/ENA primary metagenome ERZ834433 (study PRJEB31850, sample SAMEA3708752) | human gut metagenome | biome: human gut; feature: human-associated habitat; material: faeces | place: China | collected 2014 ...
GGAAAGCGCGCGGGCCGGGCATGCCCGGCCCCTACGGGGTGGCGGAAGGGTGAGCGGGTGCTTGTCGGGGGTATCATTGGGCCTCTAACAGCTGTTCGCGCATCCATTTCAGGATGCGGCGCTCGCGGCGGGAGATCTGGACCTGGGTCGTGCCGAGGACGCGGGCGGTCTCGCTCTGGGTGCGGCCCGCGAAAAAGCGCAGACGGATGAGCTGGCGGTCACCGCTGTCCAGCCTGTCCATCACCTCGGCCAGACCGATGCGGTCCGAGAGTGCTTCCTCCGGGGACTCCACCGGCACGTCAAACTCTCGCAGGCCGTCCTCGTCGTCCACGGGCGTCAGGCTCAGGGTCGGCAGGGCCGCGCGGATAGCCAGTGCAATCTGCTCCGGGGTCGTGCCCAGCGTCTCGGCCAGCTCGGTCACGCCGGGCTCCTGGCCGGTGCGCTTGAGGCAGCGCTCACGCTCGGCATTGATCTTAAGGCTCAGCTCCTTTAACGAACGGCTGACCTTGACCGTGCCGCCATCCCGGAACAGCTTTTTGATCTCGCCCAGGATGACCGGCACGGCATAGGTGGAAAAGCAGACGCCGCGCCCGGTATCAAACCCATCGCAGGCCTTCACAAGGCCCAGACAGCCCGCGGCGTAGAGTTCCTCATACTCGATGCCCCGCCCCTTGAACCGCCCGGCGCAGGCGTGGACAAGGCCGAGGTTTCTCTCAATAAATTCTTCGCGCGGCAGCTGGTGCATATCCGTGGGCATGACTGTCCCCTCCTCTTATATATGTAGGGGTTCACGCGCGGGCATCCAGCCGCTTGGTCAGGGTCACGCGGGTGCCGCGGCCCGGCGTGGATGAGACCTTGACCTTGTCCATGAAGCTCTGCATGACGGCAAAGCCCAGACCCGCGCGCTCCTCGGCGTCGCCGGTGGTGAACATCGGCTCCATCGCCTTCGCAATATCCGGGATGCCGACGCCGCGGTCCGTGATGGTAATACGCACAATGCCGCCCTCATAGATGGCCGCCGTCATTGTGATGGGGCCGATCTTGTCCGGGTAGGCGTGGACGATGCAGTTGGTCACGGCCTCGGAGACAGCGGTTTTCATATCGGCGAGCTGGGGCACTGTGGGATCAAGCTGCACAAGAAACGCGGCCAGCGCCGCGCGGGCGAAGCCCTCGTTGACGGAGCGGCCCGCAAACGTAATTTTTACCTGATTGAGCATCTTCATCGGTGTTCACCTCCGTTCAGGCGTAGGTTATGTGGGCCAGGTCGAGCATCCGCCGCACGGCGCGCGGCGGGTTCTGGACGGTCAGCCGTCCGCCCAGTGCGCTTACGTGGCGTCCGCGGCCCAAAATCAGGCCGACGCCCGAGGAATCCATGAAGGTGACGCCCGAGAAGTCGAGCGTCAGCAGCTCAGGCAGGCGGTCATCGACCTGGGCATCGATCTCCCGCCGCAGTGTCTGGGCGGCGTGGTGGTCGATCTCGCCGCTCAAATAGGCGGCCAGTGTGCCGCTGCCGGGCACGAAGGTTACTTTGGCCATAGGGTTGTCCTCTTTTTTCATTTATAAGGGTATACAGGGTAGTGTTGGGAAGGTTGCGGGCCGGGCATGCCCGGCCCCTACGGGGAGAGTTAAAAATCAACGGGTAATTTTCGGGAGGTTGCGGAGGGGGTGTTGAGACAAAATAAAAAGCCCGTATCGTTATGATACAGGCTTACGGGTGCGTATTTTGTTGAAATGGCGATGGTCGGTTATTTTTCTGCTTCTTTGAGAAGCAGCGGGCGGGCCTCGGCGGCAAGGTAGAGCGAACCGCAGACAACAACGCCCGCGAGGTTGTTCTCGTCGGCGTAGTCCACGGCCTTGCGGATGGCATCAGCCACACTGTCGGCGGCCTCGGCGTCGGTGTGGAAGCGTGCCTCCTTCTGCAATTCCTCGGCGCTCAATGCGCGGGGGCAGTTGGGCGTGACGGTGTAGATCTTCGCAAAGCAGGGGGCCAGATCGGACAGCATATCCTTATAGTCCTTGTCGGCCAGCACGCCCAGCACACCGACGAGGTTTTCCTCAAAGTCGGCGCGGGTCAGGGTCGCGGCCAGCATTTTAGCGCCATCCGGGTTGTGGCAGCCGTCGAGCAGCAGCAGCGGATGGCGGCGCAGCACCTCGATGCGGGCGGGCATCCGGGCATCGGCAAGGCCCTGCAGAATGGCGTCGTCCGAAATATCATAGCCGAACTCGCGCCAGAGAGCCAGCGCGATCTCGACAGCCATGGCGGCGTGGTTAGCCTGGTGCGTGCCGGGCAGGCTCAGTGCGGCGCGATAGCCGCCGTAGTCGATGCGGTTTTCCAGCCGCTTGCCGCGCAGCAGCGTCAAATCGTCCTTATCGGGCGTGATGATGCTCGTGTGCGCCTCGGCAGCGGCGGTCAGGATCGGCCCCATAGCCTCCGCAGGCTGGTCGGGATAGTTGACGACGACGGTTCCTTCTTTTATAATACCAGCCTTCTCGGCGGCAATTTTATCAAGGGTATCTCCCAGGACTTCCATGTGGTCATAGCCGATCTTTGTGATGGCCGCCACGAGCTTGTGGGGCACGACATTCGTTGCGTCGCAGCGCCCGCCAAGGCCGGTCTCCAACACGACCAGGTCACACTTTTCGCGGGCAAACCAGAGGAACGCCAGCGCAGTGACGGCCTCAAACTCCACAGGCTTCTCGCCGCCCTCGGCCTCGATGGCGTCAATCGCGTCGAGCACCTTCTCCGTCAGGTTTGCCAGCGTGCGGGGCGGGATCATCTCGCCGTCGATCTGGAACCGCTCACGGAAGTCCACCACATACGGGCTGATGGTCAGACCGGTCTTGTAGCCCGCTGCCGTCAGGATGGAGGACGTCATGGCCGCAAGGCTGCCCTTGCCGTTCGTGCCCGCAATGTGGATGCACTGCAGCTCCTTTTCGGGGTTTCCCAGATGGTCGCACAGGTTCTGCATCCGGGCCAGACCGGGTGCGCCCTGCCCCATGCGCGGCAGGGCGTGCAGGGCTTCAATTGCCTGTTGGGTCGTCATTCTTCGTCCTCCTCATAGTTATCCTCGTCAGGTTCAGGGCGGTTCAGCTGTGCCTCGTGGGCACGGTGGGCGGCGCGGCGGGCCAGCCGCTCATGCTCACGGCGGCGCAGCTCCGCGCTCTCGGCGCGCAGAGCGCGGTTCTCCTGCTTGACGCGGATGAATGCGGTAACGCCGCGCACGATCAGCAGGATGATGAGTGCAAACAGCAGTCCCGCCACGACGCCGGACATATCGATCCAGACATCCACCACCGACGAGGTGCGGTTGGGGCTGTGCAGCTGGATGGTCTCATCCATCAGCGCCGTTGTCATGCCGCCCAGCAGCGGCCAGCTCATGTGGCGCACAAAATGCTTTGTGTACACGCGGATGCAGAGCATCAGCAGAAAGCCCTCCAGCGCAAACTCCGAAAAGTGCGCGAGCTTACGGATCAGATGCTCCGACAATGGGCCGAGATGCACCTTGGCCAGCGCACTGTTGACCAGCTGCATGACGGCCTGGCTGCGTGCGGACGACTGGGCACCGTTTTCCAGTGAGTTGCGAAAGATAAACATAATGCAGGCGATCAGCGCCGCCGTAAATACCACGCGGAACAAGATCAGCCACGGACTGGTTCTTTCTTTTTCCATAATACTCCTTTATAGATACTCCTCTATAAACCTGTATTATAGCACGCAGCCCGCATAAGAGCAAGCGCCCTGCCGCAGTTTTCCTCATACTATAGGCCCGGCCTTGTAAGTTGTCAAGGTGCGGTTTTTGTGGTATTCTAATGAAAAGAATGTATTTGTGGGGGGAATGGCCATGAACATCCAGATTTTCGGCACGAACAAGAGCTTTGACACCAAAAAGGCACAGCGGTGGTTCAAGGAGCGCGGCATCAGATTCCAGATGATCGACATGAAGGAAAAAGGCATGAGCCGCGGCGAGTTTGACAACGTCTGCCGCGCCGTGGGCGGCTGGGCAAAGCTCGTCGACGAGAACGCAAAGGACAAGGACACGCTGGCGCTTTTGAAATGGCTCGACGAGAGCCAGCAGGCCGACAAGCTGTTCGAGAACCAGCAGCTCTTCCGCCAGCCCATTGTGCGCAACGGCAGACAGGCCACCGTAGGCTACTGCCCCGAGGTGTGGGAGAAGTGGGAGTAAGACAGCTCACCTCTCTGTGCAGGAGCCTAGGGGCCCGACATATTTGCGCACCCGCCCTTGACAAATCCGCCGCATTGCGGTACATTATAAGGTACAAATGCAGTGCGAAAGAGTGTGCCCGCGTCGTACCTTTGCAGCAAGCCGGGGAGGATGCAAGCCCGGTATGGTGCGGCGGGTGCTGTCACTTTCAAGCAGGCGCGGTGAGAGGGGCTTCTCCCCTGCCAGCCGCGCACGGGGTTGCCGCCGTTATCAGGGCAGGCGGGCTTGTCGGCCTGCCGCAAAGCGGCCCGATCGGGCAACTTGGGTGGTACCGCGACTTGAGCTTTTCAGGCCGTCCCATGATAAACTCATGGGGCGGCCTTTTTTATTTTGTCCAAATGTAAAAATCACGCCCCGCACATTCACGAGGAGGTTTACACTATGCCGAAGGAACTCGCCAAACAGTATGCCCCGCAGGGCACCGAGGATCGCATCTATCAGAACTGGTGCGACAAGGGGTATTTCCATACCCAGATCGACCGCAGCAAAAAGCCGTTTACCATCGTCATGCCGCCGCCGAACGTCACCGGCCAGCTGCACATGGGCCACGCCATGGATGAGACCTGGCAGGACATCCTGACCCGCTACAAGCGGATGCAAGGCTATGCCGCGCTGTGGGTGCCCGGCACCGACCATGCGTCCATTGCCACCGAGGCCAAGGTCGTCGCCAAGATGCGCGAGGAGGGTCTGACCAAGGAGATGGTGGGCCGCGACGGCTTTCTGGAGCGTGCTTGGGACTGGAAGAACACCTATGGCAACCGCATCGTCAGCCAGCTGAAGAAGCTGGGCTGCTCCTGCGACTGGCAGCGCGAGCGCTTCACGATGGATGAGGGCTGCTCCGACGCCGTCAAGGAGGTCTTTGTCCGTCTGTACAACGAGGGGCTGATCTACCGCGGCAACCGCATGGTCAACTGGTGCCCCCACTGCAACACCTCGATTTCCGACGCCGAGGTCGAGTATGAGGCCAAGGAGGGCAGCTTCTGGCATCTGCTCTACCCCGTCAAGGAGACCGGCGAAATGCTGGAGCTGGCCACGACCCGCCCCGAGACGATGCTGGGTGATACCGCTGTTGCCATCAACGCCGAGGACCCGCGCTACAAGCACCTGCACGGCTGCCATGTCGTGCTGCCCCTGCTGGGCCGTGAGATCCCCATCGTCTGCGACGAGCATGCCGACATGGAAAAAGGCACCGGCTGCGTGAAAATCACTCCGGCGCACGATTTTAACGACTATGAAGTGGGTAAACGTCACGCCCTGCCGATGATCAACATCCTGACCTTTGACGGAGATATCCGTGAAAGCGCCCAGGTGTTCGATACCAAAGGTAACGAATCTGACGTTTATTCCAGCGAAATCCCGGCAGAGTTCCAGAAACTCGAGCGTTTTGCTGCACGTAAAGCAGTCGTTGCTGCGGTTGACGCGCTCGGCCTGCTGGAAGAAATTAAACCGCACGACCTGACCGTTCCTTACGGCGACCGTGGCGGCGTGGTTATCGAACCGATGCTGACCGACCAGTGGTACGTGCGTGCCGATGTCCTGGCGAAACCGGCAGTTGAAGCGGTTGAGAATGGCGACATTCAGTTCGTACCGAAGCAGTACGAAAACATGTACTTCTCCTGGATGCGCGATATTCAGGACTGGTGTATCTCTCGTCAGCTGTGGTGGGGTCACCGTATCCCGGCATGGTACGACGAAGCGGGTAACGTTTATGTTGGCCGCAATGAAGACGAAGTGCGTAAAGAAAATAACCTCGGTGCTGATGTTGTCCTGCGTCAGGACGAAGACGTTCTCGACACCTGGTTCTCTTCTGCGCTGTGGACCTTCTCTACCCTTGGCTGGCCGGAAAACACCGACGCCCTGCGTCAGTTCCACCCAACCAGCGTGATGGTATCTGGTTTCGACATCATCTTCTTCTGGATTGCCCGCATGATCATGATGACCATGCACTTCATCAAAGATGAAAATGGCAAACCGCAGGTGCCGTTCCACACTGTTTACATGACCGGTCTGATTCGTGACGACGAAGGCCAGAAGATGTCCAAATCCAAGGGTAACGTTATCGACCCGCTGGATATGGTTGACGGTATTTCGCTGCCAGAACTGCTGGAAAAACGTACCGGCAATATGATGCAGCCGCAGCTGGCGGACAAAATCCGTAAGCGCACCGAGAAACAGTTCCCGAACGGCATTGAGCCGCACGGCACTGACGCGCTGCGCTTCACCCTGGCGGCGCTGGCTTCTACCGGTCGTGACATCAACTGGGATATGAAGCGTCTGGAAGGTTACCGTAACTTCTGTAACAAGCTGTGGAACGCCAGCCGCTTTGTGCTGATGAACACAGAAGGTCAGGATTGCGGCTTCAACGGCGGTGAAATGACGCTGTCGCTGGCGGACCGCTGGATTCTGGCGGAGTTCAACCAGACTATCAAAGCGTACCGCGAAGCGCTGGACAGCTTCCGCTTCGATATCGCCGCAGGCATTTTGTATGAGTTCACCTGGAACCAGTTCTGTGACTGGTATCTGGAGCTGACCAAGCCGGTAATGAACGGTGGAACAGAAGCCGAACTGCGCGGTACTCGCCATACGCTGGTGACCGTGCTGGAAGGTCTGCTGCGCCTCGCGCATCCGATCATTCCGTTCATCACCGAAACCATCTGGCAGCGTGTGAAAGTACTTTGCGGTATCACTGCTGACACCATCATGCTGCAACCGTTCCCGCAGTACGATGCGTCTCAGGTTGATGAAGCCGCACTGGCCGACACCGAGTGGCTGAAACAGGCGATCGTTGCTGTACGTAACATCCGTGCAGAAATGAACATCGCGCCGGGCAAACCGCTGGAGCTGCTGCTGCGTGGTTGCAGCGCGGATGCAGAACGTCGCGTAAATGAAAACCGTGGCTTCCTGCAAACCCTGGCGCGTCTGGAAAGCATCACCGTGCTGCCTGCCGATGACAAAGGTCCGGTTTCCGTTACGAAGATCATCGACGGCGCAGAGCTGCTGATCCCGATGGCTGGCCTCATCAACAAAGAAGATGAGCTGGCGCGTCTGGCGAAAGAAGTGGCGAAGATCGAAGGTGAAATCAGCCGTATCGAGAACAAACTGGCGAACGAAGGCTTTGTCGCCCGCGCACCGGAAGCGGTCATCGCGAAAGAGCGTGAGAAGCTGGAAGGCTATGCGGAAGCGAAAGCGAAGCTGATTGAACAGCAGGCTGTTATTGCCGCGCTGTAATCAAAACACAGTAATGAAAACGAAGGCCGGAGCATGCTCCGGCCTTTTTTATCTCTTACAGAAATGGTAAAGAAGGCATAACTCCCCGAGAAATACTGGCTAAGAAGCCTTTATCTGGTTGTTCTTCTTTATTGATTAAAGGAAGGTCATCCAAATCGCCCAGCAAATACGTATTTTTTGCCTGCCAGTCAATCATCCATATTTTCAGCAGTGGGTAAGCCAGACCACCCGTAATCCCGGATATCACCACCAACGCACACATGCGATAAAGCATACCGTGGTACGTTAAAGTTGAGCGAAAACGAATACGCCCATCATTCAGTGACAGGTTGCTCATAAAATGATTTCGCAACGACACCGTTAAATAACTGGTGCTAACAGCAATCCCAAAATAATAAATTAACTGCGCGATTATCATTTTACGTTGCATTTCCATAAACTGCTGTAAATTCTCAACATCATCATTTGCATACCCAGAACTATCATACTCATTTAATATTTGATCGAAGATAATATAACCAGCAACAGCGAGAAAAGGTAATAAAGCTAAAAATGCGAGAATGGCATATTTTATACAATACGTAGTATCTAATTTCACCTTGAAACGATGTATACCGAAACTGGTATTACTCCAGAGAAAACTCATTACCAGACTATATAAAGTACCATTAAAAATACCAATGGAAACAATACCAACTATTGCCATCAGAACCACAGATATAATAACACTACTTGAACTATTGGCATGTAGCATCTTTGTCGAGATAAAGAAAACAGTCCCCATCCCAATGGCCATTAAAATCGGCAAGAAAAAGGTTACCCACCAGAACCCTTTCAAAGAGCAATTAAAACTAAATCTTACGCCGTTGAGACTGGTCATCAAGGCCTGATAACGCAGTCCTTTTGCTGCCATAAATATAAGCAAAACCAACAGTGACAAAGTCAAAACACAGCCAACAAGCGGCATATCTGCTGACACTGTCATTAAGATTGCGAAATAGAAAAAAACAAAAATAAGACAACTAACAAAAACATTCCCACCGGTTATTCCATAAGAAAATCGTTGTCCGTTAACTTCCATATTAGCATAGAGATAACGCTTACATTTCATTAATGCCCATGGCAAATAGATACCTAGCGTTATAATCGTTAACAACACATTCACCACACAAATAAGAAAATATCTCTCACCTGTACCATGAAAAACAAACGAATGGGACGGAACATCCATTTCATTAATAACTTGAGCCATAAAAATTCCCTGAATTAAAAAATCCATTGATATAATTTATAGATACAGACAGTAAAATGTTCTGCCACGTTACAATACTCTTATCAGTAATAGGCTGGCAAAAACTTTATTACTTTATAAGTCGCTTGCGCACGTAAGAAGAGAGTGGTATTAAACAAATGTATAATTACTTTATTTTTATTGGGTTAAACTATGAATAACATTGCGCCGCAATCACCTGTAATGCGTCGCCTGACGCAGCAGGATAATCCCGCTATCGCCCGCGTCATTCGTCAGGTATCCGCCGAATACGGTCTTACCGCTGATAAAGGCTACACCGTCGCCGATCCGAATCTTGACGAACTGTATCAAGTGTATAGTCAGCCGGGTCATGCATATTGGGTGGTTGAGTACGATGGTGAAGTGGTCGGCGGCGGTGGGATTGCGCCATTAACCGGGAGTGAGTCGGACATTTGCGAACTGCAAAAGATGTATTTTCTTCCGGCTATTCGCGGTAAAGGGCTGGCGAAAAAACTGGCCTTAATGGCGATGGAGCAGGCACGAGAGATGGGCTTCAAACGCTGCTATCTGGAAACGACCGCTTTTTTGAAAGAAGCGATTGGTTTGTATGAACATTTAGGTTTTCAACATATCGACTATGCACTTGGCTGCACGGGCCATGTAGATTGTGAAGTGCGGATGCTACGCGAACTCTAAAAAAATGCCCGCTAGTGTGTGCTATCGGGCATTTTAATCAATTAATTAGTGGCGAACACCGTCATCGTCTTCATCGACAAAATCTTCATCGTCGCCGTCTTCGCCGTTAGGATCTTCAAAGTAAGTGCCCCAACCGTCGTACTCAACGTCAAATTTCTCCGCCAGCGTCATCAGTTGTTCAACCTGGGCATCGATCAGATCGGCATTCAACGCGCACTCGCTGAGGATGTCGCAGCAAATCACGATATCACCATCTTCAACTTCCAGCTCTTCTGGATCGGTCACTTCGTAACCGAGTTTAAACGCTTCAACTGCCGCTTTTTCCAGAGTTTCCAGATCGTCTGCGGAAAGATGGTGTTCGATGGTGTACAGCGCGTCCGGATCGCTGCCATCTTCCAGTAATTCTTCAATAATCAAACGTGTTTCTTCACGCTGTTCTTCCAGTTGTTCCGGGTTTGCCATGGCTCATTCCTCTTAATGTCCTGCCGATACTCTTATTGTCACACACCACTGACATTGCCTCCACCTTTGTGACAAAGATTTATGCTTTAGACTTGCAAATGAATAATCATCCATATAAATTGAATTTTAATTCATTGAGGCGTTAGCCACAGGAGGGATCTATGTCTGGGTTTTATCATAAGCATTTCCTGAAATTACTCGATTTCACGCCAGCTGAACTCAACAGCCTGCTGCAGTTAGCCGCGAAACTGAAAGCCGATAAGAAAAGCGGCAAAGAAGAAGCCAAACTCACTGGTAAAAACATCGCGCTCATCTTCGAAAAAGACTCAACCCGTACACGATGCTCTTTCGAAGTTGCCGCATATGACCAGGGTGCTCGCGTTACTTATCTCGGCCCAAGCGGCAGTCAGATTGGTCATAAAGAGTCGATTAAAGACACTGCCCGCGTGCTTGGTCGCATGTATGACGGTATTCAGTATCGCGGCTATGGTCAGGAGATTGTCGAAACACTGGCGGAATACGCTGGCGTGCCGGTATGGAACGGCCTGACCAATGAGTTTCACCCAACGCAGCTGCTGGCGGATCTCCTCACCATGCAGGAGCATTTACCCGGTAAAGCATTCAACGAAATGACGCTGGTCTATGCAGGTGACGCACGTAACAACATGGGCAATTCGATGCTCGAAGCTGCGGCGCTTACCGGTCTGGATTTGCGTCTGGTCGCGCCACAGGCGTGCTGGCCAGAAGCTGCGCTGGTTACGGAATGCCGCGCCCTGGCACAACAAAATGGCGGGAATATTACGCTGACGGAAGATGTAGCTAAAGGAGTTGAAGGTGCTGACTTTATCTATACCGATGTATGGGTGTCGATGGGTG
>ERZ834433.2622-NODE-2622-length-10659-cov-2.545643_pt1 | contig 10659 bp, 5 predicted proteins | sample MGYA00519948_ERZ834433 | MGnify/ENA primary metagenome ERZ834433 (study PRJEB31850, sample SAMEA3708752) | human gut metagenome | biome: human gut; feature: human-associated habitat; material: faeces | place: China | collected 2014 ...
ACACCAGCGGTGTGCTCAACACCGGCACGCTCACCGACCGCAGCGGCGTCGTGCTCGCAACGGCCAACGGCGGCTCGCGCAGCTACGCCGATGACGCCGCCGTGCGCACGGCCTGCTACCAGGCCGTCGGCGACTACACCGGCAACGTCGGCACCGGCGCGCTCAAGGCATTTTCCAAGCAGCTGTCTGGCTACAACCCCATCACCGGCACCTACGCCACCGACGGGCACACCGTCGCGCTCACGCTCGATTCGAGCCTGTGCGTGACCGCCTATGAGGCGCTCGCCGGGCGCAAGGGTGCGGTGCTCGTGAGCAACTACAAGACCGGCGAGATCCTCTGCATGGTCTCGACGCCGACGTTCGATCCGGCTGATCCGCCGAACATCGCGGCGGATGACCCGGCGTGGGACGGCGTTTACGTCAACCGCCTGCTGTCCGCGAACTCGATCCCCGGCTCGATCTTCAAGGTCGTGACGCTGAACGCCGCGATCGAGAACATCCCCGATCTGTTCCAGAGAAAGTGGAACTGCACCGGCTCGGTCGAGATCGGCGGCGACACCGTGACCTGCCCGTATGCGCACGGCGAACAGGACATCGAGTCCGCGCTCGCAAATTCCTGCAACGGCGTATTCGGTCAGCTTGCCGTTGAGCTCGGCTCGGCGGCCATGAAAAAATATGCCGATGCGGCAGGACTGACCGAGTCGCTGCGCGTGGACGGCATCCAGACCGCTTCGGGACATTTTGACTTCGACGTGAGCGAAAACCAGCTCGCGTGGGCAGGCGTCGGTCAGGGACAGGACACCATGTGCCCGATCAGCATGCTCCAGTATATGGGCGCGATCGCGAACGGCGGCAAGGCGGCCGTGCCGCGCCTGATCGAGAAATCCACGACCGACTACGGTCTGCCGACCGGCATCTACCGCACGAAAAACTCGGCGCAGCTGATCGACGAAAAGACCGCCGGCACGATCGCGGACCTCATGCACAACAACGTCATCGAGACCTACGGTCAGGACCGCTTCCCGGGCATGGACATCTGCGCGAAGTCGGGCACCGCCGAGGTCGGCGCGGACAAGACCCCGAACGCATGGTTCACGGGCTTTCTGCGCGACGAGGACACGCCGTATGCCTTTATCGTTCTGGTCGAGAACGGCGGCGGCGGCGCGCGCGTTGCCGGTACGGTAGCGTCCGCCGTACTGCAGGCGGCAGTCGGCCGGTAAGGCGCGTTGCAGGAGGAAAACTGTGTAAAACTGGGAAAACCGGGGAATATCCTCGGTTTTTTCTGTTTCCGGACTATTTTCGCTGTGTGCAGTCAGAGCACGGCCTGCCGAAAACGTTTTTTCGGAGGGCGCACCTGCTTTTCATCTGCCGCAGAATATGATAAAATAGGGCAGTATTGACTCTGGCGAAAAACTTCGTTTTTTCGCCAGACTGAGGATTGTAATTTCGGAGAGAAGATGGAAGAACATGAACAGAAAATCCGGATTTGCGGCGGCGCTGCTCGCGGGCGCGCTGCTGCTCGGCACCTCGGCCTGCGGTACGCAGGGAACGGCATCCTTTGCGTCTCCGGTCGAGCTGACCGTCTGGACGTACTATAACGGCGACCAGCTGGAGACGTTCAACCGGCTCGTCGAGGAGTTTAACGACACGGTCGGCAGGGAACACAATATCGAGGTCATCGCGTCCGGTCAGGGAAGCGTGAACGATCTCGAGACCAATGTGATGAATGCGGCGGAGGGCAAGGTCGGCGCGGAGGCGCTGCCGAATATTTTCTCCGCTTATGCGGACACGGCGTATGCCATCGACCGGATGGGGCTGGTCGTGGATCTCGCGCCCTATCTCGATGAGAAGGAGCGCGAAAAGTATATCGAAGCCTATCTGGAAGAGGGCGACTTCGACGGGGACGGCAGCATCAAGATCTTCCCGACCGCCAAATGCACCGAGCTGCTGTTCCTCAACGATACCGACTGGCAGAAGTTCGCGCAGGCAGCGGGCGCGGATTACAGCGATCTTTGGACCGTCGAGGGCGTTGTGCGGACGGCGGAAAAGTATTATGACTGGACGGATGCGCAGACCGACGCGCCGGACGACGGCAGGGCGCTGTTCGGCCGCGACGCGATGGCGAACTATATCCTCGCAGGCGCGAAGGAGCTGGGCGCCCCGATCTTCCGCATAAAGAACGGCAGGATGACGCTGAATTTCGACCGGGATGCCGTGCGCAGACTGTGGGACAACTACTATGTGCCCTTTATCAAGGGGTATTTCTCTGCGTCCGGCCGTTTCCGCAGTGACGAGATCAAGAGCGGCGGCCTGCTTGCATATGTCGGCTCGAACGCGGGCGCGACCTTCCTGCCGACGCAGGTCATCCGAGACGACGGCCGGAGCTACGACATCACGATGCGCGCGCTGCCCTGCCCGACGTTCGAGGGCTGTGAGCCGGTGGCGGTGCAGCAGGGCGCAGGCATGGTCGTGACCCGCGGCACCGACGAGCAGATCGAGGCTTCGGTCGAGTTTCTCAAATGGATCACCGAGCCGGAAAATAACATCAGCTTTTCGGTCGGTTCGGGCTATCTGCCGGTCACGCACGCGGCGTCCGATATGGACGCCATCGAGCAGAGCGGACTGCCGCTGAGCGGCAGCATGAAGGAAATTATCTCGACCGCGATCGACACGGTGGACAGCTGCGAGCTGTATACCATGCCGGCGTTCACCGACGCAAAGGATGCGCGCAGCATACTGGAATCCTGCATGAGCGACCGTGCATCGGCCGACCGCAGGACGGTCGAGGAGCGCATTGCGGCGGGACAGAGCGCTGCGGACGCGGAAGCGGAATTTCTGACCGACGGATGCTTCGAGAACTGGTATAACGAGACACTGGAGAAGCTCAGGAGCTGCGAGGGCTGACCGGACGGCGGCGAAAGGAATGCACGGCCTTGAATATCATGCACATAAAAAGAGAAAACGCGACGGAAAAAGAACGCGAGAGATCGGTATTCAGCACGGTCTTTCTCGCGCTTGTTGCCGTGCTCGCGGTCGAGATCGCCATGCTCCTGCTGTCGTTCACGCTGAGCGGCTTCCCCTCACGCCTGAACAGCAATGCGGAGCAGATCCTGGACAAGCAGGTCGTCAACCGCGCCGCCTATATCTCCGGCCAGCTGATCGAGGCGCAGGACCTTTCCGATCTGGACAGCGCGGTAAACCGTGCGGCGGCGCAGCTTGTTCAGGAGGGCGAAACCGTGGCTTCGCTCACCTCGTCGAACGAGAAAAGCACGCCGCTGTTCGATGAGGTCAGCGACCAGATGGTGCGCACGCTGCGCGAAAAGAACGTGACAGGCGTGTATATCGTGCTGCATACGGGCGAGATCAGCCGCACGGCAGGCGGTTCGCTGCCCTGTCTTTACCTGCGCGACCTCGACCCGTCCGCGCCGGCCTCCGCCACGAACGACGATCTGCTGTTCGAGCACGCGCCGGCGGCGGTCATGCGCAGAATGAGCATTTCGACGAGCGAAAACTGGGAGCCGGGCATTCCGGTCACAGGCGGCACGCAGGACGACTTTTTCCGCCTGCCGTATGACCGCGCGCGCGAGGACGGCGGCATTCAGAACGCCGCAGACTACGGCCGATGGTCGACCGAGAGCTACACACTCGCCGGTGACAGCCGCCCGGTCATCTCCTATACGCAGCCGCTCATCTATCCGGACGGGACAGTCTACGGCGTGATCGGCGTCGAGCTGCTCACGCGCTACGTGCAGAGCCTTCTGCCGTATTCCGAGCTTCAGAACGACGGCTTCGGCGCCTACCTTCTCGCCCGTTCCCCGGATACCACGCAGGACGGCAGCATGACGCTGCACCGCGTGGTGACCTCCGCCGCAGACAGCGACAGAAGCCAGTCGGGCGTCTTTGCGGTCGATATGCAGAGCGAGAGCGGCGGCTGGACGCGCTTTGACGGCTGGCGCTGCTATGCTTCCGTGGTGCCGCTCTCGCTGTACAGCCGCAATGCGCCGTTCTCCGAGGGAAGCCACTGGATGCTGGTCGGAACGGTCTCGACGACCCGGCTGTTCGCGTTTTCGCGCAGCGCGCAGGAGTGGCTGGTCATCACCATACTGCTGACCGTGCTCGTCGGTTTGCTCGGCTGCCTGTTTTCCAGCCGCAGACTGGCCGGGCCGATCACGCGCCTGTCGGACGAGGTCGCCGCATCCGCGAAGCTCGCCCCGGGAAACCTTCCGCGTCTGTCGCGCACCGGCATCGCGGAGCTGGACCGCTTTGCGGCCGCCTTCACCGACCTCAGCCGCAGCATCATCAACACCTCGACCCGCTTTCAGCGCATCATCGACATGGCGAGCGTCAAGCTGGCCGGCTACGAGCTGCGGAAGGGCGCGCCGGTCTATACGACGGACAACTTTTTCGCTATGCTCGGCCTCAAAGAGCCGGAGGGCGAGCTGTCGCCGCACGATTTTGAAAAGCTGATCGAAAGGATCGTCACGGAACAGGAGAATTTCGGCCTGTCGGACGGCGGCTGCGTGTTCCGCATCCCGCAGAAGGACGGCAGCGTGCGCTACATCCGGCTGCACATCGCCTTTGAAAATCAGACGCAGGTCGGTTTGCTCGAGGACGTGACGGCCATGACCGAGGAGCGGCTGCGCATCGAGCACGAGCGCGACTACGATATGCTGACCGGCCTTTACAACCGCAAGGCGTTCAACCGCACCTGCGAGCGCCTGTTCCGCGCACAGTCCCGTCTGGGCCATGCGGCGCTCATGATGCTCGACCTCGATAACCTCAAGGCGCTGAACGATGCCTACGGCCACGACACCGGCGACCGCTATATCCGCGAGACCGGACGCACGCTGCACGACGCGATGACCGGGAACTCGGTATGCAGCCGTCTGTCGGGCGATGAGTTCATGGTGCTGTTCTACGGCTACGACAGCCGTGAGCAGCTCAGGCGCGACCTCAACAGCCTGCAGAGCCGCCTGCGCCGCGCGTCCATCGTCCTGCCGAACGGCGATTCGTTCGCCGTCAGCATCTCGGGCGGCGTGGCGTGGTATCCCGAGGACGGGAACGACATGGCCTCGCTCAAGAAATACGCCGATTTCGCGATGTATCAGGTCAAGCGCTCACACAAGGGCGGCATGCAGGAATTCGACATCGGCGTATACAACGAGGCCTCCTATGAGACCCAGATCGCGCAGGAATTCGAGCAGATGCTCGCGGAGAGCCGCGTGACCTATCATTTTCAGCCGATCTTCGACCGGAACGGCGAGGCGGCGGCCTATGAGGCGCTCATGCGCCCCGAAATGCCCAATCTCCGCTCGCCCGGCACGGTCATGAAGCTCGCGCAGGAGACCGGACGGCTGTATGACATCGAAAAGCTCACCATGTTCACCGCGCCCGAGCTCTTCCGCCTGCGGCAGCAGAGCGGCCTGCTCGCGGAAAACACATGGCTGTTCGTCAATTCGATCGCGAGCGTCTGCCTCACCGGCGCGGACGTCGAGGAAATGCGCCGCCGCGTGAGCGGCATCGGACGCAGTGTCGTCATCGAGATCACCGAGGAGGAGGATCTCGACCTCGAAATACTGAACATGAAGCGGCGCTCCACGGTGCTGTCCGGCCTGTATGCGCTCGACGATTACGGCAGCGGCTACAGCAATGAGGGCAACCTCATCACGCTCGACCCGGATTTCATCAAGATCGACATTTCTATCATCCGCGGCATAGAAAGCGACCCGAACAAGCAGGAGGTCGTGCGCAACATCGTATCCTATGCGCATCAGCGCGGCATGCAGATCGTTGCGGAGGGCATCGAGACCGCAGCGGAGCTGCGTACCTCGCGAGCGCTCGGCGCGGACCTGTTCCAGGGCTATTTCCTCAGCCGTCCCGGCGCGGTGCCGTCCGCGATCGCCGCCCCGGCGCAGGAGATCCTGCGCGAGTACGGCTTCCGGGTCGATACGGCGGAAAACGGTGAAGTGGCGGTGGAAAAGGTGAGCACCGCAGCGCCGGGCAGCTATGATCTGGTGCTGATGGATGTGCAGATGCCGGTGATGGACGGCTACACCGCCACCCGGAAGATCCGCGCACTGGATGACCCTGCCCGGGCAAAGCTCCCCATCCTTGCCATGACCGCCAACGCCTTCGACGAGGATCGCCGCAACGCCCTGGAAAGCGGCATGAACGGCTTTTTGTCCAAGCCCATCGTGGTCGGCGACCTTGTGCAGGAGCTGCACAAGATCCTGTAAGCCAAACGCCTGTCAGACAAAAAATAAATAAAGCACCCGCAGCAGGCTTCGCAGAGGCTCTTGACCTCTGGAAGCGAATGCTGCGGGTGCTTTTGCTTTTGTCGGCTGGCAGCCGTTATGATTTCAGTACATCTGCAAGGACCTGCAGCAGATGCGGAATATCCAGCGGCTTTGCAATGTGGCCGTCCATACCGGCCTTCAATGCATTCTGACGGTCTTCTTCAAAGGCATTTGCCGTCATTGCAAAGATGGGAATGCCTGCCTTTGCAGCATCCGGCAGGGCGCGGATCTGCCGCGTCGCCTCGTAACCGTCCATCTTGGGCATCTGGATGTCCATTAAGATCAAATCGTACTGCCCGGGGGCCGCCTGCTTCATCTTCTGGACAGCGATCTCGCCATCCTCAGCAGTGTCTACCGCAAAGCCCGCTTCCTTCAGGATCTCCAGCGCGAGCTCACGGTTCAAGGCATTGTCCTCCACCAGCAAAAGCTTCTTTCCCTTAAGCTCGGCGGCATCTGGCTGCGCTGGCTTACAGGCAGGCTCTGCACCGTACGGTTCTGCCAGCACTCTGCGCAGTTCGGAAAGGAACAGCGGCTTTTCGCAGAAGGCGGTCACTCCGGCAGCGCGGGCTTCCTCTTCAATATCCGTCCAATCGTAGGCCGTCAGAATAATGATAGGGCAGCTTTTCCCGATCAGCTTGCGGATCTGCCGCACGACCTCGATGCCGTTCATATCGGGGATGAGCCAGTCGATGATGTAGACGCTGAATTCGTCGCCCTGCTCCATGGCGTACCGGGTGCGGATCACCGCTTCCCGGCCGGAGATCGTCCACTCCGGCCGCATCCCGATCTTGGACAGCATGGTGCTGACGCTCAGGCAGGTGTCGGTATCGTCGTCTGCTACCAATGCGCGCAGCCCTTCCAACTGCGGGAGCTGCTTGGGCTCCACCCTTTGTCCGCTGAGTGCGAAGCAGAGATCTACGATGAATTCGCTGCCCTTGTCCGGTTCACTTTCGATCGCAATGGTGCCGCCCATCATATCCACGATGTTCTTGGCGATGGACATACCCAGGCCGGTACCCTGAATGCCGCTGACGGTGGAGCTTTCCTCCCGGCTGAACGCCTCAAAGATGTGCTTCTGGAACGCTTCGCTCATACCGATGCCATTGTCCTTGATGCGGAACTCATAGCAGCCACGGCCCTTGGGCGCACCGTTCTTCTGGGCAATGCGGATGCTGATCGTACCGCCTGTGGGAGTGAACTTGATGGCGTTGGACAAAATGTTCAGCAAGATCTGGTTCAGCCGCAGCGGGTCGGTGATGATGTCCTCGTTCTCCACGTCCATGGTATCGATGAAAAGCGACAGCCGCTTTGCCGAAACATCGGGTTGGATGATGGAGCGCACATCGTGGACGAGGTCCGGCAGATGCACCGCTTTTTCTTCGATTTTTACTTTTCCGCTCTCGATGCGGCTCATATCCAGCACATCATTGATGAGGGAAAGCAGATGCTGGCTGGAGGTAGAGATCTTTTTCAGGTAGTCCAGCACCTGTTCCTTATTATCAATATGGGTCGCAGCCAGCGAGGTGAAGCCGATGATGGCGTTCATGGGGGTGCGAATATCGTGGCTCATATTGAACAGGAACTCCCGCTTGGCACGGTTTGCCGCACCCTCGTGCTGGAGTGCGATCTCCAGTTTGCGGTTCTGTTCCTCCAGCTGAGCCTGATACTTCTTCTCCTGCTCTTTCTTCTGCTGCTCCATCTCCTGCACGGAGCGTCTGCGCAGCACCCGAAGGACCATTACAAGCAGGATGTAACCGGCCAGCGCCATCAAGATCAGCGGAATCGATTCACGGAAGACGGATCTTTCATCCGTATACGCGTAGAGATCGAAAGACCTTCCGTGACAGTACATTCCAAAATAGCAGCCGGAGCCGTTCCAATCGTGGGTATGGGTCAGCGTTTCGGCGGCCCCGGCTTTGCGGATCTCCCGCACCGGCAGACTGTCCGCAGCATCCTGCCCGATGAGCTCCGGGCGGTTGGAGGCAATGACCTGATTGTTCTGCACGATGAACAATGTGCCGCTGGTCTCAACCGAGTAACCGTCCAGTACGCTCTGGATGGACAAGGCCGTTCCCTCTATAAATTCTGCCGGGGTATAGCGGTAGGCAAGCAGGATCACCTCTTTGCTTTCTGCCCGGTGTGCTGCAACATCCACGGCAGACCCATCCTCCAGCAGGACCCGCTTCAGGTAGGTCTTTTGCGGGTAAGCGAAAACGTCCAGAACGGCATCATTCTTGAGTTGCTCTCCAAACCGGGCATAGCCGATGCCGTTCGTTGTGGATTCGCACAGGAGCGTACCGTCCGGGGCCAGAACCGAAATACCTGTGAGCCAGAGCAGCTCTGCCTGCCTGTTCAGGCATTGCGGGTCGGAAAGGTCGAGCGCAGGGTCCTGTGCCAGCTGATGCACCGATACCGCCGTGCGGCGGAGCGCTTTGGCCACAATCGTATCGTTGTGTTTTTCAAAGCTGGTGGACTGGGATTTGACAAAATCAAGGATCTGGCAGAAACGAGCCTCCGTTGCACGCAGTGCCTGCCAACTCGAGAAAAAAACGACGCCGGCCATAAAAAGCACGCCGATGACCAGATAGAGCCCCCATCTCCATGTATCTGAGATGGTTTTGTTTTTACGTGCCAATGGTGTCCACCTCCAGATACTGCGAAGGATGTTCAAGATACTTGCCAAGGATCTGCTCCAGTGTGCCGTCTGTGCGCATCTGCGCAAGAACAGCGTTCAGCTGGATGTCCAGCCTGCGGCTGTCGTTTTTGGCAAAGGCGATGCCCAGCCCGGTGACCAGCAGCGGTTCTTCGAGGATGCGGAACTCCACGGAATTGTCCTTCATGTATTGCAGGATGGCCGTCTCATGGGCAGCGATGGCATCCACATAGCCGCAGGCCAGCATCGCATACTGCACGCTGCGGTCTTCGGTGCTGAATACCTCGACGGTCTGCGGGATGCGCGGGTCGGAGCCGCTGAGAAAGATCTCCTCCGGCTTGCCGGTGCTCTGTACGGCGATGGTCTTTCCGGCAAGGTCGCCGAGTGTCCGGATGCTGCTGTCGGCATCCACCGCAGCCACCTGACGGCTCACCATGTAGGGTCCCGCCCAGCGGTATACCTCCTCGCGCCCATCCATGGAAAAGCAGCCCCAGATGCAGTCGATGGTACCGCTTTCCACCAGATCTGTTTTTTGCTCCCAATCGATCGGTTCAAACCGGGCAGCATATCCCATGCGGCGGAAGGCTTCGGTGGCGATCTCCACGTCGATCCCGGCGGGAACGCCGTCATTGTTCAGATAAATATAGGGCGGATAGGTATCACTTCCCACAATGAGCTGCGGAAGACCGCTGTCCTTCGCGTTGGTTCCGCCGCAGGAAGTCAGACTGCCGACGGCAGCAGAGGCCGCCAGCAGCGTGCAGCCGCGCAGAAATGCACGGCGTGAGATTCTGTGTTTCATTTGGACTTTTTGTTCTCCTGTTTTATTGCATCCATTGCTCAGTTGTGCTGCTGTAATTCTTCTTTCAGGTCAGCCTGAATATCTGTCAGGCACTGCAGCAGCAGCGGGTTGAACGCTCCGCACTCGCCGTTCCGGATCATCTGCACGGCTTTTTCGTGGGAGAAGGCTTTTTTGTAGCAGCGTTCGCTGGTCAGAGCATCGTACACATCAGCCAGCGAGACCAGTTGTGCGCTGATGGGGATCTCATCGCCCTTCAGTCCATCCGGGTAGCCGCGCCCATCCCAGCGTTCGTGATGCCAGCGGGCGATCTCGTAGGCCGTTTGCAGCAGCGGCTGCTCTGCAAAATTATCCAGATCATGCAGCATCTTGGCTACGTTCAGCTCCATATAGTAATACTGTCCATACCAGACCATGACTTTTCCATTCTGCTCTTTCATGACCAGCTTCCGATCCATACAAAGCAGATGCTGAAGCTCCTTTCAGGATAGACAAGTTTTCGATGTCTTCAGGGTTGATATCTACCAAACCGTTACTGTTTACACGCTGGTCACCCCAGTAACCGTCTTTGTTTGCATCACCGTTGCGGATAGGCACACCATCTACAATTACCAGAGGCTGGTTTGTACCAGTGATAGAACTCATCCCGCGTACATTAATAGATACAGCAGAACTGCTACCACCCGGAGCTGCCTGGATGCGTACACCGGAAGCTTTACCATACAATGAGGTAGCAAAGTTGGGGGTACCTGTCTTTACCAAGTCTTCGGAAGAAATAGTACTTACGGCATAACCTAGTTTTTTAGCATCTTTTTTGATACCCAGTGCTGTAACGACTACTTCATCCAATTTCTGAGTGTCTTCTGCCAACATCACCTGCAAAGAGGGTTGTCCTTCAAATTTAATCTCTTTAG
>ERZ834433.2623-NODE-2623-length-10657-cov-5.569987_pt1 | contig 10657 bp, 8 predicted proteins | sample MGYA00519948_ERZ834433 | MGnify/ENA primary metagenome ERZ834433 (study PRJEB31850, sample SAMEA3708752) | human gut metagenome | biome: human gut; feature: human-associated habitat; material: faeces | place: China | collected 2014 ...
TCGCCCACGAACTGGTGGCAGGGATACAGATCGCCCCAGGGGGTCACAGCCATGTACTCGGTGCCGGAGCCGCAGCCCGAAATGCGCTTGTAGATGCAGGGGCCGTGCTTGAGGTCCAAAATATAATGATAGAACGTGATCGGCTTGCCGGCCTTCTGGCGGCGCAGCATGTCGTTGGCCAGCAGCTCATACTGGTCGAACAGCTTGGGCAGGTCCTCCTCGGTCAGGGCCTCGGGGGAGTCCGGCGAGGCGACAACCGGCTCCATGGACAGCTCGGTAAAGCCGAGGTCGTCGGCCATGTGGAACAGATCCTTCGTAAAATCAACGTTGTGATGCGTAAACGTGCCGCGCATATAGTAGCCCTGGCCGCCGCGTGCCTTGACGAGCTTCTGGAACTTGGGCACGATGCGGTCATAGCTGCCGTTGCCCGCGAGGTCGACGCGGAAGCGGTCATTGACCTCCTTGCGGCCATCCAGCGACAAAACAACGTTGTGGCATTCTTTATTGCACCAGTCGATGACCTCGTCCGTGATGCCGATGCCGTTGGTCGTCATCGTGAAGCGGAAGTTTTTGTTATACTTTTTCTCGATGCTGCGTGCATAGGCGACCAGCTGCTTGCAGACCTCAAAGTTCATCAGCGGTTCGCCGCCGAAGAAATCGACCTCGAGGTTGCGGCGGGTGCCGGAGTTTTCGATGAGGAAATCCAGCGCGCGCTTGCCGGTCTCGAAGCTCATGAGACCGGCCTCGCCGTGGAACTTGCCCTGCGCGGCGAAGCAGTAGCTGCAATTCAGGTTGCAGGTATGGGCGACGTGCAGGCAGAGCGCCTTGACAACGTTGGAGCGGTTTTTGAAGTCAAAGGCGTGGTCGGCGTAGGCGTCTGGCGCAAACAGCTGGCCCGCGGCGGTCAGCTCGTCGATGTCGTCGAGCACGTCGCTGATGTCGGCGGCGGTCACATCGGCGCGGTCCGCGTACTTTTTGGCGAGGGCTGCCGCAGCCTGCTCCCGGCTGCTGCCTTGGTCGATCAGGGCGATGGCGTCATAGGCAACGTCATCCACCGCATGCACGCTGCCGCTGTAGACATCCAGCACAATGTTGTAACCGCTTAATTTGTATTGATGGATCATGGTTTTCTCCGTTTTGTTATGGTGCAATGCAGCGGACGGCCACGGGCGGATATGGAATCCGCCCCTACGGCATTCCCCTTGCAGGGGCGCATTCTATATGCGCCCGCCGCACCCCTTTGTATCATAGAAAATGCCGGGCTGCCACACGGCATCCCGGCATCAAAGCCAGCAAAAATTACTTGTCGGTCTTCTCGCAAGGCTGGTTGGCAATGCCGCAGCTGGTCTTGCAGGCGCTCTGGCAGGAAGTCTGGCACTCGCCGCAGCCGCCGTTCAGCAGGCTCTTAGCCATGTCGCGGGTCTCGAGAGTCTGGATGTGCTTCATAAAACAGTCACCCCTTTATACATTTTAGAATTATTATTATTGTACACGGAAATCCGGGGTTTGTCAATAGGGGCAGAGGGAAAACAACAGACAGCGGGAGGCCCGTCGGCCGCCCTTTACAAATTACAAAACCGCAATCTCCTCCGCCCCGCTGCCGCCCGTATGCTTCAGCGCGGTTCCGGCCTGCTCCAATGCACGGCAGGCCGTCACCAGCTCTGCCGTCACTTCCTCGCCCGGTGCCACCAGCGGCACGCCGGGGGGATAGGCCCAGAGATACTCCGCGGCGGTCTCCCCCACCGCGTCCCGCATCCTTACGGCCCGCGCGGGGCGCAGCAGCGCCTCGGCAATCGTGCAGCGGGCCGCGCCGGGGGCGGGCAGAATATGCCGCGGGGCCGCGGGCGGGGCCGCCGTTTTGTCCCAGACGTACAGCACATCGGCCAGCCGTTCCAGCGCGTCGGCGTCGTCGCAGGGGCTGGTCATGGCCAGCACGTTCGGGCCGCAGACCATCTCGGGCTCAAAGCCGTCGGCCCGCAGGTACGCCGCCCCCGCCGCGCCGATTTGCAGCAGAATTTTGCCGCTGTCATGCGCAAAAAAGTCAGAGTGCGCCGTCAGTGCGTCCGCGCCGCAGCACAGTATTTTTGTGTTTTTCAGATCCCGCACCGCCGCGTCAAAGGCATCCAGCCGGGCGCGCCACGCGGCAAAGGCGGCCTCTCCCTCGTCGGCCAGCCAGCGGGTGCAGCCGTCCAGACTGACCATGAGCGGGTAGCTCGGCGAGCTCGTCTCGAACACGTCCAGCTGGCGCTCGACCCCGGCAGGGTCGGCCAGATCGCCGTTCAACTGCAAAAACGCGGTCTGGGTCAGGCTGGGCAGCGTCTTGTGGGCACTCTGCACGACCAGATCGGCCCCTGCGGCTACGGCCCCGCCGCGCCAGCCGTACCGGGCGGCAAAGGGCAGGTAGTGTGCACCGTGGGCCTCGTCCACCAGCAGCGGCACGCCGCGGGCGTGGCAGATTTCCGCGATAGTACGTATATCGCTCAAAACGCCCTCATAAGTCGGGCTGGTCAGGATCACGCAGCGGGCGTCGGGCGCAGCGTCCAGCGCGGCGGCCACATCGGCGGGGCGCACACTGCCGTAGATGCCAAACTGCGGGTCCACGGGCGGCGTGAGCCAGCGGGCCGTCAGCTGCCCCAGCTCAATCGCGTGGTAGACGGCCTTGTGGCAGTTGCGCGCCGCAATGACCGTGCTGCCGAACGGTGCCAGTGCGCGGATGCCCGCCAGCAGGCCGACGGTGGACCCGCCGACGAGGTACCAGCACCGCCGTGCGCCGTACAGCGCCGCCGTGCGGGCCATGGCGTCGGCCAGAATGCCGTCCGCGTCGTGCAGATCGTCCGCGCCGTCGATCTCGGTCAGGTCCCAGGCATAGCAGCCCAGCCCCGGTGCGGGCGGCCCCCGCCGCTTATGCCCGGGCATGTGCAGCGGGTAACGCGCCGCGGATAGAGTTTCCAATTGTTGTTGCAGCGTTGATTTTGTCATATTTTTATACTTTTTATAAATAAGTGCAAGCTAAAAAGCCTCCCCTTTGAGGGGAGGTGCCCGCGGGGCGGAGGGGTGGGCGGGAGACACACACTTTACAGGTCTACACCCGGCCACCCCTCACCGCCTGCGGGCGGAGCTCCCCTCAAAGGGGAGCCTTTAAGAAATCTCAATTTCCGCCTTACTGCCCGCCCGCGTTTTGGTCACGTGGATCTGTCTCGTCAGGCGGTCCTGCAGCGCCTCGACGTGGGAGATGACGCCGATGAGCTTATCGCCCCCGGCCAGCCCGGCCAGCGTGTCCACGGCCTTTTCCAGGCTGTCGGAGTCCAGCGAGCCGAAGCCCTCGTCGATGAACAGCGTCTCGATGACGACGCCGCCCGCGTTCTGCTGGATCGTGTCGCTGATGCCCAGTGCCAGGCTCAGCGCGGCCATGAAGCTCTCGCCGCCGGACAGGCTGCCCACGGGGCGGGTCTTGCCGGTGTAGGCGTCGAACACGTCGAGGTCCAGCGCGGTCTTGCCGCCGACGGCCTCGCTCTTGCGGCGCAGCAATCGGTACTGGCCGTCGGTCATGCGGGTGAAGCGCAGGTTTGCGGCCTCGACCACGCCGTCAAAATAGAACGCCTGTACGTACTGTTCAAACGGAAGTTTGATTTTTCCGGTCAAATTGCCGTTGATCGTTTTGGACAGATTGTCCCACATGGCGCGCTTCTCGCGGGCGGCGGCGCTCTCCCGCATCGTCTTTTGCAGCGCGTCGATGGCGGCGCGGTTCGTGTGCAGACGGTGCACGGCGGCGTCCCGGGCGGCCATGGCGGCAGCGCGGTCCCGGCGCAGGCGGGCCAGCGCATCCTGCAGCTGGGTCAATGCGTCGGGGTTGTCGCGCTTGGGCATCGTCTCGCGCATCTGCTGCACGCGGGCGCTGGCGGCAGCGTGCCCGGCCTTGGCGTTGGCGGCGCGGCGGGTGGCCGCAAAGCGCTGCTTTTCCAGGTCGGCCAGCTGGCCGTTCAAAAGGTCGGCCTGCTTGGCCAGGCTGCGGGCGCGGTCCGTCTTTTGCTTCAGCTTCAGGTGGTCGGCCTGCAGGCCGCGCAGACCCTCGGTCAGGCTGGTCTGCTGGGCGGTCAGCGCGATTTTCAGCTCGTCGGGCGTCAGCTCGGCGGCGGGCTTGCCGGTGTAGCGGTCCCCGCGGCGCGCGAAAAATCCATCCGCGTCCCGCTGCAAAGCCGCCCGCAGCTCATGCGCGTGGGCGGCGGCGTCACCGGCGGTGCGGCTGGCCGCGGCAGTGCTGCGGCGCTGGGCCGTCAGCGCCTTCTCCCGCTCCTCCAGCTGCTTTTCGGTGATGTGGTCCTTGGGCAGCGCGGCGATCTTCGGGTGCTTGGTGGAGCCGCAGACCGGGCACGGCTTGCCCTTTTGCAGGTCCTTGGCCAGCAGGCCCGCGCGGTTGGCGTTTAATTGGCGCTGCATCGTGCTGTATTCTTCCTCGGCGCTGTCCAGTGCAGCCTGTGCGGCCACATACTCTGCCTGACGCGCAGCGGCGTCCTCGTCGGCCTTGTCGGCGTCCGCCAGATTTTGCAAGAGCTGCCTGCAGTCGGCGGAAAGCCCCTCGGCCAGCTCAATGCGGTGGTCGGTCTTGAGCAGGTCGGCCTCGGCCTGGCTCAGCGCGGCGCGGTCCGCCTCGTTTTTGGCAATATTTTCCTTCACGTTCGCCGTGCGCTTTTCCAGATCGGTCATAATGAGGTCGGTCTGGTGCTCCACATCGGCGGCGCGCTGCTCCTCGGCCACCAGCCCGGCCAGCTGGCGGCGGCGGGCGGCGCGTTCCTCGGCAATTTTCAGGCCGGCGTCACCGCGGGCGATCTTCTCGTCCAGCTCGTTCATAACGTTGGTCTGTCGTTTTTCGTTGGCGTCGTCGGCCTCCAGCAGCAGCCTGCCCAGCTCGGCGGCAGCCCCTGCGGCAAACGGGTCGCGCTCGGCCTGCATTTCGGCCAGGTCGGCGGCGGTCTCCTCGTCGGCACCGTCGCCTATCAGCGTGCCGACGTGCATCAAAAGTACATCGTCCAGACGCTTGCATTCCTCGTCGGCCTTACGGGCGTGCTCGACAGCAGCCTGACCCAGGCGCTGGTGGTCGGCGGTGTCAAAAATGCGGCGCAGGATGGCCGCGCGGTCCGCGGACGGCGCGTTGAGCAGCCGGGTAAAGTCGTTCTGCGCCAGCATCGAAACCTGGGCAAACTGTTTGGCGTCGATGCCCAGCAGCTTGACCACGGCGTCGGTCACGGCTGACGCACCGCTGACCGGCTCGTCCGGCTCACGGATCAGCTCGGCCTTGGCGGGCACCTTGACCATGCCGGTGCCGCGCTTGGCGGCGCGCTGCTGGTCGGGCCAGCGGCGCACGGTGTAGCTGCGCCCGCGGTGGGTAAAGGCCAGCTCGACGCTCGTCTCGGCGTCGGGGGCGGCAAAATCACTGCGCAGCATCGTTGTTTTTCGATTCTCACCGGAGGTCTCGCCGTAGAGCGCAAACGTGATGGCGTCAAACAGGGCGGTCTTGCCCGCGCCGGTGTCGCCGCCGATCAGAAACAGTCCGCTGCCGCCGAACGCCGAAAAGTCCAGCTCGGTGCGGCCCGCGTAGGGGCCGAAGGCGGTCAGGATCAGCTTTTGGGGTTTCATTCGCTTTTTGACGCCTCCTCGCGCAATCTTTTCACAGCCACGGTCTCCTCCACTGTCAGGGGGCGTCCGTTCATCTTGGTGAAAAAGTCCTGGAACAGCTCGACAAAGGGCTTGCCGCGCACAGCCTGGGTCATGTCCAGCGGGTGCGCGACCTCACCTTGGGGCAGGTAGTCGAGCCGCATGGCGTTGGGATAGGCGGCGCGCAGCTGCGCCATGGCGTCGGGCAGCGGCGTCGGGTCGGTCAGGGTCGCCCAGATGTAGTCCTCGGTGTCGGTTGGCCGGGCGGTCAGCCGGGCCAGCGGGCCGGTCAGGTGGCGCATGGCGCGGCGGGGCGTCAGCGGCAGCTGCTCGATTTTTTCCACGCCGCGCTTGCCGACCCGCACGAGGGTGACGGATTTCTGCATCCCGCACTCGTCCAGATGGTAGCAGAGCGGCGCACCCGCGTAGCGCACGGCGTCGATGCCGACGCGCTGGGCGCGGTGGATATGGCCGAGCGCTGCATAGCAGAAGCCCGCAAACCGCGCTGCATCGATGGAATCCACCGTGCCGACGGTCAGGGGCGCGGTCTCGCTGCCGGAGAGCTGCGGCGGGCAGACGCCGGAGACCACCATCTGGTGGGCGACGAGCACCCGGCGCGGGGCGGCGGGCTCACAGACGGCCAGCGCCGCGCCGACGGCGGAGTCGTAGTCGGTGATGTCGGCGTCGGGCAGGTAGTGGCGCACCGTGGCCGCCCGCACAAAGGGCAGCAGCGTGAACTCGATGGGGCCGTGGCGGTCATTGAGCACGACCTGCTTGGGGCAGCCGGTGAAACGCCCGGCAATGTGTACGTTTTGTTCGGCCAGCAGACTGCTGGCAAAGTCGAGCCGCTCGGCGCTGTCGTGGTTGCCGGAGACGGCCAGCACCGGGATGCGGCGTGCGGCCAGCTGGGTCAGGAACCAGTCCAGCAGCGTGCAGGCCGCGGCGGGCGGCACCGGCGTGTCGTAGATGTCGCCCGCGATGACGACGGCCTCGACGCCGTGTTTTTCACAGAGGGTCAGAATTTGTTCAAGGATGAACCGCTGATCCTCCAGCATATCAAACCCGTTGACCCGTTTGCCCAGGTGCAGGTCTGCAAGGTGCAGAAATTTCATGGTGTATCTCCAGATTTTGCTTTTACCGCGCTGTAGGGGGCGGCGTCCTCGACGCCCCGCGGGCCGATGCAAGCATCGGCCCCTACCGCTTTACCGCCACAGCTTCTCCCAGGTCGTGATGTCCAGCGTGGTGCCGGGCAGGACCTCCACGGGGGCTGTCTCGGCCTTGCGGAAGCGGCACTTTTTGGCAAAGCCCTCGGCCTTCAGGTCGCGTGCCCACACCCGCATATACAGGCGGCTGCGGCCATCGCCCTCGGCCAGCTTCTGCGCATAAGCCACGATGCTGCGGCCAATGCCCTGCCCGCGGGCCTTTTCCTTTAAGAAAAGGCGGCTCAGGCACATGGCGCCCGCGGGGCCGAGGTCGAGCGCGAAATAGCCCACCGGCTCGGTGCCGAGGTAGATCAAAAAGTAGTTGATGACGCCGCTGTGGATCTCGTCGTCGGTCAGGATGTCGCTCTGGTACTTATCGGCCAGTGCAGCGGCGACCTTGGGCGTCAGCTTGGTGTAATGCTGAACGAAAATTTCCTGCGCCAGCTCGGAAACCAGCTGGACGTAGCGGGTCTTGGTTACTTGTTTAAATGTCGGGTTCATAGTAACTCCTTTTGTTAAACATAGCTGCCGTAGGGGCGCATTCTATATGCGCCCGTGCAGCTTACGGCAGGTGCCGCGGGCGGATATGGAATCCGCCCCTACATTTATTCAATGGTAACGCTTGCCTTCGCCGGCATGCACGCGGCCCAGTCGCCCTCGTTTTTCAGTGTGCCGAAGCCCTCGCACAGGTGGTCGGGGCAGGGGCTGTCTACAAAGGCGATGCCGCCGTTTTCCACCCGCAGGTGGATCGTGTACAGACCGGTGTCAATGTCATATTCGGCGTTTTTACGCAGATCAATGCGCTGCTCGACCTGCGGGTCGCCGTAGCGCAGCACCGCCGTGCGGCCCGTGCCGCCATGGTGGGCGGCCAGCCACAGCACCGCGGCCAGCGCCAGAATTACAGCGATAAACAGCAGATTTTTTCGTTTTTCGGTCATGGCTCTCTGTCAAATTCCAGTTCTTCGGTCAGGCCGTCATACCCGGCCACGGCGGCGGGGTACGCGGTGCGCGCGGCGGCCAGGCCCGGCGCGGGGTCGGTCACGGCGGCGCTGTAGTGGGTCAGCCATAGGCGGCGCACATTGGCCGCGGCGGCCAGTGCGCCGGTCTCCCGGCAGGTGGCGTGGCCGTACAGCTCCGCCTTGGGCAGGTCGGCGTCGTCGGCGTAGGTCGCGTCCATGCAGAGCAGGTCGGCGTCCCGGGCGGCGGCCTCCAGCGCGGCGCAGGGGCGGGTGTCGGTGGCGTAGACCACCTTCAGCCCGCGGCGCGGCGCACCCAGCACCTGCTCCGGCGTGCAGCCGCCGACGGGCTCGCCCCTTTGCAGCGTTTTCCAGTAGGGCATCGGGATGCCCGCAGCCCGCGCCCTTGCGGGGTCGAACCGCCCGGCGCGGGGCAGCGCAAGCACATAGCCGCAGCAGGGTACGCGGTGGGTCAGCGGGAACGGGGTGATTTTCAGCGTGTCTATGTGGAATGGTCCGTCTGCGACCTGCCAGCGCACCGGGTACGCCTGCCCCCCGGCCAGTGCCGTGACGGCCTGCGCCACAGGCTCGATGCCCTTGGGGCCGTATATCGTCAGCGGTTCGGTGCGGTTTAGGCTGCCCAAGGTCTGCAAAAGACCGGGCAGGCCCAGAATGTGGTCGCCGTGGTAGTGGGTCAGCAGCACCGCCGAAAGCCGATACGCGCTGACGCCGTACCGCCGCAGGCCGACCTGCGTGCCCTCGCCGCAGTCCAGCAGCACGCTGCGCCCGCCCACCGTGACCGCGGCGGCGGCCAGTGCGCGGTCCGGCAGCGGCTGCGTGCCGCCCGTGCCCAGCAGGGTTACTTTCAGCATGTATGCACCTCTTTTCCAATACTTCCCCATTATCAAGCGTATTATAGCACAAATCGGGCGGGCGGTAAAGGGGCGGTGCGGAAGCCTTCCCCCGAGGGGGAAGCCAAAAAAAGTTGAAACACCCCGCCCAATTTTGTCGTATAATCTTTATGAAAGGGGGCGACGCCCATGACAGCGCACGAGTTGGACACCCTGCTGCGGGACTACGGCGGCGCAGTGCGGTCCGTCTGCCGGGCCATTCTGCCCGGCCACCCGCAGGACGCCGAGGAGGCCGAGGCCGACACATTTTACAAGCTCTGGCGCGGGGCACACCTGCCCGCAGACGAGGCCCACCGGCGGCGGCTGGTGGTGCAGGCGGCGCGGCAGTGCGCCATTGACCGCTACCGTGCGCTGCTGCGCCGGGGCGAGACGCTGCCGCTGGATGACCGCGACGACGCCGAGCTGGCCGTTGCGCTGGAAAGCGGGCTGGAAACCCGCGAGCTGATGGCGCAGATCATGGCGCTGCCGCCGCCCGACGGGGAGCTTTTTCTGCGCAGGTACGTGTATGGCGAGACCGCGGCCCAACTGGGCGTACATTTCAACATGCCTGCCGCAACGGTGCGCACCCGGCTGCACCGCGCACGGCTGGCACTGCAAAAGCTATTGAAGGAGGGCTGACCTATGACCGAACTGGAACGCTGGATGAACGACCACCCGCCGCTGGCAGACGCCCTGACGGCGGAAGAAACCGCAGCACTGCGCCAAAAAGTGCTGGCCCGCCGCCCGAAGCCCCGGGTTTTGCGCGGCTGGCGGCTGGCAGCCGCGGCGGCAGCGCTCTGCTTAGTGGCCGCGGGCGCGGTGGTGCTGGGGCTTTTCCACCCCATGAGCGCCGCCAACGAGACGAACGCACTGGTGCAGAAATACGGCGAGGTGCTGGACGAACCGCTGACCGCCGAAATCAACGGCCACACGGTCAGTGTAAAGGCGCTGCTGCGCGGGCAGTACACATTACGGATATTGTACGATGTGGATAATGCGCGCGGAATGGAAGGCGATGATTTGGTGTGGGACACCGCGAATTTTACGCTGTACAAGCCCAAAGGCGCCAGCGAGCGGAAGTGGGACTACGGCGCAAGCAACGTCGATGTCGGGCCGATCAGCGGCTATGCCGTCGGCCCGTGGGATGGCCGTTATGAAGCAAGCGAGAACGACACGCTATCCTGCTTTGTGGATATACCTCTTTTGTACGAGAAAGGCAACAATCGAACACTGTATATCGGCGACCTGACAAACTATAGCGCCAAGGCAAGCGTAAAAATCACGCTGCCGGATGCGCCCCCAACACTGACAGTGGATGTGAAGAAAACCATCGCACTGAAGGGTGGACACTGGTTCCATTATGATATGACCGACGAAGAAGCCGAGCAATATCCCGACGCAACGTTTGACATTCAAGAGGTTCGTATTGAACCGCTGGCGGTCAGCGTCATCGGCATGAATCACGGCAGTCTGCCGCTGGGCGATACCTCGCGGTACGATGTGCAGTCCCGCGTAAAGCTGTTCCGCGCCGACGGCACCGAGTTGACCTACGGCTGGGACGGGGAATTTTACAAGGGTTCCTATGGCCGCAAGAACAAAAATTCCGGACAGATGACCTTGCGTGTTGACAGCTACGACATCCTCGACCCCGAGGCCGTGGCATGGGTCGAGATCGACGGCGAACGCTTTGCGGTGGAATAAGTGGGAAAAGACGCTTGCGGGAAATGCCCGGGCGGCATATATGCCGCCCCTACGAACCGGCGGATGATTTGCGGCATTCAGAGACAAACGCGGAGGGGTCAAGACCTCTCCCTACAGGCCTCCAAAAGCCTTCCCCCTTGGGGGAAGGTGGCCCCGCAGGGCCGGATGAGGGGGAAACTGCCCGGCAGCAGCCGTTTGCTTATAACGTGCGGGCCGGGCGTGCCCGGCCCCTACGAACCGGCGGATGATTTGCGGC
>ERZ834433.2626-NODE-2626-length-10631-cov-2.526570_pt1 | contig 10631 bp, 6 predicted proteins | sample MGYA00519948_ERZ834433 | MGnify/ENA primary metagenome ERZ834433 (study PRJEB31850, sample SAMEA3708752) | human gut metagenome | biome: human gut; feature: human-associated habitat; material: faeces | place: China | collected 2014 ...
AGGATCAGCGATTTGCCGCCGCTTTTCAGCACCGCTTTCGCGCCCATTTCATTAATGCTGTCCTGTAAAATTCCGCCCATTGCCTGATTAACTAATTGCTGGCCTTCGGCGCGAACCTGATCAATGGCTTTATAGTGAAACGTCAGGCCATCGCTGCGCGTTTCGATAATGCGGTTCATCTGCTCTTTCAGCTGCGCATCAAGTTTGGTCAGACGGCTGCGCATTTTGCTGCTTTCGCCCATCTCCTGAACGATAATTTTATCCAGCGCAATACGGGCTTTCTCGACGCGGCTTTTCGCGCCTTCATCAATCCACGGCAGCGTGCTGCGTAGTTCAGCCTGATAATCCTTCGCCTGCTCGCGCTGGGCGGCATTCAGGGAATATTGCTTACCGTTATACATCACGTTGCCGTCTGGCGTGATCACCAGATTGCCGTTTTCGCCCTTCACCTGCACGGTTTGCGGGCTGACAATCACATCGTCACGCGGCGTGACGCTGCACTGGTAGTCGGCGTGAGCGGTCATTGCCGTCACTGAAAGTGCTGCCGCCAGCAGCATTTTGCGCATCATAGTCTTCCCTCAAGAAAAAATTAGGCCAGCATTTGCTGGCCCGTATGCTTTATTAGTCCCACCAAACGTCGAAAAGTTCGCTGGTGCGTACCTCATCCAGTTTGCGCTCTTCCAGCCACTTACGCACAATCGCCTGATGTTCTTCGGTGCATTTGCCGATTTCCTGCATGCAGATCAGACCTTCCCAGGCCAGATAACCGCTGCCGTCAAAGGCCAGTTTGTTCGGTTCGATAACCTCGTTAATAAAATCATCAACGGTTTTATCAATCTGTTCTTCCGATGTACCTTCCGGGAATCGCCATGCCACCGAAAATCCTAATTCCTGGAATTCGTCGATGTGCATTTTTTTACGCAGACGACGGCTACGGTTCTTTGCCATTATTTCACCCTCTCGAACATTAAGTCCCATACTCCGTGACCAAGACGATGACCACGTTGTTCAAATTTCGTCACCGGACGTGATGCCGGACGCGGTACGTAATCATTGCTCTCTGACAGGTTTTTATAACCGTCAATAGAAGACATCACTTCAAGCATATGTTCCGCATAAGGTTCCCAGTCGGTCGCCATATGGAATACGCCCCCCAGCTGCAGTTTGCTTTTTACCAGTTCGGCAAACGGCACCTGAACGATACGGCGTTTATTATGGCGCGCTTTGTGCCACGGGTCAGGGAAAAAGAGCTGCACCATGCGCAATGAATTGTCAGGAATCATTTTATGCAGCACTTCAACCGCATCGTGACACATCACGCGCAGGTTGCTTAAGCCCTCTTCATGCGCAGAAGCCAGGCACGCACCAACGCCCGGTGAATGCACTTCAATGCCGAGGAAGTCCTGCTCAGGGCGATCTTTAGCCATTGCCACCAGCGACGCCCCCATGCCAAAACCAATCTCAAGCGTCACCGGCGCTTCTCGGCCAAAAAGCGCGGGGAAATCCAGCATATCTTCGCTGAACTCAACGCCCATCACCGGCCAGTAGTTTTCCAGCGCATGTTCCTGGCCTTTGGTCAGTCGCCCCTGGCGGCGCACAAAACTACGGATACGGCGCAGTGGGCGGCCGTTTTCATCAAATTCCGGTGAGATGACGTCGTTTTTCATAAAGATTTAGTCGCTTGTGAAAGTGTTCTGAAAACGGGCATTATCCAAAGTTAGTTGCCGGATGCAAGCATGATAAGGCCGTGGCTGCGGAAAGTTCCGGTTTACACCCTGCCGTCGCTGTGCTGCAATCTTGCCCCCAACAACAGTGAATTCGGTGACCATGCAAGCGTCGCAATTTTCAGCCCAGGTTCTGGACTGGTACGATAAATACGGGCGAAAAACTCTGCCCTGGCAAATTGACAAGACGCCCTACAAAGTATGGCTCTCAGAAGTGATGTTGCAACAAACTCAGGTTGCGACCGTTATCCCCTATTTTGAACGCTTTATGGCGCGCTTCCCGACGGTGACCGATCTCGCCAATGCGCCGCTCGACGAAGTTCTCCACTTGTGGACCGGGCTTGGCTATTACGCCCGCGCGCGCAATCTGCATAAAGCGGCACAACAAGTGGCGACCTTACACGGCGGTAAATTCCCGGAAACCTTTGAGGAAGTTGCAGCACTGCCGGGCGTCGGGCGTTCCACCGCAGGCGCGATTCTCTCGCTTTCTCTGGGTAAGCACTTTCCGATTCTCGACGGTAACGTCAAACGCGTGCTGGCGCGCTGCTATGCTGTAAGCGGCTGGCCTGGGAAAAAAGAGGTCGAGAATAAATTATGGAGTTTAAGCGAGCAGGTGACGCCCGCGGTTGGCGTGGAACGGTTTAATCAGGCGATGATGGATTTGGGCGCGGTGATTTGCACGCGCTCGAAGCCGAAATGTTCGCTCTGTCCGCTACAAAACGGATGTATTGCCACCGCCAACAATAGCTGGTCGCTTTATCCGGGCAAAAAACCGAAACAGACGCTGCCGGAGCGTACTGGCTACTTTCTGCTGTTACAGCACGAAGATGAAGTATTGCTGGCGCAGCGTCCGCCGAGTGGATTGTGGGGCGGTTTATACTGTTTCCCGCAGTTTGCCGACGAAGAAAGTTTGCGGCAGTGGCTGGCGCAACGGCAGATTGCTGCCGATAACCTGACGCAGCTGACCGCGTTTCGGCATACCTTCAGCCATTTCCACTTAGATATTGTGCCTATGTGGCTTCCCGTGTCGTCATTCACCGGCTGCATGGATGAAGGCAATGCGCTCTGGTATAACTTAGCGCAACCGCCGTCAGTTGGCCTGGCGGCTCCCGTGGAGCGTTTGTTACAGCAGTTACGCACTGGCGCGCCGGTTTAGCGCGTGAGTCGATAAAGAGGATGATTTATGAGCAGAACGATTTTTTGTACTTTCCTGCAACGTGAAGCAGAAGGTCAGGATTTTCAGCTGTACCCCGGCGAACTGGGAAAACGCATCTATAACGAGATCTCCAAAGAAGCCTGGGCGCAGTGGCAGCACAAACAAACCATGCTGATTAATGAAAAGAAACTCAACATGATGAATGCCGAGCACCGCAAGCTGCTGGAGCAGGAGATGGTCAACTTCCTGTTCGAGGGTAAAGAGGTGCATATCGAGGGCTATACGCCGGAAGATAAAAAATAAAAACAGTGCCGGAGCACGCCTCCGGCAACTTGCATAAAAACAAACACAACACGCACCCGGAATGATGAAAAAATATCTCGCGCTGGCTTTGATTGCGCCGTTGCTCATCTCCTGTTCGACGACCAAAAAAGGCGATACCTATAACGAAGCCTGGGTCAAAGACACCAACGGTTTTGATATTCTGATGGGGCAATTTGCCCACAATATTGAGAACATCTGGGGATTCAAAGAGGTGGTGATCGCCGGTCCTAAGGACTACGTGAAATACACCGATCAATATCAGACCCGCAGCCACATCAACTTCGATGACGGTACGATTACTATCGAAACCATCGCCGGGACAGAACCTGCCGCGCATCTGCGCCGGGCAATTATCAAAACGTTATTGATGGGTGACGATCCGAGTTCGGTCGATCTCTATTCCGACGTTGATGATATTACGATTTCGAAAGAACCTTTCCTTTACGGTCAGGTGGTGGACAACACCGGGCAGCCGATTCGCTGGGAAGGTCGCGCAAGCAACTTCGCGGATTATCTGCTGAAAAACCGTCTGCAAAGCCGCAGTAACGGGCTGCGTATCATCTACAGCGTCACCATTAACATGGTGCCGAACCACCTTGATAAACGTGCGCACAAATATCTCGGCATGGTCCGCCAGGCGTCACGGAAATATGGCATTGATGAGTCGCTGATTCTGGCAATTATGCAGACTGAATCTTCCTTTAACCCGTATGCGGTCAGCCGTTCCGATGCGCTGGGATTAATGCAGGTGGTACAACATACTGCCGGGAAAGATGTGTTCCGCTCGCAGGGGAAATCTGGCACGCCGAGCCGCAGTTTCTTGTTTGATCCTGCCAGCAATATTGATACCGGCACCGCGTATCTGGCGATGCTGAACAATGTTTATCTCGGCGGAATTGATAACCCAACGTCGCGGCGTTATGCCGTCATCACCGCCTATAACGGCGGTGCAGGCAGCGTGCTGCGAGTCTTTTCGAATGACAAGATTCAGGCGGCTAATATTATTAACACCATGACGCCAGGCGATGTTTATCAGACGCTGACGACCCGTCATCCCTCTGCGGAATCTCGCCGTTATCTTTATAAAGTGAATACCGCGCAAAAATCCTACCGCCGCCGATAATTCCATTAACCGCCCCTGACGATGCTCAGGGGCAAAAATGTTATCCACATCACAATTTCGTTTTGCAAATTGGGAATGTTTGCAATTATTTGCCACAGGTAACAAAAAACCAGTCCGCGAAGTTGATAGAATCCCATCATCTCGCACGGTCAAATGTGCTTTTTCAAACACTCATCCGCATCACGATGTGAGGAAATTAACATGAATCTTAAGCTGCAGCTGAAAATACTCTCTTTTCTGCAGTTCTGTCTGTGGGGAAGTTGGCTGACGACCCTCGGTTCCTATATGTTTGTTACCCTGAAGTTTGACGGTGCTTCTATTGGCGCAGTTTATAGCTCACTGGGTATCGCCGCGGTCTTTATGCCTGCGCTGCTGGGGATTGTGGCCGACAAATGGTTAAGTGCGAAATGGGTATATGCCATTTGCCACACCATTGGCGCTATCACGCTGTTCATGGCGGCCCAGGTCACGACGCCGGAGGCGATGTTCCTTGTGATATTGATTAACTCGTTTGCTTATATGCCAACGCTTGGGTTAATCAACACCATCTCTTACTATCGCCTGCAAAATGCCGGGATGGATATCGTTACTGACTTCCCGCCAATCCGTATCTGGGGCACCATCGGCTTTATCATGGCAATGTGGGTGGTGAGCCTGTCTGGCTTCGAATTAAGCCACATGCAGCTGTATATTGGTGCAGCACTTTCCGCCATTCTGGTTCTGTTTACCCTGACTCTGCCGCATATTCCGGTTGCTAAACAGCAAGCGAATCAGAGCTGGACAACCCTGCTGGGCCTCGATGCATTCGCGCTGTTTAAAAACAAGCGTATGGCAATCTTCTTCATCTTCTCAATGCTGCTGGGCGCGGAACTGCAGATTACCAACATGTTCGGTAATACCTTCCTGCACAGCTTCGACAAAGATCCGATGTTTGCCAGCAGCTTCATCGTGCAGCATGCGTCAATCATCATGTCAATTTCGCAGATCTCTGAAACCCTGTTCATTCTGACCATCCCGTTCTTCTTAAGCCGCTACGGCATTAAGAACGTAATGATGATCAGTATTGTGGCGTGGATCCTGCGTTTTGCGCTGTTTGCTTACGGCGACCCGACTCCGTTCGGTACTGTACTGCTGGTACTGTCGATGATCGTTTACGGTTGCGCATTCGACTTCTTCAACATCTCTGGTTCGGTGTTTGTCGAAAAAGAAGTTAGCCCGGCAATTCGCGCCAGTGCGCAGGGGATGTTCCTGATGATGACTAACGGCTTCGGCTGTATCCTTGGCGGCATCGTGAGCGGTAAAGTGGTTGAGATGTACACCCAAAACGGCATTACCGACTGGCAGACCGTATGGTTGATTTTCGCTGGTTACTCCGTGGTTCTGGCCTTCGCGTTCATGGCGATGTTCAAATATAAACACGTTCGTGTCCCGACAGGCACACAGACGGTGAGCCACTAATTACGCAAAGAAAAACGGGTCGCCAGAAGGTGACCCGTTTTTTTCTTACTTCAACACATAACCGTACAATCGTTTCATGCCATCTGCATCGGTTTCGCTATAGACACCTTGCAGCTCCGGCGAAAATCCCGGCAACAAATTCACCCCTTCTTCCAGCGCAAGGAAATAACGTTGAACCGCCCCACCCCAGACTTCCCCGGGTACCACGCAAAGCACGCCAGGTGGATAAGGCAACGCCCCTTCTGCCGCAATTCGCCCTTCGGCATCACGAATCCGCACCAACTCCACGTCACCGCGAATATAAGCGCTATGCGCATCCTGGGGGTTCATCACCACTGACGGGAAACTCTGCTGGCGGAACATCGCTTTTTGTAGGTCTTTGACGTCGAAACTGACATACAGATCGTGCATCTCCTGACACAACTGGCGCAGGGTGTAGTCGCGATAGCGCACCGGATATTTGTTATAAACGCTCGGCAACACCTCAACCAGCGGCGAGTCATCCTCAATATGCTGTTCAAATTGCGCCAGCATCGCCACCAGTTGTGCCAGCTTCTCGTGGCTTTCCGCCGGAGTTAATAAGAACAGAATGGAGTTGAGATCGCACTTCTCCGGCACAATGCCGTTCTCACGCAGATAGTGCGCCAGAATCGTCGCCGGAACGCCAAAGTCGCTATATTCGCCGGTTTCGGCATCGATACCTGGTGTAGTGAGTAACAGCTTGCACGGATCAACAAAATACTGATCCACGGCATATCCTTCAAAGCCGTGCCACTTCGCCCCCGGCTCAAAACTGAAAAAACGGCGGTCGCTGGCTAACACTGATGTCGGATAATCCTGCCACAATTTGCCATCAACAACGGGCGGGATAAACGGGCGGAACAGCTTACAGCGCGCAAGAATAGCCTTGCGCGCTTCAATCCCTATCTCAACACACTCAGCCCACAGCCGACGCCCACTCTCCCCTTCATGAATTTTGGCGTTAACATCCAGTGCAGCAAACAGCGGATAGAAAGGGCTGGTAGAAGCATGGAGCATAAAGGCGTTATTCAACCGCTTATGCGGGCAAAAACGCGCCTGTCCGCGGATATGGTTATCTTTTTTATGGATCTGCGACGTCTGTGAGAATCCCGCCTGCTGTTTGTGCACTGACTGGGTCACAAAGATCCCCGGATCGTTTTCGTTAAGTTCTAACAGCAGCGGCGAGCTATCCGCCATCATCGGGATAAACTGTTCGTAACCGACCCACGCGGAATCAAACAGAATGTAATCACACAGATGCCCAACGGTATCGATCACCTGACGGGCGTTATAGACAGTGCCGTCATAGGTTCCCAACTGAATAATCGCCAGGCGAAACGGGCGCGGCAACTCAGCTTTTTCTGGCGCAACGTCGCGAATTTGCTGGCGCAGATACTCTTCATTAAAACAGTGCGCATCAATACCGCCAATGAAACCAAACGGGTTACGTGAAGCTTCCAGATAGACCGGCGTCGCCCCCGCCTGAATCAGCGCGCCGTGATGATTCGACTTATGGTTGTTACGGTCGAAGAGCACCAGATCGCCACGCGTTAACAGCGCATTCGTCACCACTTTATTCGCTGCCGATGTGCCGTTCAGCACAAAATAGGTTTTATCGGCATGAAAGACTTTGGCTGCGAATTTCTGCGCATCTTTCGCCGATCCTTCATGAATAAGCAGATCGCCCAATTTTACGTCAGCATTACACATATCGGCGCGAAAGACGTTCTCACCAAAGAAATCGTAAAAATGGCGTCCGGCAGGATGCTTTTTAAAAAACGCACCATGTTGATGTCCAGGGCAAGCAAAGGTGCTGTTGCCCATCTCAACGTACTGCGTCAGCGTGTCATAAAACGGTGGCAGCAAATTCTCTTCATACTGACAGGCTGCGGATTCCAGCTCCAGCCACTGCTGCTCGTTGCCGTTGATTACCGCCGTAACGCCCGCAGGTAATTCAACAGCATGTTCGGAATACAAAAACACCGGTAGATGAAAACCGGTGCGCTTAAGCAACGCAAGAATGCCACTGCGACTATCCGCAGCGGTAATGACGACTGCCGCGACGTCCGTAAAATCAGTATCTCCCAACGCCACCACGCGGCGATGAGTAGAAAGTCGGGATACCAGTTCACTACTGGCGGCAATATTCATTGATTTCATAAGCGCAAACCCGTTTCGGGGAAGTAAGAATACCGGACAAGGTGGAAAACCCTGCCCCATGAGATATGGGTCAAACTGGTCACCAGCTCCGACCGCCAGACATCAGTAAAAGCAGAAACGCTCTGATTTTACTGTTGTCCTGCAGTGAGCGTGCGTTAACTTCACCGCATGAGCAGTAACATAGAAAGGGAAACGTTTCGCGCGAAACGGCGATAAGCGAGAGAATGTAAGGAGATGGCGTGCATCGGGCAAACTCCGTACAGAGAGGAGAAAATTCGCGCAATCATGGCACCTTTCGCTAAAGCGTGCAAGCCAGGACTTTGCGAACAAACAAGCCATCGACGGCACCAAACGGTCATAATAAGAAAATCAAACAATACAGTTAACAGGAACTCTTGTGGTCATCGGCCCTTTTATCAACGCAAGTGCAATATTACTGGGTGGCATGCTCGGTGCACTGCTTAGCCAACGCTTACCGGAACGTATCCGCGTCTCCATGACATCAATTTTTGGTCTGGCATCGCTGGGGATTGGTATTTTACTGGTGGTGAAATGCGCCAACCTTCCAGCGATGGTTTTAGCAACCTTACTCGGAGCATTAATCGGCGAAATTTGTCTGCTGGAAAAAGGCGTCAATACAGCGGTCGCCAAAGCACAAAATCTGTTTCGTCACTCACGTAAGAAGCCAGCGCATGAATCTTTCATTCAGAATTTTGTCGCGATTATTGTCCTGTTTTGCGCCAGCGGCACCGGGATCTTCGGGGCGATGAACGAAGGGATGACCGGCGATCCGAGTATTTTAATCGCCAAGTCATTTCTTGATTTCTTTACGGCGATGATCTTCGCCTGCTCGCTGGGTATTGCGGTATCGGTGATTAGTATCCCATTACTGATCATCCAGTTAACGCTGGCGTGGGCTGCCGCGCTGATATTACCGCTGACCACACCGTCGATGATGGCAGACTTCAGCGCCGTAGGCGGTTTATTGCTGCTGGCAACCGGATTACGCATCTGTGGCATTAAAATGTTCCCGGTGGTCAACATGCTTCCAGCACTCCTTCTGGCAATGCCGCTTTCCGCCGCCTGGACCGCCTGGCTTGCCTGACAATGCGTGCAATATCGGCAAAGTGATGATAGATTGTGCAGTCTGCAGTAAATTGAAGAAATTTGATTGACGAGACGTGGCGAATCAGGTTTAATGCGCCCCGTTGCCCGGATAGCTCAGTCGGTAGAGCAGGGGATTGAAAATCCCCGTGTCCTTGGTTCGATTCCGAGTCCGGGCACCAAATTCATATAAACGGACCTCCACGGAGGTCCGTTTTTCGTTTCAGGACGCCACAATTTAAGCGTTCTGCCTAAAAATCATTTCTACCGAACTCAACCAGATTCCCCCCACATCAACCTCATTGTGTGGGTATAATTGTGGGCATACCCCAGTTCGACAGAATTTGTACCCTCTTTAACGCATTCAGAAGGCTGAACTATGGCACTGACTGACGCAAAAATCCGGGCAGCAAAGCCTACTGACAAGGCTTATAAACTCACTGACGGGGCTGGCATGTTCCTGCTGGTACATCCTAATGGTTCCCGTTACTGGCGTCTCCGTTATCGTATTCTGGGTAAGGAGAAGACTCTGGCACTTGGTGTGTATCCAGAAGTTTCTCTCTCCGAAGCTCGTACAAAACGGGATGAGGCCCGAAAACTGATTTCAGAGGGGATTGACCCTTGCGAACAGAAAAGAGTTAAAAAAGTAGTCCCTGATTTACAGCTCTCTTTTGAACATATTGCACGACGCTGGCATGCCAGTAATAAACAATGGGCACAATCACACAGCGATAAAGTACTCAAAAGCCTCGAGACACACGTTTTCCCCTTTATCGGCAACCGGGATATCACAACACTCAATACCCCGGACCTGCTTATCCCTGTTCGTGCTGCAGAAGCAAAACAAATTTATGAAATCGCCAGTCGTCTGCAGCAAAGAATATCTGCTGTAATGCGTTACGCCGTACAGTCTGGCATCATCAGATATAATCCTGCTCTGGATATGGCTGGCGCATTGACCACTGTAAAACGCCAGCATCGCCCCGCTCTGAATCTTTCACGCCTGCCTGAACTTCTGTCGCGTATTGACGGTTATAAAGGCCAGCCTGTCACCCGGCTTGCCGTTATGCTGAATTTACTGGTTTTTATTCGTTCCAGTGAACTCAGATATGCCCGCTGGTCTGAAATTGATATTGACAATGCCATGTGGACTATTCCAGCCGAACGCGAACCTCTGCCTGGCGTAAAATTCTCACACCGGGGCTCCAAGATGCGGACACCACATCTTGTGCCACTCAGTAAACAGGCTGTAGCCATACTGACAGAACTTCAGACATGGGCTGGTGAAAATGGTCTGATATTTACGGGTGCACATGACCCGCGTAAACCAATCAGTGAAAATACTGTAAATAAAGCCCTGAGGGTGATGGGGTATGACACAACCCAGGAAGTCTGTGGCCATGGATTCCGGGCGATGGCGTGCAGTGCATTGATTGAATCAGGTTTGTGGTCCCGCGATGCTGTGGAACGTCAGATGAGCCATCAGGAACGTAACGGTGTACGTGCTGCTTACATTCATAAAGCAGAACATCTGGAAGAACGGCGACTGATGCTACAGTGG
>ERZ834433.2629-NODE-2629-length-10623-cov-4.106548_pt1 | contig 10623 bp, 11 predicted proteins | sample MGYA00519948_ERZ834433 | MGnify/ENA primary metagenome ERZ834433 (study PRJEB31850, sample SAMEA3708752) | human gut metagenome | biome: human gut; feature: human-associated habitat; material: faeces | place: China | collected 2014 ...
CAAGATATTCGCTTAATTTATGTAATTCTCCATTCTGATCCGGTAATTCAAAATCCGGTGCTTTTGTTCCTACTTCTAACATTTTTATTCTCCAATCTATGCATTTTTCATTTCTTTCTTCTGACATTCCTGGCAGATGCCCTTAAAAAAAATGTCATGGCTTATATACTTCATACCATGTGTGTCTTTTATTTTCTTCTCCAGCTCTGATATAACATCCATATCAACATCAAATATCTCTCCACACTTTATGCATTCCACATGGTAGTGATTTTCGAGTGTAAAGTCAAAGCGGTCTGAACCATCTGGAACTTCCACTTTTCTAACCTTGCCTTCTTCTACAAGAATGCCAAGATTTCTATATACAGTCCCTCTTCCGATAGATGGATATTTTTCTTTTATAAATGTATATATCTGGTCTGCTGTTACATGACGGTGCATTTCATTTACTGCATCAAGTACCATATCTCTTTGAATTGTATTTCTAATTTTTTTCAGCCCCCTTAATAGGATTTATTCTTAATTAGGATTTTATATCATTCCTTTTATTCTGTCAAGCATATATTTAATTATGTGCACAATTATAAAAAAAGATATTCAGATACGTAACACTCATCTGAATACCTTTTTTGTAACTTTATTAAATTGTCACCTTCTACAGCATCTCCATCAGTCTCAAATCGTGCAATTACATCACATCCACACTTATCTGCAAGTATATCTGCTGCTTTGCAGAAAGTATTTGGTCTGACTGGGGCATACATTATTAAAATATAATTGCATAACAAACAGTTCTATAATCTGTCAGGATTATCATATATATTTATATATTCGGCTACAGATCTGTCAAATGTCTTGATATGACCAAACAGCCAGTCAATAACATTGATTTTTACCTGTTCCATAAACTTTTCATCTGGTCCCTCATTTTCATCCAGATAATCATAGAGTACCTTAACAGTATGCCTGAACTCCTCATGCTTCTTTATATGTTCCTCCAAGCCTGGGTAACCTACATCTTTTTGCAGTTTTTCTTCTTCTTTGAAATGAAATTCCGTATATTCATCAAGATAATCAAGCATTTTAATTGCCTTTACTCTTGCATCTTCTGATTCACATGCACTCACAAACTGCTGAATACGATCAATCAGTTCCTTATGCTGCTCGTCTATTGTCTTATTGCCTGTTATTAAATTATCATCAAATGTAATTACTGTCATAAAACCACCTTACAATCCACCTCATATAAGTTACCAAATTGCATAAATATTCTAATTCTTTTCTACTTCTTCACTTTTCTTAACTGCACCTTTGCCCGAAATCATCTTATACCCAGAGAGTACAGAAAATAACATACATCCCATTGCTCCAATCGCAAAAATCTTATGTTCCTTCATCTTTCCTCTGAAGCCGGTATAAAATGTAGCAACCATACATGCTAATGCACCTACTGCCCAATATTTATGAGTTTTCACGATTTCACCTCCAATCTCTTTAATTGTAACGCAAATATAATTGCTGTACAACACCATTATCTATGCATTTCTTTTTCCAATAACAAGAGTTACTGCAAGCGTTATTGCAGAATAGGATAATGATTTTTTCATCATAATCTCTCCATAAATTCACATTGTACTTTTCTTTTATATCGCATAGACACAGTATATCATATCCACTGTGCCTATGCGATATCCTACCGCTTCTTTCTATTCCGGTGTATATGCCCAGTGCATCATTCGGTTTGTGATGGTATCTTCCCACTTAGGCTTTTCCCTTTCAGGTCTTCTTACATATGAAATGTGTAACCACAACATTAATAAGTAATAAAGATAACATTACACCTACAGTACTAAAAATCGGCAAATGAAATGTAAAATATGACAATTTATTTTCCATATAAATCTTTACTCCAACCAAAGTGACCATTCCTACAGTAAACAACAATCCTATCACACACATAAAATAATAACTGCCTTCTCCAAAAAGCATTAATTTCATTTACTTATCGGTCATCCCAATGCTTTTCATAATATCAAATTCTTTTCTCCGAGTGTACATCCCGGTAAATACAACATTACAATAATTAGTCAATCCCGCAATGAATAATATGATACTTACAGCACCTAAGAGAATTCGATTTCCTCTCATATATGTTTCTTTTTGCTGCATCAGATCTGATTTACAGATAATAAAAACTCCTGCTTCGCCGGTTCCTTCATCCATTGATACTTCTGTCATTTCGGATCGTTTCTTATTTTCCTCGGATATCAGCTCGTTGATCTGTGTTTTCACATAAGGTTCTTTTTCCGGATCAGCAGTTAATTCCATTGTTAATATCTTTTTCTCAGTCGGTATCTTTTGAAAACCTTTCTCACTGATAAAATAATATAAGCTGCATTCCCCATGCCAGGATTGATTTATTTCCGGGAAATCATCGTTTTGCCGATCCAAATAACCACATAGAGTAAATGTTTCAGATTCTTTTTGAGGGAATTCGTCTTCCTGTTGTTTCTCTTTATTCTCAGAATTACTTTGTTCTTTTCTACGAATCGCATCTTCTCTTGAGAGCAAAGTTTTAAAGTATACCGGTTCGCCAATTGCTTCATCTGCAAGTTTTTGCTGTTCCGGGGTCAGCATATGATCATGTATGAGCAACACGCCATTTCCTTCTTCCAAAGATTTCAAATCAATATTGAGTTGATTATCCTGAACGTATTTCTCAAGCGACAAGATTTGATTGTCATTTAAAATCTGCACAGTATCCCAACTGAATCCTTCCACCATATTGTCATCTATAAGATTAAAAAACCCTTCGTCATAAGGACGGATGCCCTTTCTGGACATAACTGTAGTTACATAAGCTCCTTCGATCAAATTAGATTTTTCCCAATCGATACCATCTATCTTGTGTAATTTTTTCTCCAACTCTTGAGAGATTGGTGAAAATTCATCATAATCGTTATCATACAACAGTTCCACACCATCTCCCTGCGTCAGCAAAGGATCCACATCGATTTCTCTGGTTTTATATTCTTCCCCATATCCCAGACTTTTCCCGAATTCGCTAAACTCTCCTGCCAGCAAAAAATCGGGACGTTTTTCGAGAAGATACTTATAATCACATCCATTTGTAAGTACGTTCATTAGAATAAAAGACAGGACTCCCAAAAATATAGAAAGGCTTGTAATGATAAATCGTGCTTTATATCGTATGATATTTTCCCATGCAATATAAAACATTTCTCCTGTCTCAGAGCGTTTCAACACTATTTTTCCAGGATGTTTTGTTTTTCCGGCAAATATATTTTCGTCATAGGTAGCACTCTCGATACAAGACAGATTGGTTATTTTTCTAATAACGCCTTCTGATGCCATCCACAAAATTCCATTTACAAATACAACAGAAAGAAAAAGAATCCACGGTCTGAAAAAGGAAAGTATCGTGTTTCCTCCCATTTCCTGATAAAAATGAAAGCCTAATACTTCCGGTATCAATAAGACCAAAATCAGTGCAGAAATCAAACTCCCTAAGACAGAACCTTTTAACATGAGTGACCTCATTTGTTTCCGGTATATTTTTGTAATCTGTCTTTCTGTGGCTCCGATCGTATGGAGCAGTCCGAGATTTTGAACATCTTCGCTCATGGATATCCAAAGGACATTGCGTACAAGGAAATATATTCCACACAAAATTCCTATTGTTCCTAATATCACCATCTCATATCCACCTGCGAATTTAGAAACTGCAGTATATTGTGCTGTATCAGAAACGTATATCTTTTGATCTGCACTCTTCATCGGCAATGTCTGATATAATTTTTCCTCTGTTTTACTCCTGTTTAAATGATCACTCTGACTGAAAAGTAAAGTATAAGGACCCTTTTCCAGTTTCAACTCTTTAATTTTGTCATGTGAAATATATCCGATTGCTAATTCATTTCCAAAGTCTGTATACCAGCCACACAATTCGAATTTTTCTTTTGAATGTTCGAACAGACCTTTGTATACATCTAAGTTTATTTCCATTCCCTGTTCCGGTTCAGAGATACCGAGTTTTTTCAATGCCCGCTCAGATAATAGAATTTCATCCTTTTTCTGTGGGTAGCTTCCAATCACATTGGTATATGCCGGTCTCAAAAAATTGTTCCAGCTTTCTGAGTCAGCCCAGACTATATCACATATCGTTTTTGCATTGTTCTCCGAAACTTCTGTAGCTTCACCTACAAAAATACTTTTTCCAACTTGTTTTATATAATCCAGTTGTTTTAATTTTGCATATTGTTCTTCTGTTCCATCTTCTATTCTCCCTGAAGAAGCAGTTCCATTTTCTCTGATTAATCTTATTTCTTCTGCCTGTATTTTCCCAAAAGAGATTCCGAATACCATGGTAATAGCAACAATACCGATTACGATCGAGCAAAATAAAATCGTATTTCTCACCTTTTTTGTGCCCGCAAAATTTTTAGCCAGAAATCGGATTATATCTTCATTGTTATTTGGAATGTTCTTATGAAACATAGTGATACCTCCTAACAATCGTTACAATCTCTTGTATAGATTTTTCCATCGGACATGCGTATTACTCTGTCTGCCATCTGCGCTACTTCCTCTTGATGCGTCACGATCAATGTCGTCTGATGAAATCTTGCGGCACAGGATTTTAGTAATCCTACGACTTCCATACTTGTAACAGAATCCAGATTTCCGGTCGGTTCATCCGCCAGGACAATTGCCGGTTTTGTCAATAATGCCCGCGCTATAGAAACTCGCTGTTGCTGCCCGCCGGACAGCGTTGATGGAAGACGTTCTAATTTATCTTTTAGTCCTAGTATTTCTACAATCTCATTGAAAAAATCTACATCGATTTCCTTGCCATCCAGTCTCATTGGGAGGACAATATTTTCACGTATACTAAGAGAAGGTATCAAATTATATTGCTGAAATACAAATCCGATATTTCTTCTTCTGAATATCGTTCTTTCTTCCTTGTTAAGATCTTTTAAACTTGTATTTCTGATCCAGACACCTCCAAAATCCGGAGTATCAAGACCTCCTAAGATGTTCATAAGTGTTGTCTTTCCGCATCCTGACGTACCGACAACTGCTATAAATTCACCATCTTCCACAGTCAACGACACACCATCTAAAGCACGCACTTCATATGTATCGGATGTATAATATTTTTTTAGATTCATGGCTTTGATTATATCCATCTTTTCTGTAAACTCCTTTCGTAAATGCTACCTTTAACTCAGCCATAATCTATTATACATGGTACCTCTTACAAACTTCTTACAAGCTGCATATGAACTGTCTCTACCGGAAGATTTACCTCTATAAGCAGCCCTGGCTTCATTTGTTTTGCTTTCATCATCCCTTTTTGCAATAGAACAATCTCTCTGGAAAGATATAAACCAATTCCGCATCCTTCCTGCCCTCTTGCCTGTTCGCCTCGATAAAATCTTTGGAAAATTTTGTTTTCTTCTCCGTCTTTTATCCCGATTCCATAATCTCTTACTTGAATTTTATAAAACATTTCTGTCTGTTTCATTGTGATATTGATCGTGCTGTTGTTTTTACTATATTTGACTGCATTATCAAACACATTATAAAACGCCTCACACATCCAGTTTTTATCATGTTCGCAAATGATTTTCTCTGGCAATTCTACTTGAAAAAAGATTTCTTTCTCTTCTGCCTTTTTCTGTATTTGCCCCAACGCATTTAGAATCGTTTCAACAAGATTTTCTTTTTGAGTGTGAACTTGTATGATTCCCTGCTCTAATCGGGCAGTTTTTATAAAGCTCTCCACCAAAAAGCATAATTGTTCTTCACTTGTTCGCAAGTCTTTCATGTATTCTGCATTCAATACTTCTTGCGTTTCATTCAATGATTCTTGCAGCAATTCCGTATAATTTTTTATATTTGACAGCGGTGTCCGTAGTTGATGCGCAATCTCAGAAATCAATTTCTGTATCTCATATCGACTTTTTTCGGCCTCTTTTCTTCTTCCTTCTAACATTTCCTGTAAACGGATTAACTGATTGGTAGTTTTGGAATAAAGCGTTTCTTTCCCGATATCTGAACCATCTAATTCATTGCCGTTTATTAAGGATTCCGTCAATTTATATATTTTATTCATTTCCTTCGCTCTTAAATGATTTTCAACTAAATATACAGTACTTCCTCCGAGTATGAAACCTATTAAAAGTACTGTAGAAATTGCTACAACCATGCTAATCTCCCATTCTATATCCCATTCCAAATACATTACTGATAACATTCGATGAATCATTTAATTTCTTTTTCAATCTGCTGATCATGACGCTTATTGTATTAGAATCAATAAATTCACTATCAATCCCCCATATATTTTCCATTATCATCTCTTTTGTAAGAACTCGATTTTGATTCATAATAAAATATTCCAAAAACTGATATTCTTTGACTGTCAAAAATATTTCCGTCTCTCCAACAAAAACCTGTTTTCTATCAGAATACAAAATAACCTGTCCGCACATAAAAGTATTTTCATTTGACTTTCTCTTTAAAACAACTTCAATACGTTTTAACAATACCTTTATTGAAAATGGTTTCACCACATAATCATCTGCTCCTATATCAAACGCTTTTAACATATCTTTTTCGTCATCTTTTGCAGTCAAAAAAATAGCTGGAATTTTTTCGTTTTTTTGGAGCTCTTGATATAGATTTATTCCGTCTCCATCCGGTAATCCAATATCTACGATCAGCAAATCTACAGAACTATCTATATTTTTAATTGCTTCTTTTCTCGAGCCGGCAAGAATCGTTGTATAACCTTGATTTTGCAATGATGTATCTAAGGCTTTTCTTAACAATTTATCATCTTCTATAATTCCTATTACCATACACACCTCCTGATTTTTCTAGAATATATACAAAAAGTCCATTACAATATACATAACACCTCTGTATATTGTAACGGACTTTTCCAAAAAAGAAGCCCTCAAATAGCATCTAATACCACACTATAAAGGAGTTTGAATTTCAATCTCTCGTCTCCATCAAAATCACTTTTCCAAACACGAAAGAGATCTTCACTTCATCCTCACCTTCTGCAAACTCATTACTCACACACAAGCTGTCTCCTGATGAGAGCAAATGATTCTGCAATGGATATTTTGCACCGCTGATACAGAAATCCTCAACCGGAAGTTGCATCGGAAATACTGAAAAATACTTTCCGAAAGCTTCTTCTCTGCGAATTGCGATTCCATGATCAAGCAGACGAATTCTATTATGACTGTCCAAGATCATCGCCTGAGATCCTGCTTCAAGTGCAATATTCAGGCACTGAACATTAGCCCAGAAATGATCCAGACGATTTCCTGTTCCTCCAAGAATCCAGATTTCTTTTCTTCTGAGTCCAAGACACATACGAAGTGCAATCTCCGTATCAGACGCATCCTTTACCGGATTGAACTCCCGGATCGGTACACTTGCTTCTTTTCTATAATAATCGATCACTTCTTCCGGTACACTGTCAAAATCTCCCACAATGTAATCCGGCTTGATCTTATGTTCATAAAGAAATGCGAGTCCTTTATCTACTCCGATAATAAATTCTGTCTCTTCTGCCTCAAGAATTGGAAGGATAAAATCTTCTTCCAGCATTCCCCCGCTCACAATAACTGTTCTCTTACACATTGCCGTTTAAAATCTCCATAAACTTTGCTGTATTATCTTTGATATCACCTTTAAAAACACCTGAACCTGAGACCATTACATTCGCTCCGGCTGCAAGTACTTCTGCCACGTTTTTATGATAGATTCCACCATCTACTTCAATATCAGTTGTAAGTCCTTTTTCATTCAGAAGGTTTCTCAATTCACTGATGCGTTCCAGTGATTCCGGAATAAATTTCTGTCCGCCAAATCCCGGCTGTACAGTCATAATAAGAACCATGTCCACATCCTGAAGCATATGACTGATGTCATTTACAGGCGTAGCAGGTTTGATAGAAATTCCTACTTTCACACCGGCTTCACGGATCTGTTCAATTGTTCTCTCTAAATCTTCACATGCTTCTGCATGCACTGTAATAGAATCTGCACCACATTCAACAAAGTCTCTGATATATCTCTCAGGCTCAGTCACCATAAGATGTACATCAAAGAACATCTTTGATTCCTTTCGAATAGACTTGATCACCGGCATTCCAAAAGAGATGCTTGGTACAAAATCACCATCCATAACATCAATATGGAGCCATTCGATCCCTTCCTTCTCCAGAATTTTAATCTGTTCGCCCAAACGGTTAAAATCTGCCGATAAAATAGAAGGGCACAACTGATACATAATTAGAATCTCCTTTTCTCTTTTAATTCGTCATAAAGTCCCAGGTAATCTTCATATCGAAGCTGACTGATTTTGTGTTCAGCCAACGCTTTCTTTACGCCACAGTCCGGTTCATGGATATGCCTGCATCCCTGAAATCTGCACTGATCTTCATATTTACGAAACTCCGGAAAATAATCTTTAAGCTCCTGTTCTTCTATATCCGTAAGGTATAAAGAAGAAAATCCAGGCGTATCCATCAGATAGGTGTCATGTCCTACCGGAATTACCTGCGAATGGCGTGTCGTATGTTTTCCACGCTTTAACTTCTTACTTATTTCCCCTGTTTCCATCTGTACATTTTCCTGCAATGCATTAGTAATTGAGGATTTTCCCACACCTGAAGGACCGGCAACTACTGTTGTCTTTCCCTGGAGAATCTCCCGGATTTCATCCAGTCCGTCTCCGTTGAAAGTGCTGGAAAAAATCACATGATATCCACAACTCTTATATGTCTCATACAAAAGTTCCAGTTCTTCCTGTTTTGCGAGATCTTTCTTATTAAAACATATCACTGCCGGAACTTCTTCCTTCTCCATCATGATCAGGAAACGATCCAGCAACATAAAATTAGGTTTCGGATTCTCCATTGCAAAAATCACAAACGCCTGATCTACATTGGCTACAGCAGGACGGATAAGTGAATTTTTTCTGGGAAGGATGGCAGTTACACTGCCTTCCTTCTCCTGTTCATCTAAAACTTCAATTTCCACATTATCCCCGACAAGAGGTTTCTGTTTATCTTTTCTGAATATTCCTTTGGCTTTGCATTCATAAATCTCATCATTCTCTGCATAGATGTAATAAAATCCTGCAATCCCTTTAATTATCTTTCCCTGCATGGATTACTCTGCCTTAGCGAACGTAATGGAATAATTTCCAAGTTCCTGATAAGTTCCGTTAATCTGCTCGGACAAATATAAAGTACCTTCACTGATACCAGGTGCTCCTGTGATATCCAGATCATATGGGAACTGTATTACCTGATCTTGCAAAACAACAGATGCTGTCGGTGTTCCATTTACATTCTGAATCAGTTCCAGACGGACCGGACCACCTGTATATCCTGCCGGAGTATTCAGAGTCTGGGTACATTTCCACACTTCTCCTGCTGCCACAGCCGCGCTGTTATCTGTTGATGCAGTATCAGTTGTCTGTGCTGCACTGTCTGATGTACCTGCTGCATTTGCAGTATCCGTATTCTGCACAGATGCAGGATCCTGATCTCCCGTACTTACTGTAATTACAACATTAACTGTATCCGGATCTTCCCAGTTGCCAGCTTCCGGTTCCTGAGAGATTACCTCTCCGGCAGCTACATCTGTACTTCTTTCCTCTTTTACTTCTACATTGAGGAATTTACCAAAAGTAGTAACTGCATCATTCTTTGTCATTCCAACAACACTCGGAACTTCTACACTGTCACCATAGTCAACACCACGGCTGACAACCAGTGTAACTGTATCACCTGCTGAAACAGATGCTCCGGCATCCGGAGTTGTAGAATATGCATATCCAGGATCAACAAGTGGAGTGCCATCATCATTTAATTCGCTGTATTCTTTCTGAACATTAACGGTCAATCCCATATCTTCAAGAGTCTGCTGTGCATCCACACCAGTCTGTCCATCTACATCAGGAACTGTGATCTGCTGCGCACCCTTACTGATATAATATTTAATGGTCGTATACTGTTCTACCTTACTTCCCTGTGGAATATCCTGGGAAGAAATCGTTCCCTTCGCCTGAGTGGAAGCTTCCTCACCCATCGGCTGGATACCAAGTTTCATATCTTTTGTGATATTCTTTGCCTCATCCTCTGTCTTTCCTACGAGATCCGGTACAGTAACCATTCCGTCATCGTCAGTTTTCGATGTATCTGTTGTTTCTGTCTTTGTCTCTGTCTGACTCTTGCTTCCAAGTAATCCGGATGCTTTTCCTGCAACGAGGATGATTGCAATAAGAATCACAACTCCCAGAAGAAGCACTGCGATCGTCAATCCATGACCGCCGCCTTTTTTCTTCTTCTCAGTCTTTCCTGATTTCTTTCTGCGAGACTTCTCTTCCGGTTCATCATCATAATCAGTCTCATTGATTTCTTCTTCCAGAGCTTCCGGTTCTGATTTCGCGATCTGCTTTGGCATATGCTTGATCTCGCCGAGCTCTTTATCTGAAATTACAACAGTTTTTGCTTCATTATCTACTGATGTCAGAGTTACGAAATCCCCTTGTGGATCAATAAG
>ERZ834433.2633-NODE-2633-length-10612-cov-5.269300_pt1 | contig 10612 bp, 9 predicted proteins | sample MGYA00519948_ERZ834433 | MGnify/ENA primary metagenome ERZ834433 (study PRJEB31850, sample SAMEA3708752) | human gut metagenome | biome: human gut; feature: human-associated habitat; material: faeces | place: China | collected 2014 ...
CGCCAAGGTCTCGTGCAAGCACGGACTTTGGCTCGTTGCTCGCGTAAATTTCAGAGCCTTAGAGTTTCCCGGCCTCCGAAACCGCGCCCATCTGGAGGAACATCCACGGCGCGGCGGCAGCCACTGGATCGTCCATTTATCAAAAAAGGAGAATTTATATGCTGCCAGAATTAAAAATAGGAAATTTAGTTGCCAGATACCCCATCATCCAAGGCGGAATGGGCGTCGGCATCAGCCTCTCATCCCTCGCCGGCGCCGTCGCCAAATCCGGCGGAATCGGCGTCATCTCCGCTGCCCAGCCCGGCTGGCGCGATCCGGAATTCGCGCGTGATCCCTTAAGCGCCAATCTCCGCGCACTCGCCTTCCACATCCGCCGTGCCAAAGAAATCTCAAACGGCGGCATCATCGGCGTCAATATCATGTGCGCCCTGACCCACTACGAGGAATACGTCCGCTGCTGTATCGAAAACGGAGCCGATCTCATCATTTCCGGGGCTGGTCTCCCGACTGATCTGCCAAAATACACAGCGGGAAGCTCCATCAAGCTCGCCCCTATCGTTTCCCCGCCCCGGACCGCCAAGGTTCTTCTGAAGCTTTGGGATAATCACTATCACCGCGTCCCTGACCTTGTTGTCATCGAAGGTCCCGCGGCCGGCGGCCATCTGGGCTACTCCGCCGAAACCGTGGAAGAAACAGCACGACGCGGCTACGATGACGAAATCCGGGAAATTCTGCAGATCGTACATGGCTACGAAGAAAAATACGCCTGTACCATCCCCGTCGTCTTTGCCGGAGGCGTCTACACCCACGAGGATATCCTCCACTATCTGTCGCTTGGCTGCGCAGGTGTCCAGATGGCTACCCGTTTCGTTGTCACGGAAGAATGCGATGCCGATCCCCGCTACAAACAGGCATACCTGAATGCAAAAAAAGAAGATATCACGATCATACACAGTCCGGTCGGCATGCCGGGCCGCGCAATCCGCAATCCGTTTCTGACGGAACGCGAACAGGAACGGGAAAAAATCTCACACTGCTACCAGTGCCTCAAAAAATGCGACAAAGCCTCCATTCCCTACTGTATTACCACTGCCCTGACCCGCGCTGCCGATGGCGATACCGACAACGCTCTCCTTTTCTGCGGAGAAAATGCATGGCGTCTCGATCACATGACCACCGTGCCGGAGCTGATGGCGGAGCTGGCCGGGGAATACCTGCCGGACAGCAAAAAATAAAAAATTTAGTAGTGACTTTCCTTCCCAATAATGTTACAATCTTCTTTATGGTGTCAGCATAAAAAATCTTCAAGAACTGACCATAAACCCAAAATTTTTGTAACACACAAAAGGAAGGAACTCTATGAACAAACACAACAAATCCCGCAGCTCGTTTTCCGGCAAAATCGGTTACGTGCTGGCTGCAGCAGGCGCTTCCGTCGGACTTGGAAATATCTGGCGTTTTCCCTACCTCGCAGCAAAATACGGCGGAGGAATTTTCCTCCTCATTTATATCCTGCTGGCGCTCACCTTCGGCTACTCCATGATCGTTGCCGAGTCCGCCATCGGACGCATGACACGAAAAAGCCCGGTCGGCGCTTTCCAGTCGTTCGGCAAATCGAAATGGCTTTCCGCCGGGGGCTGGATCAACGCCATTATCCCGATTCTGATCGTTCCATACTACTCTGTCATCGGAGGATGGGTCATCAAATATCTGATCGAATACGTGAAGGGCAACAGTACCCTGCTCGCAGAGGACGGCTATTTTTCCGGCTTCATCTCAAACGGAGTTTCCACAGAGCTCTGTTTTGCCGTTTTCTGCCTTATTACGGTCGCCATCATCTACGCCGGTGTGCGAAACGGCATTGAACGCGTTTCCAAGGTGATGATGCCGATTCTGATCGTCCTTTCCGTTATCATTGCCGTTTATTCCGTAACAAGACCGGGCGCACTGGCAGGCGTGAAGTATTTCCTTGTTCCGAACCTCAAAAACTTTTCATGGATGTCCGTTGTTGCCGCCATGGGACAGATGTTCTACTCCCTCTCGATTGCGATGGGTATTCTGATCACCTTTGGCTCCTACATGAAAAAGAACGTGTCCATTGAGCAGTCCACGGAAAACGTGGAGATCTTCGACACCGCCATTGCCATCATGGCGGGCCTGATGATCATTCCCGCCGTGTTCGCTTTTTCGGGCGGCGACCCTGACACCCTGCAGGCGGGCCCGGCCCTGATGTTCATTACCATCCCCAAGGTCTTTGCCAGCATGGGCATGGGCACTGCCGTAGGCGTGCTCTTCTTTGTGCTGGTGCTGTTCGCAGCCCTCACCAGCTCCATTGCCCTGACCGAGAGTGCTGTTTCTACCTTTGAGGACGAGTTGGGCTGGGACCGCACCCGCTCCACCATCCTCATCGGCTGCATTATGATCGCACTGGGCAGCCTTTCCGCGCTGGGCTACGGCCCCCTTGCCAGTGTGACCGTGTTCGGGATGCAGTTCCTCGATTTCTTCGACTTCCTGACCAACTCGGTGATGATGCCCATTGCGGCCATTGCCACCTGCCTGCTGGTCTCCCGGATCGTCGGTGTGGAAAAGATCGAGGAAGAGGTCACACGGGAAGGTCAGCCCTTCCGCCGCAAACCGGTGTTCAACTTTATGCTCCGGTATCTCTGCCCCATCTTCGCGGCTATCATCCTGGCCAGCTCGGTCGCCAACGCACTGGGCTGGATCTCGATGTGACCCTGTTTTCTGCACGCAAAAAGCCCCCGGCCTGTATCCTCACAGGCCGGGGGCTTTTCGATCACTCTTTTTCAAACACAAGGAAGCGGAACGCGATGTCCGTGGTCAGCTCGGGCAGGGCGGCCAGGCGGGCTGCGCCATCCCGTGGCGTTTTCCAGTAATAGGGGGTCATGGCGAACAGCGCCTCCAGCTGCCCGGCAGGCACCGTGATGCTGCCCGAGACTTCCCGCTCCCCAATGGGGCGGAATCCCTCATAGGCCACCTCCTGCACCGGATTTTTATAGGGCGTGTCGTAGAGGACAGCCTTCATCTGGTAGAGGTGTTCCGCACCGGGCACAACATAGATCATCCGTCCGCCCGGGCGCAGCACACGCCGGAACTCTTCCTGCGCAAAGGGCGAGAAACAGTTGAGCAGCAGGTCGGCCCATCCGGTGCGAACAGGCTGGGCAAAACTGGATGCCACCGCGTATTTTGCGGCAGGCAGTGCCTTTGCAGCCAGACGCACCGCAGGCTTTGCGATATCAAAGCCCGTCAGCTGCACCGGCCTGCCCGCCTGCGCAAAGGCCTGTGCAATGCAGCGGTCGTACCAGCCCTCGCCGCAGCCCGCATCCAGCAGGTGGAGCGGCATATCTGCCCCGGCGGCAGCGCCGTATGCAAGGCACAGTTCCCCCAGTGCCCTGCCGAAGATGCCGTAATACCCGGCGTTCAGGAAGGCACGGCGGGCGGCGACCATCTCTTTGCTGTCGCCCGGGGCCTTGGTGCGCATACTCTGCACCGGCAGCAGGTGCCAGTACCCCTCTTTCGCCCGGTCAAAGCTGTGGTTCCTGCCGCATTTCAGGGCAGTGTCCCCGGTCAGGGGTTCGCCGCAGAGCGGGCACTGCCAGGGGGCAAACGGCTCAGGTTTCATCGGTGTGATCCTCAATGGGTGCGGTGGCACCGCCGTGGGCGGTCATATACTCTTCAAAGTTGGTGAACTTCTGCTGGGGCGGGCGGCGGCTGATCAGCATCAGGCCCGGGTCCTCGTCCCGCGCGGGGGCGGTGTTCCGGCTGCGGCCGCGGGGTGCCTCGCTCTTGGCGGGGCGGGCCGGGCGGCTGCTCTGCACTGCATTGCGGTTATTGCGGCTGCCCTGCTGGCTCTGGCTGTTCTGGGCCGGGCGGGCATTGCGGCTGTTCCGTTCTGCCCGCTGCTCGGTGCGCGGATCATTGCGGTCGGTGTGCTGCTCGGCACGGGCAGGCTGACCGCCGCGCTGACGCTGGCTGTTCTGCACCGGGGCGGCCTGCTTTGCGGCAGGCTGCACAGCGGGAGCCTTTTTGACCGGGCGCAGAGGAGTAGCCTCCGGGGCGCTCACAAAGTGGGGGTCGAATTTGGGCTGGGCGTTGCTGCCGCGGTTGGCCGGCTGCGGGGCATTGCCCTCGCGGCGGGTGCGGCTGTTATTGGAGCGGCGGTTCTCATTGCGGCCGCCGGAAGTGCGCTTCTGGTTTTCCTCCATGGATGTTCCTTCTTTCGGTTCGGTATTCTTGGGGCTGGGCTGTTTTGCAGCCGCTTTTTCCTTCTTGGGGGCAGCGGGCTTTTCGGCCTTGGCTGCCTTTTCTGCTTTGGCGGGCTGCTCTGCCTTCACAGGCTTTTCCGGCTGCTCTGCTTCCGCCTTGGGCTTTTTGCCCCGCACCGGGGGCGCAGCCTTGACAGGGGCGGGCACGCCGTCCCATGGATGGCCGGAGATGACCGGGATCTGGCGGCGGTTCAGCTTTTCGATCCCGGCCAGATATTCCTTTTCCTCCGGGGCGCAGAAGCTGATGGCAGTGCCGTCGGCACCGGCACGGGCCGTGCGGCCAATGCGGTGGACGTAGGTCTCGGGCACCTCGGGCAGGTCGTAGTTGAACACATGAGACAGCTCGCTGATGTCAATGCCGCGGGCGGCGATATCGGTCGCCACCAGCACCCGGGTCTTACCCGCCTTGAAATCCTCCAGCGCCGTCACGCGGGCGGTCTGGCTCTTGTTGCCGTGGATGGCGGCAGCTGGGATGCCCTGCTTGTTCAGATCTTTTGCAATTTTATCTGCTCCGTGCTTGGTGCGGCTGAACACCAGCGCGTTCACCACCTCAGGCTTCAGGTTTTTGATGAGCCAGGGCAGCAGGAACTTCTTGTTGCCCTTCTCCACAAAATACAGGCTCTGCTGGATGCGGTCCACCGTGCTGGACACCGGGTCCACCTTGACAAAGGCCGGGTCGTGCAGGATGCCTGCGGCCAGCTGCTCGATCTCCTTGGGCATGGTGGCGCTGAACATCAGGTTCTGGCGCTGCCTGGGCAGCTTGGCGATCACCTTTTTCACGTCGTGGACAAAGCCCATATCCAGCATCCGGTCGGCTTCGTCCAGAACAAAGATCTCAATGTTGGAGAGGTCCAGCAGCCCCTGCCCCACCAGGTCGTTCAAGCGGCCCGGGCAGGCAATGAGGATGTCCACGCCCTTTTTCAGGGCTGCGACCTGCGGAGCCTGACCCACACCGCCAAAGATGACGGTGCTGCGCAGGGTCAGATACTTGCCGTAGGCTTCAAAGCTCTCGCCGATCTGCAAAGCCAGCTCCCGGGTAGGAGTCAGGATCAGGGCACGGATGGCACCCTTTTTGCGGGGTGCGCTGGCAGTCAGGCGGTCGAGCATGGGCAGCGCAAAGGCAGCCGTCTTGCCGGTACCCGTCTGGGCGCAGCCCATCAAGTCCCTCCCGGCCAGCACCGGCGGAATGGCCGCCGCCTGAATGGGCGAGGGGGATTCATAGCCCGCCTGTGCCACAGCACGCAGCACAGGCGCGGAAAGATTCAATTCGTTAAATGTCATTCTTCACCTAAAATGTTTCTGCATTCCATATAATAGCGCTTTTCCTCTGCGTGCCCCATGCTGAAGGTCTTGCGGGGCAGCACACCGCCCATAACGATGCCCTTGAACAGATCGCTTTTCTCAAAGGGCGGCATCAGGAAAGCCACACCCCCCTGCCTGCACAGGGCGCGGACAGCGGGCTCATCGTGGACATAATCCACCCGGGCCTCGATGTGACGGGCCATGAAATACTCAATGAATGCGTCAATGGTGCCCACGGTCAGCGGGGCAACGGGATGTTCAAAGCTGAGCACATTGGCCACATGGGGGCCTGCCAGCGTAAAGGACTGCTGTTTTGCATCGCCGAAGCAGATGCCTGCCGCGTGGGAATCGCTCCACGCGATGAGGGCCAGCAGCACGGCACCGCAGTCCACATTGAAAAGGACGCGGTGGATGGGCTCGATCTCAATGGCCGGAGAGTGGACATTGCAGACCTCAGCCAGGCACCAGCGGGCCGGGTGGGTCAGCTGCTGCTCCGGGGTCAGGGTCTTTTTCAGCTCCTCCCAGCAGGCCTTGGCGGAAGCCAGCGAATGGTTGCCGTCGCCCACGGCCAGCGTCAGGGGCGCGCCGCCCTTTGCCTGGGGATACCGGGCATCAAAGGCCTCCTGGCTGCCCAGAGCGTTCAGGGCACTGTCGATCTGGGCCAGCAGGGCGGGATCTTCCACTGCCCAGCCGGCAATGTGGCCGCCGTTCAGCATCAGGTCGCCCTCGTAGACCTTGCGCAGCTGCTCCTTCTTCTCGCCGATGGGCTCGATGAGGGTGCAGCCGGGGTCATCGGCCAGCATCATAATATGGGGCGTTTCCAGCCTTGCCCCCCGGCGCACCGCCATGCGGGGCGGGATGCGGCTTTCCACGGTGTGCTCACTGGGGCGGATGGCAGGCACCGCGCCCTCGGCATAGCTGTATGCCTCCAGGTCGATCCTGCCCACAAGGCCCTGCCGCACCCGGCCGCTCTGCTCAGTGCGCTCCACATAAATGAAGCCGTCCACCGCGCGGGTCAGCACGTTCCGGGTGTAATCGTCCATGGCCGCATGGATGGCACTGATCCTTGCATCCACGTCATCCTCTTCCAGATAGACCTCCGGCAGGATCAAGTCCAGTGTGCTGGGGCCGCCTGCGGCGGCCTGCGCAGCCTTTTCCCAATAGGAGCGGTCACTGGTGAACTGATCGCAGGCCACACAGCCCCACTGCCCCACCGGGATCTGTTCCGACGGCAGCAGGATGTGCGCCGGGGAAAAACAGGGTGTTTTGTTCATAATACTTTCCTCCCTCTCACAAAAACGCAGGGATCACTCAAAATAGCTGGCGGCATCGTCCCGGATGACCAGATGCTCCACACCTGCCTCGGTCAGGGAGAGGGTCAGCTCCCCCCGGGCCGCTGCATCCAGCGTAGAGGAGGACGGGACCTTCACCAGCAGGTTCTTCACGCCCAGCTGGGCCGCAGGGGCTCCCAGCTGGCTGGAAGAACCGGTCACCTCGGCCAGCGAATAACCGTACCAGAGCGTCACCGTATCTCCGAAGCGGGCCTGCCAGGCGGCGATATCCGCAGTCAGCTGCCCGGCACGGTCCACACCGTTGGTGTTGCCATAGTCCTGCTTGGCGCTGGTGGACGAGGGGAACTGGACATTTTCCAGCAGCACCTGATCAAACCCGGCGGCGTGTACTTCAGCGATCAGATCGCCGATATACTGCACGGTCTCCGCGGCGTAGGGGTTCAGCCAGGGGTTGCCTCCGGCGGAAGCCTTGTTGTCCAGCCAGAGGTACTCCTGCCCCTGATACCGGATGGCCAGAGCGCGGTCGGCCCGGGCACCGGCAGGGTCACGGAAGGCAGTCAGCGCAGCCACCGGCACCAGCCCCTCCTCCTTGAAGATGGATGCCACACTCGTCAGCTCGACCTGTGTGGGGGCTGCATTGGCGGCACCCACCGCCGTCTGGGAGGCGTAATACACCTGCCCGGCGGTGTCCTTCAGGGTCAGGATGGCATAGGTCATGCCCTGTGCCTTGAGCTGCCGGGCGGCGGAGCGGATGGCGGCCTCGTCGGTCAGGGTGGTCACATCCACCTCTGCCCACAGGCCCGTCACAATATCAGTGCCCTTGACCTCGGGCTCCGGCTCCTTTTCCGGCACCGAGGAAGCTGCCGGTTCGCTGGCAGCGGTGCTCTGCGCCCCGGAGGATGCACTCTCGCTGACAGCACTGGATGCGGAGAGGTCACGATCCCGCACCACGGTATACCAGGTGTGGGTGGCCCAGTCCAGCACATGGGGCGCGGCCACCCAGGCCGCTGCCAGCACGGCCACCACCAGCACCGCAATGCCGATGCCCTTTTTCAGCCGCATCTCGCGGGTGTAAAAGCTGCGCCGGTAGCGCTTGACCTTCTGGCGTTTGGGATATCTTGCCATAATCAACCACCCTCCTTGGGGTCAACTTACAGGATCACGGAATGGCCGGTAAAGCCGTAGATGGCCAGCGCCAGCACACCGATATAGATCAGGGTGATGGGCAGGCCGCGGAATGCTTCGGGGATGGCCTTGCTGCGCAGGCGGTTGCCCGCCTCGGTCACCAGCATCACAGCCAGCAGGTAGCCCAGGCCGCTGCCCAGGCCAAAGCCGATGGACTGCGCCAGCGTAAAGCTCTGGGTGCGCTCCACCAGCACGGTGCCCAGCACGCCGCTGTTCACGGCGGCAATGGGCAGGATGCGGATGAGCAGGCCGCTGCGGGGGCCCTTGACCGCCCGCAGGATGGCGTGCTCAAAGATGCAGACCACCGCCACACAGGCCAGGTAGAGCAGCGGGCGGAGCGGGGCACGGTAGGGCAGATCCACGATCTGGCTGCCCGCAAAATACGCCAGCGGAGCCACCAGCGTCTGGGTAACACAGAGCAGCAGGGCAAACCACCAGCTGCTGGTGCGCTCGTCGCCCACCAGCTGGATCAGGCGCGACACACCCAGACCGCGGGTAAAGATGGCGTTCTGGGCAAACAGGGCCAGCACGGCGTAGGCAAAGGCCACACCGATGGTATTCATCACAGCACTCACTGATCCTGCACCTCCTTCCGGGGGTGCGCAGCCAGCGTGCCGCGCGCCTCAGTTTTCAGGTATTCCTTGTGTTTGCGGGCCAGCGCGCGCCAGACGGCACACACCACGCCCAGCACGATGAAGCCGCCTGCCGGCATGGATGCCATGGGCAGGACAGAGCGATTGAGCTGGATTCCAAACACACTGCCCAGCGCCAGCCACTCCCGCAGGCAGCCCACGATGAACAGGATGAGCGCGTAGCCCACCGTGATGCGCAGGCCCTTGGAGACAGCCTTGCGCATGGATTCCTGCACGCGGCCAAAGCGGTAGGTCAGCAGGGGCTCCACCACCAGCATGGGCAGGTAGATGCCCAGCATCAGCAGGTCGGTGCCGAACACGGCGTTCAGGATGGGATAAGCGGCAAGGTAGACCACCGCCGCACTGCCGCTGTACACCAGCGCCCGGGGCAGCAGCTTTTTCTCCAGCTCTTCCGGGGCAGGCTGCTCATCCCGCAGGGGGAACAGGCGGCTGACCAGACAGGCCAGCATCCGGGAAGGCGTGAGCAGCAGTGCCACAGCCACGGCCAGCATCAAAGCATTTTTGCCTGTGGTGGCAAGCACCACCAGCGGAGCCAGACCCATGCCCTGCATGACAACGGGGTTGTTTTTGAACACCCGGTCATGGTGGGCAAACTTCTCCGGATCACGGGTGATCAGTTCTGCAATGGAACGTTTCATTCAGCACCCTCCTTTCCGGCCGCAGGGCGGTGCATCAGCTGGTACAGGCGGCTCTCGGTGCGGTCCATCCAGCCGGAAATGCTGTTGACCGTGAGCAGGGCAAAGCAGACACCCGTCTCATACACGCCGTAATACCGGAAGCCCATGGTGATCGCACCCACCAGCACACCGTACAGGATGCGGCCCAGATGGTGATGGGCGCAGGTGTAGGGCTCGTTGAGCAGGAACACCGCGCTGAACAGCATGGCACCGGTCAGCAGTTCGTCCCGCACGCACTGCAGGCGCAGGGCGATGTCCACGCCGTTTACCCCCACCTGACGGGGGAAGAGGAAGGCGATGAGGGCACAGGTGACCACAAAGCTGACAGAAGCGCCCAGACGGACATCCTTTTGCAGCCAGAGGAAAAGCCCGCAGGCCAGAAGGATGAGGGCGGCACCCGTGCCCATGGGGGCGGCGTACTCGCCCAGGCCCAGCGAAATGGCGCTGATGTTCAGGCTGCCGCCGCTGCGCAGGGTATCCGAGATGGTGCTGGACACCGGCACGCCGGTGACATCCCACAGGGGGATGTTGGTATAGGGCTGGGGGTAGCGGAACACCTGCTCCGGCCAGGACACCGCCGCCACGGCGTAGCCCACAGCAGCGGGGTTGAAGGGATAGCTGCCGTAGCCGCCAAACACCTCCTTGCCGATGAGGACACCGGCCAGCACCGCCATAATGACCACATACCAGTCCACCGTGGCGGGCATGAGCAGGGCGATGATGAGGGCAAAGCTCTCGTTGGAGAAATCCCCGGCCCGATACACGCGGCGGCGCAGCAGGGAGACCAGGCGGTCACACAGATTGCCGGTGAGCAGCGCCGCGCCGCAGAGCAGCAGGGGCCGCAGACCGTACAGGAAGCAGGCCATGCAGAGCAGCGGGATGGTCATAAAGCAGACGTGCAGATAGTACCGCCCCGTCTTTGCAAGCTCCTGCTCCTGCTGCTGGATCAAACGTTCATCCATGGTAAGGCACCTCTCACAGGGCGGCCAGACGGCGCACTGCCGCAGCCGGGTCGGCTGCGCCGAACACGGCACTGCCCGCCACCAGAATATCGGCACCCGCCTCCACACACAGGGGGGCGGTGGTATCATCCACGCCGCCATCCACTTCCAGCAGGCAGCGGGCGCTCCGCTTTGCCCGCTCTTCCTTGAGCCAGCGCAGCTTTTCCAGCGCCGAGGGCATGAACTTCTGCCCGCCGAAGCCGGGCTCCACGCTCATCA
>ERZ834433.2648-NODE-2648-length-10539-cov-3.895555_pt1 | contig 10539 bp, 5 predicted proteins | sample MGYA00519948_ERZ834433 | MGnify/ENA primary metagenome ERZ834433 (study PRJEB31850, sample SAMEA3708752) | human gut metagenome | biome: human gut; feature: human-associated habitat; material: faeces | place: China | collected 2014 ...
AAATATGCTCCGTCACATCCCCTTCCGTGTCATACCGGCAGGCACCGGCTTTCATGGCACACAGATAGCTTTCTGAACGGGTGATGGCCTTCAGCGCCCGGCGCAGTTTTTTATGCGAGAGCGGGATATTCCGCTGCGCCACGTCTTCCAGTAACACGTCCCGGATACCGCAGGCCAGAAGCCGGGGCGTGTCACCGTCAAACAATCCCGGCCACCAGGGTTTCAGGGTATTCACGGCCTCATCCAGCGTGGGCAGGTTCAGATAAATGGACAGTGCCTGTCTGGCCTGCGCTTTTTTTGCCGCCAGCTCTGCTTCCCGGGCTGCTTTCTCGGCCAGCTTCTGCTTTTTCACCTTCCACTTTGGTGGCGTGGTGACATTGATGATGGTTTTCCGGCTGCGGACAGGCGTCTCCCCTTCCGTTTTCCGCTTCAGTGTCAGTACCGGTCGCTTCTGCTCTGTCATGCTGTGTTCTGCCTCTGACGAATCATCCTCTTGCGGCCAAAGATACCACACCCGTTACAGCGCCAGAACGCCCAGCACAGCCAGATGACAAGCATAGAACGTCGGGAAAAAATCTCCGGGCCAGAAACGGGGTAATGATTTCCCTGCACAGGACACCAGACCAACGGTCAGCACCGTCATCACAAGGCCGGCCACCGCCGCGGCATCACTGGTGGCAAGGTTAAGCGCCGGAATAACAGCCAGCAGGCAGGCGACCAGCGCCAGACGTTCCGCTCTGTCTTCCGCCCGGTACAGCCGGTGGCTGACTGCCAGCATCAGCAGCCCGGCAATGCCGTAACTGGTGCCGGACAAAGGCCCCCACAGTGCCATCAGGAGAATGGCCGCTGCTGTACGCCACCCACTGCGCGTTTCACACCACGTCAGCACCTGTGCCGCCACTGCAAAGGCAAACAGGATATTCCCCTCATACCACGGAAAGCCTGCCAGATAATACGCGAACTGGGCAATAATTCCCCATCCCCACAGCCGGTTAATGGCCGGTTGCCGGATATGCGCATGACGGGACAGATTCAGCCCCCACACCAGGGCAAACAGCGGAAAGGCTCCTCGCCCAGCCAGAAACATCCATTCCTGCTTCAGCTGGAATATCAGATTGATGTGGTCCAGTACCATCAGCACCAGTGCCACCGTTTTGATGATATCCCGCTGTCCGGGTGACCAGACCAGCAACGACTGCAACCAGGTATCGGTCCGGGCAGCCAGTGAATCGTTACGTGTCGTGTTCGTGTTATCCGTTGTCATCAGCGTTTATCTTCCTGTATCAGTCTCCGCCCAGGGTTTTCTCTTTCTGCAGGTCACGAACCATATCCCGCTCCATCTGCTGCAGACGCTCCTGCAGCAGATTTTCCCGGGCAACCTCCCTGACCGCTTCCTGCTCCCGTTGTGATTCACGCAGCACACTCTCCGGCAGCGCGGCTTCCCGTTCAGTTATGTCAGCCCGGTCACGCTCCTGCCCGGCAATTTCCCTGACAGCCTGCTCTGTTTTACCATCCGGCAGGTCAGGTTTGTTCTCTGCCATTTTTCTGACAATTTCATCTGCGCGGCGTTCCGTTTCACGGCGGATGGCCTCTTCAGCCTGCCGCTGTGCCAGTACCTCTGCCGTGACCGGCTCGCCATTTCCGGCTCCCGGCTGGACGCTGTTGTCCGGAATATCTCCCCACACGCGGCCACCGGTGATGGCTCCGGGATTCCACGGACGACCTTCACCGGCAATTCTCACCACCACACCGCTGTCAGGATTATCTCGGGCAATCCGGACACCATCCTGCATATTATCAGCCAGCAGGCTCTCTCCGTTACGGCTGCCCTGCAGGGCCACGAACTGCGCATCCCCGCTGCCCTTCACCCGTCCTTCACCACTGAATCCCCGCAGCCCGTTTCCGTCATCCGTGGTCAGCGGGTTCAGCCAGATACCGGCTGATTTGCCGTTACGGTCAAACGCCGGCAGTGCCACATACGGCTGTGGATATTTACGTCCCGGAGCAATAAACCGTGCAGGACTGTCTCCCCCGGCAAGCCCCGCCTGACGAAGAACGGCACGCCCTGCCGCCACGTCCCGCAGTTCCCGTGCCGTACTGAACAGCCGCTGCGCATTCATGACCTCCCGGTCCGGTTTCGGCTCCAGCACATTGTGGGCAGTTCCTTTCTGTACGGCATTGTTAATGGCATCCGTCCAGCCCTGACGGTTATCGGTGTACACCTGCACATGCTGCTTCATACGCGACAGGGCCACGTAGGCTGACTCAAAGCCGGCCATCTGTTTCCGGTTACCTTCCGTGCCTTCAAGCGCGATGGCAAAGGTTTCACTCGCCCCCTGCGCACCGTGGGCAGTGATGGCATAGGCCAGGTCAATATGTTGCTCTGCCCGCTCCTGACCGGGGCGAATCACCCGGGTCTGCTGTCCGTCCGACAGCGTGACACTGTCACCGGAAACCGCTGTCACCGTCCAGACGCTGTTGGCCACATAACCACGCTCCCGGTCACTCTTCGTGAAGCGCATCCGGTCACCGGTCCCTACCCGGATGGTGTCCGGGGTGTACAGTGTGACGCCTTCAGCCACCGCCTCCCGGGGCGAAATCAGCCGCGTGTTACCTTCCGCATCCTGCAGGGTTATCAGCCCGTCATCCTTACTGATACCGGCAATCCGGTGATACACATTATCCACCAGGACAAGTGCGTCCCGATGTGTCTCCCAGGTGGAGAGACGACGCAGCTCTCCGTCGCGTATATTCGCTGTGTTCAGGACAGGCACCATGACCTGCTCTTTGCCCAGCTCACCGGCCTTTTCCCGTGCATCATGAATCATGCTGTTCAGTACGCGCCGGTCCTCATTCAGGTGCGTGACAATCAGCGTCTGCTCCCGTGCTTCCGGTGTCCTGCCGGTATAGTCGCGGACAATGGCCTCATACAGTGTCATGGGGATATCCGGGAAAGCCTCGCCTTTCAGCATCGCCTTCTGCTGCGCTTCTGCCAGTTTCGCTTCCTGGCTGTGACTGAACTCCGTCACGGAGTGCTCCGGTGCCCATGCGCCCTCCAGACGTGGCACCTGAGACGGTTTCACACTCTCAAGCCCGGACAGTGCCCTTTCCACATCCCGGTTAATCAGGCTGTATACCGCCTCCCGCAGTTCCGGCGTCTGACGCACAATCTCCTTCATGATGGCCACATCGGCAGCACTGCGCGTCTGCTGGAGACGGAAAGGCTGACCGGGCGCGATGGCCTGCAGCTGGTCCGTGTCACCACTGGCCACGGCACGACCGCCACCGGCCGCAATCAGGGCGTATGCCCGTGCCATATCGGTATTGCCCACCATTGAGCTCTCATCGAGCAGGAACAGCGTGTTGCTGAAATCCGGCGTTTCTCCGCTGCGCTGCTGCAGCTGCGTGTCATGCAGAAAGGACGCCAGCGTCTGTGCATCCACGCCGGCGCTGCGCATCTCCCCGACCGCGCGGTGCGTGGGACCCAGCCCCACGACACGGGGACGCCCACTCTCCGGCAGCATGTTCACGGCTGACATCACCGCCCGGAACTGTGTGGTCTTACCCACACCGGCATAACCCTGTACCACCGTGAAGCGGTCGGACGTTTCCAGTATCATACGGGTGGCGGCACGCTGTCCCGACGTTAACGTCTCCATGAGTTCGCCGGGTACTCTCTCCATCAGCGGCGTGACCGCCTCCTTACCTTCGAGAATATGGCGAAGAATACTTTTTTCTGCCTCATACGACGCACGGGAAACCAGCAGGCCTGTGCCATAGCCTTTTGCCACATCCACATACAGTAAATCACCGCGTTTTATCTGCGCATTGATTTCCCCTCCCAGGTCAGTAAAACTGGTTCCTTCTGCAGCAAACGACTTCGCCTCTGTCAGCAGGTCCACCATGCTGAAGGCCAGGTTTTTACTTTCCAGCACAGGAAGGGCCAGATGAATGGCCTGCTGTGCCGGCGTGTGCAGCCCGGCTTTCTGCAGACTGATAGCGGTTTCCAGCGATGTCTCACCGGCCCGCGCCTTTATCTGCTCAGAAACCACCGTAAAGGAGGGATGGCGGGCAAGTTTTTCCGCAGTACGGGTTTCATCCAGTGAGGAATACAGCCGGACATCACGACCGCTGCGGGCCAGACCGTTCAGGGTGGCGTTGTCCATTGCCATCTGTGTGACGGAGGCAAAAACCTTCGCACTGTCGCTGACGGAATGCCCGGGCGTTTCCACCCAGCCGTTCTCCAGCTTCAGTGCCGTGAACGGTGAATCGCTCACAGGCAGGGAGGCCGGTTCAGCCCGCCCCGGCACAACAACCGTCATCGCATCTTCACTGACGGATGCCACCTGCAGGCGGTCACCGCCGGAGACGCGGAGTCCGGGAATTTTCCCTGTCACCCTCAGTCGCTCGCCGTCTGCCACCGGCATTTTTTCCGGCCGGAACAGCGACCAGCTGCTGTCCAGGGAGGAAATACGCACCACCTGCGTTTCGCCCTGCGCATCCCGCAGGGTCAGGCTGTGACTCTGCGCTGTCACCCGGTCTATCACATAGCGGTCATGACTGCGTGTCTCCGGGTTCCACTGCTCCATCACCATCCCCGGTCGGTACATATCCCGCAGATAACGGCTCCGGCTGTCCAGCCAGACCGGTGACAGTGCAGTCATGGTCACCTCAGGGTGTCCGAGCACGCCCTGCGTTTTCAGCTCACTGCGAATGGCCTGTGTCAGTATGGCCTGTTCCCGTACCCCGCTGACCTGTGCCACGCTCTCTTCTCCGGCTTTCACGCTGGCCGCAAAATCTCCGGCCAGCCGGGCATAGCGGACATTACGGTCCGGTTCACTGATGATGGTGGCCGGTCGCTGTTCTCCGCCCTGCCAGCGATATGTGTTCACCCCGGCATCCTTCATGGCCATCAGCGCACTGCCTGTACCGGTTCGCTGCCCGCTGTCGGTTATCAGGACCTGTACGTTATGACGTGCGGCACCGTCCAGCAGGGTTAACGTCTCTTTCAGGGAGAGTTTTTCGCCCTGGTCAACGATAACAGTACTGCCCGGCGTGAAGGCCATGCCTTCCAGCAGCTGACGACGTCCGGTTATCAGCTCACCGGACAGCCGTTCATCCTGCTTCAGGTTCATCTGCGAGCGACGGTCAGCAGCGATAATCTGCACCTCCCGCCCCTGTTCCCGGGCCATCATTGCCAGTTCAGCCACCCGCTCACGCTGCCCGGCTGCACCGCCCTGCCCGGACACAATGGCCAGCGACGGGCGATCCTGTGCCAGAACACTGACGGCATCGCTGTAACCGGCCGTCCGGGGGACACTTTTCTCCGGATGTACGGTCACCCGGTTCTGTTTCATGATGTCACGACTGAGTGCCCGGACTGACAGCTCATCGAGCACATGAATCCCGGACGTGAACAGCCCCTTCTCACGATCGAGGGGGATAAGCTGCTCACGGCTGATGGCCTCATCGATACCGGCGCGTGCCCGTTCAATCACACCATTTTCCGGCGGCAGTATGCCGACCGTCCTGGCCAGCACGTCCGTGTACGTGAACTGCACTTTTCGTTCACTTAATCCGGCAATCGCCTGTGTCACCGCCTGCTGCACATCCGGCCCGTCCTGTGAAGCTGGCCCGGGCGCCTGCGTGCGGATCTCCGTACGCTGATCCGCCGCGTCACGATATGCCCGGATGTCGAACCCGGTTTCCTTCAGCGTCTGCATCCATTCAGCCATTCTGATTTCCGGATCGACGTGCTGTTTGGATTTACGCGTATCCAGTGCCGCCACATCCCGGGATTTCAGCGAGGCGTCTTCCCCGACGGCCTCCCGGATAGCCTGTGAGCGTCCGGAAAAGGCCTCCACCGGTACGCCCGGCATCTCCCACATACCGTGCTTACCCACCACTTCGGTTTCATAGCCCAGCGCCTCAACCTGCTCTTTCAGTTTTTCCCGGTAGAGCCTGCCAAAGGCAATCTGATTAGCGTACACATTCTCAATGAACCCCGTTTTCCCCACTTTGTCACTGCTCAGTGTCTTCCACTCACCGTTATGCTGCGTGACATTAGCCACCACCGCATGCGTGTGTAACTGTGGTTCCTGATCGCGACTGGTGTCGTGGTTAAACAGTGCCATCACCAGATTACCGGTCAGCACCGTTTCTGACTGTCCGTCCGTCATCACCCGTGTGGAGGCCAGCGCCTCCACCTGACGGACAGCAAAATCCACGGCCTGGTTATGTGCTTCAATAAGACGTTTGTCCCCCCCGAGCATGGCCATCATGGAGACACTTTTGGGGGCGGAGAAGGTCAGGTCGTAGCCGGGACGATGCCTGTTACGGCCATCCTGCATGCGGCTTAAATCCGCCCCGTCTGGCAACCTGCCCTCCAGAAGGCGGGTAAAGACATCCTTATCGACACTGCCCTGCAGCCCCAGTTGTTCAGCCCCCTGGCCGGCCCAGCGTTCTCCCATGCTGCCCAGCACATAGTAATTATCCTTGTCGGTGTAATAGTTACCGGCACTTCCGGCCGATCTGACCTGCGCGATACTCATCATCAGAAATCATCTCCCGGCTCAACATCCTCCCCACGCTCCCGGTGCACATTAATGTTCACCTCTTCACGACGCTGCATCTGCTGCTGGATGTCCGGATGATTTTCCTGTTGCCATGCCTCATAAGCGGCCATATCCACCACTTCACCGGATTCACTGATCCCGGGTGGCAGTTGCTGTTCCATCTCTTCTTCCGGTTTCATTTTCAGCTCCTGCTCGATCCCCCCTGCCGGAATATTCACACCTGAATCTGACTTCTTATCGTTGATGGCAGGAGACACCGGCTGTTGCGGCTGTTGCGGCTGTTGCGGCTGTTGCGGCTGTTCAGCCTGAGTCACGTCTTCTCCGGAAACAACTTCCGGCACATCCGGTTCGAAGAGGCTGGCCATCTGACGACCTTCTGCTTCCCTTGCGGCAAGTACGGCACTCAGACGGTTCTCCATTTCCGGGTTGATGTCACGCGGAATAAACTCAGGGGCAACCTTCGGACGTGCCTGATATTTCAGTGAGAGTTTTACTGCCGGATACGGTCCGGGCAGAGTGACATAACAGGTCAGATCCGGCAGAGACTGAATGTCGGAATAACTGACCAGCGTCTGGCGCTCCATCTCCTTACCGGTTGATATCCCGTCACGCACGGGATCAGCACCGTAGGAATACTGCAGACTGGCTTTCAGGTGCTCTTTCTCACCAATCTCACCGGCCGCGAACTCTGCAATCTGATGGCTCGGGGAGCGGAAAAAGGCACGGGTATTCAGCACATCAAACAGCGTGGCCGCCGCTTTCTCACCGTAGATATCTTCCAGCTGGGCATAGGACTGGATACCAAACACATAACAGCCTCCGAACTTACGGGCTTCCGGCAGGATCTCCACCAGGTCCGGCAGTTTGTGTAACGTGGGTAACTCATCACAGAAAAACCACACACGACGGTTACGGTTTTCTCCCATTGCCAGCAGACCACGAATGGCAATGGACAGCCACATGGAGATCACCGGCTTCAGGGAGGCATGAGTGTCGGCATTTGACGAGATAAACAGCCAGCCGTTTTTCTGATCTTCCCGGACACCCCGCATCCAGTCACGTATGGTGAAGGGTTCACCGTTATGCTCAATCCCCTGCAGGTAACGGATGGCTTTCACGTAGTTGGTCAGCACAGCACGGATGGAAATCGCCGTTTTCTCAATTTTCTCTTCCACCAGGTTGGCCGCCGGTGAATTACGCAGGAAGGTACGCAGTTTTTCGATTTTGATGGAAAGCAGTGTGTCCACCAGTTTGCTGTAGCTGCGGTTGGGGTCATTACGCATCAGGTACGCCGCTTCCGCAAAAATGGTACGTCCTGATCCCTGCCAGAACGGGTCCTCTTTCGTTCCCATCGGGATCAGCGTGTTCGCGACATTATCAAAATCCGGCTGTGTCAGGCACTCCTTCCACAAATCCCAGGCGGCACAGCGGGCATCCAGCGGATTCAGGATCTTATCGATGGAGGGATCATAGTAACTTTTAACAAACTCACACGAACGGTCATAAATCACCACCATGTCGCCACGTTTACGGGCATAGTTGGCAAGACGTCGAATAACCTCTGACTTACCCGTCGACACTGTTCCGTGCAGACAGAAGTTCTGGATTTCGGAATCCCGGATAATCGGCAGGTCGCCAATCCGGATATCGGAGTCCTTGCCGTCTTTTTTCAGCATCCGGGCAACGTCTTTCGGATTGTCTGTCAGCTGACGACCACCTGTGACTTCATTTTCGCTCTGTTGTTTACCCTGACGCCCCAGAATCCAGGAGACAACAAAGAAGGTGATCAGGCAAATAACCAGGGCCACGACAGACGCCAGAACGAATGCAGACCATAGCTGCTCACCGCACCAGATCATGTATTTATCATGCAGTACCTGAGCCGCGTTCATCCGGAAGGTTTTGCCGTAATACTGGATCTCATATACTGGCTGGGACTTGATTAAATCCCGCATGCCTTCCAGCGTGGTACACCACCAGTAAATACAGCCGTTCACAAACGTCTGCCAGCTTATTTTTACCCATAAAACCAGACCAACGAGTATCCAGAAAAAAATAAACAGGCAGTAAAGCATGATATTGGCGATCTGGCTGAACATGCGGATACGCATGGACGCAATCTGACCGCCCTGGGTCATATCCTTTGCGTTAAAACTCATGATGATATTCCGAAGAAAAAAAGTCAGTCGGACTGATTATTAATGATGAAAAGATTAATAACCGTTAAATTCCGGCTTCGCCGGCAACACTTCACGGTCGCACAAAGAATTTGCACAACCGCTCAGTGTTTTCATATTTATTTCGGAAACGCCGGGGAGAAATAAAATTTATTTTATTTCTTTCCGGGGTTGGACAACGAGCAAAGCGAGGCGTCAGTCAGGAGGCCGGTCAGGCCAGCCTCCGGAAGATAATCAGAGAATATTTGCGATTGATTTGGCCAGCTGGTCTTCGAGAACAGGCTTCGCCTCTTCAAATTTCAGGTTAACCTTGTTCGCATTTGAAACCACACGGGTCTGGTATTTATGCTGGTTACCTGTTTCAGTACTGGTCTGAATTTTCGCACCTGATGTGCCCTGACGCAGGGCGGCAACATTATCCGTTGTCACCGTTGCCTTAGTACGCTCTGCAATCTGCACATCCGTGATCATGGTATAGTTCACATCTTCCACCATCGCATCTGCAGCCATCCCCACCAGACCAGCAGCAAGGCCTACACCGAGTGTGGCACCGGCAGAATTTGAGTTATAGCCGGTAATACCGGCACCTAACGCTGCACCAACAGCTGCGCCTTCATAACCACGGTTCAGCCATCCCTGAGACTCCCGCAGATCCATCTTATCGGCCTTCAGCACATTCGCCTGAATCCAGTAGTAGGCTGCATCCGGAGAAGTCACCACCTGATATCCTTTTGCTTTCACAGCATCAGCAATTTTGCCCTGCAGCCCACTCATGTCTTTATCAGACGTGTTTTTGATCTGCAGAAATACCGTGCGTTCGCTGTCGGGTTTAAGCCAGATGGTTTCACTCATCTGAGTCTTCACCTCAAGGTTACGCTTCTTGATTGCTGTGCTCATCGCACCACACCCTGAAAGGGCCAGAGTGGAACTGACCAGTGCAACCATCATTAATTTTTTTGTTTTCATCAAATTACCTTTATTACAAACCACAGTTTTCTTATCGCCTGTCATCATAGTCCTGCCAACAAGTCCCAAAAGTATTTCCTGCTGAATCAAATCCTCCATGCATAGCTAATCCTGTTGCCGGATTAGTACGATAAAAATCCACATAATCAAAATTCACATCATCAAAATCCAGATGCAAATCTTCATTAGTTTGTTCATTTACCTGAGATTGCATCCATTCTCTTACACTTACACAACCACTAATTCGCCTTAATTCGTATAGTGTACCAATGATAAAAACCATCAGGCTTAATAACGGAGAGAGTAAGGAAGATAATGGCATCAGTATATACCAAACGCCTTTACTGAATTTAAACTCATCCGACACATGCCGTTTTTTTCGTATTTGAGAAAACAACCATATAAACAATCCCTGCCATAGTACAATAAAGCACAGGATAAAAACTGTTTCGGCACTCCCCCAATCAGCCAGATAACAGGCAATGAACTGTATCACCGTCACCAGAGCAATATGAGCTAAATTTTTCATTATCATCTCCCCATACGATATTATTGCTTGTGCTTATCCTGATACTCCTTTGCTCTTTTCATCAGTTCCTGTGGACTGTCAGCACCAGGCATTCTTTCCTGACCCGATTTTTCTTCATTATATTTATTATTCTGAGATAATGCCTCTGTTTTATGGTGATTTTGTAGTTCAGAATACTGTCTTCCTACAATATTTTCTTCGCCACGTATGCTGCTCTGAGTATCTCCGATATTGCCACGATATTCTGTGACCATATTATCAACCTGATGTTTTACATCATTACGGATATTAC
>ERZ834433.2649-NODE-2649-length-10535-cov-3.297710_pt1 | contig 10535 bp, 7 predicted proteins | sample MGYA00519948_ERZ834433 | MGnify/ENA primary metagenome ERZ834433 (study PRJEB31850, sample SAMEA3708752) | human gut metagenome | biome: human gut; feature: human-associated habitat; material: faeces | place: China | collected 2014 ...
GCACGGCCGTACAGGCGGCGCGCCGCCGGGGACTGCTTGTGATCCCGATCATCTACACCGCGCGCACGGACGAGAACGTGGACGCCTACCGCCGGATGTATGAAAAGAGCATCCTCTTTGCCGACTCCGTGGGTATGCTCGGCGAGTTTGAGCGCCTGCTCATGAAGCTCGTGCGCTGAACGGTGGACGGCGCGGCACACACAGGAGAAGGAAATACCCCGACGATAGCAGATCGTCGGGGTATTTGGCTGCCTGCGCCACATGAAAACGCAGACCAAACCGGTGAAGGAGTGTGAATGGGGGAAGGGGAATTGTGGATGAAAGGGTGCGTGCAGCGTATATGAAAGGCTCATGTGTGGGCGTGATTGGTTGATGCTCTGAGCGGTATGGGATTTGTCCTCACATGGAAGAGGCATACCTCACGGGATGGTGCTCCACAGGGTGGATGCCCTGTGGAGCGAGTGGGGAGACGGGAAGAAGAAAATGACTTAAATAAGATTCTTTTCCTTCAGGTCTGCGATCTTGGCGTCATCATAGCCGAGCAGCTCCTTGAGGATCGTGTTCGTGTCCTGACCGAGGCTCGGAGCGCCGCGCCAGACCTGGCCCGGGGTGCCGGACATCTTGGGGACGATGCCGAATGCGGTGACTTCCTTGCCCAGCGTCTGATCCTCGTACTTGATGAAGTCGTTGCGCTTCTGATAATGCTCGTTTGCGAGGCAGTCCTTTGCGCCCATGACACGGCTGCACGGGACCTTGAACTGCGCCATTGCGTCCTCGATCTCCTGTGCGGTGCGGGCTGCGCACCATTCGATGGTCTTTGCGTCGAGTTCTCTGCCCTTCTCGGAGGCGACGGCTTCGATACCGGAAGAGCAATCCTTGTAGTTGAAGTACTCAAGGTCGAGATTCATTGCCTGAATGGCTCTCTTGTAGACGCCGGGGCCGAACGCGCCGAGCGCGACATCGTAGCCGTCCTTGGACTTGAACAGGCCGTAGGGCTGGAAGGCTGCGGACTTGTTGCCGGAGCGGGTGTTCTCGCGGCCGGCCATGGTGTAGGAGGTGTACAGGTCGCAGCAGTAGCTCGCCTGAACCTCGAACTGCGCGATGTCGACGATCTGGCCGTCGCCGCCCTTGAGGACGTTAATGTACGCAGCCAGAACCGCAAACACGGTGGCGTATGCGGAGGTGAAGTCATTGAGCCAGGGCTTGCCGACGACGGGCTCACCGCCCTTTTCGCCGTTGAGGCCCATCCAGCCGGAGAACGCCTGACCGATCATGTCGTAGGATGCGCGGTCGCAGTACTCGGGCAGGCCGCCGAATCTCGGGTTGCCGTAGCCGCTGATGTGGGCGATGATGAGCTTGGGGTTCACCTCGAGCAGCTCTTCGTCACGGATGCCGAGCTTTTCGAGCCAAACCATGTTCTCCATGAACACGTCGGCTTCCTTGATCAGGCCGAAGAACAGCTCCTTGACCTCGGGATGCTTCAGGTTCAGCTCAAGGGAAAGCGAGAGCTTGTTGCGGCCGTCCTGCGCCCAGGAGGTGCTGACGGTCTTGCCGTCCTCTTTTGCAAAAGGAGCGAGGACACGGAGCGTGTCGCCGACGCCGGGGCGTTCGATGTGGATGACCTCTGCGCCGAAGTCGGCAAGCAGCGTGGCTGCGTAAGGCATTGCGATCAGAGAGCCGGAATCGATCACGCGCATGCCTGCAAAAGGACCGTACTGAGGGATGATCTGTTTACGTTCGCTCATTTGAATAATCTCCTTTTGTAATAATATTTTTTTAACAAAATAGTCTCATGATATGCTGCGGCCGCCGGGGTGTGCGGTGACCGCAGCGTGTGCCTGTTATGCCCTGCGGTTTTTGATCTCTGCGATGACGGCAGGCAGGACGGCCTTGAAGTCGGCCACTGCGCCGTAGTGGGAGATGTCAAAGATCGGAGAGGCTGCGTTGTGGTTGATGCTGACGATGCACTTGGCGTTCTGCATGCCGACCTGATACTGCACGGAGCCGGAGATGGCGACGTTGATGATCATGTTGGGCTTGACGGCGGTGCCGGACTGGCCAATCTGAGCATCGTGCGGCAGAAATCCGTTGTCGACCAGGGGTCGGGAGGCGGCAAGCTGACCGCCGAGGAGGTCTGCAAGCTCCTTGAGAAGCGCGAGCTCTGACTCGTCCTTTACGCCTCTGCCGCCGGCAACGAGAACGTCTGCGTGATCGATGGGTACGCCGGTAACGACCTTCGGCTCGACATTCAGCACCTCGTAGCACACCTCCTTGTCGACCGTGACGTGCTCCGTGATGACCTCGCCCTTGCGGCTCTCGTCCGGCTCCAGGGGCGTGAAGATCTTCGGACGAACGGTCACCATCTGCGGCCGGCACTCGAGGATGACGATGTGCGCAAGGATGCTGCCGCCGTATGCGGGCGTGGTCTGATAAAACACGTCATCTTCATCGTAGCCGAGGTCGATGGCGTCGGCGGTGAGGCCGGTCTTGAGGGAGATCATCATGCGCGGTGCAAAATCGCGGCCGAGGCTGGTCGCCGGATACATGATGATCGAGGGCTTGTACTTCTCCGCAAGCTCGGTGAGCGCCTGCTGATAGGGCCTTGCGCTGTAGGATGCAAGGTTTTCGTGCTCTGCGACGATGACCTGATCGGCACCGCCGGCGATGAGACCGGCTGCCAGATGCGCGACCTTGCTGCCGAGAAGGACGGCGGTGATCGCTTCACCGTTATGCGCCTTGAGCTCCTGCGCCTTTGCGAGCAGCTCGTAGGTCACAGGATTGAGCGTTCCGTTTTGCTGTTCGGCAAATACCCATATGCCTTTGTAATCTTCCTTAGCCATTTGCCAAACCTCCTCAGACCAGATGCTCTGTTTCGAGCATGTCAACGAATTTTGCTGCGATCTCTTCGGCGCTGCCCGTAAAGTAGGTGGTGTCGGTATTGCGCTTGGGCGGCTCGAACACGACCTTGGTAGACGACGGGGAGCCGGGGATGCCGGTCTGCGCCGTGTCTGCGCCGAGATCCTGTGCGTTCCAGACGGCACGGGGCTTTTTGAGCGCTTTCATAATGTTGATCGGCGTGGGATAACGGGGCGTGTTGATCTCCGCTGTTACCGTCACAAGGGCCGGGAGTTTTGCGCGCACCTTCTCGGTGCTGTCCTCGAGCACGCGGTCGCAGTAGACCCAGCCGTCTTTTACATCGATGCTCGATGCAAGGGTAATCTGCGGGATGCCGAGAAAGGCTGCGGTCGCCGGACCTGTCTGAGCGGTGTCGCCGTCAACGGCGTGGCGCCCGAACAGCAGCAGGTCGTAGTCGCCGATCTTTTCGGCGCCTTTGGCAAGGGTGTAAGCGGTGGCGAGGGTGTCTGCGCCGCCGAAAGCACGGTCGGACAGCAGGTATGCCTCGTCGCAGCCGAGCGCAAGCGCCTTTTTGAGCACGTCCTCTGCCTGAGGAGGCCCCATGCTGATCGCAACGACCGTTGCGCCGTACTTTTCCTTGAGCTGGATGGCGGCCTCGACTGCGTTTGCGTCGAGGGGGTTGATCATGCTGGCAACGCCGTCGCGCTTCAGATTGCCGCGCTCGTCAAGCTTGACATCGTCCGTGTCGGGCACCTGCTTTACGAAGACAAGTATTTTCATCTCTATCTCTCCATTTGCTCTGTGCTGTGTACCGGTCATCCAAGGACGGAGCCACTGATGACCATGCGCTGGATCTCACTCGTGCCCTCGCCGATCTCGAGCAGCTTCGCGTCGCGGTACAGACGCTCGACATGGAACTCTGCGCTGTAGCCGTTGCCGCCGAGCACCTGAATGCACTCATCGCAGATCTCCTTGCACCATTTGGAGCTCATGAGCTTGAGCATCGCCGCCTCTGCCGAATGACGCTGGCCATTCGCCTTCATTTCGGCAGTATCCCAGACCATCAGATCCATGGCGCGGACCTTTGCTGCCATATCAGCAAATTTGAAGGAAATGCCCTGATATGCCTTGATGGGCTTGCCGAAGGTGGTGCGCTCGTTGGCGTATGCCTTGGCGATCTCCATCGCGTGCTGGGAGAGGCCGGAAGCAATGGAGCCGATGGAGATGCGGGCACCGTCGAGCGCCATCATGGCGACCTTGAAGCCCAGACCCTCTCTGCCGACGCGGTCGCACTCGGGAATACGGATGTTGTCAAAGCTCAGCTCGCAGGTGGCCGAGCCTCTCATGCCCATTTTGTGCTCGAACTTGCCGATGGTCAGACCTTCTGCATCCTTGGGGACGATGAAAACTGAAATGCCCCTTGCGCCTGCGTCGGGATCGGTCTTCGCCATGATGAGATAGTAGTCGGCAACACCGGAGTTCGTGATCCAGGCCTTGCCGCCGTTGAGGATATACGAGCCGTCGTCCTGCTTTGCGGCGATGGACTTGATGCCCGCTGCATCCGAGCCCGCGGAGGCCTCGGTCAGGCCGAAGGCGAAAACCTTGCCTGCGGCTGCGAGGGGGAGGTACTTCTGCTTCTGCTCGTCACTGCCGTGAACGAGGATCATGTCGGAAGCCAGCCAGTTTGCGTCGAGATAAAGGGCGATGCTCGCGCTGCCCTTTGCAAGCTCGTTGACAACGATCTGAGAGGTGATGGCATCGCCGCCGCCGCCGCCATACTGCTCGGGGATGTGGATGCCCATCAGGCCGGTCTCGACAAGCTTGGAGTAGATCTGCTGGTAGATCTCCGTGTTGAACGAGAAGGTTTCGTCCATTGCCTTGTCATAGGGGGCGACTTCGTTCTTGGTGAACTCCCGGACCATGTCTCTGATCATGATCTGCTCTTCTGTGAATTTGTACATTGTGCATTCCTCCGTTAAGAAAGTGTTCGTTTCTGCTTACTTCCGAGTGTTGTACAACAGATTGTGACTGTTAACTGCTTTTTACCCAATTCTGTGCTACTACAGGCTCGAACTGTTTTTCAAAGCTTGGCCTTGCTATTGGGTTTCTGTGTGAACAATTTAACATCAAAAACACAGCTCGTCAACAGTTTTTAGCGAACTTACTTGCTTTTTGGCGCTTGCAACAAAGTGTGTTTCATGACAACAACAGTATGCGCCGGTTTTTGTATAACAGTTACACGGCCGGCGTCGCGTTTTCGCTTCCGGATGCCGAAATTGTTATACAACACCTCGACAATCTTTTGTCATTCATCATTTTTCTTGTATTTCTTCCCCACGGAATGTATAATCAGTATCACTTGATGATACAGTTTGCTTGGGGGGAGTACCATTTCCATTAAAAATGATATCGTTTTGTCGCGCATCGAGGCGACAGAACCGGGAACGAAAATTTCTGTAAGGGGCCTTGCCTCCGAACTCGATGTCAGTGAGGGGACGGTCTATAAGGCCATAAAGGAGGCCGAGCAGCGCGGCCTTGTCATCACAAAGCCGAAATCCGGCACGTTCCGCATAGAGTCTGACGTTGACTCGGACAGCTGCGCTGTGACGCTTTCCGAGCTCGTGTCGGCGCTCGGGGTAAGCTGTGCAGCGGGCAGAAAATCGCTCGGCTGTACCATTGATAATATCGTGATCTGTGACAGCGATGAGGCGCAGCTTCTGAGCCGCCTGGAATATGCGGATCCGAGCCGCACGCTGTGCATCGTCGGCAAACGCCCCGATTTCCAGACCCTGATCATACAGTCCCGTGCGCATATGCTGATCACCGGCGGCGGCCGCCCGAGCGATTATCACATCGTCAAGGCTGAAAAAAACGGCGTCTGCATCCTCACGGCGCTGCAGAACACCTATGCGATCATGAAGCTGTTTGACAGCCAGTTTTCCTCGGCAAGGCTCGCGGACGAGGATGCCCCTGTGTCCGAGTGGATGCAGGCGCCGAACTACCTCTACCGCAACGATTATGTCGCCGACTGGCAGCGGTACTATGACGAGCAGTTTCCCGGCATGAGATCCTTTCCCGTCGTCGATGAGGAGCTGCACCTGTGCGGCGGGATCGATATCCCGCGCACCTTTGCAGCCGGGCATACGCAGAAGCTCTCGACGCTTGTGTCGCAGGACGCCAGGCTCCTGACGGTCGATGCACAAAGCTCCGTGCGCGAAGCGGCAAGGAAGATGATGCTCTCCGGCAGTTCGTTTGCGGCGGTTCTGCGCGATGATAAGATGGAGGGCGTGTTCTATGCCTCAGATCTGATCCGCTATTTCATGTATCTGGGCACGGAGAGCATGTCTGACTATGCGTCGTTTCTGGTGCCGGCTCCGGAGTATTCCAACGAGGACCGCAGGGTGTATGAGCTGCACGTCCCGGAGGCGGAGCTTGCGAATATGGACATTCTGCCGACTGCGTTGATGCTCGTCGCCGCCGATAAGCATCTTGCGCAGCAGGGCTGCCTTGACTGCACTTTGAGCAGCAGCTCGTTTTTCTATCCTGAGCAGATAACGCAGGCCGGCGGGCTTATGCTCTGCACGGCACTCACATCAAACGGCAAGGCGGGCTTTTCGGTCGAAGCGGAGGTCTATACCGAAACGGCAACGTTTGCAAAGGCCATGCTCATTTTTACGGAACGATAAGGAAACAAAGCTATGTTTTTATTGACGAAGGAACAGCAAAAGCTCAGAGCCGAGCTCAGGGAGTTTGTCGACCACGAGGTGTGCCCAGTGGCCACAGAGCTGGATAACCGAGGCGGCTTTCCGCACGATTTATACGCACGCATTGGCAAAATGGGCTATCTGGATGCGGAGTTCGAATACATCGGCAGCGGCGCAAAATACGGCAGTCTTGAGGGCGCGATCATCATTGAGGAGCTGTCGCGTGGACTGGCCTCACTGGGGCTGATCGTAAGCCCGCACTATCAGTGCACGGAGCTGATCGCCTGCTGCGGCACGGAGACGCTGAAAAAAAAGGTCATCGAGCCGGCGCGCCGCGGCGAGCTGCTCTTTGCCTTTGCCATATCCGAGGAGCGCGGCGGATCCGATGCGCTGGGCGTGGACACCATTGCCGTAAAGGACGGCAGCCGCTGGATACTGACTGGAAAAAAATGCTGGGTCACGAATGCCGGAGTCGCCGATGGCTATGTCGTCACAGCAAAAAGCCCGTCTGCCGAGCGCAGCCGCAGTATGAGCATGTTTTTCATTCCCAAAGACGCCCCAGGGCTGACGGTCGTGGAAAACCGCAGCATGATCGGGCTCAACAACTCGCCGATGGGACATATTATTCTCGACGAGTGCTCGATACCCGACTACTGTCTTGTCGGTGAGGAAAATGTGGGCTATCCGCTGATAAAGCCGCTTCTGAACGAAGGCAGACTCGATATGGCCGCTGTGGCGGTCGGCATTTCGCAGGCGGCGCTCGATGATTCCGTGAGCTTTGCCGGACGTGTCGGGCTGTACGGCCGCAGCCTGGCCTCCTATCAGGGCGTGTCATTCCCGATCGCGGATATGTACACGAAAACGCTGATGGCAAGAAATTCGCTCTACACAGTCGCCTCCATGATGGCCGACGGAATGCCGCACACGCGGGACGTTGCTGCGCTCAAGCTGTTTGCCACGGAAAGCGCATTTGCGACGTGCAAGGCCGCCTGCCAGATACATGGTGCGCACGGTCTGAGCGCGCAGTCTGGCGTTGACCGCCTTTTCCGCGATGCGCACATGCTGACCGTCGCCGAGGGCACGTCGGAGATCTGCCGGATCGTCATTTCCAGCGGCCTGACAAACCCGGGCAAAATGTAAAAAGGAAGCAGCGTTTTTCCGCTGCTTCCTTTTCGATACGCCGGCAAACGCTGTGAGGTTTTTGCCCGGCAAAGACAATACCGGCGGCCGTGATCTCCTTCCGTATAAAACCGTTTTTGCCCGGTGTACAAAAACGGCGGGTTTTGATATGGCATTGCTTGACAAGCCCTGCGCGGTGTGCTAAGATGCTTTCTCGTTAAAAGGGAGTAGTTGCGAATGCATGGTCAACAATCTCCCGGCAGCAGCCGGTGGTCATGCGCCTATGATGATAGGTAATGAGACTTTTAGCACATCATATACTATGATCGTGCGGGAAGTCTCATTTTTTGCGCGCGGTCACAAAGGAGAATGCGTTATGAACCTCGATTTTACCGGCAGTACCCTCTTTCTTGTCCTGCTGCTGTTCGCGGCGGGCCTTGTGTGCATCATCAAGGGCGGCGACATTTTTGTCGACGCTGCCACGTGGATCGCAGAGGCCTCCGGCATCCCGAAATTCATCATCGGCGCGACCGTTGTGAGCTTTGCCACGACGATGCCGGAGATGCTTGTGTCCATCTTTTCCGCGCTGGAGGGCAATGCGGACATCGCCATCGGCAACGCCGTCGGCTCGGTGACGGCCAATACCGGCCTGATCATGTGCCTGTCGCTGATCTGCATGGAGTGCACCATGCCGCGGCGGCAGTATGCGGTCAAGGCGGTGCTGCTGCTCGCGGCGATCGCGGTTCTGTTCGGCTTCACGCGTGACGGGCAGCTGTCTATCCTTGAGAGCGTTTTGATCCTTGTCATTTTTGTGTGCTTTATTGCCGAGAGCCTTGTTGCCGCGCGGCGTGAGCAGTCGCTTGAGGCCCCGGAGCAGGATGCCCGCCCCAAGACGGACGGCCGGACGGTCGCGCTCAATATCGGCAAATTCGTGCTCGGCGCTGCGGCCATTGTGCTCGGTGCGCAGCTGCTGATCGACAACGGAACCGCACTCGCGCAGATGCTTGGTGTGCCGGATGCCATCATCGGCGCGACCATGATCGCCATCGGCACGTCGCTGCCGGAGCTTGTCACGACCATCACGGCCATCCGCAAGAAGCAGTCCTCGCTGTCGGTGGGCAACATCATCGGCGCGAACATCATGGACCTCACGCTCATTATGCCGCTGTGCGCGCTCATCCTCGGCAAGCCGCTGCCGGTCGAGCGGCAGGGCATGCTGCTGGATATTCCGGCGTGCCTCGTCGTGTGCGCAGGTGCGCTCATCCCTGCGCTTGTGCAGGGCAAATTCAAGCGCTGGGTCGGCTTTTTCATCGGCGGACTGTATATCGCGTATCTCGTCATCATGTTCACGTGCTTCGGCGCGTAAAAAAACCGGCGCCGGTCTCTGTTCGGAGACCGGCGCCGCTGTTTGTTTTGGGAACGCCGCGCAGATGCGGCGGGGAATACAAGACGTGTTTGCCTGCTTCTGGAAAATACTTGAAACCGGCACGGCCGGAGGATATAATGCTTCTTGTAAATGTCAATGATTAGAAAGGACTTGAGGGCTATATATGGCGAGCATGTCAAGGTGCATCGTGTGTAAGAAGTGCAAGTTTCCGGAACTGAAGTGTGAGATTTATGCAAATGGTATACCGCATGATGTTGTAAATGAAATCACTGACTGTAAACACTATGAGCGGAAGCCTTTTACAAATCCATCAGGGGATGATCTGCCGATCGCAAAGGGCAGGTGAATCAAGCCCCATGCATCCACATGGTGCTTTTTTGCGCCGGCGGAAGGCGGAAGGCAGCAAAAACCCCGGGAGCCGAAGCTCCCGGGGTTTTGGTGCGCGAGGCGGGACTTGAACCCGCACGTCCGGAGTGGACACTAGAACCTGAATCTAGCGAGTCTGCCAATTCCACCACTCGCGCATGGGCTTTGTGAATCAAAGCTTGTTTAATATAGCATTTCGCGCGGGGATTGTCAAGCGTATTTTCCGCAACTTCCCGAAAAAATCTCAACGTGTGTCGAAAACGTGAATTTTTTCCGCTCCGGGTGTTCAAATCCGGCGGTATCTGGTATACTATACCGATGAAAAAATGAGACCCGGCCATGCCGGGAACGGAGTTGTGATCAAAATGGATTTGAACCGTGCTGCGCTCAAAGCAGACGCCCGCCGGCGCGCCGCCGGCTACCGCCCGAGTCCGATCCTCGCGGCATTGATCGTCTTTGCCATCGGGCTGCTCATCTCGACGCTCTCGTCGTACCTGATGGGCGGCGACCGCCTGACCACGGCGCTGACAAACGCCGCGCAGTTCGGCCCCGACGCGGTCGAGCAGGCATACATCAGCTTCTTTGAGCATTACAGTGTGTCCGGTGTTGCGGTCGTGCTCGTCGTCGCGCTGGAGATCATGAACTATATGGTCAGCGTCGGCTTTGTGATCTTCTCGCTGCACGTCAGCCGGGATGAAACGGCCGAGATCGGCAACCTCTTTGACGGGTTCGGCCTCTTCTTCCGCGTGCTGTGGCTGGCGATCCTGCAGGGGCTGTTCGTGTTTCTGTGGAGCTTGCTGCTGGTCGTACCGGGCATCATCGCGGCCTATCGCTACCGGCAGGCACTGTACCTGCTGCTCGACCACCCGGAGAAGTCCGCCTGGCAGTGCCTGCGCGAGAGCGCAGCGCTCATGCGCGGCCACAAGTGGGAGCTGTTTGTGCTGGATCTGAGCTTCCTCGGCTGGATGCTGCTGAGCGCCCTGTTCGCGCCCGTGTCCATCTGGCTCGACCCGTACCGCGCTATCACGAACGCGAATTATTATAACCGGCTCGTCGGCGCGCAGGGCGGCCCGCGCATTTACGAGGGCTCGTTCACCGACATC
>ERZ834433.2652-NODE-2652-length-10520-cov-5.668036_pt1 | contig 10520 bp, 9 predicted proteins | sample MGYA00519948_ERZ834433 | MGnify/ENA primary metagenome ERZ834433 (study PRJEB31850, sample SAMEA3708752) | human gut metagenome | biome: human gut; feature: human-associated habitat; material: faeces | place: China | collected 2014 ...
GGCGGGTGGCCCCGTTCAAAAGCCAGAACATGGCGCTGAACAGCTTTGTGACCCGTGACGGGCTGGAAATGGGCCGCGCCCAGGTGGTGCAGGCCCAGGCAGCCGGGGTGGAACCGGATGTGCGGATGAACCCCATCCTGCTCAAGCCCAGCAGCGATATTGGCAGCCAGGTGATCGTCAACGGGGAAGTGCGCGGCCAGATGCCGGCGGCGGAGTATTTCCGCCGCAAAAAACAGCTCATCCCCGATATTCTGGCGGCTTACAACAGCCTGGCGGAAGACTTTGATATTATCGTCATCGAGGGCGCGGGCAGCCCGGCTGAAATCAACCTGAAAGCCGATGACATCGTGAACATGGGGCTGGCCAAGCTGGTGGATGCCCCTGTGCTGCTGGTGGGTGATATTGACCGCGGCGGCGTGTTTGCCCAGCTGTTTGGCACGGTGGAACTGCTGGAGCCGGACGAACGGGCACGCATCAAAGGGCTTATCATCAACAAGTTCCGCGGCGATGTTGGGATTCTGCGCCCCGGCCTTGCCATGCTGGAAGAGAAAACCCACCTGCCGGTGTTTGGCGTTGTGCCGTACTTAAAGGTGGATATTGAGGACGAGGATTCGCTTTCCGACCGGCTGCAGGTCAAAAATGCCGTCAAGCCGCTGGATGCTGCCATTGTGCGGCTGCCGCATATTTCCAACTTTACGGATTTTATGCCGCTGGAGCAGCACCCGCTGCTTGGCGTGCGCTATGTGCAGACCACCCGCGAGCTTGGCACGCCGGACTGCGTGATCCTGCCCGGTACAAAAAATACGGTGGACGACCTGCTGTGGCTGCGCCAGTGCGGGCTGGAAGCAGCCATCAGCAAGCTGGCCCAGCGCGGCACACCGGTACTGGGGGTGTGCGGCGGCTACCAGATGCTGGGCCAGACCCTGGCCGACCCGGAAGGCACCGAGAGCGGCCGCCCACAGACCCTGCGCGGCCTTGGCCTGCTGCCCACCCAAACCACCTTTGCCGCCGAAAAGCGCCGCACCCAAAGCCAGGCGACCGTGACGGCGGAGCCCTTTGCCGGGGCGCACCTGACCGGGTACGAGATTCACACCGGGCGCACCACTGTGCAGGGCGCGCCGTTCTGCACCCTGGCGGACGGCACCCCCGAAGGCTGCGTGCAGGGCCAGGTGTTTGGCACCTACCTGCACGGCCTGTTTGACAGCGGCGAGCTGACCGAGCAGTTTGCCGCCTATCTTTGCCGCCGCAAGGGCATCAATCCCGCCGCGGCAGCACCGATCTCCATGCAGGAATACCGTACCCAGCAGCTGGATCTGCTGGCCGATGGGGTACGCCATAACCTGGATCTGGCCGCCGTGTATGCGGCTATGGGACTTGCACAGCCCGCCGAAAGGGGAAATGACCAATGATGCCGCAGCACCACCTGCCCGCCGATATTGAACGCACCAGCATGAAAATTATTGCCGGGGAGCTGGCCCAGCGCGGGCTGGACATCCCGCCGGAAAACGCCCCTGTAGTCAAGCGGGTCATCCACACCACCGCGGATTTTGACTATGCGCAGACCCTGCACTTTACCCCCGGCGCGGTAGCCGCCGGTATTGCTGCTATGCACGCCGGAGCAACGATCATCACCGATACCAACATGGCCCTGGCAGGCATCACCAAGCCGGGCCTGGCCAAGCTGGGCGGGCAGGCACTCTGCTTTATGGCGGACCCCGCTGTGGCTGCAGCGGCCAAACAGGCGGGCACCACCCGCGCCGTGGCCGCCATGCACAAGGCTGCGGCCGAATACCCCGGCGCCGTGCTGGCCGTGGGCAACGCCCCCACCGCCCTGCTGACGATTGCCGAGAAAATTGAAAACGGCCTGCGCCCGGCGCTGGTTATCGGTGTGCCGGTGGGCTTTGTGAACGTGGTGGAAAGCAAGGAGCGCCTGTTTGCCGTGTGCGAAAGCCACGGCGTGCCCGCCATTGTTGCCATGGGCCGCAAGGGCGGCAGCAACGTGGCGGCGGCCATCTGCAACGCGCTGATCTATTCCGCCGCCGAAATGCTGGATCCCACCGCCCGCGGATGGAAATAAGCAGGAGAATATCGCCACAGCCCGGTACCGCACTTTTTGGAGCAAAGCGGATACCGGGCTATTGTTATCTCACGGCGGCATTATAATGGCAGTATCAACGATACAATCAAAATAAATGGGAACGCTCTTCTTACCGCGTGAAAAAGGGCACCAAAAGCAACAGCCACAGCGGGCTTGCCCGTTGTGGCTGTTGTATTGCTTCTGCGTTTTGATTATGATAGGGAAAAAATGAAGCAAACCATATGCTTATAAAGCGAACGCCATTGCATCTCCTGGCGCAAGCCCCCCGTCACTCACTTTTCCACCGCCATTGCGATCTGCTCGCGGGTGATGGGCAGCTCATAAAAGCGTTTGTGGGTGGCGTGGTAGATGGCATCGGCCACGGCGGGCAGCGGGGTGTTGATGACGACCTCACCGATGGACTTTGCGCCAAACGGGCCGGTGCCCTCGTAGCTGCTCTCAAAACTCACGTCAATATGTCCAATATCAGTGCGGCAGGGGATCTTGTACTGCATCAGGGAGCTTTCGCGCGGCATGCCGCGGTCATTGTAGGTCACATTCTCGGTCAGCGCCATGCCGATGCCCTGCAAAATGCCGCCCTCGGCCTGCACGCGGGCCAGGTTCGGGTTTACAGGGGTACCGCAGTCGACCGCGGCCACATAGTTCACCACCTGGGCTTCGCCGGTTTCCAGGTCAACTTCCACTTCGGCGGCGCCAACCATAAACGGCGGGGGCGAAATCTCCGAGCTGTGGGTCACGGTGGCTTCCAGCGCCACCGTGTTGCCGCACTGGGATGCCGCTGCAATACTGGCCAGCGGTACGCGCTGGGTGCCATCCTCGCTCGTCACGGCATCGCCGGTAAACAGCACGGCGGCTTTGTCCAACCCCAGCATCTGTGCCCCCAGGGTGCAGATCTTATCTTTCAGTTCCAGCGCACACTTTTCCACGGCCTTGCCGGTCACATAGGTTGTGCTGGACGCATAGGAACCGGAATCATAGGGGGAAGAATCGGTATCTGCGCCCAAAACCGCAATGTTTTCCAGCGGGCATTCCAGCACTTCGGCAGCGATCTGCGCCAGGATCGTATCGCAGCCGGTGCCCATATCCGCTGCGCCGATGGAGAGGGTATAGAACCCGTCGTCGTTGATTTTCAGCGTGGCGCTGCCCACGTCCACATGGTCGATGCCGGAGCCCTGCATGGCCATGCCCATGCCAACAGCACGCACCTTGCCGTTGCCGATCTCGCGCACGGGGTACTTATGGTCCCAATCCATCCTGTCATGCACGGTTTTCAGGCAGCGGTCCAGCGCACAGCTGGTGTTGACCTGGCCATAGTAGGCGGGCATAACATCGCCCTCATGGACAATGTTGCGCTGCCGGAGCTCGAACGGGTCCATCCCCAATTTGTCGGCCAGCTCATTCACGGCGGATTCCACCGCAAACAGACCCTGGGTTGCGCCGTACCCGCGGTACGCACCCGATGACATGTGGTTGGTGTAAACAACATCGCTGACAAAGCGGAACGCTTCGGCCTTGCCGTACAGCGGGATGGACTTGTGGCCCGAAAGCCCCACCGTTGTGGGGCCGTGCTCACCGTAAGCGCCGGTGTTGGAAAGGGTGTGCAGGTCAATGCCCTTGATGATGCCGTCCTTTGTTGCGCCCAGCCGCACGTGCATCTCCATCTCATGGCGCGGGGTTGAAGCCGTCTGGCTTTCAAAGCGGGTATAGATGATCTTGCTGGGCTTCTTCGTTTTCCAGGTAACAAAGGCAGGGTAAACCTCGCACACTGACGTCTGTTTTGCGCCGAACCCGCCGCCGATGCGCGGCTTGGCAACGCGGATCATGGATTTGGGGATATGCAGGGCGTTTGCCAAAATGCGGCGGCAATGGAACACGATCTGCGTTGAGCTGAGCACATTCAGCCGCCCGTAAGCATCAATGCTGCAATAAGTGCGGAAGGTTTCCATCATGGCCTGCTGGCAGGCGCGGGTGTGGTAGGTGTGGTCAATGACCACATCGCACCCAGCCAACACCGCCTCAATATCACCCTCGCCGGATTCATCGTGGGCGCAGAGGTTGCGGTTCTTGTCAGCTCCGATGCCAGGAACAAGGGCTTCCCAGTTATCCTCCGGGTGCACAAGAGTAGGGTTATCGAGCGCTGTGTGGAAATCCAGCACCGCGGGCAGAACTTCATATTCCACCTGAATCAGCTTCATCGCCTTATCGACGCATTTTTCGTCTTTGCCCGCAAGGATCGCAACAACATCCCCGGCAAAGCGGACATGGCGGTCGATCACAAGGCGGTCGTAAGGGCTCATTTCGGGGTAGGTCTGGCCCGCCTGGGTGTAGCGGCGGGCGTTCTGGTCCACATCTTTCCAGGTGTAAATCACCTCCATGCCGGGCACAAGCATGGCGCGGGAGGTATCAATATTTTTGACGATCGCATTGGCGTGGGGGGAGCGCAGCAGCTTGACGATGAGACAGTCCTGCGGGATAACATCATCCATGTACACAGGCTGGCCGGTTACAAGCTGCATGGCGTCCTTCTTGCGCACAGGCTGGTTCACAGTTTTCATTGGGCAGCCTCCTTTGATTTTTTCCACGCCAAAAAGTTCTGGATCCCGCGCAGCTGGCCTTCGTACCCGGAGCAGCGGCAAAGGTTGCCCGCAAGGTATTCCTTGATCTCCTCCTCATTGGGGTCGGGTTTTTCGCGGAAAAGGGCCAGCGCATTCATGATAAAGCCGGGGTTGCAGAAGCCGCACTGCTCGGCCCCCTGGTCAGCGATGAACGCGCCGAACTCAGCGGCTTCCTCCTGCAGGCCCTCCAGCGTGGTAACGCTGCGGCCATCCACCCGCGCCGCCAGTACAGAGCAGGAAAGCACCGGCTTTTCGTCCAAAAACACGGTGCACAGCCCGCAGTTGGCGGTTTCGCACCCGCGCTTGACGCTTTTGCAGCCTAAAGAGCGCACCAGATCAATCAGCAGGGTATCGGGGGCGATCTCAGCAGCTGTTTTTTTATGGTTCAACGTAAAATGAATTTGCATCAGAGCACCTCCAGGTTCCCCAGTGCCTGTACGGCACGCTTGACAAGCACCCCCACCAGATGGGTGCGGTAGGCGGCACTGCCGCGCAGGTTGCTGCCGGTGGGCACCGCAGCCTGTACGGCGGCGGGCAGCTCATCCGGGGCGGCCGTGGGGCAGACAAGCATGGCTTTCATGGGGCGTGCACCGATGGCAAAGCGGTAGGCTCCATCCGCCGTGCGTGCAGCAGCGCAGGTCAAAATCGGGAAGTCCGTCTGGGTGGCCCGCACAGACTGGTAATGCACTGCAAGCCCCGGCGTCTTTTTTATGTAAACATGGGTCAAAATATCACGGTCATAGGGCAGGGCGGCAAACTGTGCAATGGGCATCCGGCCTGCTTTGTACAGCTCCACATCGCAGTCCAGCGCCAGCAGCAGCGTTAATACGTCTGAAAAGCCAAACCGCCCGTACACGCTGCCGCCCACGGTGGCGCAGTTGCGGAACTGCACCCCCACAATATGGCGCACGGCCTCCCGCATGGCGCCGTTGGTGGCCGCGTTCAGCGCGGCGTGGGTTTCCAGGCTGCGCAGCGTTGCCATGGCGCCAATGGCAAATTCGGTATTGGTTTCTTCAATGGTATCCAACCCCAGCGCAGATAGGTCAATGGCTGTGCCAACGCTGATTTTTTCCATTTTCAGCCACAGCATCCCTCCCAGCACCCGGTTCGGGCGCTTCTGGTTCAGCTGCCATGCTTCTTCCAGTGTGGCGGGGCGGGCATATTCTCGAATTGTTATCATAGAATGCTCTCCGTTTTTGGGTAAAATCATACTTTTGTGTAGTACCACTTTTATTTTACCACAAATTCTGCTATAATTCCGTTGTTGTTTGAAAAACACAACGAAATATTGGTTTTAGAAGGAAGTAAGAAACATGAAAATGACCAAAATGACCGCCCTGCTGCTGGCCGCCGCTATGGCACTGACAGCCTGCGGCAGCACCGCTGCTGCCAGCAGTACCGCAGCCAGCGAGGCTGCTTCCGTAGAGGCTGCCGCAGCCCCGGAAGCCACTGCTGCACCGGAAGAACCTGCCGCCGAAACGGCGGTTACCTACCCGCTGACCGTTACCGACCAGCTGGGCCGCGAAGTTACCATTGAGGAAGAACCCAAAACCCTTGCCAGCGGCTACTACATTTCCACCAGCCTGCTGATTGCGCTGGGCGTGCAGAACGAGCTGGTTGGCGTGGAAGGCAAAGCCGACAAACGCAACATCTACAGCCTGTCCGCCCCGGAGATCCAGTCCCTGCCCAGCATTGGCACCGCCAAAGAGTTTGACCTGGAAGGCTGCGCTGCGCTGGCCCCGGATCTTGTCATCGTGCCCGCCAAGCTCAAGGATTCCATCCCCCAGATGGAGGAAATGGGCCTGACCGTGCTGGCTGTTAAGCCGGAAAACCAGGCCGGCCTGTTCGGCGCGATCGAGCTGCTGGCACAGGCAACCAACACCACCGCCCGCGGCGAGGAGCTGGAAATGGCCATTGACAGCAACCTGGCCGCCCTGGCCGAAGCCGTTGCCGGCACCGATGCCCCCAGCGTTTACCTGGCAGGCAACAGCTCCGTGTTGGAAACCGCAGGCCCCGCCATGTATCAGAACACGATGATCGAAAACGCCAACGGCACAAACGCCGCCGCCAGCGTGGAAGATACCTACTGGGCCGAAGTTTCCTATGAGCAGATCCTGGATTGGAACCCCGATTACATCATTCTGGCATCCGATGCTGAATATGACGTTGATTCTGTTCTGAACGATGCCGCCCTGGCGGACTGCACCGCCGTCAAGGAGAGCCATGTTTACCAGCTGCCCCACGCTGTTGAGGCTGTGGATTCCCCCGTGCCGGCCAGCTTCCTTGGCAGTGTTTATCTTGCCAGCGTGCTGCACCCGGAGCAGGTGACCGAGGAGTATTACCACGCCGCTGCCGATGAATTCTATGGTAGCTTCTATGGCTTTACCCCCGAATCTTATGAATAATAACCGCAAACGCACGGTGCTGTGCCTTTTGGGCGCAGCGCTCTGCGTTTTTATGGCCTTTGGTGCGGCACTTTATTTCGGCCGTTATCCCATAACCCTGCAGGCACTGCTGGCGGGGGACGCTATGGCAGTGCGCACCTTTACGGTACTGCGCCTGCCCCGTGCCGTGATGGCGCTGGCGGGCGGGTTCGGTCTTGGCGTGGCGGGCTTTGTGTACCAGACTGTTTTCCGCAATCCACTGGCAAGCCCGGATATCATTGGGGTATCGTCGGGGGCCAGCGTTGGCGCGGCATTTGCCATCTTGTTTGTCTCTTCAGGCACGCTGGGCACCACGGTATGCGCCTTTGCGGGCGGGCTGGCAGCGGTGTTTCTCTCGCTTGGCTTGGCGGCCGCCGCGCCGGGGCGCAGCAAGATGAACCTGGTGCTGGCGGGCATTGCCGTACATGCGCTGGCGCAAACTCTTTTGATGCTGCTAAAGCTGACCGCTGACCCGGAAAAAGAGCTGGCCAGCATTGAATATTGGATCATGGGCAGCCTGGCGGGGGTAACGCAAAGCCGGGTGTGGTTCCCCGTTCCAATGGTTATTTCCTGCTGCGCCGTAATTTTTGCTTTGCACCGTCAGGTGATGCTTTTATCCGTGGAAGAGGATGAAGCGCGGCTGCTGGGGGTTCCGGTGGGGCGGATGCGTTTTCTGCTGCTGACATTGGCAACGCTGGTGGTGGCCGCGGTTGTCAGCGTGACTGGGCTGATCAGCTTTGTCGGGCTGCTGGCCCCCCACTGTGCGCGGCTGCTGGCGGGGCACAACCGCCGCTCCACCAGCCTGCTCAGCGGGCTGGTGGGCAGCACGCTGCTGCTGGCGGCGGATACCATTGCCAAAACGGTGGCGGCAACCGAACTGCCGGTCAGTATCTTCACCTCGCTGCTGGGTGTTCCGTTTTTGCTCTACCTTATTATAAAGCCGGGGAGGGAGACGCGGTAATGTTCACTGTGGAGAATCTGGCCGTCCGTCTTGGCGATAAGAACATCCTGCAAAATGTTCATTTTACGATAGATACCCCCGGCCAGCTGGTGGGAATATTGGGGGCGAACGGCAGCGGAAAAACCACCCTGCTGCGCGCAGTGGCCGGGCTTTTGTCCCATACGGGGTGCTGCCTGATGGATGGTGTGCCGCTGGAAAGCCTTTCTACCAGGTGTCTGGCACAAACGGTCAGTTACATCCCGCAGCAAAGCGGAATTTCGGTGTCCATGTCTGCACGGGAAGTTGTGCTGATGGGCTGCAACCCCCGCCTTGGCGTGCTGCAAAGCCCCACCGCTGCCATGTGTGCGGCAGCGGAAGAAGCCCTGCGCACGGTAGGCCTGGCGGATAAAGCCGAGCAGGACTACCTGACGCTGAGCGGCGGCGAACGCCAGCTCTGTATTCTGGCACGTACCTTTGTGGAGGATGCGCCTTTGCTGCTACTGGATGAACCGGACAGCGCCCTGGACCTTGCCAACCGCAGCCATATGGCGGCGCTGCTGGCAGAATTTGTGCATGCAAGCGGCAAAACAGCGCTGATCTGCCTGCATGACCCCATGCTGATGCTGGACTGGTGCGATGCGCTGATTGTGCTGCAAAACGGGCAGGTTGGAGCCATGCTGTACCCCAGAACCGACCCGGTTGAAGCGCTGCAATCCGCGCTGGCAGCAGTATACGGCCCGCTGGAACTGGTGCCCGTGACCGACCGCACGGGCCGGGTGCGGCTGGCGCTGCTGCCGTTGTGAGGAAAGAAAAATGAAACCGAAGATTCATGTGATGCTCTGCGATGATATCGGCGAGCGCTTTTTTGGCGAAGGCCCCTGCCGCCTGCTGCACCGGATTGAAGAGACCGGCTCACTGCGGGCGGCGGCACAGGCCATGGGGCTTTCTTACTCCAAAGCGCTGCGCATGGTCAAGCGGGCGGAAAAAGAATTGGGCTTTGCGCTGACCCGCAAAACCATTGGCGGGCGCGGCGGCGGGGGCAGCACCCTGACGGATGAAGCCCGCAATTTTATGGAAAGGTATGAGGCTTACCGTGATGCCTGTGTACAGACTGACCGCGAGCTCTATTATAAGTTCTTTCCGGGTGAGCGGTAAGCGCCACCTGCTGTTGACCGGCGGGCGCGGTACGGGAAAAACCACCCTGCTGCGTGCGCTGGTGCCATTGCTTTGCCCCGGGGCACAGGAAATTACCACAGCAGCGTACCCTGCGGACCGTGTGGAAATTCGAGAAAGTGTGGACGGAAAAATAGCGGTGATCGGCCGCTTTGACCCGGCACTGCCCCCAGGCGAAAACCGGATGCGCCCCGTGGCGGACGGCTTTTTGCTGCTGGGAGTACCCGCCCTGCACCGCATGGCGGCAGGGGAGAGCGAATGGGCGGTGCTGGATGAACTCGGTTACCTGGAAAATAGCTGCCCCGAATTCCGGCAGGCAGTGGAAGCGCTGCTGGATGCAAAGCGCGTTCTCGCTATTGTGCGTAAGCAGGATACCCCATTTTTAACCGCACTGTGCGCCCGGCAGGATGCCTTTGTGGTGGATTTGGACGATCCCGCGCCCGCTCTCGGCTGCGTGGTCATGGCGTCCGGGCTGGGGCGGCGGTTCGGCGGAAACAAGCTGATGGCGGATTTTTGCGGTGCACCGCTGATCGCCAATGCGCTGGCTCTAGCCGCCCTGCCGCTGCTGGCCTGCCGCATTGTCGTGACCCGCTCGGAAGAGGTTGAGGCGCTCTGTAACGCGCAGGGCGTCCCCGTTCTGCGCCACGCGCAGCCCTACCGCAGCGACACGGTCCGGCTGGGGCTGGCGGCATTGCTGGAAAAAGAGCCCGCTTTGCGCGGCTGCCTGTTTCTGCCGGGGGACCAGCCGCTGCTCACGCAGCAAAGTGTGGAAGCACTGGCGCTGGCAGCGGCCCCCGATGCCATTGTGCGGCTGTGCGCTGCCGATGGCACCCCCGGCAGCCCAGTGCTGTTCGGCGCGGATTATTTTTCGGAGCTGCTTCACCTGCCGGATGGCCGCGGCGGCAATGCCGTTGTGCGGACCCACCCCGGTTCAGTCCGCCTTGTGTCCGCCCGGAACGATGCCGAACTGAGGGATGTGGATACGCGGGAGGACCTGAACCAGCTGCGTCAGCTGACAAACAGATAAAAATACCGTGCAGTTCAAAATGAACAGCACCCCATTTGTTAGACAGTATGATATACTATTTAACAAGTGGGGTGTTTTGCTATGCCAAAAGGAGTACCAAACAAACGATATACGCCGGAATTCAAGAGAATGGTTGTAGAAACCATGAAAAAAGAACATCTGAGTATCTATGCAGCGATGCAGGAATTTGGAATTAACGACCATAAAATTATAGAGCGTTGGGAACGCATTTATCTGGAAGAAG
>ERZ834433.2660-NODE-2660-length-10503-cov-2.424866_pt1 | contig 10503 bp, 9 predicted proteins | sample MGYA00519948_ERZ834433 | MGnify/ENA primary metagenome ERZ834433 (study PRJEB31850, sample SAMEA3708752) | human gut metagenome | biome: human gut; feature: human-associated habitat; material: faeces | place: China | collected 2014 ...
TTTATTGAATTCCGGAGGGTTTCCCGCCGCCGCAATAATCCAGCCGTCTGGGATCTTATGGTTTCCAAAGGTCTTATACTGTAAAAACTGCAGCATGGCCGGAGCCAGGGTCTCCGACACGCAGTTGATCTCGTCGATGAACAGGATCCCCTCTTTAAGCCCGGTCTCCTCCATCTTATTGTAAATGGCTGCCACGATCTCGCTCATGGTGTACTGGGTCACTGAGACCGCCTTTTCCCCATAGGTCTGCTCTGATATAAACGGAAGCCCGATGGCGCTCTGCCTCGTGTGATGGGTAATGGTATACGCCACCAGGCCGATGCCGCATTCCCTGGCCACCTGCTCCATGATCTGGGTCTTTCCGATCCCCGGAGGGCCCATTAAAAGCACTGGCCTCTGGCCCATGACCGGGATCTCATACTCACCATAGCTGTTTCTTGCCAGGTATGCCCGGATGGTATTTTTTATTTCTTCCTTCGCCCGTTTGATGTTCATGCTCTATCCTTTCTCCTCCACATCCCTGCCCAGGTCCTCCGGGGACAGGATGATCTTGATGGCCCAGGGAGGCACGTCCACGTCCAGGAAATCCTGCTCCATGAACACGAAAGCCGTATCATAGACCGGCCGTCTCACCGGGTATATCCCCCGCCCGTCGGTGAAATACAAAAGCCCCTTAAGCCTGGAAACCTGCTGTTTTCTCACCAGCTTATCCACGTATTGGAAAGCCGGCCGGAAATCGGTCCCGCCGCAGCCGTTCAGGGTGATCCGCTCCATATACGCCTTCAGCGCCTCTGCGCTGGCGATGGTCACGTCCTCCCGCACCTGGTCATCGCACTGGATGATGTGGATGTTCACTTTTTTAAAATACGTCTCCGACTGGGTCAGCACCGAATACGTTTCCTCTAAGAACTGCTGCACCAACTCCCCGGAGCAGGACATGGAGGTGTCGATGACAATGACGAAATCCTCCACCCTCCGGAGTTCCTTCGTCTCCAGAGGCTCGATCAGGGGCATATTGCCGTAAAGCTCCATGCCGTAATGATAAAATACATAGTCAAAGGAATCCGGATCCACCTGGACGGTTTCCTTAAGGACCGCAAACTTCCGCAGGAATTTCCTGTAATCGTACCGCTCCCGGTTTTCCACCGCCAGCTGGCTGTGCAGGTCCTTTTCATCCTCCGACATTTCCTCAGAAAACGCCTCCATCTCCACCTGCATCTTTTCCCGCTTCTGATCCCAGTCCTCTTTCCGGTTTCTGGCCATATTGGGATGCGGAGGCTTCTGCTCCTGCTCCCAGAACCGGTGGTCGTCTGCATAAAATTCCGCCGCCAGCCGCTGGAGCTCCCGCCCGGAAAGGTCCATGTCCCGGAGCGCCCGGTACACGCTCTCCGCATTGAGAACCCGGCACCGGCTCTCCAGCCGCATATAGAACTCCCGTCTGAACGCAGAAGGGGAAATACGGATACAGGGCCGCAGAAGACTGTCGATCACCGACTCTGCCGCAATGTCACAGGCCAGATCCCAGTACTCCCTGTCCCGCTTTTTCCGGTTCCACAGATGGCAGAACAGACAGTGGAGCACTCCGTGGAGATAGGTCCGGTTCACCAGGATCCTGTTCTTTTTATACATGGCCGCCAGGGACTCCATCTGGAAAAACAGGGTGGTGCCGTCGGTCCCCAGCCCCCGGACCGCCGGATCCGGGGCAAAGTACAGAGAGCTTAAGGCCACGTCCAGAAAGTGCATGGAAAGATACAGCTCGTTCCTGGCGTTTCCAAGGATCTCCATACAGACTCCTGCCAGCTCCTCTGCCGCCGCCTGCTCCAGCCAGATGGGCGAAGGCGCTCCGGCCTCCGTCCGCATGATGCCGTTTCCCCGGTCCCCCGGCGTCTTCTGTTCATATGGCTCCACTGCATTCTCCCCTTTCTGCTGAACTAAAATTCAAACTTCTTCTTTTTTTCTGGAAATTTATGATATTTAAATTCCATAAGCATTCCGGAAATCTCTCCCATTTTCCTCCGGGAGGCCTCCAGGAGCAGGGTCTCCGTCTCCTCCCGGGTCAGTCCGTCTGCCAGAGAGCCCGGCTCCCCGTCGGGTCCATGGGCCATCAGCCACTTAAAGACTTCCATTTTCCCCAGGCTGTCCAGAAAGACCTCCATCCGGTGCTCCTTTAGAAAGTCCCCGTAGGCGCTCCGTGCCTCCGCCCAAAGGCCATGGGGATACATGAGGCGGGACACGGCGATCTCGGCCGCTGCTGTTACGGATTCCTCCGCCGTCTCATAAACGAACAGCCGGTCATACTTATCAAACCGGACCCTTTTATCCTCAAAGCAGTATCTGTATTTCTGCCCGGTGCCGTGGATGTTGGACACGGTGATCCGGGCCGGCGTGTTCTCCACCGCCTCGTCGTAATAGACCGGAAACAGCAGCCTGGCCGCCTCATGCTCCTCCCCGTCCGGTCCTGGCAGCAGGTAATGGACCAGAAGCCGTCCGCTGGCCTCGGTCACAAAATCCCTGAGCGCCGACCGCTCCGACGGATCCATGTGGACCGTCAGCTCCCGCAGACAGCCGCAGGCCGTTAAAAAGCCGCCTCCCGTCTCCAGGGGACCTCCATAAAAATGGATATGGGAAAGCCTCTCGCAGCCATAAAAGCAGTACCGCCCCAACCGCCTCAAAGTCCTTGGAAGGAACACCTCCTCCACCCCGGTCTGGGCGAGTGCCTTATCTCCCAGATCAGTCACCGGAAGCCCGGAAAGGGTTTCCGGTATAACACAGGCGGCGCCCGGCGACAAAATCTTTGTCACACAGGCGCCTCCGTTTTTTTCCACAAAATCAAATTGTACTTCCATATGCTCCATTACTGCCGTTCTTTCTTCTCTTTCTTTATGAGCTTGTTGATCCGGCGCATATCACTGAATTTATAGTAATAAATGATAAACGCAACGGATGTGACAGTCCAGCTTAAGGGATAGCTGGCCAGGCTGGTATAAAGGCCCGGATATATCACTCCTGCGGTAAAGATCCAGAGGACTCTTAAGCCGCAGGTGCCGAAGCAGATCAGCAGCATGGGGATAAACGTGTCGCCGATGCCCCGGAGGGTACTGGAAAATACGTTTACACAGATATAGCTGAACCAGAACGGCGTTACGAACCGGATGATGGTCATACTTTCCGCCAGCACGTCCGGATCGCTGGTAAAAAGCGACCCCAGGATGCTGCCAAAAAGCATGACGCCTGCGGCCAGGATGGCCGTCAGGATCGTGGTGATCCCCAGACCCACGTAATGGCCCTTCTGCATCCGCTCGTATTTGCGCGCTCCAAAGTTCTGGCCTGCAAAGGTGGTAATGGCGATGCCCATGGCGTCCATGATCATCCAGAACAGTCCGTCCACCTTGCCGTAAACGGCCCAGGCCGCAATGACGTTGGTACCGAAGCTGTTGATGTTGGCCTGGATCACCACGTTGGAAATGGAGTAGAGCACCGACTGGAGTCCTGCCGGAAAGCCGATCTGGATGATCTTTCTCAGCATGGGCTTATCCACCTTCAGATGCTTCAGTTCAAACCGGAAGGATTCCTTCGTGCGCATCAGCGTCCACATCACCAGGGCGGCGGAAAGGAGCTGGGACAGGATCGTCGCCAGAGCGGCTCCCGCCACCTCCATTTTCAGTACCACAACGAACAGCAGGTCCAGTCCGATGTTCACAAAACAACAGACGATCAGATAATACAGCGGCCGCCTGGAGTCTCCCACGGCCCTTAAAATAGCCGCGCCCATATTGTAGACCAGGTTGGGGATCACTCCCAGGAAGTAGATCCGCATATATGTAACAGAATAGTCCATGATCTCTTCCGGAGCGCCCATGGCCTTTACAGCCACTCTGGCGCAGGCCTCGCCCACGATCATCAGAAACACGCCGCCGGCCAGGGCCAGACAGAAGGAGGTATGGACCGAGGTCCGTACCTGGTCATCCTGGCGCGCTCCGTAATGCTGGGAAACGATCACGGCCGCACCGGAGGACAGGCCCACGAAAAAGCCCACCAGAAGGTTGATCAGGTTTCCTGTGGTTCCGCCTACGGCAGACAAGGCCTCCTTTCCAACGAATTTTCCCACGATCATGGCATCCGCCGTGTTGTAAAGCTGCTGGAAAAAGGTTCCAAACAGGATGGGGAAGAAGAAGATCAAAAGCTGCTGCCAGATCACGCCCTCCGTGATCCCATTATACTGTACGGTCTCATTTTTCTTTCGCTGCATCAGTTTCACCTATTGTTTTAAAAAAATGTTTTTTTACAAAAGTTCCTTTCTCAGTTCCTCTCCGCTCTTTGAGGATAAGTATGCCGGCGGAAGATCCAGGATCGTCTTGCAGCCGGTCATGCCCTCCTGCTTCATGCGGTACGCAGCCCTGGCACAGGCCACGATCACGGAAGAGGTGAATTCCGGATTGGAATCCAGCTTCAGGCTGTACTCGATCACATGATTATGCTCCAGATCCCAGCCCGTTTTTCCGCTGCGGATCACAAAGCCGCCGTGGGGCAGGCTTCTGTGGTCCCGCTCCATCTCCTCCTGGGAGATAAAGTGTACGGTGGTGTCATAGTCGGCAAAATAGTTGGGCATTGTCACGATCTCTTTTTCGATGGCCGCCAGGTCTGCGCCCTCCTCTGCCACCACAAAGCACTCTCTTGTGTGCTTCTGTCTTGTGGTAAGCTGTGGATTTTCACCGTTTCTTACTGCTTCAAGTGCCGCTTCCACAGGAATTGTATACTGCTTGCCGTCCTTTACGCCTTCTACGCGGCGGATTGCATCGGAATGACCCTGACTTACACCCTTACCCCAGAATGTATAGTCCTGTCCGTCCGGTAAAATTGCATTTGCATACATACGGTTTAATGAGAACATACCCGGGTCCCAGCCGACTGAAATAATGCCGACATGTCCGCTTTCCTTTGCCGCTGTGTCTACATTGTCAAAATGCTCCGGAATTCTTGCGTGTGTATCAAAGCTGTCTACCACGTTAAACAGCTTTGCAAACTTTGGTGTCTGCTCCGGTAAATCCGTTGCACTGCCGCCGCACAGAATCATGACGTCAATCTTATCCTTCCACTGTTCCACATCATCAACGGAGCATACTGCCGCACCTTCTGTCAGGATAGACACGGTTTCCGGCGCACGTCTTGTAAATACAGCTGCCAGCTCCATATCCGGATTCTGCTTAATTGCACACTCTACCCCTCTGCCGAGGTTTCCATAACCTAAAATGCCAATTCTCATCTTTGTTCTCCTTCTATTATAAATAGTCTTTATTTATTTTACTTTTTGTGTCCGTAACTGTCAACTGCCGCTGCTTTCTGCTTTACCTTTTTAACAAATGTGTTTTTATAAAGAATCCCTGTACTTTTCCTTCATAGAATCCCAATCCATAATTAATACATAAAACACTTTTCCGTAATGACCGCTCTCCACAATTCTGCCATGGTCAAGCACCCTAAGATAGATACCATCTTTCTTTTTCAGATAAAAATGCACATAATCATTGCACTGCCCTGTTCCAATCTGCTGCCAGATACTCTGCTCCACACCTTCTCTTTCGTCCTCACGAATCAGACTGCGGAAACTCCGCTGTGTATATGTCATAAATTCCTCAATATTTTCACAGCCTGCCAACCGTATTAATTCACTGTTTGCAAATAGAATTTCATCATCCGTATAGTCTGCCTTGTAAATAATAAAGGCTCCCGGAAGATTTTCTGAAATATCCCGCAGTGCAAATCCAAGCTGTGTACGGACTTCTGGATCAAATCCCTCATCATATACCAGGCTTCCCTTTTTTCCACGCAATTTCACCTCATAAAGTGCCGCATCGGCACAGTGCATTAATTGCAGCTGCGATTTTGCATGAACCGGATATTCTGCATATCCAAGCGAAATGTTAAATGCGCGTTCCTCACCTTCATAAACAAAGAAACGCTTTTGTTTTGTAAACTGTACCAGTTTTTCTTCTGCTTCTTTGCAGGTGCAGTCCGGCAGAAAAATGCAGAACTCATCACCACCGTTTCGACCAAGCACCGCATGCTCTGGAAAAAACTTCCGCATGCTTTCCGCGAGAATCTGCAGTGCCTTATCCCCGGAAGCATGTCCGTAAATATCGTTAATCAATTTAAAATCATCAATATCAAACTGTACACCGACACAGTGCTTTTCGGGATACTTTTTCATATATACTGTCACATGCTTATCAAAACCGTGACGGTTATAAATACCTGTCAAGGCATCCGTCAGCGCAAGTTTTCTTAACTCCTGACGATTCTCATCAAGAATCAGCAGTGCTGCCGTTAATCCTGTCAAAAGCAGCACTATCAGCAGTCCACCGCCAAAAATACTATATAAATAGCTTTTTTCCACCCAGCCGTTCTGCGGCATAACTTCAAGCTTCCAAACACTGCCGCCGATTTCAAATGTATAGGAAACCGGAGCACTGATACTTCCGCCTGAACAATCCACAACCTCATATGCTTCTTCCCAAGGAGAAACTGTCTTGGATAAGCAGTACTGATATCCAAAATCTGAAAGCGCTTTTACGGAATCTGAAAAAATTTCCGGCACACGGATAATCACAATCGTAAATCCCCAAAAAAACTCCTGTCCGCTTTCATCCTCCAGATAAACCGGTTTTCTTACGGCAATCCCGTAACCGCCCTGTTTTAACTGAAAAGGTCCCTGCATAATCAGCACATGATTATCTCTTGCATAACATGAAATTTTTCCACGAGCTTCATCATGAATCAGATCAATTTTTTCTTTATACCACGCATTGATTTACACCTTCAAACCTATCCATCTTCTATTTACTGTGAGTATCATTCTACAAAATATCCACTACAATATCAATAGGATATGCCCTGTTTTCCCGTCTGGACAATGATTTAAAGGCAGCTTCTGCAAATTTTTCAAGCAGTTGTGTATAAAGCTCTGCGGCATTCCAAACAGATACTGGAATTTTTCCGTAGCACCATGGGGAAGATACTCTTTCCTATTCTCTGCTCATTTTTCTTCCTTTGCGATAAAGTTTTTCTTTTATTTTATCTTATCGCAAAGAAAATTGCTAACGGAACCGTAGACTTTACATACAACGGTATGGCTCAAAATGAATACGGCTGGTGGAAGATTACAAACGGAACGGTAGATTTTTCTTTTAACGGAATTGCTTCTAATCAGTACGGTTACTGGGTAATTGCAAATGGCGGTGTAGATTTTAGTTATAACGGTGAATACACCTATGGTGCATATACCTATAATGTAGTTAACGGATATGCAATGTCTGACCATGTTCACACTTGGAATCCGATTTACGGCTACAGACAGGTTGATGAATACGGTGAAGTGCCAGTATACGATGTATCGTTTTATGAAGATGATTCAGATCAACTGGATACGTTTCACAACAATACTTTCAGATTCGGGACTTTAACCCGTTAGAAACGTGCGCCGCCAGGCGCACAATCAAAAATGCAAGGCAAATAATCACCCTGCATTTTTTGAAATATCATCTATTTATGTACTTGAAATTTACTGATATATGTAATAGAATATAAGAGAAGTAAATTTACATCTATAAAAAGAGTGTTACCCGTATAGCAAGACGGTTGCTCTGAAATTAAATAGTTAGCTTAAAAAAGTAACTGTAATTCCTTTGCCGAGGACAGTTACTTTTTTGCTTTATGTATATCTTTACCGAGCATGTAACCGGCACCGCCACATAATGCCACGAGTGCAATCAATGCTTCATATGATAAAGTTACCATATGCAAAATCTCCCTTCTGTAACTACGGCACAATTTACCATATATGTAAACTGGGCTTGTACTCCCAGATTGGAGAGAACCGTCCTACCGTTTTTGAGTAACACCTAAATATCAATATATCATAAGCGACATTTTATGTCAAAAAAATACAGGGTAAATCACCCTGCATAAAAAGTTTAAGATTATAATATAATGATTCTTCTACTGTAACAACCAAAGAAGTTCCTAAAGGAACTGCTACTGTGACATCTGAGATGTCCATTACAACGGTCGATGGTTTTGTCTGCATCGCGGATTATGCCGCATTAATCTGTGGCAGTACATCCATACATTTTCTCATCTTCTATAAGGTTATCCATCAATTCTTTATACCGCACCGCATCCAGGGGAAGGTCAACACGAATCCCTTTACATGCCGAATAATATGCCCCCGCACAAAGCAGCAGTGAATGAAGTCCTTCCGCACCTTTTGCCACCAGACAGCCTTCGTCGTGTTTTAAGGCCGCCTGTGCAAATTTTTCAAGCAGTTGTGTATAAGGCTCTGCTGACTTTTCATACATAATTTTTTCTTCCGTAAAATGCAGATGCTCTCTTGAGTTGACATCTTCTGTTTTTATATATTTTTCAATATCATCAAACCTTGTAATTGACAGCGTGTTATCCTCCAAAAGCAGTCTTGCCTTTGTTCCTATAATTTCCATTCTTTCTTCACAACAGGCCTCTCCCGTGGTTAAAATAAATGAAGCGGTCATACCCGTATCGTATTCCATCACAATCGTATCTTCATCATCAACCGCAAACGGATTGTATTTGCCAAAAGGAATCACTGCAAACAATCTCTGCGGCATTCCAAACAGATACTGGAATATATCCAGAATATGCTGTCCCTGATTAATAAGCGCTCCGCCGCCTTCACCTGCAAAGCTGCTTCTCCACGAACCGGACTTATGATAATGTGAAGTTCTTAAATATCTGGAATTGATAAGACTGACCCTTTTTAATGTTCCCATTTCGCCGGAATCTATCATTTCTTTTATTTTCATATATTTAGGATATAATCTCTGGTGAAAAACCAGCCCGTAAATTCTGTCATTTTTTTCTGCTGCATCATTCATTGCAAGTGCTTCACCAATATCTGCCGCCGCCGGTTTATCACATAAGACATCTTTTTTTAATTCAAAAGCTCTGACCGCCAGTTCCTTATGGGTCTTATGGGGTGTTGCTATAAGCACCGCATCAAATAAAGACGGGTCTGATTCTGCTGCATGAAACAATTCATCCGCACTTCTGAATATCTCCACCGGCTGTCCGTCAACATTTACAAGTGTTTTTCCCCATGCTATCTGCTCATCCCGCCTTATAACAACAGCTGCCAGCTTCATATGCAAAACTTCACCCGATACAATCATCTGTGCATACTTTTTTCCCATATTTCCTACACCTATCAGTGCCATTTTTAATACTTTATCCTGCATATTTTCCGCCGTCCTTCCTTATCTATATCATCTATATCCCGATATTCTTATTCCTTAATCCGTTTCATATCACTTCTTATACATTTTCCCGTCTTTACTGCCTCTTTCAGCAATATAGCGGCATACGCATCTGCAATTGCATCTTCTGCGCTGTACGGTGCAGGCGCTTCATCCCTATTATATAACGCCGTTTTTATCATGAGTGTGGCAACCGCCGTTTCATCTTCTGATAAACCGCGCAGTCCCCATTGTGGTTCATATAATACTTTTCCCGCGCAGGATATTTTTTCTACCTCATAAATTTCTGACAGATTTGGATTCGGATTATCCGTCCGGGTAATATGAAAACCGGTTATAATTTGATCCGCCTGCCCTTTGTTGTTCTTATCCAGATAATAAATGCGGTCATCTATCATTTCACCCCGTATGCCCTGAACTTTAACGGTATTTTTGCGGATAGGGGATCTGTACTGTTCAGAATCAAAGTCATACCATGCCGTCTTACCACAGTCATATTCAAATGCCGCAACACACCTTTTCTTATTGGCAATTCTTCCGTCCGTAAACTGCTCATACCTTGTGAGCGTTTCTGTTGTTGGAAATTCATACATTTTACCTGATACCGTAAAATTTTCATCCGGACGGATTCCAAGATAAGCACGCATAAGACTCACTCCGTGATATTCATGCGCAAGCGAAATATTCATACAGTTTACATCGCCTATAATACCGCTGCCAATCAGTCTAAGTGCTGCCTTATTAGATGGATATTCCCTGTACTGTTCTGCAACAACCTGCTTTTTACCGGCTTTATAATATCCGTAAAGCTTCTTTAACGCTTCTGTATCCAACGCAGCCGGTGTTTCAGAAAGAACTGTTATGCCTCTGTCCATCCACTCCACCGCCACATTGCATATCTCCGCTTTATTCACTGCTATAACGGCAAAATCCGGTTTATATGCAGCACATTCCTCTTTTGATGTTGTGGTATGTATCTGATATTCCCGCGCAATCTTGTCTGCCTTTTCCTGCGTTCTGCAATACACCGCATCCAGACAGAATATATCCGGCATTGCCTTTGCAATTCTTACATAATAAAGGGCTCTCCAGCCCGCTCCAATAATTATAAAATGATACTTTCCCATAATAATCCTCATTTCTGAACGACTTGTTGTAAAGCGGCGATTTTTCACACTAATCTCCATTCCGCAGGCATTTTAATGCCGGAGGAATC
>ERZ834433.2663-NODE-2663-length-10494-cov-5.053549_pt1 | contig 10494 bp, 8 predicted proteins | sample MGYA00519948_ERZ834433 | MGnify/ENA primary metagenome ERZ834433 (study PRJEB31850, sample SAMEA3708752) | human gut metagenome | biome: human gut; feature: human-associated habitat; material: faeces | place: China | collected 2014 ...
GCGCGTTTCGGAGCGCAACCGCCGCACAGCGGCGGCTCTTAGCGCGGAGATAGACACGCGCCCTACATTTCTACCCGAAAAAGGGCTTTTTCGACAAACTGAAGCGGGCGAACATTTCTGTTCGCCCGCTTTTTACGGTCTATAAAACTTTTTTAGCCTTTCACGCTGCCCAGTGCAACGCCCCGGACAATGTACTTGGAGAGCAGCAGATAGACAATCATAACCGGCAGAATCGCAATGGTGATCATCATATATACCTTACCCATATCGAACTTCAAAAAGTCCGCGCTGCGCAGCTGCGCCACCAGAATGGGTACGGTTTTCCACTTGGCATCGTTAATAATCAGCGCCGGGATAAAGTAGTTGTTCCACGCGCCCACAAAGCTGAATATCGCCTGCACCGCCATAGCGGGCTTCAGGATCGGCAGAATGACCGTGTTGAAGGTGTGGAACTCTCCCGAGCCGTCAATGCGCGCCGCATCAATAATGTCGCGCGGCAGGCTCGAATCCATATACTGCTTCATGAAGAAGAACACTGTCGGTGCGGCGATGCTCGGCAGAATCAGCGGCCAGAGGGTGTTGGTCAGCTTCATCGAGTCCATCAGGTTCAAAAAGCCGAGCGCCGAAACCTGTGTGGGCATCGTCATGATGAGCAGAATGACGGTAAAGGCCAGCTTGCGCAGCTTGAAGTCATACGCATAGATGGCGTAGGCCGTCAGTGCGCTGAAATAGACCGACAGCGCCGCACAGGCAGCCGACACGATCAGGCTGTTGCGCAGACCGGTCAGGATCGGCACATTGGCATCATGGGTGGTGTTGAAGAAGTTAACGCCAAAGCTGCCGCGGGGCAGCGGGTCAAACCCCTGCTGGATGGTAAAGTTGTTGTGCGTGGCGTTGACGATCAGCACATAGAAGAAGAACAGGCAGATAAAGCAGAGGACAAACAGCACGATATAGGCCACTGCACGCTGCAGTGTCAGCATAGGGTCGTGAATTTTGCTTGCCTTTGCGGTAGTGGTGGCTGCAGTTTTGGTTTCGTTCGGCATACCGTTCACGCTCCTTCCTTAGTGATGCTTAGCGGCCGCTTTGGCTGCCTTGATGCGGGCTTTCTCAGCCTTGCGCTGCTCACGGGTCAGGCCGTCATCCTCCTGCGTGAGGGTAAAGTAGATGATGACGCAAAGCACCGCGCAGAGCAGGAACATCAGCACCGAGATAGCGCCGGCTGTGCCGTAGTTTTTGCTGTACAGGTGCTGGTTCAGGTACATGATAATGGTGTTGGTCGAGCCGTTCGGGTCGCCCTTGCCGTTGGTCAAAACCTGCGGCACATCAAACATCTGCAGGCCGCCGATGAGGCTGGTGATCAGCGTGTAGACGAGCAGCGGGCGGATCAGCGGGATCGTGATGCGCCAGAACATTGTGGTCGAGGATGCACCGTCCAGCTGGGCGGCCTCATACAGGCCGGGGTCCACACCCATGATGGCAGCCATCAGAATGATGGTCGTATTGCCGAACCACATCAGGAAGTTCATCAGCCCAACCAGACCGCGCGCTGTCCAGACATTGGAAAGCCAGCGCACCGGCTCGGCCACAATGCCGAGCTTGAGCAGGATCGAGTTGATCGGCCCTGTCTCCGCGTTTGAAAACAGGGTAAAGAACAGCATGGCGAACGCCGATGCCATGATAAGGTTGGGCATATAAATGACGGTCTTGAAGAAGCCCTGAAACCGCAGCTTCAACCGCAGATCGGTAAACCACGCTGCCAGCACCAGCGATACAATGATCTGCGGGATAAAGCCCATCAGCCACATGATCATGGTATTGCTGAAATACTTCGGCACCTCTTGGATCATGGCGGCATAGTTTTTCAGCCCTACAAAGTTAGGGCCGATGATCTTTAGACCGCTGCGGAAATACTCAAAGAAGGAATAGTAGATGGTCGTTGCCAGCGGCCAGAACTGGAAGATGAAAAAGGTAATAAAGAACGGCGCCAGAAATATATAGCCCCATTTGGCGTAGCTCATGCCCTTTCTCTTTGTTTTCATAGGTCTCGCCCTCCTTAGCTGTGTGGGCATTGCCCTGCTGGGGGCAGAGCCTTTCAAAATCTGATAAAAACAAAACCAGAGGCGGGCGTCTCTCCCCGCCCCTGGCATGGCGTTTGCGGTTCAGTTCGTTTTGTTCAAGGTAATACCGCATAATTCTAAGTGCCGATACGGCGAGCGAGGTGCGGCAGCCGCCGGAGCGGTGCTTAGCCGTCAGGCGGGAATTGTGCGGTGTTGCCTTAAGGTCGCGCAGGTATTTATGCAGGCCATTCGACGCTGCTCAGCTCAGGATACTTGACCTTGATCTGATCCTCGAAGTTCTTCTTCGCGGTCTCAAGGTCAACCGTGCCGTCAAAGTAATCCTTGAAGCAGCTCTGGAAGGTCTCGTTGCAGCCCTGATCATACGGACCGGCGTTGGACATATCAATGGTAGGTGCAACCTCTGCAAAGAGGGCAATGTGGTTCTGGCCGCCGAGGAATGCGGAGCCGAAGTTCGGGTCAGCTGCGATGGAATCCATAGCGCTCTTGCAGTTGGTGTAGTCCTGCGTATCCTCGGTGATCTTGGTCATGATGTCGGCATCGCAGGTCAGAGAGTACATGACATCCTTGATCGTGGGGATGTTGTCAGTGCCGGCTGCTGCGCAGATCCAGGTGCCGCCCCAGTAATAAGGCTGAGGGCCCTGGCAGACTGCGTAATCGCCGAAGATACCGTTGCCGACTTCCTGCTTGCCTCCCTCAGACTCAGGCGTGGCCAGAGAGTTGCCCAGCAGGGTGAAGTTGATGCCCCAAGTGGAGTAGAAGAAGCCGAAAACCTTGCCGGCAGGGCCCTGATCGGCGGCCCACTGGTCGCTCCACAGGCTGGTCTTGTTGTTGTAGCCGTTATCGGTGTAGGTCTTGGTCTGATCGACCCAGTTCATAATGTTGGGGTCGACCTTGACGGTCGTGCCGTCCACCCAACCGGCGGAAACATTGTTGGAGAAGGTGCGGTAGGAATCATCGTAGCCGGAGAGCATCTTGTAGCCCTTGGCAGCGGCCTTCTCAGCCACATCGTTGAACTTATCCCAATCGCTCAATGCGGCCTGGACCTCGGTCGGATCATCGGTGCCCAGCACATCTTCGGCGATGGAACGGCGGTAGGCAAACAGGCCCGGGGTTGCCTGCCACGTGGTGCCCTTCTGCACACCATCCACGGTAACGATGTCCTTGGTGTACTGGTACTGATCCTTGAGGTCATCATCGGTCAGGCCGACATCCTTCTTGACATCCAGCGTATATTCGGAATCCACATACTTCAGCGCGTAGTCTGCCTCGATCAGGAAGATGTCGATCTTGTCATCGGCAGCGGCGCTGTCCTGCTTGAGCAGGGCCTCGTCCAACTTATTCTGGTAGTTGTTGTTATCGTTGGGGTTGATGGTCCACTTTACGGTGACACCGTTATTCAGCGTCGTAGTGGACTTGTCGGCGGCGATCTCCTTAACGCCGGGGTAATAGTCGTTGAAGCGGGACTGGAATTCATCGTTCCAGCACCAGATGTTCAGGACCTTGCCCTCCTCTGCGGCTGCATCGGCAGCAGGCTCTGCGGCCGTGCTGCTGGCTTCGGTAGAGGTCGAATCAGCGGCAGGGGCTGCGGACGAGCTTGCGGCGCCTCCGCCGCAGCCTGCCAGCAAGGTGGCTGCCATTGCAGTGGCGGTCAATAAACTCATTGCCTTTTTCATAATGTCTTTTCCTCCTTTTAAAAAAGAACTCATGTATGAATCAGATATTGTGACCCGCATCCTCGCGGGTTTGAACCTATGGATTGGGGACATCGACGGACTGCCCTTTCAGCAGGCTGCCGGAGATCAGCTTCTGCTCCGGCAATGCCGTGCGCGGGGATTCGATCTGCTCGATAAGCAGCTCTGCCGCGGCGCGGCCCAGCGCTTCGGTGTCCTGCCGGTAGGTGGTCAGCTGCGGGGACATGATCTGCGAGATCAGGTTGCCGTCATAGCCGGCCACCGAAATATCCCGCGGAATCAGAAGTCCTTCCTCACGGATGGTCTGGATGCCGCCGATGGCGGAGAAGTCATCCGGGAAGAGGATTGCCGTGGGGCGCTGCGGCAGTGCCAGCAGCTGACGGGTCGCAGCGGCGCAGCTTTTCGCATCGCGGTAGGTGCTCGGCACGATGTAGGCGTCCGGCACCGTGATCCCATGGGCGGCGCAGGCACGGTAGAAACCGACCAGGCGCTTCTGGGTGACTGCGCTGTGATTCTCACCGTGGATATAAGCGATTCGCTCATGCCCCAGCGCGGCAAGCTGATCCACTAACTTGTGGACACCATCGGTGTTATCGGAAAGTACGGCAGCCCGGTTGTTAAAGACATGGTCGACTGTGACGATCGGCAGGTTGCTGTTAGCCAGCTCAATAACCTCCGGGTCATCGAACTTGATGCAGGCAGCGATCACGCCGTCAACGCCGCGGTAGCGGCAATGCTCTAAGTAGCTGGAGTGGCCGTGGCCAATGTTGTGGTTGATAAAGGTAATATCATAGCCTCTGCCCTCGGCGTGGCGTTTGAAGCTGTCCAGAACAGCCGCGAAGAACTCATGCGTCAGACCGCTTTGTGCCTCGTCCACGAAAAGGACGCCCAGATTATAGGTGCGGTTCGTTTTCAGGGCCCGCGCTGCGGAGTTTGGCATATAGCCAATCTGCCTTGCAGCCTCGCGTACCTTTTCTTTGGTAGCCTGACTGATATCGTTGTGACCGTTCAGTGCCTTGCTCACGGTAGCCACCGAGACCCCGCATGCCTTTGCGATGTCTTTGATGGATGCCATGGTATCGCCTCCTTGCATCTTCCTTAATCGTTTTCGCATCTTCACTATACAACATGTCAACCATAAAATCAATGCCTTTTTGGCATTTTTTGTGCATTTCGATTCGATTTGGCGATTTGCAAAAAGCCAAAACACCTGTTTTGGTAATTTCGTTTGGAGTTTCGCTGAAAAAGAGACATAATTTGCGCCTTCTTCTGCCTTTTCCGACCCAGTAATGGCCTGCAAGCCTGACTGCCATCTGCTTTTGGGGTGTCCACAGCCAGAAAGTATCCTTATAAATAATAGGTAGCATCCACTTTTCGTTACAATTTTCGGCCGCACAAATTGTGAAACCTGCCAAATCATCGTTAAATTCAGCCGTAGCCCTTGCAATTATCCGAAAAACGCGGTATTGTAAAGGCAACAGCTTAATCGTTTTCGACTAGAACTTACGATTTTATCTGCTTTCCATAAGTAAGGAGAGGTTCTCTATGAAGTTCGGTCATTTTTCCGATACCGCACGCGAATATGTCATCACCACACCGCACACGCCGCTGCCGTGGATCAACTATCTGGGCAGCGAGGCATTTTTCAGCCTTGTTTCCCACACGGCCGGTGGGTACAGCTTTTACAAGGATGCCAAGCTGCGGCGTATCACTCGCTACCGCTACAATAACGTACCTGCGGACTCTAACGGCCGGTATTACTATATTAAGGACGGCGATACCGCCTGGAATCCCGGCTGGCAGCCCACCCAGACCGAGCTGGACAGCTATGAGTGCCGCCACGGCCTCGGGTACAGCATCATCACCGGCAAAAAGAACAGTCTGACCGCAAAGCTGGAGCTGTTTGTGCCGGTAGGCGACAACTGCGAGATCGACCGTCTGGTGCTGACCAACGAGAGTGATGCACCGAAATCGTTTACTGTATTCAGCTATCTGGAGTTCTGTCTCTGGAATGCTGTGGACGATTCCACCAACTTCCAGCGCAATTTCTCTACCAGCGAAGTCGAGGTCGAGGGCAGCACCATCTACCACAAGACCGAGTACCGCGAGCGCCGCAACCATTACGCATTGTTCACCGTCAACACGCCCATTGACGGCTTTGACACGAGCCGGGACGCCTTTTTAGGCGCATGGCGCAGCAATGCGAACCCCGAGGTCGTGGAAAACGGCCGCTGCACCAACTCTGTTGCCCACGGCTGGGCACCCGTTGGCGTGCATCAAGTCAATGTCACCCTGCAGCCCGGCGAAAGCCGCAGCCTGATTTTTGTTTTGGGCTATATAGAAAACCCGGAGGACGAGAAGTGGGCCGCGCCCGGCGTCATCAATAAGACCCGCGCCCAGGCGATGGCTGCCCGCTATGCCACGGATGCGCAGGTCGATGCGGCACTTGCCAGGCTGCACGACCACTGGAACAACCTGCTGTCCACCTACTCGGTCAAGAGCAGCGATGAAAAGCTCGACCGCATGGTTAATACCTGGAACCAGTACCAGTGCATGGTCACCTTCAACATGAGCCGCTCTGCCAGCTATTATGAGAGCGGCACCGGCCGCGGCATGGGCTTCCGCGATTCCTGTCAGGATCTGCTCGGCTTTGTGCATCTGATCCCCGCCCGCGCGCGGGAGCGCATTCTGGACATTGCCGCCACCCAGTTCCCCGACGGCAGCGCCTACCACCAGTACCAGCCGCTGACGAAAAAGGGCAACATGGACATCGGCTCCGGCTTCAACGATGACCCGCTGTGGCTGATTGCCGCCGTGTACGCCTACCTGGGCGAGACGGGCGACTACTCGATTCTGGACGAATCGGTGGACTTTGACAACGACCACAGCCTTGCACAGCCGCTTCTTGAGCATCTGCGCCGCAGCTTTGGCTACCTGCGCACCCACAAGGGTCCGCATGGTCTGCCGCTGATTGGCCGTGCCGACTGGAACGACTGCCTGAATCTGAACTGTTTTTCAACCGTTCCCGATGAATCCTTCCAAACTGCCGGTGCTTCCGAAGGTCCTGTTGCCGAATCTGTTTTTATTGCCGGAATGTATGTAAAGTACGGCAGGGACTATGCACAAATCTGCCGCCATGCCGGTCTTCCCAAAGAAGCTGATGATGCCGATGCGCAGGTTGAGCAAATGATACAGGCGGTTTTAAAATCCGGCTGGGACGGCGAATGGTTCTTACGTGCCTACGATGCCGCCGGAAAAAAGGTCGGTTCGCATGAATGTGAAGAAGGTCAGATTTTTATTGAGCCGCAGGGCTTCTGTGTCATGGCTGGAATCGGGGTAAAGGAAGGTCTTGCCGAAAAAGCACTGGAGTCCGTAAAAAACAGGCTGGATACAAAATATGGCATTGTTCTTTTACAGCCGGCTTACACATACTATCACCTTGAACTGGGTGAAATTTCATCTTACCCGGAAGGCTACAAAGAAAATGCCGGTATCTTCTGCCACAACAATCCATGGGTTTCCATTGCTGAAACTGTTTTGGGACACGGCAGCCGCGCCTTTGAAATTTATAAAAAAATCTGTCCGGCATATCTTCAGGATATCAGCGACCTGCACCGGACGGAAGCTTACGTTTATTCGCAGATGATTGCCGGAAAAGATGCATGCCGTTTCGGTGAAGCAAAAAACAGCTGGCTTACGGGAACTGCCGCATGGACATTTACAAATGTTTCACAGTATATTCTCGGTATCCGCCCTGAATTTGACGGACTCTGCATTGATCCGTGTATTCCGGAAACCCTGTCCGGATTTACCGTAACGCGGCATTTCCGCGGTGCCGTTTATCATATTCACGTTGATAATTCTGCCAAATCGCAGAAAGGCATCAAAACCCTTCTTGTAAACGGCACTCCGGTTGAAGGAAATATGATTCCTTATCAGAAAGATGTGACGGAATATCATGTCACTGCAATTATGTAATGGAGGAACTTTGTATGAAACATATTAATTTTCCAAAAGATTTTATATGGGGAACAGCTTCCAGCTCCTATCAGACCGAAGGTGCTTATAACCGTGACGGCAAAGGAGCTTCCATCTGGGATACTTTCTGCAGGAAGGACGGTGCCATCGCAGAAGGCTCCGATGGCACAATTGCCTGTGGTTACTATGACAAGTACGAGGAGGATATCCGCCTGATGGCAGAGGCGGGTATCCGGGCATACCGTTTTTCCATCTCATGGCCCCGGATTTTTCCAAATGGCGATGACACTGCCGTCAATGCTGCCGGACTTGCCTTTTATGACCGTGTCACAGACTGCTGTATCCGTTATGGAATCCAGCCGCATATCACGCTTTTTCACTGGGACCTTCCACAGTCCCTTTCAGACCGTGGCGGGTGGCTGAATGAAAATACCATACAGGCATTTGTGCGTTATGCCGCTGTCATTTGTGAACATTTTTCGGACCGTGTGACTTATTTTTCGACTATCAATGAACCGCAGATTATTACCAAAATGGGTTACTACGAAGGACTTCACGCGCCCGGATACCGGCTTTCCATGCTGGAAACACTGGATATTCTCCACGCACTTGCCAAAGCTCATGCACTTGCCGTTCCTGCAATGCGCAAAGCTGCAAAGAAACCGGTCAAAATCGGTTTTTCAAGTACCGGAAATCTGTGCTATCCATGCAGTGAAAATGAAGCGGATATCTGTGCCGCAAGAACTATGACATTTGCCAATACCAAAGAAAATATTTTATTCTGTCATCACATTTTCTGCGATGCGGTTATCAACGGACTTGCACCGGATTTTGAAGCACTTGCGCCAGAGATTACTGCTGATTTAAAATCAGATGATACGCTGAATTTTGTAACACAGCACCTTAAAAATGTGTGGAACGACTGTAGCGAACTAAATCCGCCTTTGGATTTTCTGGGGCTGAACATTTATAACGGACACAAAGCCGGTGCAGACGGTTTTACGAAACGATATGCAGGTTTTCCAAAGACAGCACTGAAATGGCCTGTCACTCCCGAAGTTATGAACTGGGGTACACGCTTTCTGTATGAACGCTATCATCTGCCGATTTTTATTACTGAAAACGGGCTTTCCTGCAATGACCACATTTTCCTTGACGGAAAAGTCCATGATGCTGAACGCATTGATTTTCTGACGCGCTATCTGTTACAGCTGAGTGAATCCATAAAAGAGGGTACACCCGTCATGGGGTATTTTCACTGGTCTTTTACGGACAATTTTGAATGGCACAGCGGTTACGATGAACGTTTCGGACTGGTATATATTGATTATCCGACACAAAAACGGATTCCGAAAGATTCCTATTACTGGTACCGGAATCTGATTGCAGACTCTGCAGAATAAGCCGCAGATTTACGGAATTTCATATACCTCTTTTACCGCGGTTAATGCGTCCTTAAAAATCAAATGATTCAGTTCTGATTCATTCTGATAAAATATCTCAAGTGTATCGGAAGCTTTGTCTGTTTTTCCGGCTGTCCGGTACATATGATAATCAACTGCGCTGTTGTAGCAGGCACTGAAAGCATAGTAATCCCTGTCATCTTCTGTGACTGTTCTTCCAACAGCGCGGTTATATGCCACCTTTTCTGATAATCTGCCGTAATCACCATCGCAGAAATCCTCATACAGCTTCTCTGACGTATATCCTTTTCTGGACTGCTTTTCCCGGAAATAATCATACGCATTTTCCGCCGCTGACGGAATAATCATCAAAACCAGTACAGCAACAACCAGATACAACAGCTTTCCTATTATATTAACACGATTTTTTTTATTCTTCATCAAACATTCTCCTCGTCAGTAATGCAATTACCGATGTTCTGTCACGGTTTTCGAGCGAATCTATATCAGCCTGTGTAAAATTACAGTAATCCTTTAAAAACAGCCCTGCTTTTTCTTTTATATCTTCCATATAAGGAATACTCTCTGCCGCCCGTTCCCTGTAACTTTTCCCCTGCGCGCTTCCGGTTATCATACAGATTGCTTCTGCCGCATTGTTTAATGCCGTTTCTTTGGAATAATGCTCTGACAGTTCCGGATTATAGTAAAACATAATGGCATTGCGCAGACGCAGATACCCTTCTGTCATGTTGTAAAAATCATACCAGCCGCTGTTTCCCGTTCCGCTCATCCGCTGGTTCAGACGGGTGTAGAGCTGATACACTTCTTCATACTGCCCGTTATCCAGCAGTGTCTGTAAATGTTCTTTGATTTCCTGCTCATGTGTCTGATTATATTTTTTCTGCTTTTGTTCTGCCAGATTATATCCCCAGAGGTGATTTGCCTGAATGGTTACTATGACTGCTGCAATTCCCGCAATCACCAGCGATGTAACCGGTGCAATGTATTTTATGAACCATTTACTGTTACGGACAACTTCTTTTTGTGTATCCGAAAATTCATGTTCATAATACTCCATATCTTTGATGTGCTGCTGACTCTGTTCATTAGGTGTCCCGCAGTTTGGACAGAATTTTTCAAGCATTGTCAGTTCTGCACCGCAATTTTTACATTTCATAAATATTCCCCACTGTCATTTTTCATATTTTTGTGCTTTTTCACGGAACATGTTGTAATTACTGACATCACCGTTCCCGTACAAAGCCTGATAGTCTGCGGCATAGTCGGCTTCCGACTGTCCGATGGTATCGGTAAGAACTGCCTTTACATGCTGTGTCCACG
>ERZ834433.2665-NODE-2665-length-10488-cov-2.810505_pt1 | contig 10488 bp, 6 predicted proteins | sample MGYA00519948_ERZ834433 | MGnify/ENA primary metagenome ERZ834433 (study PRJEB31850, sample SAMEA3708752) | human gut metagenome | biome: human gut; feature: human-associated habitat; material: faeces | place: China | collected 2014 ...
CATGAAAAAGAAAACCACGCGCAGGCAGGTATTGTTGAGCTTTTTAGGGACCACCGATCCCATTCGCGGTGAGCGCGACGGCGCTATGCTGCACATCCTGCGCCACTACCGCCCCGAGGTGGTCTGCCTGCTGTTTACGCCCGAGGTGCGAAAGCTGGCGGAGGCGGACGAACGCTATGAAAAGGTGTTTTCCCACCTCAAGTCCCATTGGGACGGCTACGCTCCGATGGTGTTGGAGCAGGATTTTTCCGTCAGCGATGTTTCCGATATGGACGAGCTGGCCCAGCCGCTCCACGACGTGATGAACCGGCTGAGCCGCGAGTATGCGGATGCGGAGATCCTGGTGAACATTACCTCCGGCACGCCCCAGATGCAGATGCTGCTGTCGCAGATGGTGCTGGAGCTGCGCTATCACGCCCGGGGCATACAGGTGAAAACGCCGGAGAAGAAGGCCGGCACTACCGTTCGCACCAACGACAGCGAAAACTACGACATCGACCTGGAGATCGAGTGCAATGAGGACGAGCAGGAGGGCGCGCCCAACCGCTGCGTTGAGCCGGAATTGTTCTCCGTGCGCCGCAAGAATCAATGGCAGCAGGTGGAGGCGCTGCTGAATCAGCGGTGCTTCCGGGGCGTTGCGGAAATGCGTCCGGCGCCTCTGTCGGAGGAGCTGATGGCCCTGGTGAAGCACATGGCCTATCGCAATGACCTGCTGCCGGAGGAGGCCCGGAAAGCCGTGCGGGGATACGGGCTGAGCCTGAAGCTGTATCTGCCGGAGGCCACCCCCGCGCATCAGGACATCTGCGAGTATGCGCTGCTGATGAAAAATCTGCTCTGCTCCCACAGCTACACGGAATTTGTGCTGCACATGGAGCCGCTGACCCTGCGCCTGCAGGAAACGCTGCTGAATCAGCTTCTGCCCAGGCGTTATGGGCATGATCTGACCCATGTGCAATCGAGGTACGGAGGGCGCATGAAAATCGAGCCCGGCCTGATGCAGGAAAAGCTGCCGGAGCTGTACGACCGGCTTTATGTGACGGGGACGTGGGAATGCCGCCCGTCCGATCTGAGCACGCCGTTCTGCGACGATATACTGGGCTTCCTGTCCACACAGCCGGAGGAAACCAAAACCTATTTCCGCTGCTATGCCGATCTGAAGGAGGTGCGCAACGGTCTGGCCCACCGCCTGTGCGCGGTGACGGCGGACGAGATCCGGGCGGCGTGCGGCAAAACGCCGGAGCAGATCATTTCGCTGATCGAGCGGTGCATTCTCCTGCTGTTCCCCGCCTGCGACCCGGAGGTTTTCCACATCTATGAGCGCATCATCCGCTATATTCAGAAGCGGTATTGATACGGGTTCTTGATAAAAATGGAATCCGGCGGGATGGCCTATTGAAATCAAACAAATACAGTTGACCATTCCACGGAGATGTTGTATACTATTGCTGAAACAACCCCCACCCCGCAAGGGGACGGTAACTGCTGTGCAGAACGTGCCAATGTGTGCGCTTGCTGTGGAAACAACCCCCACCCCGCAAGGGGACGAGAACTAGGCGTACTTGTTGTTGAACTGGTCGGACGGGGAAACAACTCACGCCCCGCAAGGGGACGGTAACTGTGTTACTTACGAAGTTTCTTCTTTAATTCGGGCGAAACAACTTACACCCCGCAAGGGGACGGTAACACCAAATCGTTCTGCCAGATATCCCGGGACATGGTCGAAACAACTCCCACCCCGCAAGGGGACGACCCTTTGGAAAGGAGGGATCCTCATGAACCCGCAAACCGTACAAGCTACCTTCGGCTGTCTGCTCCATGATGTGGGCAAGGCGGTCTACCGCGCCGGTATTTCCGACGGGCGGCACGGCGAGGCCGGATATCGCTTTGTCCGGGACATCGACGGCTACGGACAGGCCAAGGCCGTGCTGGACTGCATCCGCTATCACCACGCCGCCCAGCTTCGTCAGGCAAAGGACTGCGACCCCCTTGCCGCCATCGCCTGCATTGCCGACAACATCGCCGCGGCCGCCGACCGGCGGCAGACCGGCGACGAAACGCAGTTTGACCGCTATCTGCCCCTGTCGCCGGTGTTCACCCATCTCAACGGGGAGCATCCGGGGCACACCCTGCCGCCCCACGCACTGGACGGCTGCCTTCGTCTGCCGCTGGACGGGTCCTTCCGCCTCTCCGCCGGCGACTATGAGCAGATCCTGCTGACCCTGCGCCGGGAGCTTTCCGCCCTGCCGCCGCAGGAGGAGTGGCTCAACTCCCTGCTGTCCGTTTGGGAGAGCTGTATGAGCACCGTGCTCTCCAGCACCAACACCGGGGAAAGTCCCGACATTTCCCTGTATGACCACAGCAAGGTCACTGCCGCCGTGGGGGCGTGCATCAGCGAGTATCTGCTGGATCGGGGCGAAACGGACTATTTCACCGCCCTGGTGCAGCAGGAGCAGAGCTTCCGCCTGCAGCAGGCGTTTTTGCTCTATTCCGCCGATTTTTCCGGCATCCAGAAGTTCATCTACAGCGTGTCCACCAGGAATGCGCTGAAGTCCCTGCGAAGCCGCTCCTTCTTTCTGGAGCTGTGCATGGAGCACTACATAGACGAGCTGCTGCAGCTGTGCGGCCTCAGCCGGGCCAATCTGCTCTACAGCGGCGGCGGGCACTGCTATGTGCTGCTGCCCAACACGGAAAAGGCCGTCCGGGCCATCCAGGCGTGGAACACCCGCTTCAACGACTTCCTCATCGAGCAGTTTGGCGTGCGGCTGTATCTGGCAGACGGCTATACCCCCTGCAGCGCCAACGATCTGACCAACACCCCGGCGGAGGAGGCCCCCTATCAGGCGATGTTCCACCGGGTGAGCCATCAGGTGGCAAAAAAGAAGCTGCACCGCTATTCGGTGCAGCAGCTTCGCCGGATGAATCAGAGCCATCAGGACCCCGGCCAGCGGGAATGCCGGATCTGCGGCAGGACAGACGCCCTGCGCGACGGGGAGGAGGATACCTGCATCTGCCTCTGGTGCGCCCTGTTCGAGAGTCTGTCCCGGAAAATCCAGGGACAGGATGTGTATGTGGTCAGCCGCGATGCGGCCGGTGCAGACTTCACACTGCCCGCCGCCCAGGGTGAGCTGTCCTTTATCCTTACCAATGAGGCCCGGGCAAGGCAGCTTCTCGCAGGCGAGGGCGTGGCGCGCGTCTATACGAAGAATCACTTCTGCGCGGGCCTGCGCTACAGCACCCGCATCTATGTGGGCGATTACGCCGCCGACAACAGCATGGCGGCGCTGGCCGGCGCCTCGGAGGGTGTGCCCCGCCTGGGCGTGTGCCGCATGGATGTGGATAATCTGGGGCAGTCCTTTGTCTCCGGCTATGAATGCGCCGCAGAGAGCGATCCGGTGAAGCGCCAGCACTTTGTCACGCTGTCCCGCACGGCGGCGTTTTCCCGACAGATGTCGCTGTTTTTCAAGGGCTATATCAATCCCATCCTCAGCGGAGAATTTGAGCATTACCGGGCCTTGCAGGTGGCCGTGGTCTATTCCGGCGGCGACGATGTGTTCCTGGTGGGCGCATGGACGGATGTGCTGGAGGGGGCGCGGCGGATCCGGGAGGCTCTGCGCCGCTATACCTGCGGCGCGCTGACCATCAGCGCCGGGATCGGCATCTATGGGGATCATTTCCCCATCCGTCAGGCCGCTTCTCTCACCGCCGGGCTGGAGGATGAGGCAAAGAGCCTGCCGCATAAGGACGGCATCGCCCTCTTTGACGCAGGAGACGGACACTGCTACCCATGGGATACCTATCTGGAACGGATCTGCGGCGAAAAGCTGGTCACTCTGGAGCGATATTTTTCCTCCGGCGACAGCGAACACGGCACGGCCTTTCTTTATCGCCTGATGGAGCTTCTGCGTCAGGCGCAGGCTGGGGGCGGAATCGCTCTGGCGCGCTATGCCTACTTGCTTGCAAGACTGGAGCCGAAAAGAAACGCGCCCAATTACCCCGGCTATAAGCGCTTTTCGGAGGATATGTACCGTTGGGAATTGAACAGCGCCGACCGGGGAGAGCTTCTCACGGCCATCTGCATCTATGTGTATCGAAACAGAAAGAGGGGGAAGAAGGATGGGCTACAATGACAGAAACAGCCAGGGCAGGCAGTCAAACCGCAATGCAGCGCGCCCGCCCCGCGAGGTCACTGCCAGGCCGCTGCCTGCAAATTATGTGGACGAGGCGGAGCGGGTCATCCGCTCGCTGTATGATGAACGGAACAAGATCAGCACCAACAAGATCCGCAACCTGCTGAGCCTGGTGTCGGAGATCTATAATCGGGAAAACCTGCGCACGGCGGATACCATTTCCGAGGAAAGTGCCTCGGGGCTGATCGCACTGCGGATCCGCATGGTCTATGAGGCGGGGCGCGACGATGCGGTAAAGCTGTTTTTGGAGCGCGCGCAGCTTCTGGAGTATATAAAGGGATTGGGTGATTCCCGGGCTAAGCTGATGGACTTCGCCCATTATATGGAAGCCTTGGTGGCATACAGCAAAAAGGACGGTATTCCGGAGCGGGAACATCTGAACACCCTGCGTTTTGTCCGCGACAGCAAAGGAAAAACGCGCCTGGACGCCGTGAGCAGCCTTCTGCGGGGTGTGCTTGTTTCCGACAGCGAACCCATCCCCAACAACGCCATGACGCTGACCGGGAAGAGGGACGCGGCATTCGGCGGCGAGGTCAATGCCATCAATCTGTGCCGCGAGGCAGTGGCTCCGGGAACAAGGATCCGCTTTTCTCTGACGCTGGATCAATCCGTCCTGCATGGACAGCTGACGGCCGAGTCCATTGTGGACGCCATCGAGGCGTTTGACCGATACTATGAGGAAACCTACGCCTGCGGCTTTGCACTGCCGGAAGGGGCGGCTCTGGGCAGAATGAATCACTGCCTGATCCTCGGCGGCGGCGCAGGCTTCTTTTCCAAATCGCTGGCCTATCCCTACTATGGAGAGGAGCAGGCGCTGCATGAGGTCTCTGCATATATGCACCGCACCTTCCGGGGACATTACCATCAATATGACGAGGGGTGGGGGATGTCGCCCCATATGATGAAATACACCCAGTGGAACGGGAAAATGTATCCCTACGGAATCTGCGAGGTGTCTGTGCGGTGATCGGACAATATTGCTTCGCTCTGCGCTCTGCCGATGGGGCCCCCATTCCGTCTATGATGGCTTACCGCTTATATGGCTGGCTTCTGGAGCAGCTTCCGGAGGATATCGGCCGGCAGCTGCATGAGCAGGGAGAAAAACCCCTCTCGCAGTATATCCGCTATGATAAGGCGGAAAACCGGACCCTATGGGTCGTCAGTGTATTTCAAGGGGAGCTGTATGAGCTGCTGGAGCCCGTGCTGGAGAGCATTTCCTGCATTGCGCTGCGCCAAACAACGCTGCAGGCCGCTCTGCTGGACAAGCGGTGCTTTGCATCGGCGCAGGAGTTTGTTCTGTACGCCAGGGAGCTGCGGCTGCCCTCGCGGGTCACCATACGCTTTCACACCACCAGCTCCTTCAAGCAGGACGGCAGCTATGTGATCTTTCCCCAGGAGCGGCTGCTGCTGAGGAGTCTGCTGGCCAAATGGAACGCATGGTTTCCGGAGTATTCGTTGGATGATGAGGATGCGGCAGCCGCATTGGAGCGCGGCGTCCGCATCACAGACTATCAGCTTCGCTCGGGGCGCTATACGCTGAAATCCGCAAGAATCCCCGGATTTTCGGGACGCCTGACACTCTCCTCCTCCCTCAGCGCGCCTATGCAGGAGGTGTGGAATCTGCTGCTGGTGTTTTCCACTCTCTGCGGCATCGGGATCAAAACCACCCTTGGTATGGGCGGCGTAACACTTGAAATATCGCCCAATTCCCTGCTGAAAGAACAGGAAAAATGAAACCCCTCCGGCTGAGCCAAACTGACGTGATAGAGAAAAACAAAAGAGCCGATCATCCGCGCTGCCTATTGGCTTGCGGATGATCGGCCCTGCAATTTTCAGCTATCTTTTCCTGTCTGATTTATTGATTTTGGATATCTCCTTGAATTTTGCCCGTTTTGCTTCCGAATACCGGCTGCTGTCAGCGGCATAGGCGTTCTCAGTTTTCAGCTTTCGATAGGACTCCAGACGGGTGCCTTGCGTCTGCCTCCCGCTCCGGACGAATATGGAAACGCACAAGCCCAGTGAAGTAATGCATAACGTCCATTACATTATACCTACCGAACGATAGGTTGTCAAGCGGCGATGTTTTCGTCCGGATGCAAAAGGATGCAAAAAACATCTATTTTTCCGGTTCGTTCTTGCAATTCCCGAGCGCAACCGTTATAATAAACTTGTTACATTGTCCGCTGGCGGAAGCGATTGCAGCGGGCAGGAAAATGAGAGAAAGTAGGTGGCGGCATGGAGCAATCTCCCCAGTATGTGATCGAAATGCTTCACATCACCAAGGAGTTTCCCGGCATCAAGGCCAACGACGACATCACCCTGCAGCTGCGCAAGGGTGAGATCCACGCCCTGCTGGGCGAAAACGGCGCAGGCAAGTCCACACTGATGTCCGTCCTGTTCGGCCTGTATCAGCCGGAGGAGGGCGAGATCCGCAAAAACGGCAAGCCGGTGAAGATCAACGACCCCAACGACGCAACGGCGCTGGGCATCGGCATGGTGCACCAGCACTTCAAGCTCATCGACGTGTTCACCGTCCTGGACAACATCATCCTGGGCGCGGAGGACACCAAGCTGGGCTTCCTGCAGAAAAAGGCGGCCCGGCAGAAGGTCCAGGAGCTGTCCCAGCGGTACGGCCTGCGGGTGGACCTGGACGCCAAGGTGGAGGACATCACCGTGGGTATGCAGCAGCGGGTGGAGATCCTGAAGATGCTGTATCGCGACAACGAGATCCTGATCTTCGACGAGCCCACCGCTGTGCTGACGCCGCAGGAGATCGACGAGCTGATGCAGATCATGAAGAATCTGGCGGCGGAGGGGAAGTCCATCCTCTTTATCTCTCACAAGCTGGCGGAGATCATGGCGGTGGCGGACCGCTGCACCGTGCTCCGCAAGGGCAAGTACATCGGCACCGTCAATACGAAGGATACCACCCCGGCGGAGCTGTCCGCCATGATGGTGGGCCGCAACGTCAATTTCCATGTGGAAAAGAAGCCTGCGGAGCCGGGAGACGTGGTGCTGGAGGTCAAGAATATGACCATGGCCTCCAAGGTCCATAAGAACAACGCTGTGAAGAATGTGTCCTTCCAGGTGCGGCGGGGCGAGATCGTCTGCATTGCGGGTATCGACGGCAACGGCCAGACGGAATTGGTCTACGGCCTGACCGGTCTGGAACCGCTGGTGTCCGGCGAGCTTTTCCTCTGCGGGCAGGACATCACCCACACCTCCATCCGCAAGCGGAGCACCATGGGCATGAGCCACATCCCTGAGGACCGGCATAAGCACGGTCTGGTGCTGGACTATTCTCTGGAGGACAACATGGTACTCCAGCGGTACTTTGAGCCGGAATTCACCGACAAGGCGGGTTTCCTGCGGCGGAAGAACATCCGCGGCTACGCGGAGCGGCTGATCGAGCAGTATGACGTGCGCTCCGGTCAGGGCCCTGTTACCATTGCCCGCTCCATGTCCGGCGGCAACCAGCAGAAGGCCATCGTGGCCCGGGAGATCGACAAGGATCCGGAGCTGCTGGTGGCAGTCCAGCCCACCCGCGGTCTGGACGTTGGCGCCATTGAGTACATCCACCGTCAGCTGGTCGCCCAGCGGGACGAGGGCAAGGCGGTGCTGCTGGTGAGTCTGGAGCTGGACGAGGTCATGGACGTACCCGACCGCATCCTTGTGATGTACGAGGGTGAGATCGTGGGCGAGCTGGACCCGAAAACCACCACCCAGGAGGAGCTGGGCCTCTACATGGCCGGCGCCAAGAGAGACGAGGTGAAGGCATGAAAAAGAATATTTTCAAGAGCAACGGCTTCCAATCGCTGCTGGCCTCTCTTTTGTGCATCGTGCTGGGTCTGTTCCTCGGCTATCTCGTGCTGCTGGTCATCAATCCCGCTGGCGCCGGCGAGGCGATCCTTACTGTGGTCAAAAACTTCCTGACCTATAAAAAGACATCCTCCCAGTTGAAATATCTGGGCAACACGCTGGTCAAAACCGCACCGCTGCTGATGTGCTCGCTGTCCATCCTGTTTGCCTATAAGGTGGGCCTGTTCAACATCGGCGCTGCGGGCCAGTATTGCTTCGGTGTGGCGCTGAGCCTGTACGCGGCGCTGGGTTTGGGCTGGAGCTGGCTGCCCTGCCTGCTGGTGGCTATGGCCGGCGGCGCAGTGCTGGGGGCCATCTCCGGTGTGCTGAAGTCCTATTGCAACGTCAACGAGGTCATCTCCGGCATCATGCTGAACTGGATCGTCCTCTACCTGACCAATATGCTGCTGACCACGGTGAAAGAGGCCGCCAGCCCCTACACCATCGTGCTGGCCAACAACAACCCCTCTGCTGTGCTGCCCTCTCTGGGATTGGGGGCGCTGTTCAACAAGAATCAGTATGTGGGTCTGGCCATCCCCCTGTCCATTGTGATGGCGATTCTGATCTGGATCGTACTGGATAAGACCAGATTCGGCTATGAGCTGAAGGCTACCGGCTTCAACCGCAACGCCGCCAAATACTGCGGCATGGCGGAAAAGCGGAACGTGATCCTGAGCCTGGTGATCTCTGGTGCGCTGGCCGGCATGGGTGCGGCGCTGCTGTACCTCACCGGCTACGAGCAGTGGCAGTGCTCTACCTCCTCCGTTCCCGCCATGGGCTTCAACGGCATTGCCGCCGCCTTCTTAGGGGGACTGAATCCTCTGGGGACGGTGCTGGCGTCCTTCTTCATCCAGCACATCACCGCTGGCGGCGCATATGTGGATAAGTCCCTGTACTGCGCGCAGATCTCCGATCTGATCTCTTCCATCATCATTTATCTCTGCGGCTTTGTGCTGTTCATGAAGCATGTGATGAACAGCTCCATTGCCAAACGGGAGGAAAAGGCGGCTCTGAAGGCCAAGGCTGCCGCGGAACAAGATGCGGCCAACGGGAAAGGAGGCGATCAGGCATGAGTTTGCTGCTGCAATATACCCTGATCTTTGCCTCCGTGCTGATCCTGGTGGCTCTGGGCGGCTGCTTCTCCGAGCACTCCGGCGTGATCAATCTGGGTCTGGAGGGCATCATGATCATGGGCGCTCTGGGCGGTGCCCTGACGATGCGCTATCTGGGAGAGAACAGCTCTCATTTTGTGACGATCCTGGCAGTGGTGCTGGTTTCCGCCGCGGTGGGCATGGTGTATTCCTGCCTGCTGGCTGTGGCCTGTATCAACTTCAAGGCGGATCAGACGCTGGTAGGTACAGCCTTGAACCTGCTGGGCACCGCCGGGGCCACCGTCATTGTCAAGGCCATCAACACTGCGGCCAATCCCGATGACGTGTCCTCCATCATTCAGTACGCCGGTGCCAAAAAGGCATTTACCGTGAGCATCGGCTCCTTTGAGTTCAGCTGGTTCATGCTCATTACGGCGCTTTTGCTGGTAGCCTCCTATGTGCTGCTGTACAAGACACGGTTCGGCCTGCGGCTCATGGCCTGCGGCGAGCATCCTCAGGCGGCGGACAGCGTGGGTATCAACGTCTACAAAATGCGCTGGGCCGGTGTGCTGATCTCCGGTTTCTTGGGCGGCTTGGGCGGCATCGTGTTCATCACCGCCGGTGTGTCCGAGTGGCGGTTTGAGTACGGCGTGGCTGGCTTCGGCTTCCTGTCTCTGGCGGTGATGATCTTCGGCCAGTGGAAGCCCCAGCGCATCGCGCTGGCAGCGCTGCTGTTCGGCTTCTTCCGGGCCTTGGGCAACGTCTACACCGGCTTTGCCTTCCTGAAGGCCATGAACCTTCCCAGTTCCGTTTACAATATGCTGCCCTACATCATCTCCCTGATCGTGCTGGCCTTTACCTCCAAGAATTCCCGCGCGCCCAAAGCGGAGGGCATTCCCTATGACAAGGGTCAGCGATAACCGAATCGACTGTTTGTGCTTCAAAAAGCGTCTTTCCGCACTGCGGAAAGACGCTTTTCCTCTGCTTTTTTCAGCAGAGAAGTGATTTGCAGAACGATTTGACATGGATTTTACATGGTTTGTCTTTTGCCTTTTACATACAGCCGGTACACTGATAAGTGTGAAAAGGGAAAAACCCAAATATCAAATAAAAAAGGAAGACAAACATGAAAAAGACACTTGCATTGATTTTGACCCTGGCCTTGAGCCTGACGGCCCTCACCGGCTGCGGCTCCAAGACGGAAACGCCCGCCGATACCAACACTGACAACAGCGCGCAGACGGAGGCTCCCGCCACCCTCTCCGGCAGTGTGTCCACCAACGGCTCCACCTCTATGGAAAAGGTCATCGGCGCCCTGAGTGAGCAGTTCATGGCCGACAACAGCGGCGTCA
>ERZ834433.2686-NODE-2686-length-10432-cov-2.852848_pt1 | contig 10432 bp, 10 predicted proteins | sample MGYA00519948_ERZ834433 | MGnify/ENA primary metagenome ERZ834433 (study PRJEB31850, sample SAMEA3708752) | human gut metagenome | biome: human gut; feature: human-associated habitat; material: faeces | place: China | collected 2014 ...
CATACCGGTCACACCGTCGGAACCGATCTCTTCCTTATCGGTCAGCACGCAGATGGTGGTGTGCACGGGATCCTTGGTCTCGATCTCGGCCAGCAGTGCGGGGTAAGCATCCACGCGGTCATCGTGGCCGTAGGCACCAATCATGGAGCGGTCAAAGCCCACGTCGCGTGCCTTGCTGGCGGGCACCACCTCAATCTCGGCGCGGGGGAAGTCGCGCTCGGTGATGCCATACTTCTGGTTCAGCAGGATGAGGGTGTTCAGCTTGACAGCCTCCTTGACGTCCTCTTCCTCCACGGTGTCAGAGCCGATGAGCACGTTCAGCTCCTCGCCCTTGATGCCCTCGCTGAGCTTGCGCTCGTTCTGCTCAGCACCCAGATGGGGCAGAAGGTCGGTGATGCAGAACACGGGATCGTTCTCGTCCTCACCGATGGCAAAGTTGACGCTGGAGCCGTCGGCGCGGGTAAACACGCCGTGGATGGCCAGCGGGATGGTAGCCCACTGGTACTTGCGTATACCGCCGTAGTAGTGGGTGCGGAAGTAGCTCATGTGGTCAGACTCGTACAGGGGGTTGGGACGCAGGTCCAGACGGGGGCAGTCGATGTGGGCGATGACCAGACGGAAGCCCTCTTCATAGGGCTTCTGGCCGATGGTAGCCGCCACAACAGCCTTGTTCTCCTGAATGAAGTAGACCTTCTCACCGGGGGCGTAGGCCTTTTTGGGTTCAAAAGCCTTGTAGCCGGCAGCCAGCAGCATCTGCTCGCTGACAACGGCAGCCTCGCGCTCGGTCTTGGCGCTGTCCATAAATTTCTTGTAGCCCTCGGCAAAGGCAGCAGCCTTTTCCTTTACGTCTGCCTGCTTGTCGGCAGCGTACTCAGGGGTGTAGAGCAGCTTTTCGGCGTACTCTTTTGCAGTAAGTTTCTCACTCATGATTTTTTGCTCCTTAACTTTTTATCATTGACCTGCGTACAGACGCTGATAGGTCTGGTAGCAGGCGGTGATCTTGTTGACGTAGTGGTGCATCTGGTTATAAGGGAAGCCCTGCAGCGTTTCCCCGTCTGCGGAGTGCTCCTCTATTTGCAGCAGCTGATCCACCGTGCCCCAGCCGCTGTGGTAAGCCGCTGCTGCCGTGGATACATCCCCTTTGTAGCGCACCATGCAAAGGTGCAGGTAGTAGCACCCAAAGCGGATGGCGGTATCGGGGTCGTACAGATCGGCAAAGGTCAGCGGTTCCTCCGGGGCGATCTTGCTGCGCATCCAGAGAAAGGTTTCCTCAGTCATCTGCATCAAGCCCCGGGCATCCACGCTGGAGGTGGCCTGCGGGTCGAAGCCGCTTTCGGTGTGGATAAAGGCGTAGACCAGCAGCGGATCCAACTCATAGTCTGCTGCCCATTTTTCCACCAGCTGCTCGTACTTGCGGGGGTACAAAAGCTGCTCTGCCCGGTTGCACAAAGGCGGCACCACGCACACCGTAAGCACCACAGCCAGGCACAAAACGACCAGCCGCCGCACCATCCGGCGGCGGCGCTGCTGTTTGCGGCGACGCAGTTTTTCCCGCGCGGCGCGGCGCTCCCGGACGGCGATGGGGTCGTAGGCTTTTTCATAATTTTGTTCGTTCAAAGCGCTGCCGTCACGCCCCCTTCTGCCTGCAGCCGCTCACACAGGCGGGCGGCTGCGGCTTGCAGCGCCTCCAACCCGGCGTCGTTGTGCAGGGTGTAGTCTGCCTGTGCGGTCAGGGTTTGTTCCGGGGTCTGAGCGTTCAGGCGGCGGGCAGCCATCTCCGGCGAGATGCCGTCCCGCGCCACAATGCGCGCCACGCTGGTTTCAAAGGGTGCAGTGACCACGCACAGGCGATCGCACTCGGCCTGCGCCGCCGTGCCCACGATGACCGCACCGTCCAGCACAAAAAGGGGCACACCAGCGGTCTGCGCCGCCTGCTTTGCCGCCCGGATGCGTGCCACGATGGCAGGGTGGGTCAGGCTGTCCAGCGCCGCCTTGCCTTCCGGGGTGGCAAAAGCGCGGTCAGCCAGCAGGCGGCGGTCAAGAGTGCCGTCTTCCTTTATAATATCTGCCCCGAAGCGCTCAGCCAGCTGGGGCAGCAGCGGTGAACCCGGAAGCAGGATCTCGCGGGAAAGCTGGTCGGCGTCTGCCAGCGGGATGCCCCGGGCCGCGAACACCGCCGTGACCGTCGATTTGCCGCAGCCGCTGCGGCCGGTGATGCCCAGCGTCATCATAGCTTTATCACCCGGAACGCAGCCGCGCGGATGAGGCGGTTATAGACGGCCATGGACAGGCCGTCTTTCTGGGGGCAGCGGGCGTAGACCACCGCATCGCCCTGCTCATCCAGCGCACGCAGGGAGCGGAAGATGTGCTTTGCCTGGTCGGCTCCGTCGCCCTCCCGGCCATACTCCACACAGGGTACGCCCAGCTTTTCGGCCTCGCCGGTAAAGCAGAGGCAGCTGGGATTCTCGGCGGCGTGGGCATCCACATAGGCTTTGAACTGCTCGAAGGTGCCATCCAGAAGGGTCACATCTGCCTTGGGGGCGTAGTGCTTATACTTCATGCCGGGGCTGCGGACGACCGCGCCCTCCGGCAGCTTCTCGAGGATGGCCTTGGAGACTTCCACTTCTTCGCCCAGCGCACGCTCGAGGTCTTCCAGCGTGATGTGGCCGGGACGGAACAGAGTGGGCTTTTCGCCCACCACCGACACGACGGTAGACTCCACGCCCCAGTCGCACTCGCCGCCGTCCAGAATGAGGGGCAGGCGGCCATCCATATCGGTAAAGACGTCCTGCGCGTTGGTGGGGCTGGGCTTTCCGGAGAGGTTGGCCGACGGGGCCGCAAAGGCGCAGCCGCTGGCTTCAATGACAGCCCGTGCCACCGGGTGGCTGGGCATCCGGATGCCCACGGTGTCCAGACCGGCACAGCACTCCGCCGCCACCTCGGGGCCGCGGGGCATGATGATGGTCAGCGGGCCGGGACAGAACGCCGCCATCAGCAGCTGGGCGCGTTCCGGCACCTCGCTGACGAGGCCGTGCAGCATCTCAGGGCCGGTGACGTGGACGATGAGGGGATTGTCCTGCGGACGTCCCTTCGCCACAAAGATCTTGCTCACGGCCTCGCCGTTGCGGGCGTCGGCCGCGATGCCGTAGACCGTCTCGGTAGGCAGGGCTACCAGCTCGCCCTGCCGCAGAAGCTCGGCTGCGCGGGCAATGCCCTCCGTGTCAGCCGGGCGGACTTCAGTATTGATACTCATACGAATCATCGCTCTTTTCTTCTGTAAAGCAATTATTCTTTACAGCTTTTTCGTGCGCATTTCACGCATATTTATGTGTTTAACTTCTGCAGTTTCTCGGCCTGCTCACGGGTGGCGAGGGCGTCGATGATGTCGTCCAGATTTCCGTCCATGATCTTGTCGAGGTTGTGTACTGTCAGGCCGATCCGGTGGTCGGTGCAGCGGTCCTGCGGGAAGTTATAGGTGCGTATCTTCTCGCTGCGGTCCCCTGTTCCCACCTGACCGGCGCGGTCAGCGTTGATGGCGTCCTGCTGCTCCTTCTGCTTCTGGGCCAGCAGGCGGCTGCGCAGGATCTCCAGAGCCTTGTCCTTGTTCTGGAACTGGCTGCGCTCGTTCTGGCACTCGACCACGGTTCCGGTGGGGATGTGGGTGACGCGGATGGCGCTGGACGTCTTGTTGATGTGCTGGCCGCCCGCACCCGAAGAGCGGAAGGTGTCAATGCGCAGATCTTTCATGTCCAGCGCAAAGTCCACCTCTTCGGCCTGCGGCATCACGGCCACGGTGGCCGTCGAAGTGTGGATGCGGCCCTGCGTCTCCGTCTCGGGTACACGCTGCACCCGGTGGACGCCGCTCTCGTACTTGAGGCGGTTGTAGGCGCCCCGGCCATTGACCGCAAAGACAGCTTCCTTGGTTCCGCCGAGCTCCGTCTCGTTGAGGTTCAGCAGCTCCATCTCCCAGCCCCGGCTCTGGACGTACATGGTGTACATCCGCACGAGGCTGTGGGCGAACAGCGCAGCTTCCTCGCCGCCGGCACCGGCGCGTATCTCCATGATGACGCTTTTCTCGTCGTTTGCATCCTTCGGCAGCAGCAAAATTTTGAGATTATTTTCCAGCTCTGCCACATCCTGACTTTTTTCGTTCAGTTCCTGCTGTACCATAGCCTTAAAGTCCGCGTCGAGGGGCTCGTCCCCTTCCAGCAGGGCTTTCGCCTGTGCCAGGTGGTCCTGCGCAGTGGTGAGGGCGTGGTAAGCGTCCACCACCGGCTGTGCTTCATGGTACTCCTGCATCAGGCGGCGGAACTGCGCCGGGTCGGCGGCAGTTTCGGGCTGGTTGAGACGGATAGAAAGTTCTTCGAACCGGCGGCAGACGGCCTCCATTTGGGAAGTCAGATTCGGCATATCAGGCAGTTCTCCTTACAAAACAGTTTCTGAATGTGCTGTGCCGCCGGGCTATTCCTGGCCCGGTTTGATGACCTTTTTGATGTTCTTCTCGATCTTCGCCCGGGGCAGCATGACCTCGCGGCCACAGCCCGTGCAGCGGATCTTGAAATCCATGCCCACCCGCAGCACCTCGAAGCTTGCTGCTCCGCAGGGGTGCTGTTTGCGGGTGAGGATGGTATCGCCGACTGCAATATCCATATTGAATCCCTCCTGTCTGCACATTTATAGTACAGGCCGTGTGTCCAAAAGAGAGACACACATCTATAGTATAATCCAAACTCGTATAAAATGCAAATGCAGCTGCATATGGTTTAGAAGCCACTTTCATAAGCATTGCACACCGCTTGAGCGGTCTTTTTGCCAGCACACTGCGTTGCTTTCCCTTGCAATCCGTCAGGATTGCTGCGGAAAATCGCCTTGTTTGCTGACAAAAATTCTCGCCATTCGGCGCACCCTGCTTACGAAAGCAGCTTCTTTTGTAGCTGCAATGCTACCCCAAAAAACAGAGAAAGAGGAATGAAAGATGATGCAAGCGTTTCGTACCGAAAACAACTACCGCAATGCTTCCCGCCTGAGCGCCGCCGAACTGCGGGCCGCGATGGCCAGCCGCGAGATCCTGCAGAGCACGGCGCTGGCCTTCGACACCCAGCGTCAGCTCCGGTTCGAGCTGGGCGGCTGCCGGGCTGTAATGCCCTTCGGGCAGTGCGCCGACGGGGCCGACACTGGCAGCGTACGGGACATCGCCGTACTGACGCGGGTAGGCCGGCCCACCTGCTTTGTCATCGAGGGCATCGACACCGACGAAAACGGACAGACTGTCTACCGCCTCTCCCGCGCTGAAGCCCAGCGGATGTGCAAGGCCGAATACCTCGACCAGCTCCAGCCCGGCGACATCCTGCCCTGCATCGTGACCCACATCGAGCCTTTCGGCGCGTTCTGCGACGTAGGCTGCGGCATCAGCGCCCTGCTGCCCATCGACTGTATGTCGGTGAGCCGTATCTCCTCCCCTGCCGACCGGGTCAGCGTGGGGCAGCAGATCCTCTGCGCCATCAAGAGCCGGGACACACAGGGGCGGTTCGTGCTGACCATCCGGGAGCTGCTGGGCACCTGGGCCGAGAACGCTGCCGCCTTTACGGTGGGCGAAACGGTGGTGGGCATCGTGCGGAGCGTGGAGGAGTACGGCACCTTCATCGAGATCGCGCCCAACCTCGCGGGCCTCGCCGAGAGCTGCCCCGACCTGCGCCCCGGGCAGGCTGTAAGCGTCTACATCAAGAACATCCTGCCCGAGAAGATGAAGATAAAGCTCGTCATCGTCAACCACGCCCTCAGCCAGAGCCACCGCTTCGAGCTGCGGTACTTCATCACCGAGGGCCACCTCGACCACTGGCTCTACTCCACCCCCGAGAGCCACAAGCGCATCGAGACGGATTTTTCGGTCATGGCTTGCAATCCGGCGTGAAACCCTTTATACTATAGTTAATACTATAGAACACGGGAGATGGGAGTAACAATGGCCGCCAACGATGCTTTTACCGCCGGTGTGCGTCCCGGTGGACTGACCAACAGCACCGAGATACGATTGCTGCTGTGTTATCTTGTCAAGAACGCCGGGCCTATCACACGGACGGAGATCGAAAACGCCCTGATGGAAGAGGCTTTGGTAAATTATTTTGAGATCGGCTCCTGCCTGGACGACATCGCCAGGCAGCAGCTCGTGACGGCGGACGGCGACCGGTACACCATCACCGACAAGGGCCGGAAAGTGGCGCAGGAGCTGGCCTACGACCTACCCCGCAGTGTGCGGGAAAAGGCGGTCGCCGCCGTGCTGCGCAGCCAGACCTGGGCGCGCAAGGAAGCCGAGTACAGCGCCCGCATCAGTGAAAAGGCCGACGGCCATTGCTCCGTGCGCTGTCAGGTGAAGGCTCTGGACAGCGAGCTGTTCTGTCTGGACATCGGCACTCCCGACCGGCTGAGCGCTGAGATGGTAAAAAAGCAGTTCATTTTGAAGGGCAATGAGATTTATCAGATGCTCATCACCAAATTGACCGAAGAAGAGAAATAACAAAAAAGTCCGCTGCACGTTGGTTTCGTGCAGCGGACTTTTTGTTAGATCAAGATACAGATGAGTCCGGTACAGCCCTCGTTGATGACCCGTTCCAGCGTCTCCTGCAAACGGCCCCGGGCCTCCTGCGGCATATGGAGCAGCTTGTTCTGCAGGCCGTCGTTGACCAGCTCGTGGAGGCTCTTGCCGAAGATGTTCGACTCCCACAGGCGGACGGGGTCGTCCTCGAAATCCTTCAAAAGGCTCTGCACGAGGTCTTCGCTCTGCTTCTCCGTCCCCACGATGGGACTCAGCTCGGTGTGGATGACCGCCTTCATCATATGGATGGACGGCGCGCTGGCCTCGAGACGGACGCCGTACCGCCCGCCCTGCCGGACGATCTCGGGCTGTTCCAGCGAAAGCTCGTCGATGGACGGCATCACGATGCCGTAGCCGGTGGCCTCCACCTGCTCCATCGCACTGCGTATCTTCTCGTAGGCACGCTTGGCTTTGGCCAGCTCGATGATGCAGGGCATCAACCCGGCTTCGTCGCCGATTTCGAGGCCCGTCTGCTCGCTGAGCACCTTATAAAACACCTCGGGCTTGAGCAGCACCGTGATGCGCACTACACCGTCGGCGAGGTTCATCCCACTGAGAGCGGCATTTTCCACCGCCTCGCAGTCCAGCGCCGCCCGGCTGGAGTCGGAGACGTCCTTCATCCGGGAAATTTTCTCGGAGAGCTGCATAGCCGCTGTGTATACTTCGGTCTGGAGCCAGTGGCCTTTGTCCAGCATCGTCACCCAGCGAGGCAGGGCGAAATCCAGCTCCCTCACCGGGAACTCGTAGAGCACTTTTTGCAAAATCTCGCCCAGCTGCGCCTCGTCGAGGTCGAGGCAGCTCACAGGCAGAACGGTCCGGCCATAGCTCTCTTCCATTTCCGCCGCCATCGCTCTTGTCTCGGGGGCGTCGGGGTGGGTGCTGTTGAGCAGGATGACGAAGGGCTTGCCCAGCGCTTCCAGCTCGTCGATGACCCGCTTTTCTGCCGGGATGTAGTTTTCGCGGGGTATCTCGCTGATGGTTCCGTCGGTGGTGACGACGATGCCGATGGTGGAGTGGTCCCGGATGACCTTGCGGGTGCCGGTCTCGGCGGCGAGGTCGAAGGGGATCTCCTCGTCGAACCAGGGGCTTTTGACCATCCGGGGCTTGTCATTCTCCTCGTGGCCCATGGCCCCCTCCACCATGTAGCCCACGCAGTCGATGAGCCGAACCGAGCAGCTGCTGCCCTCGTCAAGCGCAATATCCACCGCCTCTTCCGGCACGAACTTCGGCTCCGCCGTCATCACCATGCGGCCGCTGCCGCTCTGCGGCAGCTCATCCTTCGCCCGCTCGCGGCGGTAGACATTGTCGATGTTCGGGATGACCTGCGTTTCCATAAAGCGCTTGATGAACGTCGACTTGCCCGCGCGCACGGGGCCGACGACGCCGATGTAGATGTCCCCCGCCGTGCGGGTCGAAATATCCTGATAGATCTCCGTATTCATGCTCATACCCTCTTCCTCCGTTCCTCAGCGCCTGCGCGGGATCAGCAGCAGCTTTCCGATCACCGCGGCGGATTCCTCCTTGAGCTCGTTGGCCGCAAGGATGGCCTCGACCGTCGTGCGGTACAGCTTGGCAATATCCCACAGCCGCTCGCCCTGCTTCATCGCGCGGAGCACGAGCGAGGGGACGTTCTCGTCCTTTTTCCCGCACTCCTCGGCCTCAAGCGACTGAAGACAAGGATAACGCGGCGTTTCCGCCACGCTGACGGCAAACGTTACGGGGAAGCGCAGCTCCACGCCGTCCGCGCCGACGGACGCGGCGATCTCGCCCGCGTACATGTCCTGCACCCGCGCCTGTCCGCTGCCCGGAAGGTCGGTCTCGAGCAGCACCTCGCTCCGCCGCTCGGAGAGCAGCGGCACGGCGTTTTCGTCGAGATACAGCACGCGCAGATTCGCCGTCGCGCGCAGTGACGCGCTCTCTCCCCCGCCGCTCACGCCCGCGCTGCTGAAGATCACGTCCGTCGCCAGCACCGTCTGCACCTCGGCCCCGGTCTCGATCTTTTCGCGCACGAGCTGCTCGCGCAGCACCAGCGCCGCGCTGTCGCACAGCTCGACCGTCTCCGTCTTCGCGGTCAGGTCGTAGGCCGTGCTGTAAAGGTCCGCCACACAGCAAACGCTTTTCACCTCGCGCACCGCTGTGAACGCGCTGATGTAGAGCCGCAGCGAGATGGCGCGGTTGTTGTCCGGCTCGCTCTCGCTGCCGACATGGATCTCCGCGCCTGTCAGGCGCAGCGACGCGCGCACCGTCGTCTCGCCCTCATCTTCGGCAAGGCCGTCGAGAATCTGCGAAAACGGCAATTCACTGCTCATCGACGCAAGATTCCCGCTCTCATCCAAGTAGATGGCATCCAGCCGCGCGACGCCCTTGAGCACGATCTTGTTGCCGATCGACTTGCAGTCAGTCACGCGCAGCGCGCACTTTGTGCGTAAAAGCTCCTGAATGGGCTCCTTCGTGCCCGAAAGCAGCACTTCATCGGAAAATGTGAAGTCCTTTTCCCGAATGGCGCGGATAATACCGATGTCCTTTTTCTCGCACAGCGTTTCGATCTTGTAGGCTTCCTGCTCCTTCACGCCGCTGCACACGCTCAGCGACGCGGGCACGTAGGGCGTAAGCGTCAGCTCCACGTTCACGCGCGTGAACACCTTGCGCGGATTGAGCATGCGCACCTCGCACGAGCAGAGCCGGCCGTCGAGGCAGCTGTCCGCGCTGCCGCTCAGCGCGCGCCCCTCGATCGTCTCGTCGAGCGGCAGCGTGTATTCAAACGACTTCATCCCCTGCGCGTCCTCGGCCACGTACAAAAGCGTCATGCGGACCATGCCCGACACCTGCGCTTTTCCGTCTGCGATCTCACGGCTGCGCAGGAAAAGGCACCCGCTCGCATCCACGATGCGGGCGATGTCCGGCAGATAGTCCGGCACGATGGTCTCCGTTGTCTCCTCGCGGTTCTCGCTGAGCTGCGGTAACGCCTGATAACAGGCAAACTGCTCCTTTTTCAATTCCAGTTCCATTGCAGTCCCTCTCCTTCGGCTAAGTGGTTACTGCACTCTATGCACTGTGGACGCGCGTTATGCTTCCTCCCGGACGCCAAATACGCGCCGCAGCAGCGACGAGAGGACCTTGGGTGACTTCCAAACGACAATTTTCATGCTTTTCCCTCCCAATATTCATACCCTTTTCAACCGATGTTAGAATCTGCGCAGGCAGCCGATGCCGCAAAAGATGAGAAGAAATGCGACCAGAAACATCAGCGCCCCCACCGGAAAAACAGCCGCGATGAAAATACCGAGCCCCAGCGCCAGCGCGCAAACACCCACGCAGTGCCACGGGCCGAACAGCGGCGGTCCCGGCGGGCGCGGCGGCGGATTCGAATACATGCTTTTCCCCTCCTCTCCCGGCGTTCGCCTGCTCCATTCTATACAAAAGCGGCCGCCGCGTTCCTGCTTTATCGTGACAAAGCGTCGAACTTCGTCATGTTGTCCTTTGTAATACTTGACATTCTCTCATCTTTATGTAATATTAAGAACAACTTCACTTGATCGCGGCTCTGCGAGCGTGTTCCGCACTGACCGCAACGGAAAGGACGGCACACCCATGCAGGAAATGAGCAGAAGAAATCAGCACTTTACCGACTCCGTCATTCGCAGAATGACGCGTATCTCCAACGAATGCGGCGCGATCAACTTAGCGCAGGGCTTCCCCGATTTTGACCCGCCCAAGGAGATGATGGACCGCCTCGAGGTCGTGAGCCACGAAGGCCCCCATCAGTACCCCATCACGATGGGTGCGCCGAATTTCCGCCAGGCCATCGCGCGCAAATGCGGTCACTTCATGGGCCGCACC
>ERZ834433.2695-NODE-2695-length-10394-cov-4.627430_pt1 | contig 10394 bp, 9 predicted proteins | sample MGYA00519948_ERZ834433 | MGnify/ENA primary metagenome ERZ834433 (study PRJEB31850, sample SAMEA3708752) | human gut metagenome | biome: human gut; feature: human-associated habitat; material: faeces | place: China | collected 2014 ...
CAAGGTTCTCTCCCCCACCCGCTGCGGCGGGAGCCCCCTCGCAGAGGGGGCCAAGAAGTCAGCCTAACTGCAAAGTGTGCAAGGAACGCGGCCTGACGGATGCCGCGCAGAGGGGGCCAAGAAGTCAGCCTAACTGCAAAGGGAAGGTACTGCCCTCCGGCAGGATGCTGCCGAAGGTCATATACTCCGAAATACGGTTGTTCAGATAGCGCACATCGCCGTCCCAGTCGAGCAGCAGCACGGGCTTGCCGGTCTCAAGGCGTCCGTTCACGATGCTGCGGCGCAGCTTCCGGGCGGTTTCGTCCGATGTGCCGGGCTTGCGGGCACACATGCAGCAAAGCGTCTCCTGCGCCATGCTCTCGAGCCAGTCGTCCTGCATGACCTCGCCCGCGGTCTCGTCATCGATGAGAACCGTCAGCGCGTAGAACATCTTTTGGGCTTTCAGGCGGCGGGCGGCGCGGCAGACCTCGGGGGTCAGCTCCGGCGTCTGCAGCAGCGGCATGACCACCAGATTACGGCATGCCGCAAGCGTCTTGACGCAGTCCTCGGTCAGTGCGGACGGATCAGCCAGCAGACCGAAGGCGCTCTGCGGGTTGGCCTTAGCCAGCAGCACGACCTGCGCGGGGTCGGTGTCCGTCGCATCCAGCAGCCAGACAAAGCTGCCGTGCCCGGCGGCCTTTGGCACCAGCTCGCTCAGGCGCTCGTCACCGCAGCGGGCCGCCGTGATCCAGGCAATGGGCTGACCTTCGAGGTCAGCCTGCTTTTTCAGCTCACTGGCGCCGTAAATCAACCCGCCAAAGCCCATATTGACGCCGACGGTGCAGATGCGATCCTCATCCACGGAATCCAGCAGACGGTGGATAAGGCTGTAGTAGCAGCTGTCCGTGCGCTGCAGAGCCTTCTGCGCGTAGGCAAAAAAGTCCTTCTGCTGTTGATTTTTAGCCAGTGTGGCACACATATCCACATAGTTGCGCAGCTGGCGGAAGCCGCCGCGGCGGATGTCCCCCACTGCGCGGTGTGCCAGCGTCATGGTAAAGCTGCGTGTGCTGTTGTAATCCATAGCCAAAGCGTTCACTCGCTCTCTTGTTAATTTATTATTGAAACGATTATCATGATACTGTTAGCATAGCAAACTCGGCGAGCGATTGCCATAGACAAAACACGCGGATTGTTTTGATTTTTACTTTAATTCCACAACGGTCACGCCGCTCTCGCCCTCGCCGTAGCGGCCCAGGCGGAAGCTCTTGACGGCCTTATGGGTGCGCAGATGCTTCTGGATGGCCGTGCGCAGCGCGCCGGTGCCGTTGCCGTGGATGATATAGAGCGTGGACTGCCCGCGCAGCATACCGCTGTCCAGGAACTTGTCCACCTCGTTCAGGGCCTCGTCCACGGTGTAGCCCAGCAGGTTCAGCTCCATACTGGTCTTGCGGCTCTTGTCGAGCTGCACGCGGGTCGAGCGGCGCGGCTCGGCCGGCTTGCGCTTCTCCATCTTATCGGGCGCGCGCAGGTTCGTCAGCGGCACCTTCGTTTTCATGATGCCGGCGCGCACCTCGACCATGCCGCTGCGGTCAGGCCGCGCGGTGACAGTGGCCGTCTGGCCGAGGTCTGCAATAGCGACCTCCTGCCCGATTTGTACCTCCTTCAAAGGCACAAACTCCTTTACGGGCTGCGGCTTGGCGTCGGTCTTTTTCAGCAGTGTCTCGGTGTCCCTGCGGGCAATTTCCCGGGCGCGGACAGCACGCTGGGCAGCGCTGGTCTTTTCGTCCTTCTGGATGCGGCGCAGCTCGTCGGTCAGGCTGTAGGCCTCGTTCTGCACCTGCTGCATCAGGTCATGGGCCTGGCGGCGGGCATTTTCGAGTTCTTCCTCACCCTTTTTGATCAGGTCGTCGCGTTTCTTCTCGGCGCTTTCCAGCGCGTGTTCCGCCTCATACCGGGCCTGCTCGGCCTCGGCCTGGGCGTCCTTCAGCTGGACCTTCAGGTCATCCAGCTGGGACAGCACGCTGTCGAGGCGCTTATCGTCGTTCGACATGTGATTGCGTGCGGCGTCGATAATTTCCTGCGGGATGCCGAGCTTGGCGCTGATGAGGAAGGCGTTCGATTTGCCCGGCACGCCGACGCTCAATTTATAGGTGGGCATCAGCGTTTCGACGTTGAACTCGCAGCTGGCGTTGACGACGCCGGGCGTTTCCAGTGCGTAGACCTTCAGCTCAGCGTAGTGGGTCGTGGCCATGAGCAGACTGCCCTGACGGCGCAGCTGCTCGAGAATGCTGACGGCCAGCGCCGCGCCCTCGGCGGGGTCGGTGCCCGCGCCCAGCTCGTCAAGCAGGGTCAGCGTGGCGTGGCCCGCCAGGTCGAGAATGCCGCTGATGCGCTTCATGTGGCCGGAGAAGGTGGACAGGCTCTGCTCAATGCTCTGCTCGTCGCCGATGTCCACAAGGTACTCGTCAAAATGGCAGACGATGCTGCTCTCGTGTGCGGGGATCAGGAAGCCGTACTGGGCCATCGCGTTGAGAAGGCCCGCGGTTTTGAGCGAAACGGTCTTGCCGCCGGTGTTCGGGCCGGTGATGACGAGGGTGTCGTACTCGCTGCCCAGCTCGATGTCCACAGGCACGACCTTTTTCTTGTCGATGAGCGGGTGGCGGGCCTTGTTCAGCTTGAAGTGCACCGTGTCGCTGACGGCGGGCATAAAGGCGTTCTGCTCCACAGCCAGCCGGGCCTTTGCCAGCAGCATGTCGATTTTGAGCATCGCGTCATAGCTGTAGGTGAACTGCGGCTCCAGCGAGCCGACCTGCGTCGAGAACGAGGTCAGGATACGGGTGATTTCCTCCTGCTCCTGCGCACGCAGCTGCATGATGCGGGCGTTGGCCTCGACGACGGCGGTAGGTTCTACAAAGACCGTTGCGCCGGTGGACGAGACGTCATGGATGACGCCGCCGACCTCACCGCGGTACTCGGCGCGGACGGGCACGACGTAGCGGCCATTGCGCAGGGAAACGACGGCATCCTGCAAAAATTTATTGGTGGTGGAGTTGCGGATGATGTTATCGAGCTTTGTGCGGATGGAATCCTCGGTCTGGCGGATTTTGCGGCGCAGATCGTGGAGGGTCACACTGGCAGTGTCGGCCATCTCCTCGGGAGAAATAATGCTCTCCGAAATCTGCTTTTCCAGCACCGGCTGCGGGGCCAGCGCAAAAAACAGGTCGTCGGTGGGCAGCATCTCATGCTCGCTCAGGCCGTACCACTGGGACAGGCCCGAGAAATTGCGCAGGGTCGCGGCAATTTCCAGCAGCTCCCCCATCGAGAGGATGCCCCCTTTGCGGGCGTGGGCGACGATGCGGCGCACCTCGCGCACGCTGCCGAAGCGGGGACTGCCGTTCTTGATGAGCAGCGCGTTGATGGCGTTGGTCTGGGTCAGGTCGTAGCGCTCATCCTCAATCGTGGGGGCCGGCTCCAGCGCCTGCATCATTTCTTTCGTTTCCTGGCAGGCGCAGAGCTGTACAGCGCGGTTCAGGACCTTGTCCAGCTCCAGTGTTGTTTTATAGGCGGTATCCATAACAGGGTTTAGGTCTCCTTATTCAAGTACAGATTTGAGAAAATCCAGGCTTTTCAGCCCATGCTCCAGATGCGCCAGCGTGTACTGCTCACTGGTGCGGGAAAGCTCCTGTAAGCTCTCGGGCGAGATTTTGAACCCGAACAGCTTTTTATCCTCGGCCAGGCAGATATGGCGCAGGGCGTACAGCGCGCCGTTGTCCAGATTCGTGATATGGCGCGCTTTTTCGGCACAGTCGGCGCAGAGCAGACGGCCCTCGACAGGGTCAAGGTAAAACTCTCCCCCGTCGTATTTACCGCAGCCCGCGCAGGCCAGCACGTCCGGCATATAGCCCGCCAGCGTCAGGGCGCGCAGCTCATAGATGGCTTTGAGCTGCGCGCAGGGATAGTGGCGCTCACTGATCATATACAGGCAGTTGAGAAGCAGGCGCAGCTGGGCGTCGGCCTCGGGCGGCGCGGGGGAAAGCTCCGCCGCGATCTCCGCCATGTAGCTGGCCAGAGCCATACCCTCAATGGACGCGGAGATGCCGTGGAACACCTTTTTGACCTGCGCAGTGTCCACAAAATAGTGGCTGCGCCCGCTGGTGAGCGTGAATTCCGAGTAGCAGAACAGCCCTGTTGCACTGAACAGGGCGCTCTTCATCCGCAGACTGCCGCGGGCCGACGCCGACACCACGCCGAGGTCAGGCGTCAGGATCGTCAGGATCCGGTCTGCCTCGCCCACCTTGACCTGCCGCAGCACAAGGCCCGTTGTTGCCACCTGCATATACGTCCTCCCGTGCTGTGTTTTGTTGATTTTTGTACGTCAGATAGTCGTAAATGCTGCCTGTCTGCGCAAAGCGCCGCCAGTCGTCCGCCGTTTTGTCCATGCCGTTCACCCCCATGGCTACAGTGTAGCAGAGGGGGCGCGGGGATGTTGGCGGAATGGGGAATAAAATAAATTTGCGGTTGCTGTAGGGGCCGGACATGTCCGGCCCGCGGCCTTACGGATAATGCTCTATAACGGGTAGGCTGCGGGCGGGGCATGCCCCGCCCCTACGACGTGCAGCATCGTTACGGCTTCGCAAATCCCAGCGAGTTCAGCTGCAGTTCGCTATCGCGCCAGTCCTCGCGGACCTTGACCCAGCATTGGAGGTTGACCTTGACGCCGAGCAGCTCCTCAATGTCCATCCGGGCGGCGGAGGCAATTTTTTTCAGCATCTGGCCGCCCTTGCCGATGATCATGCCCTTATGGCTCTTGCGCTCACAGTAGATGTCCACGTCAATGTCGATGAGATCCTTGTCGGGGCGCTCTTTAAACCGCTCGACAACGACGGCGATGCCGTGGGGCACCTCCTCACGCAGGAAAAGCAGTGCCTTCTCGCGCACAAGCTCTGCGACAAGCTCCTTCTCCGGCATATCGGTGAAGGCGTCATCATCGAAATAGTGCGGGCCCTCGTTGCCGTAGGGCTTGAGCATGGCAAACAGTTCATCGCAGCCCGTGCCGTCCTTAGCCGAGATCGTGACGATGTGGTCAAAGCAGCCGAACTCCTCCAGCTGCTTCTTGCGGGCTTCCAGCGCGGCAAAGTTGTCCAGCAGGTCCACCTTGTTGATAACGGCAATGGCCGGGCCGCCCTTTTGCAGCGCCTTGACCATCGTCAGCTCGGCGTCGGTGAACTCCCCTGCCGGTTCAAACAGCATCATCGTCACATCGACATCCTTCAGGCTGGCGGCGGCGGTCTGGGTCATGCGGGCGTCCAGCTTGTTGCGGGCAGCGTGGATGCCGGGGGTATCCATCAGCACATATTGCACGGGGCCCTTGGTGATGACGCCGGTAATGCGGCTGCGGGTCGTCTGGGGCTTTTTGGTCACAATAGCGACCTTTTCGCCCACAAGGTAGTTCGTCAGGCTGGATTTGCCCACGTTGGGGCGGCCCACCAGCGCCACAAAGACGCTGGACGGCATTTCAGGAATCGGTTTTGCCATTCGGTTGTTTGCCTTTCTCTGTTGAGTTGGAAGAACGGAAAATGAATTTGCAGAAGATAACCAGTGTCAGCACCAGCCCCGCCGGGCGTGTGGGGCGCAGCGTAAAGTTAGCCCACAGCGTGCCCAGCCGCGGCCAGAACACGCAGAGAGCCACGATCAGCGTTCCCACCGCCATGACGAGCACTGCCCCCGCGGCCATATCCTTGGCCGCGCCTGCGCTCCACCAGTGGGTGGTGTCGGGCTTGTCCACGGCGCGCTCAATCGCGGAGTTGACAAGCTCCAGCGCCAACACCGCCGCCACGCAGAGTGCGATAAGCGCGGTCTCCACGGGGTCAAGCTCCGCCCAGAACGCCGCCGCAAAGGCATAGAACGCCGCGCAGAGGTGAAACCGGAAGTTGCGTTCCTCCTGCACAGCGGCGCGTATGCCGTTGTAGGCATAGACAAAGCCCCGCGCAAAGCGGGTCAGCTGCTCAAATTTCATCGCTGGTATAGGAAACCGTGCGCGGCAGGCCGAGCTGGATGAGCACAGCCTCCTCCTTCTCGCGCATGCGCACGGCCTCCAGGCCGCCGGCCTCATGGTCGTAGCCCAGCAGGTGCAGCATCGAATGTACCGTCAGATACGCGACCTCACGCTGCAAAGAATGGCCGTACAGCTCGGCCTGCTCCATGGCGCGCTCCATCGAGATGACGATGTCGCCCAGCAGCTTGCAGCCGTTGTCCTCGTCAATGTCATACTCGCCGTTTTCACCGAGCGGGAAGCTCAGAACGTCGGTGGCGGAATCCTTGTCGCGGTATTCCTTGTTCAGCTCGTGGATGCGGTTGTTATCCACGAAGGTCACGCTGATCTCCGCCGGACCGTCAAAATGCTCGAAATCCAGCACCGCGTTGCAGCTGCGGCGGATCAGGATGCGCAGCCCGGAAGGGACCTTGACCACGTTTTGATCGTTCGTAATCAACACCTTATTGGACACGTTAATCGACCTCCATTGTTTGTTTATGGTTGTGGCTGCCGGGAGCCTTCTCCTCGGCGGCCTTTTCATACGCTTTTACGATCTGCTGCACCAGGCGGTGGCGCACGACGTCCTTCTCTGTCAGGCGAACCTGCGCGATGCCCTCGACGTCCCGCAGGACATGCAGGGCATCAATGAGGCCGCTGCGCACCTTATCCGGCAGGTCGATCTGGGTCACGTCGCCGGTGACCACGACCTTGCTGCCGACGCCCATGCGCGTCAGGAACATCTTCATCTGCTCGGGCGTGGTGTTCTGGGCCTCGTCCAGGATGATGAAGGCATCATCCAGCGTGCGCCCGCGCATATAGGCGAGCGGTGCGACCTCAATGACCTGCTTTTCAAACAGCTTCTGGAACGTCTCGGCCCCCAGCAGATCAAACAGCCCGTCGTAGAGCGGGCGCAGATACGGATCAACCTTGTTTTGCAGGTCGCCGGGCAGAAAGCCGAGCTTCTCCCCCGCCTCGACGGCGGGGCGGGTCAGGATGATGCGGCTGACATCCTTGGACTTGAACGCCTTGACCGCCATTGCCACAGCCAGATACGTCTTGCCGGTGCCTGCAGGCCCGACGCCGAACGTGATGGCATTTTTGCGGATGGCGGCGAGATATTCCTTTTGGCCCAGCGTCTTGGGGTGGATGGGACGACCCTTGGCCGTGACTGCGACGAAATCGTCGGTCAGCTCCCGCAGGCGCTTTTCCTCGCCCCCGTGGGCCAGGCTGATGCAGTAGCGCACGGTCTGCTCCTCAAGCGGGGTGTGGTTTTCCATCAGGGTGACCATGCCGTCCACGGCGCGGGCGGCGGCGTCCACATCCTTCTGCTCACCGGTAAAGCGCAGCACCGAGCCGCGGCAGACCGCCGTGACGCGGAATTCCTTTTCCAGCAGGTGGATATTCTGGTCGCCGCTGCCAAAGATGGCTGCTGCCAGTTCAATGCTGTCCAGTTCCAAAGATCGTTCTGCCAAATTTTCATCCTCCCGGTTCCATGGTGTAGCACATAGCTATACATTTAGATTATATCACAGTTTTTCGCAAAAGAAACTATGAATATTGCACAAAATTTTATCAGCCATTTCGTCATCCTAAGCAAAATATGTCGAATCACGGCGGTGCGGCGATGTTGGCGGTGAAAATATAGGTCACAGCTGCCGTTTCTGTGCCTTCCTGCGCGGAAATTTCGCGCTGCTCTGCCTCGATGACCGCATCCGGGAACTCGGCCAGCAGCGCGGCGCGGCAGGCGCGCAGGGCCAGTGCGGCGGCGGCAGCCTCGGAATACTGCACCGTGTCCGGCAGCTGCTCCCAGGTCGTCACGCGGCAAAGGCTGGCGGGCAGTGCCAGGCGGCCCAGCTGCACGGGCAGCCAGTCGGTCTGCGTGATGCCGGTCAGCGGGTCCTCCGGCTCGTCTGTATAGCTGCGCCACGGCAGGTACAGCGTTGTCTGCACGCTGCTGCGGCCTGTGTAGACGGAAGTCTCTGCCGTCATGGATTGCCGGGCTGTGTAATGCTTTTGTACCCGCGCTATAACGCGCCCGTCGGCGCCCTGCGGCACAGCGTTGCCCTTGCGGTCCAGACGCTCAGCAGCAGCCAGCAGCTGGCCCCGGGCAACGGTTTGCCCCACCGTCACCGCTGCAAAGCCGCTCTCGATCTCAACGGCGAGTATTTCCCCGTCAGCACTGGCGTACAGGCCCTGCCGGGGCGGCGGCTCCCGCACGGTCTGGGTCCGGGAGGGCGTGCTCTCGATGGCAAGGCAGCCGCCCGTAAAGTTCAAGCTGACCCAACCGAACACCTCACTGCGGCGCAAAGCCTGTGCCTGCGCGGTCTGCAGCAGCGGCTTTGTCAGGAGCACGCCCTCATGAATGCCGCAGTCCGCCAAAAGCCGGCGCATGGCGGGCTGCAGACCGGGGTCCATCGCGCCAAAGTCGATGCACCAGACAAGGCCGCCCAGCGCCCGCACCAGCAGCAAAAACAGCACGGCCCCCGCGGCCAGCCCGGGGCGGGTCTGCAGCAGGCGCTCCGTGTGCTTTCCCGGGCCGCGGCGGGTGGTCACGGCAAGCGTCCAGCCGCCGTCCCGCGCGATTCTCTCCAACCGGCGGCGGTCTGTACCACCGGCTGTGGCCGCATAGCCGTCCCGCTGCCAGCGGACGCGCCGCAGCCGCACGCCCGCCGCGGCGGCACGGTTCAAAAAGCGGTGCGGCTCCGGCCCTGTGACCGAAAAGCGGAGGGTATCCGCCGCCCAGAATTGCAGCCTCATTCCTGCGGCACCTCCCACTTGCTGCGCAGCTCAATGCGCGCGAACCGCCCCGCCGCGATCAATCTTTTGCCCGCGAAGGATTCTATCCGCAGGTCCGCGCCATACAATGTTACCAGGGTGTCCCCCATGTCCAGACAGATGCGCTGCGGCGTGAAGTCCAGCACCCTGCGGCAGCCGTCGGTCAGCAGATTGCCGCCGCGCAGCTCCAGCTCCGGCAGACGGTAGAAGTCAGCGGGCGGCGGAGCTGCCAGACGGCGCAGGTCAGGGCGCTCCCGCGGCTTGCGGGGACGCGGCTTTTTCGGTTTCATGGCTGTTCCCTCCCCGCACAAGACTTGTCAGTCCAGTATACGCAGTGAGGTGCGCAATATGAACAACGGCAAAAATCGGCAGGGGCTTGCAGCAGCGGCAGCGCTGGCGTTTGGGGTGCTTGTGCTGGCCGTGCCGGAGGCCGCGGCCCGGGGCTTTGCCGGGGGCACGGCGCTCTGCCTGCAAAGCGTTTTACCCGCGCTGTTCCCGTTTTTTGTCGTGTGCGAGCTGCTGACCGCTGCCCCGCCGCCCGCCACCCTGCTGCGGCCCATGCAGCGGGTCTTGGGGCTGGCATCCGCCGAGACCGCGCGGGCGCTGCTGCTGTCCTGGGTTGGCGGATATGCAGTGTGTGCGCGGCTGGCCGGGCAGCTGTACGGTGCGGGGCGCATTACGCGGCGGGATGCTGCACTTTTGCAGGTGCTGGGCTGCTGCTCCGGGCCCGGGTTTGTGATCGGCTGCGTCGGCGGGGCCCTGCTGGGGAATGTACGGCTTGGCGTGGTGCTGTACGCGGCGCAGATCGGGGCGAATTTGGGGGCGGGAGCGGTTTGTCAGCTGCTATCCCATATTGTAGGGGCGAACACTGTTCGCCCGCTGGCCGTTTCCGATGGGGGCGGCCTTTCCGGAAAAGCACAGCCACACCAACTTGACGGGCGAACCATGTTCGCCCCTACAGACTGCACCCGGGAGGTTTCGGGGCGCAGCAAGGTTCTCTCTCCCACCCGCTGCGGCGGGAGCCTCCTCGCAGAGGGGACCAAGGGGTTGCCGCAGGCCATATCCTCCGCGGTCACGTCGTCGCTGTCGGTCTGCGGGTGCGTTGTATTCTTCCGCATAGTGGGCGCGGTGCTGCTGGCAGTGCTGCCGCTGCCGCCGACGGCTGTCAGCGCGGCGCTGGAGGTCAGCGCCGGATGCGCGGACTTTGCGGCGCTGGGCGGGGCGGCGGCGCTGTACGGCTGCTGCGCCTGCCTGAGCGTGCTCGGTGTCTCGGTCTGGGCGCAGCTGCGGCTGTTTGCCGGGGCGGCGTACCGCCCGCGGCTGCTAGTTTTCAGCCGCGCGGTGCACCTTGTACTTTTGCAGCTGCTCGTCAGGGTGTGTGCGCAGCTGCTGCCCGGCGGCGTTACGGCATGCAGTACGCTGGCCGCCCGCGTTCTGCCGGTTTTCCGTCTGCCGCCGGACGCCGCGGCGGCGGGGTTTGTCTTTCTCTGCGCAGCTCTTTACAAGGCCCGGCAAAGTCTTTATAATAAATGATAGGCAAAACCGCATAATTCTAAGTGCCGCAGCCGCCGGAGCGGTGCTTAAGCCGTTAGGCGGGAATTATGCG